>Ga0209686_1001337_pt1 | contig 12156 bp, 7 predicted proteins | sample GraSoiAngelo_126_FD_185883 | JGI IMG/M metagenome (GOLD analysis project Ga0209686, IMG submission 185883) | Grasslands soil microbial communities from the Angelo Coastal Reserve, California, USA - 14_0927_09_20cm (SPAdes) (version 2) | ecosystem: Environmental > Terrestrial > Soil > Grasslands ...
TTTTGGCGAGACGGCCGATTATCGCGCTGCGGATATCCGGCTGAAGGACTTTAGTTCGACGTTCCGGGTCAATCATCGAGGACAAGATCTCGGCGAAGCAACGTTGAATGTCCCCGGACAACATAACGTTCACAACGCGCTGGGAGTCGTCGCGCTGGCATCAGAGCTCGGCATCGCGTTTGAAAAAATCGCGAAATCGCTCGCAAAGTTTGAGCACGCGCGACGGCGCTTCGAAATCAAGTACGACAGCCCGCGATTTCTTTTGGTGGACGATTACGGACATCACCCGACGGAAATCCGCGCCACGCTAAAGACGGCGAGATCGGTCGGGCGCAAGCGCGTGCTAACGATATTTCAACCGCACCGTTATTCGCGGACAAAAGCATTGCGGAAGGAATTTGGCCGCGCGTTCGATGATGCGGATCGCGTGGTGGTAACGGATATTTATGGATCGAACGAAGCACCGATTCCGGGAGTGACCGGACAAGTGATCGTTGACGAAATCGTTGCGCACGGACATCGCGGTGTCAGCTACGAATCCCGTTTGGAATGGGTCCGCCGGGCTATCGGAAACATGCTCGAGTCCGGCGACCTCGTTTTGAGTCTGGGTGCCGGAAATATTCACGAGCAGTTATCTGCCCTCGCTGCCGACTTGGTTACTGCTGAAAAGTTGAAAGAGATCATGGGCGAAGATGGTGAAGTCTGCCTCTATGAGCCGCTCTCGAAACATACGACTCTTCGAGTAGGCGGCCCTGCGCAATTCTGGGCCGAGCCGCGAAATGAGAAAGCCTTCGCGAAGTTGATTCGGTTTTGCCGGGAGGAAAATCTTCCCCTTTTCGTGATGGGCCGCGGGTCGAATCTCCTGGTTCGCGATGGCGGCATTCGCGGCGCAGTTGTTCATCCGTGCGGTGGCGATTTCGAGAAGATCGAGATCAACGGAGTCGAGATCACCGCCGGCGCTGGGGCGAAATTGAAAGAAGTTGCTTACGCGGGCAAAGCGGCCGGCATTGGCGGGCTAGAGTGGTTGGAAGGAATTCCGGGCACGGTCGGAGGCGGCTTGCGCATGAACGCGGGCGCGATGGGCATGCAAACCTTCGACAATGTTGTGCGTGTTCGCTATCTCGATGCGAATGGCGAGGTACACACAAAAACACGGGACGAACTTGAAGTGTATTACCGGAATTTCCCGTTGTTGGCGAAAAATTTTGCAGTGTCCGCCGTTTTTCGTGGCGAGCCTGCGCCGCTCGAAGAAATTGTTCGCAAGCTGCAAGCGTCACAGGAAAAACGGCGGACATCACAGCCGGCAGCGAAAAGCGCGGGCTGTATTTTTAAAAATCCGGACACATGTCCTGCGGGAAAACTGGTTGACGAGTTGGGACTGAAAAATTTGGCTGTCGGAAAAGCTCGGGTCTCGGAGGTTCACGGGAATTTCATTGTCAATGACGGCGGCGCGACAGCGGCAGAAATGCTGCAGTTAATCGAAGAGATCAAGGCGACTGCGCGGGCTAAGCGCGGAATCGAACTGGAAACCGAAGTGCAAATCGTGGGAGAGACGGGGTGACGATGGCGACAGATCAGAGTTTACCGAAAAAAATTGCGGTGTTGATGGGCGGCCCTGGATCTGAGCGCGATGTGTCGTTGGCGACTGGTCGCGGCGTTTCTAAAGCGCTTCGCTCGTTAGGTGCAGAAGTCGTCGATGTCGATGTTCGTGATGAAAACTTCGCGCTCCCGAAAGATGTCGATCTTGCGTTCATCACCATTCACGGAACTTTCGGCGAAGACGGTCAGCTCCAGGAGATTCTGGAAGAGCGCGGAGTGCCTTACACCGGTGACGCTGTCGAGTCGAGCCGCGCGGCATTCGATAAGATTTTGTCGAAAAAAAAATTTCGCGAGCACAACGTTGTCACTCCGGAATGGGAAGTCGTCGAAGTCGGCCAGCAGCCAACGATCTTGGTTCCGCTGGTGGTAAAGCCGGCGAGACAAGGTTCTACCGTTGGCGTGGTGATTGTAAAAAACGCGAGCGAACTTGATTTGGCGATGACGGAGGCCGGCAAGTACGATCGCAAATTGCTGATAGAAAAATTTGTGCCGGGTCGCGAGTTGACGATAGGTGTTCTTGGTGATCAGGCCCTGCCGATTCTTGAAATAATTCCAAAGGGCGGTTTTTACGACTTTAACAACAAGTACCCGTTTCTGAATCCGCAGGGTGGCGGCGGCGCCGAGCACGTTTGCCCGGCGAAAATCGATCCAACCAGGACAAAGCAAATTCAGGAACAGGCGCTGCATGCTTTTCGTGCGCTCGGCCTGGTTGTTTACGGTCGCGTCGACGTCCTGCTTTCCGATTCAGGCGAACCGTTCGTCCTGGAAGTGAACACGATTCCAGGTATGACAGAAGCGAGCTTGCTGCCCGAGGCCGCTGCGGCTGCCGGTATCAATTACATCGATCTTTGCGCGCGTATCATCGCGCTCTCTCGCGCCAGAATGGAAAGGAGCACTAGATGAGAACCGCTCCGAGACCCTCACGGTCGCGCAATCGGCGAGTCTCAAATGTGCGCCAGCGCCGCCAGCAGCACTTGCTTGATGTGAAAGTTCGCTCCCGCAGAGTGGCACAGCATCGCGCCCGAAGGGCACTGGCCGTTCTCTCCCGAGTGGTGTTGCTCGCCGCCTTGTGCGCCGCGATTTATGCGGGGACACGTGAAGCCGCGCGGCGTCTGTTTTTCGAGAATACGGATTATCAGCTGAAAACAATTGAATTCCAGACGGACGGAACGTTGCAGCGCGAGCAGATTCTAAACGCCGCTGATCTACGCGAAGGCGAAAACATTTTCCGCATAAATCTGGCTCGCGTCCACGATCTGATACAGCAACTGCCTCAAACCGATGAAGTGCAGGTTATGCGAAAATTGCCTTCCGAGATCGATATTCGTGTAGTGGAACGAAAGCCGGTCGCGTGGATCACGAGCGAAAAGGAAATTTCCGATCCATTTGCATCAGACTCGGCCTTTCTAGTGGACGCGCGCGGTGTTTTGATGAAAGAAAAGAAGTTGCTGCCCGAATATCTCGGATTACCGGTCATTCTGGGATGCTCGAGCGAATGGCTCGAGGTGGGCAAAGTCGTCGAGTCGCTCGAAGCAAAGACGGCACTCGAGCTGCTGCGGTTGAGTTCGCGCAGCTTTTTGCAAATGCGCTTTCAGATCCGCGAGATCGACGTATCCGAGAGTTATCGTCTGCTAGTGACCGACAAGAATCATAGCCGCGTAATGTTTGGTTATAACGATCTCGAAACGCAATTACGCCGGCTCGAGCAATTTCTTGTTTACTGTGACGATTCAAAACAGGAACTGGCGGCGTTGAACCTGCTTGTGCAGCGAAACATCCCGGTGACGTTCGCGCCGCGGCCGGTCGCGGTTATTAACGACACCATCGAGCCTGCTGTGGAACCGCGGGTTATGAAGGCGATCCCGGTGCATGCTTCTGAAACCCGCCCTCGTCAAGGTTCCGGAGCGCAAGATACTGCGTCAGCAGCACCCAAGGCGCGCACTAAGTCAAAACCATCCCCCAAGGCGATTCCCACTCAGCGACAGAAAACGGATTAACACAATGGCGAGCAATAATTTGATGATTGGTCTTGAGATTGGAACCTCCAAAATCTGTGTGGTTGTTGGAGAGAGCCGGCCCGACGGCACCGTCAAAATTCTCGGTGTCGGGCAAACGCCGTCGCGGGGCGTACGCAAGGGCGAGATCGTTGATTTTGAAACGGCAATGAAATGCGTGCACGAGGCCGTGGTCGATGCCGAACAGAAAAGCGACGTCATGATCCGAAGCGTTTATGTGGCGATTGCCGGGTCGCATCTTCAAAGCTTCAACAATCGCGGATGCGTCATGCTGCCCGAAGACCGCGATGAAATTGACGAGCAGGACATCGAAGACGTGAAAATCAATGCGCGCGAGGTAAGCATTCCTGCGCAAAACGCGTTCCTTCATTCCATCATTCAGCATTATCACGTCGATGGACAAGACGGCGTGCTGAGCCCGCTCGGGATGCTCGGCCAAAGATTAGAAGCCGATTTCCACATTATTCACGGTGTCCGGACGCGCATCCAGAACACAATCCGATGTGTGAAGGAATTACCGCTCGACGTCGAGGATGTCGTTTTCGGCGGCCTTGCTTCTGCCCAGGTGGTCCTCACGCAACACCAAAAAGATCTCGGGGCACTGGCGATCGATATCGGCGGCGGGACGACAGACTATGTCCTGTACGCGGACGGCGCGGTGAAGCAGAGCGGTTGCGTCGCGATCGGCGGCGACCATATCACAAATGATATCTCCATGGGGTTGCGCATCCCAATGGCACGCGCAGAGAAACTCAAAATCGAGGAAGGAAGTTGCGTGCTCGGCAATTGTTTTCCGGGCGAAATGATTTTGCTAAAGGACGATTCCGGTTTTGCGGGCAAGGAAATCGAGCGTGAAACCTTGAACACAATTATTCATCTGCGCTTGCGCGAGACTCTTGAGTTGCTCAAACGCAGGCTCGATGACGAACCATTCATCAATTACCTGGGCGCTGGAATTTTCATCACAGGCGGATGCAGCCTCCTCAATGGCATCGACAATCTCGCGGAAGAGATTTTCGAAATGCCGGCACACGTCGCGCACGCTCAAACAACATCAGGCGTCACCTCTGCAGTAGAGAACCCGCAATTTTCCACCGCAATCGGGTTGATCAAATATGCCCAGGCGGTGCAAACAGAGCGGCCAGCGCGAGGAATTGGGCGAATCCTGGGAAGAATTTTCAGCGGACGACGATGAGATGATGAGCGCGCTCTCAATCGGTCATCCCGAGCCGCACAGACGGCGAGGGACCTCACAAATACGCTCAGCGTTTACCTGGCTTCACTTACGTGCGCACAAGGCCAGGACGACACCATTAGGACTTCGTGTGACTTCCTGGCGAATTGAGAGGTTCCTCGGAATGACAAATTTGGAACGGTGATTGCACGACCAAAAGCAGAAAGATCAATATGATTCAACTCAGTAAAAACTACAGCCTCCCCGAGCGGGCGGAGGAATTTATTCCAATCAAAATTGTCAGTGTCGGTGGCGCCGGTCTGAATGCGCTCGATCGGATCGTGCTCGACGGATTGGAGGGAGCAGAAGTCCTCGCCGTCAACACCGACGTGCAATCACTGGCGAGCTCAGTTGCCGCGCACAAAGTACAGCTCGGTCGCACTGTCACCCGTGGCTTGGGTGCAGGCGGCGATCCCGAGCTTGGCTATCAGGCGGCATTCGAATCGACAGAAGAGATCCGCGAGGCGTTGACCGGCGCACGAATGATCTTTATCTGTGCAGGGCTGGGCGGTGGCACGGGATCGGGGGCAGCGCCATATGTGGCGCATCTCGCTCGCGAGGCGGGCGCGCTGGTTCTTGCATTCGCAACATTGCCGTTTGCGTTCGAAGGCAGGCGCCGCAACGCTCAGGCCCGTGAAGCTCTGGGCCGTCTCAACGAGATCGCGAACGCAGTGGTTTGCTTCGAAAACGATCAGATGGGTGACATGGTCGCGCCGCACGCCGGTATTCATCAGGCGTTTTCCAAGGCCGATACGACTATCAGTCAAAGTATCCGTTCGATAGTAAATCTGATTCAGCGACCAGGACTCATTCGCATTGGCTTCGACGATTTGCTTTCTGCGTTGCGTAGCCGTAATGGCCGATGCTTGTTCGGCTTTGGCGAATCCGATTCGGACAATCGCGCGCATGATGCGCTGGCACAGGCGCTCAAGAGTCCATTGATGGATCGAGGTCGCACGCTGGCGGACGCCGCGCGGGTCCTCGTACAGGTGGCAGGCGGGCCGGCCATGACCTTGTCGGAAGTCGAAATCGTCATGAAGGAACTCGGCCGGCACGTGAACGAGGAAACGCAGATTCTTTTTGGCACTGCTGTGGACGGACGGTTGGGGGATTGCTTGAGCGTGACGATTATCAGTTCGTTTACAGCGGATGAGGATTTGCCGCAGACTCAGCCTCCGCTCAGCAGCGCGCCAGCAATGCCGGCAGTGTGGGAAGAACCTCGAGAGGCGCCGCCGAAGATTGAAGTCGAGCCCGAGCCTGCATCAGTCGAAGATTTTCAGTCGGCGGAGGACACTCCTGTTGAGGAACCCAATTTCCCTGAGGTCGAAACCGCGCCAGCGCCGCCTGTCGAATCAGTCTCGAACTCATTCGAGGTTGTCGACCCGCCTGAGCCGCCGCCCGTGAGCGCGCCACGGAGAAAACCGCCGCCTCCAAAAGAGGAAAAAGTGTCCACTGAAAAATCCATACAAGCCAAACAGGAAGTCTTGCAGTTCGAGCCGGTCAACCGCGGTCGATTTGAAAAAAGCGAGCCAACTATTGTCGAAGGTGAAGATCTCGACGTTCCGACGTATCTGCGAAAAAAAATCAAGGTGAAGTGAGACTTCGCGGGTTAAATCGTAATTTGTTAAATCGTTGAATCGTAATTCGGCCGGATCTCGGATTTCGAATTACGAGTCTCGGATGACGACTCGCGCAGGCTTGTCCTATTTCTTCATTAATTCGAGCACGGCGCTCGTCATTCCGATGATCCCAACACGGATTGTTGGTTCTGGAACCGGCGCGAACTTGCTTGAATGCAGGCTTGGTAATTCTTTTCCCGACTGCTTGTACTCGGCGATCTTCGCCGGCTCGACTGCGCCGATGTGAAAATCAACCGCGGGAATGGAATGGTCGGGCAGACTGTATTCGGAAAAATCTTCACCGCCCATCGTTGGATCAACAATCTTCACGTTCTCGTTGCCTAAAGACGTCTTCCAAACGGCAATGAGTCGCTTGGTCAGCTCGGGGTTGTTATAAGTTGCGGGGCAGAATTCATCTTTACTTACGGTGACAATCGGCGCCCGCTCCGGCGGGACTCCGCCAGCGGCGGCGATCCCTTTGGCGATCTGCTCAATCGCAGCCAGCACGCGTTCGCGCACATCAGATTTGTAGGTGCGCACTGTCAGCTGCATCTTCACTTCGTCCGAAATGATGTTGCGCTTCGTTCCGCCGTGAATGGAACCCACTGTGATAACAATGGGATCGAGTGGATTGTTCTCGCGGCTCGCGATGGTTTGCCAGTCGTTGATCATTTCCGCCGCAAGTACCACCGGGTCCTTTGTTTTGTGCGGGTAGGCGCCGTGACCGCCCACGCCCCGGACGGTGACATCGACTGAATCGACATTTGCGTAGGTGTAACCTTCGGTTACGCCAATGTGGCCGGTTTCCAGGTCCGCTTTGTCATGAAAACCGAGCGCGAAATTCGGTTTACCGAATTTTTCGTAAAGACCGTTCTTGAGCAAGGCGCGCGCGCCGTTGCCTGTCTCCTCCGCGGGTTGCGCTACGAACACGATCGTCCCGTGCCATTGATCCTTTAGCTTTGCGAGAGCGCGCACCGTGCCAATGAAAGCGGCCATGTGTGCGTCGTGCCCGCAGGCGTGCATCACATGCACATCCTTACCTTCATCGTTTTGCGCGACGGTCTTGCTGGCGTACGGCAAACCAGTCTCTTCTTCCACTGGCAACGCATCCATATCCGTGCGTACAAGCACAATCGGCCCGTCACCATTCTTCATCACGCCCACAACCCCGTAACCTTTGAGTTTGGCGTTCTCATATTTGCCGAGATGCTCGGTGACCTGGCAACCCGCGGCGCGCAATTCCTTTGCGATGAGAAGTGCGGTGCGTTCCTCGTGCCCGGATAATTCCGGATGACTGTGAATGTCCTTGTAAATCGCGAGTAATGAGGGCAGCTGCGTGTCAGCGAACGATTGCGGCGTTTGCTGCGCAATGGCAAGAGCCGGCAGGAGGATGGAAAGTAACACGATCGACGACGAGACGGTCTTCATTTTGTCATGCTGAGCGAAGCCGAAGCATCTCTGAATTCTTACGCCGCGCAATGACGTAAGAGATTTCTCGACTTCGCTCGAAATGACAGAAAGTTGGAACGCTCATGGAATTCGAGAAGAACAGACTGCTCTTCGGCGCTGATCTTACTCCACGCATTGTCGCCATCGAACTTGGCGAAACCGGGACGGTTAAGGTTTATCGCCGGGAAGCAGATGGATCGACCATTGCCGATGTCGAGCCTTTTCACCCATTTGTCTGGTGCGATTCGGACGTTGTCGATCTTGGTATCGAGTCCGAAAAGCTTGAGAGCAGTCTCAAATACGGCTGGCTGGTCACGGTTGATAGCTGGAAGGAACTCATCGCATTGCGCAACGGGCTTAAAGGCACTGGGCGCGACTTCTTCGCATTCACTGATCCCGTGCAGCATTACCTCACTGCCACGGGGCGCACATTGTTTAAAGACCTCCCGTTTGAAGAGCTCAAACGCATGCAGATCGAGGTGCTTTCATTCGAAAACGCTGTAGCCGGGATCGATGATCCTGGCCGGGGCGATCACATCATGAGCATCGCACTCTCGGATAACACCGGTTGGGAAGAACAACTGGTTGTCGATCCCAAAAATGTGGAGGAATCGGAACACGCGGCATTGAAGCGACTGACCGCGATTATCAAAGAACGAGATCCGGATGTGATCGAAGGCCACGATCTCTTCCGTTCTGATCTGCCATATCTGGTCGCACGTGCGAAGAAAGCGAAGACAAAACTCGATTGGGGACGCAGTGACGGATTCTTGCGTTCGCGGCCGTCACGACTCCAAATCGCCGAAAAAACAATCGATTATCCGAAGTTCACAGTTGGTGGCCGTCATTTCGTTGATACTTTTTTGCTCGCGCAATTTTATGACGTCGGCATGCGTTCGCTTGCCGGTTTCGAGAGGACCGATGTCGCCCGTCATTTTGATCTTTGCGACAGCGGAGAGATTTCCACGCTTACAGGCAAGGAATTACAGCGAGCGTATCTGGACAATTCGGAACAATTTCGACGACGCGCGTTGTGCGGCGTCCGTGAGACGCGAGCACTCTCGGAACTGTTAAGCGCGAGCTACTTCATCCAGGCCCAGATTTTTCCCTATAACTATCAGGATGTGATCGTGCGCGGCAATGCAACGCGAATCAATGCGTTGTTCCTGCGTGAGTATTTCCGGCAACGCCATTCCATTCCCGAGCTGCCGATGGTGCGCGCATTCGAAGGTGGATACACTGATATCTTCTTCACCGGAGTTGCGCACAACGTCTGGCACTGCGACGTCGCTTCGCTCTATCCGTCGATCATGTTGAAATTCGATTGTTTTCCGGTGAGCGATCAACTGCAAATCTTCCGCCATTTGCTCACTGATCTGCGCACGTTTCGATTGGAAGCGAAGGCCGAGATGCGGGCGGAGAAAGATCCCGCAAAGCAGCATCATCTCCAGGCGTTGCAAAATACGTTTAAGATTCTGCTGAACAGCTTCTACGGTTATCTGGGGTTCGCGCAGGGACATTTCGCCGATTTCGATGCCGCGGCGCGGGTCACCCAGATCGGACGCGATTTGCTCAAGAAGATGATCGACTGGTTAGGCGCTCACGGCGCGAAGGTGATCGAAGTCGATACGGACGGAATTTATTTCGTGCCGCCTTTTTCCATGAAGGCAGGCATGTCGCCTGCGAAGAAAGGTAAAGCAGCCAACTCGGCTGCCACTACAGCAGACGAAATCGACGAATTGCGTGAAGGTTTGGCGAAGGAATTGCCCGAGGGAATTGAAATCGAGTTCGACGAAGAATTTGACGCCATGTTCAGCTACAAAGCTAAGAATTACGCACTCCTCACCAAAGATGGTGACGTGATTATGAAAGGCGGCGCGCTCAAATCGCGCGGACTCGAAAAATTCCAGCGCGTTTTTTTGGAGGACATGATCAAGCTGATCATGGAGGGAAAACCAGAAGCGATTACGAATCTTCGGGATGAGTTTGAGCGAAAAATCCAGAACTGCGAATGGAAGATCGACATGCTGATGAAGACCGACACGCTGCAAGATTCGCTCGATAAATATCGCGCCAAGATTGCCGGCTCCGCGCGCAACCGCGCTGCCGCGTACGAACTCGCCCTGGCAAGCGGCCGCAATTACAAACCGGGCGACCAAATCAGCTATTACATTAAAGCGACACCGAAAAAAGTTCCCGCTTACGAAGCCGCCAAGCTCGCCAGCGAGTTCGATCCCGAAAATCGCGACGAAAACGTCGATTACTATGTCGCCAAGCTTGACGACCTCATGAAAAAATTCGGTGGACTTACCGTCGCTGCCGGCTCAACTGCAAAGCAGGAAAATTTGGCTCTGTAAGAGCCGTCTGTAATATGAATAAACGACTTCTATTGTTGTTAATAGTTGCCGCTTTCGTCGGCGGCACAGACCGAGCCTATCCAACTGAAGACAACCTTGCTCCAATCAAAGCGGAGATCACGAAGCGACATGATGAGTCGGTGAAACGCCTACAGGATTGGATCGGACAGGTGTCGATCGCGGCGGAGAACCGCGGCTATCCGGAAGGCGCGGAATACATGGCTAAGCTCGCTCGCGATGCAGGATTTCAGCAGGCAACGGTGATCAACACGGACGGCAAACCCGGCGTATTCGCGACGCTTGATGCAGGTGCTCCGAAAACTGTCGGTCTTTATTTCATGTACGACGTGAAACAGTTCGATCCGGCAGAATGGACGTCTCCGCCTACCGAAGCGCGAATAGTGGACAAACCGCCTCTGGGGAAGGTGATCATCGGCCGTGGCGCGGTGAACCAAAAAGGACCGGAAGCAGCGTTCCTCGCAGCGCTGCATGCCATTCGCGGTGCGGGCAAGAAACTGCCGGTGAACCTGGTGATGGTAGCCGAAGGCGAAGAAGAAATCGGTTCGCCGCACATCCCGCAACTTGTTAGGCGACCGGAAGTGCTCGATGCGCTAAAGAAATGTGTCGGCGTATTCATGCCCTCGGCGACGCAGGATTTAGATGGCGTTGTCACAGTCAATCTCGGGTCGAAAGGCGTGATCGAGTTGGAATTGGTGTCGAGCGGTGAAAAATGGGGACGCGGTCCGTCCAAAGACATTCATTCATCGCTCAAGGCGATGGTCGACAGTCCTGCCTGGCATTTGGTCAAGGCGCTCGACACGCTGGTGTCAGACGACGGCAACGAAATCGCAATCGACAATTATCCGAAGCCTCTTCCGCTCAGCGCCGAAGAAAAATCGACGATCGAAAAAGTGTCGAAGGTGCGGAGCGAAGCACAGACGAAGAAACTGTTCAGCGTCCAACACTGGATCAACAATTTGCCGTGGGACCAGGCCAACGAACGACTCGAATCCCAGCCGACGGTGAACATTGAGGGTTTGGTTGGCGGTTACACAGGTCCTGGCGGCAAAACCATTTTGCCTCATCGCGCTGTTGCGAAGATTGACATGCGCCTCGTGCCAGACATGAAGGCCGCAGACGCACTCGCGGCGTTAAAGGCGCATTTGGCCAAGCGCGGCTTCGGCGACATCGAAGTGAACATGACCGGCGGTTACGATCCCACGAGCACATCCGCCGATTCCGCACTCATAAAGGCGCAGGTCACGACTTACAAGAAATCCGGAATCGATGCGCTGTTGTGGCCGCGCAACGCCGGCTCGTATCCAGGTTACGTCTTTACCGGCGATCCCCTGAAACTTGCCGCCGGACATTTCGGTCTCGGTCACGGCTCGGGCGCACATGCGCCGGACGAATATTACATCATCGAATCTACGAACCCGAAAATACAAGGACTCGATGGCGCGGTAATGTCTTTTGTCGAATATCTCTACGAGTTGGCGAAGTAAAATTTCGGATTGTGCCCCATGCTCGCGTGCGGCACTATCGTGTCTTCGCGGCATCGCGAATTTGCGTCGTCACCTAACGAGTTGATATCAGCGGGATGAGTCCAAGCGAACAGCCGAAATCGGTTTCTGCCCGCGAGGCGGATAGACGAGCATCTTCTTGACCGAGCCATCATTCTCGAATTGAAACGCGAGGCGCATCGGTAGCTCGGCTGCGAAAAAGTCTTGTCGATTTTCCGGGTGCAGTTGGAAAATCGGCAGGCCCCATTCAGCGGGCGAGCGGATAGTCAGAGAATCAGCCTCGCGAGCCACCGCGAAGATTCCTTCGCCGGTTGCTTCGTAATTTCCAACGTAAATGTCGAGTGTTGCCGGATCGAGCGC
>Ga0209686_1001339_pt1 | contig 12148 bp, 16 predicted proteins | sample GraSoiAngelo_126_FD_185883 | JGI IMG/M metagenome (GOLD analysis project Ga0209686, IMG submission 185883) | Grasslands soil microbial communities from the Angelo Coastal Reserve, California, USA - 14_0927_09_20cm (SPAdes) (version 2) | ecosystem: Environmental > Terrestrial > Soil > Grasslands ...
GGTCCTGGGCGAGAGCGCTCAAGCCTGACGCGACGGTGAAGATGACGATGCCCGCCGCGAATACGTTGCGCGGGCCGTAGATGTCGCCGAGCCGCGCCGACGTGATGAGCAGGACGGCGTAGAGAAGGCTATACGCGTTCAGCACCCACAGGACCTGGTCCAGGCTGGCGTGCAGCCCGTCGAGGATCGAGGGGATGGCGATGTTGACGATGGTCAGGTCGAGCAGGGTCATGAACAGGCCGAGGGCGAGGACGCCCAGGGCGGCTATCGGGTGGTTGCGAATATTTGTCACAGGTCCTGCTCCTTCTTCAGTTGCACCTGGAGACCGATCCCCTCGGTGGTGATCTCGCACGTCCTGAACGGGCTCTCGGCAGCGAGCCGTTCGAACTGGCCCGGTGAGTACGCCCGGCGCTTGAGCATCTCGAGCGTCGCCTTCGTCGTGAACGCACTGAACCGGCCGAGGTCCATGTCCCTCACGTCGTCCTCGATGTCGGCATGGGTTGCGTCCTTGCTCATGTCCTGGATCACGGCCGTCCCGCCCGCGCGCAGGACTCTGTACATCTCCGCGAGCGCACGGCGCGGCAGGGTGAAGTTCTTGAACGCGGCCTGGCACACGACCAGGTCGAAGGACTCCGATTCGAACGGCATTCGGGCCGCATCGCCCTGGCGGAACTCAACGGCCACTCCTGCCTTGCGGACGTTGTCGCTCGCAATCTCGACGAACGTGTGGCTGATGTCGAGGCCCGTTACGTGAAACGTTCCGAGTCGCGCCATCTCGATCGCCAGGTACCCGGGTCCTGGTGCAACCTCGAGCACCCGGGTGCCGTCCGGAAGGCCATCGGTGAGGCGCCGGGCCTGCTCACGATAGGCTGCGAGCTGGCTCTTCGTTCCTCGCACGCGTGCGTACCACCGCGCGATGGGTCCTTCCATCTCCGGGCCCTTGAATCGCCACCGTCTTGCTTCAGTCATCTGCATCTTGCTTCTCCTTTATCTAACGCTGTTAGGTGCCAATGGCGGAAGAATACCCCTAACACCGTTAGGATTGCAAGTATCACTACAAGAATTAGAGGAGAATCAATGCAGATGAGCCCTGAAGAAGAGAGGCAGCGCGGCCTGACCCGGGAGCGGCTCGTCGATTCCGCCCTGGAATTGATCAACGAGGAGGGCCTGGAAGGGCTGTCGATGCGCGCCCTCGCAGACCGGCTGGAGGTCAAGGCCTCCTCGCTCTACTGGCATGTGCGTGACCGCGGCGAGCTGCTGGAGCTGCTGGCGGAATCGATCCTCGAGCGCGTCGGCCGGCCGCGCAGGAGCGGCGCCTGGCGGCAAAGCGTGCTGGCGATCGGAGCGGCGCTGGGCACGTCCGTGAACGCACAGAAGGACGCGGACCGCATCCTGCTCGAGGTGCCCGAGGCGCTCGAGCGCAGCGACACGTTCGCCGACCTGAAATCCCAGCTTCAGGCGGCGGGCTTGCAGGCGGCGGAAGCCGGCGACGTCGCGCTCATGGTGATGACCTCCGTGATCTCACGGCGGACGCACGAGGAAAGCCCCGTATTCCCGAGCGGCGGTGACGTGGCGTCGATCGCGATCGACAGCGGATCGCGCGGAGTGATGCTCCGTGCGGGAACCGTGGACATGGAGTCGATGATCCGGGTGCCGCACGACCAAGCCGCGGCCGCGCCGGCGGTGGTGCGAGGGGAGCAGGTGGTGGTACGGCGCCTGCGCGGAGTGGGGCGGGGTGAGATCGAGCTCAACCCGCGACGGCCCTGGCGCTTCAAGGTGCAGGCTCCGACCTGGAACACGGTCCTCGATATCGGCGGGCTCGACGTGCGTGGGATCCACGTCGACAGCGGCGCCGCGAACGTGCAGTGCTTTCTTCCAGAACCCAGAGGCGTGGTGCCGATCCACATCTCGAGCGGCGTGGTCAACGTCTCGATTCAGCGGCCACGCGGAACCGCGGTCGTCGTCAACGTCCACCCCGGAACGCTGAAGCTGAAGCTGGACGACTTCTCGACCAAGGTCGTGGTCACCGACATCCACTGGCAGAGCGAGGGCGCGGAAAACGCCCGCGATCGCTATGAGCTCGAGATCAGCGGCGGAGTCGTGGACTTCCAGCTCGGCACAAACGCACCGAAAATCGAGCGGGTCGAACCGCCGCCGGCCGAACCGCAGCCAAAGGGGAAGCCGGCATCAGCCCTCGAGATCCTGCTCGACGGAGTCGAGGCGCGAACGAAGTCTCGCTAGCGGATCGCCGGTTTTAGGTGCGTCTTGTTCAGAAAGCTCCTCTCGCGCGAATCCAAACGATGTTTTGCGAAAGACGTGCGGAATCGACATCGCCTGGGGGCCGGCTGGACCTCCATGATTCGTTAACAGGCTGGGTTTTCGCGTGCCTCCGGGGCGGGGTAACTTGCCCCGAAAAGGCTGGAGGCGAACATGGTTTTTCTCACCGGCGAACCCGACATCACGCCCATCGTCAACCTGATCAACACATGGATCCACATCGGCCAGGCGCTCGTCGGATCCATCGGCGCTCTCGCGTTCATCTTCGCGTTCATCTGGAAGATCACGGCCGTGGAGACGAAGTCCGCGCTCGCGGCCAAGCAGTGGATCCAGCGCATCGTCGTCGGCACGATCGGCGTCGAGGTGGCGAGCTCGCTGGTCGGAATCCTCACCAGCTCGGTGCCGAACTCGCACTGATCGATGGACTGGCTCCATGAGCTCTATGTCGAGCTGAGCAGGATCGACGGCTACCTCTACACCATCGTCCATCCGAACCTGATCCTCGCCAAGATGCTCGACGACAGCGTCGGGCTGCTGCTCAACGTCTGGTTCAAGTTCATCCTCAGCACGACCGACCTCGAAACGGGCGGCGACTTCGTGAACGCCGCCGCCATCCAGCGCTTCGAACCGAAGGTGCAGCTCGTCGCGGACGCGGCGCTGGTCCTCATCGCCTTGTGGGCCTCGTACCGAATCATGTGGGGCCACGGCCTCTTCACCCAGTACACGGCGCGCATATTGCTGCCGAGGCTCTTCATGGCCGTGGTGCTGATCAACTTCGCGCTGCCGATGTTCCAGATGGGTGTGGGCGCCGCCAACGCGATGAGCCAGGCGGTGCAGAGCTTCAGCACGCACGACGATCTCTCAACCCTCGCCGCGGGTATCGCGCACAACGCCAACGAGGGCACGTGGGAGGTGATCACGACGGGAGCACTTGCCGCGGGTTATGGCGCGCTGGCGATCAGCTACCTCGTCCGCTACGCCTTGCTCATCGTGCTGGCGATCACCGCGCCCCTTGCCGCGCTGCTCTTCATGCTGCCCGAGACGACCCATCTCTCGCAGATCCCATTTCGCGACCAATCTCTTCATGCAGCCGGCGCAGCTATTTGTCCTGTCGATCGGCTTTGCGCTGGAGCACGACGGCGTGAGCCCTGTCCACCATCTGTTCGCGCTCGCCTCTCTGCTGGTCGTTTTCAAGGTGCCGGGAGCGATGGGCGGGACGGAAAAGGCGGCCCACAAGCTCGAGTCGATCGTCCATACATCTTTCGTCCACATCGGGCACGCGCTGGCGAAGGCTTAGGTGCGTCTTCTCGCCTTCGCCGCGCTGGCGGTCACGGTCTGGCTCGTGACCGCGACGCAGGTGCCGACCCATGTCCGGCTTCCGGTGGGCAGCGTCGTCATAGGAGCCACCATCACCCAGCCCTTCGGCTGCAGCACCCTGGACCTGGAACCATTCGACCCGCTCTGTCCCTGGCACCACATCCACACTGGGATCGACCTCGCGGCTCGGGAAGGGACCGAGGTGCATTCGGCGACCGACGGGATAGCGTTCCCTGGCTTCGACCCGGCCGGAGCCGGCAACTTCGTCGTCGTTACGGTCGACGCGCACGTCCGTATCCTGTATTGCCACCTCGCGGCGTTTCGGATCGCCGCTGGTCAGACGGTTACGCCAGGGCAGGTCATTGGCCTGCTCGGGGCCACCGGTCTTGCGACAGGCCCGCACGTCCACCTGCAGGTCAATGTCGACGGCCGCCCAGTCGACCCGGCGACGTTTCTCGACTCTTAACCCGAAAAGTTCAATGTGCGTCTAGGCGGCTCCTTCGGTCAGGGAGACGTGATAGCCAAGGCGCTCGAGGCGTCGGACGGCTTGGCGGGTGATCTGTGAGCGGTCACGCTGGTCGAAGTAGTTCGGTCCAAGGTCCTGGTAGACAACGCCGTCGTTGAGCAGGTGGTAGATCACGGTGAGCAGGCTGTGGCTGACTGCCAGCAACGCCCGTTTCCTGCCTCGGCGAGCCGCGAGCCGGTGGTATTGGACCTTGAAGTAGCTGTCCTTCTTGCGCGAGGCGCACCAGGCGGATTCGACCAGGATGGAGCGCAGCCAGCGGTTGCCCTTGCCGGCGTAGCCGGACCGTCGCTTGCCCGCCGACTCGTTGTTGCCGGGACAAACCTTGGCCCAGGAGGCGAGGTGGCGGTCAGAGGGAAACCGGCTCATGTCGGTGCCGATCTCGGCAAGGATCTCCTCTGCGGCGCGGGTGCCTATGCCGGGGATCTGGTCGAGGCAGTCGATGGCAGTTTCAAAAGGGCGGCTTCGCTGCTTGACCTCCTGGTCCAAAGCGGCGATGCGCTGCTCCAGGAAGTCGATGTGGGAGAGCAACTGGTCGAGGAGAAAGCGCTGGTGAGTGGCGAGGGTGCCATGAAGCGCTTGGGCCAGGAGCTCCCGCTTGCGCTGGAGGCCGTAGTTGGCGGTGGCGGCCACAGCCTCCGGGTCGTAGTCGCCGGCAATGAGCGCGCTTAAAAAGCGGCGCCCGTTGAGGCCGACGACATTGGAGATGACGTCTTCGAGCTTGATGTTGGCTCCCTCCAGGACCTTCTGCAACCGCTGCACCTCATGTGCGCGCTCCTCGATGAGAGTGCGTCGATAACGCGTCAACTCCCGCAGTTCCCTCTGTTCTCGGCTGGGAATGAGGCTCGGTTTGAGCAGCCCGTGGCGGAGCAGGTCGGCAATCCACTCCGCATCCTTGACATCGGTCTTGCGCCCAGGCACCGCCTTGATGTGTCGCGCGTTGACGACTAAGAGCTCAAAGTCGGCCGCCTCCAGGATGTTGAAAACCGGTTTCCAGTAGACGCCACTGCTCTCCATCGCAACCACCCCGACGCTCAGCCCCTGCAGCCACTGAGCCAGCTGCTCGAGCTGCCAGGTCAGGGTTCCAAACGTGCGCAACTGCTTGCCCTCGGGCAGCAGCGCGCAGGCCACCACGCTCGACTTGTGAACGTCAAGTCCCGCGCACCGTTCGTGAACCACCCGCATGGTCACCACCTCCAACTGAGATCTCAGTGGGGACAGGTCGAGGTTCGAAGACGTTAACCCGCGTGCTCTCCGCCACCGCGGCGGGGCAACAGCTAAAGGTGCCTGACGACCGGCCAGCCCAAATTAACAGCGAGCTCCCGGGCACCAAAGAGAGTCGGGCCGCTCCCACGGGACCCAATTTTCATTGCTGTAGGCACCCGACCGGGACGCCGAAATTAACAACCTGGGTTGGCGCCCCGGGCCGCCCGACCCTAGCCTGGAGCCAATTTCACGGAGGTGATGCGATGATCAACAGAGTCACTCTTATCGGCAACCTGGCGGCGGATCCAGAGGTCAAGGCGACGCCCAAAGGCACCTACGTCGCCAAGCTGCGGCTCGCCACCCACACGTACATCGGCAAGGACGACGAGGGCAAGGCGCGGGAGCAGACCGAGTTCCACCACCTGGTGGCGTTCGGCAAGACGGCCGAGTTCGCAGGCCAGTACCTCCACAAGGGCAGGCTCGTTTACGCCGACGGAAGGCTTCAGACAAACACCTGGGAGGACACTGCCGGCCAGAAGCGATCGCGGACCGAGATCGTGGTTGACAGCCTGAAACCGCTCGGCCCAAAGCCGCAGGAGGCGGCGGCGTAAAGCCGCCCTCCGGCGGCGCCCCTCTGACGCTGCCGCGCCATCTCCCCATAAATGGGGAGGTAGGCTGTAACGTTGTAATCAATGCCCGAGGACGTCCGCAGCTGGTTTGCCTCCCGCATCCCATCCGGTTGGTTTGCCGGCCCGCCCGACGTTTCAGCGGACGGGGAGGAGATCCTCGTGATCGGCACCCTCCCGGACGTGGAGCTTGCCGCGGGCACTTCCGAGGAGGCTCTGGCCGCCGCCAGGGCGGCCCGGATCGAGCGCTTCCGTGAAGAGACCAGGGACGACCGGATCCGGATCGCCCGCGAGGCCGAGCGCCAGTTCCGGCGCAAGGTCGCGTGGGGAGCCCGGTGCGGCGACGAGGTCAAGGTGTTCACCACGCTGAGCGTCCCGGTCATGACGCGGCTCCGGATGCCCGAACGCGCCATCCTGGACACCCTGGTCGCCGGAGGGGTCGCCCGGAGCCGCAGCGAGGCTCTTGCGTGGTGCGTGCGCCTGGTCGGCATGCACCAGGCCGACTGGATCAAGGGCCTCCGGGATGCTCTCGTGAAAGTGGACGAAGTTCGCAGTAAGGGACCAAAGAACTAGTTAGTCCCGTTGATACTTGTGGCCACTTTGATCGCCAGCGGCGAACGCAAGCACGTCGTCGTCCTCGGGGCGGGCCCCGCGGGGCTCACCGCCACGTATGAGCTGCTGAAGCACGACGTGCTGGTCACCGTGGTCGAAAAGGACCCACTACAGGTCGGCGGCCTGGCCCGGACGGTCGAGCACAGGGGCTACCGGTTCGACATCGGAGGCCACCGTTTCTTCTCCAAGAACGAGGAGGTCGAGGCCCTCTGGACTGAGATCCTCGGCGACGAGATGCTTACTCGGGGCCGTCTTTCGCGGATCTACTACCGCGGCCGCTTCTTCGCCTACCCCATCAAAGCCGGCAACGCGCTCTGGAACCTCGGCCCGGTCGAAGCCGTCCGCTGCCTTGCCAGCTACGCGCAAGCCAGGATTCAGCCGGTAAAGAATCCGAGGAACCTGGAAGACTGGGTGCGGAATCAGTTCGGTTCGCGCCTCTTCAGCATCTTCTTCAAGACCTACACGGAAAAGGTGTGGGGCATCAGCACGAAAGAGCTCTCCGCGGACTGGGCGGCGCAACGGATCAAGAGCCTTGACCTCTGGGTCGTTCTCCGCACGGCGCTTGTGCCGGGCCGCAAGTCGGGACGTCGAGGCGAAATCGTCACCACGCTGATCGACAAGTTCCGCTACCCCCGCCTTGGCCCAGGCCAGATGTGGGAGCGGGTGGCCGAGATCAGCGCGGCCAAAGGCCATCCCATCCTGCTTGGGAGGTCGGTGGAGAAAATCAGTCACGAGGATGGGGCCGTGACATCGGTGACGACACGAACGGAAGACGGCAGGGCCGAGACCCACCGTGGCACGCACTTCATCTCGAGCATTCCGATGCGCGAGCTGGTGGCGAAGCTCGACCCGCCTGCGCCGGAAAGAGTTCGGAAAGCGGCGGACTCGCTGACCTACAGAGACTTCATCAGCATCGCGTTGATGATCGACCGTGCAAACGTATTTCCCGACAACTGGATCTACATCCACGACCCGGGCGTGCGGGTGGGACGGATTCAGAACTTCAAGAACTGGAGCCCGGACATGGTGCCCGACCGCTCCAAGACCTGTCTTGGACTCGAATACTTTTGTTTCGAGGGCGACGGCCTCTGGACGATGAAAGACGCTGACCTCATCGCGCTGGCGACTGAGGAGCTCGGCCGGCTCGGAATTTGTGCCGCGGGCGAAATCTTCGAGGGAGTCGTGGTCCGACAGCACAAGGCGTACCCGGTCTACGACGACAACTATCAGGAGCACGTCGCTGTCGTGCGCGACTACCTCGCGACCACGCTACCGAACATGCATCTCGCCGGGCGCAACGGCATGCACAAGTACAACAACCAGGACCACTCGATGATGACCGCGCTGCTCGTGGCGCGAAATATCGCGAGCGGTTCGCCCCTTGACCCGTGGAAGGTCAACGCCGATGCCGTCTACCACGAGGACATCCGGGTCGGTGAGCGCGATGGCACCGGCCGCCTGGTTCCGGAGCGAGTGTCAGCTAGTTAAAGAGCTAGCTAGACAGTCTTCGGTCGGGCGAAGTTGAAAGCGATGAAGCACGCAACCGCGAGGACGCCGAAGAGAACGGCGTGCTTGTAGTGAGGACCGGACGAGGTCGAGGCGAATAGCTGCAGAACCCCCAACGCATACAAGATCGCCACAACCACGCAGAGAAGTCCTACCAGCAAAATGCCGTACGCGACTGGTGTCGATTTCACGCGTTCAAGGTTAACAGTGCGAGGCTGAGGGCCCCCGCGGCGATGCAGTACCAGCCGTATGGGTCGAGCCGGCCGGATCTGAAGTAGCGCAGCAGAAAGCGTGCGCTGCCGTAAGCGGCGATTCCGGAGAGCACCGCGCCGGCGAGGTACTCACCGACCGGCACTCCATTCGAGAACAGTTGGGGCACCTCGATGATCCCCGCCCCCAGGATCACGGGCGTCGCCAGGAGAAATGAGAACCGCGCCGCCTCCTCGTGCCGGAGCCCGGCGACGAGTCCGCCCCCGATCGTGACGCCAGAGCGTGAGATTCCGGGAAGGAAAGCAAGCGCCTGGCAGGCGCCGACGATCGCCGCGGCGCGAAAGCTGACCTGCTCGGCCTGGGCAAAGTGTGCCTCCTGTTCGGCGCGCGATCCGGCCGCCACGGCCGCGCGTCGTTCGGCGCGCCGTCGCAACCACTCGAAACCCAGCATCAACACGCCGTTGGCGACGAGGAATCCGGCCGCCTCGTACGGGCTGGCGAAGAGCGTCTTGATGTGGCTCTCGAGGAACACGCCAAGGATGGCGGCCGGGATCGTGCCGACGAGGAGCAGCATGGCGAGACGCTCCGCGTCGTTCTCGATCTTGCCCCGGACCGCGGCCGTGAAAAATCCGCGAAGGATCACCACCCACTGGTCGCGGTAGAGGATTAGGAGAGCGGTCGCCGTCCCGAGGTGGAGCAGGACGAGGAAGGGCAAGAACGACGGGTCGGACTGCTTGAAGCTCCAGTGCAGCAGGCTCGGCACGAGCACGGCGTGGCCCAACGAGGAAACGGGGAACAGTTCGCTCGCGCCCTGCAGCAGGCCCATGAACAGCGCCTGTGCGAGGGTCAGGGCTGTGAGCCTCGGCGAAGATCCGTCGAGGATTCGCCGCCCAGACCCTCTGTCACTGGTTAGATTGTCGGGCAATGGATCGGATCGCTGCCTTGAGCCCGGCGGGCAAAACCCTCGACGAATCCGTCAATCGCGTCCGGACGGTTGAAAGGTTGGGCTACGAGTCGGTCTGGACGTCGCAGCTTCCCCCGGCGCGCGACGCCGCGCTGGTCCTCGCCGCCTACGCGGCCGCAACCGAACGACTGAAGGTCGGCACGGGCGTCCTCCCGATCTATACGCGACATCCGACGGCTATGGTGCAGATGGCCGCGACGCTGGATGAGGTTTCGGGCGGCCGGTTCATCCTCGGCATCGGCGTGAGTCACCAAGTCACGGTCGAGGGCATGTGGGGCATGCGGCTGGAACATCCTGTCGATGCCATGCGCGAGTACCTCACGATCGTCAGGACCAGCCTGCGCGACGGTGGGTGCAGGTTCGAGGGCCGCTTCTTCACAGCTCGCTGGGCGTACTCCGCGCCACGCCGGCCTGAGCTGCCAGTCATGATCTCCGCGCTCCATCCGCGCATGCTCGAGCTTGCAGGTGAGCTTGCCGACGGCGTCATCCTCTATATGTGTTCGCCGGCGTACATCCGCGACCACGTGGTACCTGGGATCAGCGCAGGTCGCGCGAAGGTCGGCAAGTCACTCGAAGGTTTCGAGATCGTGGCTGCGATCGACGCCTGCCTCACGTCGGACCGCGCCGCAGCGCTGGACGTCTATCGCAAGACTGTTGAGCGCTACGCGTCGCTCCCCTTCTACAGAAAGGTGATGGACGCGAGCGGGTTCAAGGACGAGCTGGACGCCAACCACGTCAGCGAAGGCATGATCGACGAGATCGCCGGCATCGGCGACCAGCAAAAGGTTCGCCACGCGATCCAACGCTATCGAGAAGCCGGTGTCACGTTGCCTGGCGTCGCCCCGTTCGGTGGCCACTCCGGCGCGGCCGGCTTCGAGGCAACTCTCGAGGCGGCTGCTGGCGCCTAGCTCAACTTAGCTGCCGCTTCGTCGAGCAGCTCGCGTGTCGTGGCAAACTCGCGGCGCACTGCAGCATCCTCGGCGCGGTCGAGCAATCGGACGGCCTCCTGCCACCGTACGGCGTCGCGCTCGTGCAGGCCGGCGCGGACCTGCCCGATGGTCTGGGTGGCGAACACGAGCCCTCCGCCAGGGTTGTCCAGGATCGATCGCGCGATGCCGACCTGTTCACGCGCCCAGCTCACGATCTCGTCACCGGGATGGGTGTCGAGCTCTTTCGGACGGAGTACTTCCACGCGCATCTATTCTCCGGCAAGCGAGCGAAGCGATTCGCCGGCGAGACGGTACACGGTCCAATCGGAGTTTGGTTTCGCGCCCAGACCTTCATAGAACCTGATCGCGTCTTTGTTCCAGTCGAGCACCGCCCACTCGAGCCGGCCGCAGCCGCGCTCGACCGCCGTCTGCGCCAGGCGTTCGAGCAGAGCGCGACCAACGCCGTGACCGCGATGCTCCGGGACGACGAATAGATCCTCGAGGTAGACGCCCGGCCGGGCGAGAAACGTCGAGAAGCTGTGAAAGAAGAGCGCGAAGCCGACCGGTTGACCGTCGATCTCTGCGATCAGCGTCTCCGCGTATCGACGCTCGCCGAACAAGTAGTCAGTCAGCTTCTCTTCTGTCATCACGACCTCGTGCTCGAGCTTCTCGTAACGCGCGAGGCCGCGGATCAGATCCGCGATGAGCGGCACGTCGGCAAGCTCACCCGGCCGGATCTGCAGCGTCACTTCGGTCGGTCTCGCAGCCGAAAGACGAATCGCATTGCACCTTGGGTGTCGGAGAAGCTGGCGATCTTGTTGTCGACCAGGCCGGCCGCGAGTCCGGCGTCGATCAAGTCGGTGTCACGCACAGGACCGCGTCCGCCCTTGGACCGGATGACCCAGATCGCGCCGTTGGGCTCGATCCAGCTCTTCACATCCTTCAATCGCTGCAGGTCGCGGACGGCGCTCACCCCCATGAACACCATGTCGCACGGCGTGCGGGGCTTGCCCCGGACGATGTTCGTCGTTCGTTCTCGAAGCAGCTCGAGGAAGGAGGGATCGTCCAGGTCGACGATGGCGACCTTCGCGCCGGGCTTTACCCCGAGTTTGTCGAGGAGGGGTCGAGTCGAGGCGACGTCCGGGCTCACTTCGGGCCTTCGCCTTCACCGCCGCCGCGAACCGCGCCGAAGACGATGACTCCGAGCAACCAGCCTCCGTACGCGCCGGCGACGGCCAGCACGATGACCGGGATCGGGTTGCCGACTCGGCTGGAGAGCAAGCCACCCAGGCCGGCCAGGGCGACAAAGACCAATGCTCCGGCAACGCCGCCCGCCACCGCGCCGACGAGAGATGGAGCGGTGCTGCCCGGCCTCAGACCTCGATCACCTGCAGGTCCTTGACCGCGCCGGCCGTGGTGCCGGAATACACGTGGTTGAAGAAGAAGCGCGTCTCGGGATGACGCTTCCTCAGCTTCGCCGCGTTCTCCCAGCTCATGTGGCTGAAGATGTCGCCGGGGCCTGTTGCCTCGACGATGGCGACGTCCGCTCCGTCGACGAGCTTGTCGAGGGGCGCAGTCGGCTCTGTGTCGCCTGAGTACGCAACGACCTTGCCGCCGATGTGGATGCGGTAGCCGTTACTGCCCATCGTCCCGTGGTCGAGCTTCACAGTCTCGTACCGCAGGCCCGACACAGTGCCTTTCGGTTTCGCCGTCAGGTAGCGAACCTTGAACTGCGGCCGCATCACCCTCTTCCAGTCGGCTCCCCAACTGACCTGCCAAAGCTTCTCGAGGTACTTCTCCAGCCCGGAAGGTCCGACGAACGTGATCGGGCGGCGATCTACAAATACCCGATGCAGGACAAACGGCGGCAGGCCGAGCGTGTGGTCGCCGTGGAAATGCGTGATAAACACGACGTTGATAGCGCCCGGGTCCACGCCCAGCCGATGCATGTGCGGCAGCAGTGGCGCGCCTCCATCGA
>Ga0209686_1001342_pt1 | contig 12132 bp, 11 predicted proteins | sample GraSoiAngelo_126_FD_185883 | JGI IMG/M metagenome (GOLD analysis project Ga0209686, IMG submission 185883) | Grasslands soil microbial communities from the Angelo Coastal Reserve, California, USA - 14_0927_09_20cm (SPAdes) (version 2) | ecosystem: Environmental > Terrestrial > Soil > Grasslands ...
GTGAAGTCGGCCGGAAAGATACGCAGCGCCGACAACCGGGATATCGACATTTCCTCGATCACGCTGCCGCTGCAGGTCACCTACCGCCTCACGGCATGGATGGCCGCCGTCGCGCGCTACCAGTTCTACCAGCAGCGCACCGCCCACGAGATCCGCGACACGGCGGGCAACCTGTTCGCCGCCGACGCCGATCAGAACCGGCTGTTCGTGGGTTTGCAATTCGGTTACCCCATCACCTTCGATCGGCCGTAGTGCGTGCAGCCGCTTACTCAGGGCGGTTGCAGCCGAATGCAGTAATTCTCCCGTAACGTCCCTCGTCCGCACCGTCGCCTGACCGTAAGGCTGCGGGAAAAACGCACCCAAACGCAGGCTTCTGCGACGGTTTGCAGGGTTTGGCACTGACCTTGCCGTTGCATAGCTCAGCCGGCGCGCCCGGCGAAACATGTCTCTCGCACAACGCCTCGCGTGGCTCGATGGAGTTTCGACGGTTGCGGTGCTCGCCGCCGCGATCGCCATGTGGTCGCCCACCATCGACGACCCGGCCACGAGTCTCTGGCGCCTGGCTGCGCGCGCCGGCATCGTGGCTGTCGTTTGCCTCGGCGCGTTCTACTACAACGATCTCTACGACTTCGAGGCGCCGCACGACGTCGGCCAGCTCTTCACGCGGCTGTGCCGGGCCCTCGGCCTCGCCGCGCTCGTGCTGGCCGGAACGTATCTGCTGTTTCCCAACGCGATCATCGGCGGCAACCTCGCGCCCTACGTGTTGTTCGTCACGCTGTTCGCCGTGCTCGTCCTGCGCCTCGGTGTTTACGCGCTCGCGAAGCGCGCGCCGTTTTCCGAGCGCGTGCTCATCATGGGCGGCGGGCGTCTCGCGGCGGATCTGGCCGGGCAGATCCTGACACGGCCCGATCTCGCGATGCGCGTGACCGGCGTCCTCACCGCCGACGGCGACGCGGTGGCGAGCGCGCGACGGCTGGGCGGCTACGGCGACGTCGCCGACGTCGTGCTGCGCGAGCGCCCGGATCGCATCATCGTCGCGATGCCCGATCGGCGCGGCAACCTGCCGGTCTCCGCATTGCTGGCATGCCGCTTCCGCGGCGTCCGCGTGGAGGAAGGCACCGAGGCGTACGAGCGCTTCACGCGGCGGCTGGCGGTGGAGTCGCTCACACCGAGCGCACTCATCTTCGGCGACGGCTTCCGCGTCTCGCGCGCCCAGCTGGCGCTCAAGCGCGCGATGTCCGTCGTGATCGCGAGCGTCGCGTTGCTGGTGACGGCTCCCCTCATCGCGCTCATCGCGCTCGCCATCAAGCTCGAGTCGCGCGGACCGGTCTTCTTCATCCAGGAGCGGATCGGCCTCGGTGGCCGGCCGTTCCGCCTCATCAAGTTCCGCACGATGCGGCAGGCCGAGCGCGGCGCCGACGGTATCTGGCAGCGCGACAACGCCAGCCGCGTGACGCGCTTCGGCGCCGTGCTGCGGCGCTACCGGCTCGACGAGCTCCCCCAGTGCGTCAACATCCTCAAGGGCGATATGAGCCTGGTGGGCCCCCGCCCGGAAATGGCCTCCAACGTCGCGACGTTCTCGGCCGTGATCCCTTTTTACAATCTGCGCCACGAAGTGCGGCCGGGCCTCACCGGCTGGGCTCAGGTGCGCGCCGGTTACTCGATGTCGACCGAAGAGGTCACGCGCAAGCTGTGCTACGACCTCTACTACATCAAGCACCTCTCGCTCCGCTTCGACCTGTGGATCCTGTTCGACACCGTGAAGTTCGTGCTGTCCGGGAAACGTCCGGGATGAGCCGCGTCAAACCTTTTCCGCGATCGGGCACCGCCACTCCCAGAGTGGAGCCGCCACCCATGACGAGCGGTACGCGCATTTTCAACGTGCGCGCCAAAGCCGCGAAAAACGGGTACGGCACGTCTCTTGCGATGGAAGTGCCGGTCCGATGGAAGAAAGATTCCCGATGAAGGCCTCCAGTTTCGACGCCGCGTCGCCGTACGCCACATCAATCGCCGGCCGTCCCGTCCTCGTCGTGGAGAGCGACCCCGACCAGCGTCGGCGCGTGACCACGCAGCTCGCGAGCTGGGGCTACACGCCCCTCGCGGCCGGTACCGCCGAAGAAGCCCTCGACCTCCTCGGGCGCGCCGGCCGCGTGGCGTTCTCGGTGGTCGCCATTCGTCTGCCGGGCATGTCGGGCATCGACCTGCTCCGCCGCGCCGGCGAGCTGTCGGCGTCGGGCCCGGTGATCATGGTCGCCGACAACGGCCACAGCTCGCAGATCGTCGAGGCCATCCAGGCGGGGGCCGACGACTTCCTGCGCCGTCCCTACACCGCCGAAGACCTCGAGCAGGTGATCCGAGGCGTGGCCGGCCGCCCGCGGCGCGAGCCGACGAGCCCGGCGCTCCCCGGCGGCGAGGATAACGGCGACCGCGTGCAGCGCGAGCTGGCCATGCTCACCAGCGCGCAGATGCGCGAGATCTTGTCCGTGATCGAGCAGGCCGCGCGCGCCGACGTCACCGTGCTCGTGTGCGGCGAGACCGGCGTGGGCAAGGAGCTGGTGGCCCGCGCCATCCACGCGCACTCGCCGCGACGGCGCGCGGCGTTCATCAAGGTCAACTGCGCGGCCATGCCGCGCGAGCTGCTCGAGTCCGAGCTGTTCGGCCACGAGCGCGGGGCGTTCACCGGCGCGCACCAGCGCAAGCCGGGGCGCTTCGAGCTGGCCGACGGCGGCACCATCTTCCTCGACGAGATCGGCGAGCTGCACCCCGCGCTGCAGGCCAAGCTGCTGCACGTGCTGCAGGACGGCGAGTTCTCGCGGGTGGGCGGCCGCCACAACATCCGCGTCGACGTCCGTGTCATCTGCGCCACCAACCGCGACCTCGCGCGCGAGGTGGCTGCCAGCCGGTTCCGCGAGGATCTCTTCTACCGGCTCAACGTCATCAACATTCTGGTGCCGCCACTGCGCGAGCGCCGCGAGGAGATTCCCGCCCTCGTCGACTACTTCGTGCGCCGGTACTCGCGGCTGTTCAACTTCCCCGAGCGCGAGGTGTCGCCGGAGGCGATGTCGGCCTTCATGCAGTACGCGTGGCCGGGCAACATCCGCGAGCTCGAGAACTTCATCAAGCGGATGATCGTGCTCCAGGATTTCGCGCTGCCACGCGCGCTGATGGCGCCCACGCCGGTGGCGGCGGCGCCGCCGGCGGCGCCCGAGCCGTTCGCGGCCACCAAGGGCCTCTCGCTCAAGGAGATCTCTCGCCGCGCCGTGCTCGAGGCCGAGCGCGAAGTGATCTGCCGCGCGCTCGAGCAGTGCCGGTGGAACCGCGTGAAGACCGCCAAGATGCTCAAGATCAGTTATCGAGCGCTGCTCTACAAGATCAAGGACATGGGGCTGAAGCAGGACTCGGCCGCGAGCTGAGCCGGCTCTGACCAGGAGGACACCCATGACGTTCAAGTGGTTCGTGGCCGCGTCCGCGATGCTCGTCGGCTTTGGCGTCGTCACCGCCCACGCTCAGACCGCCACGCCGCAGAAGGCGCCGGGGCGCGATCAGGCGCCGAGCACCACCGCCAAGCCGGCGACCGCGGCGACCGCGGCGGCCGCGCCGGCGGCGACGTCACCGGCGGCTGCGGTGCCGATGCCGTCGGGCGAGGCCGCGCCCGTCGGCGGCTTTCCGCTCAGCACCGACTACGTGATCGGGCCCGAGGACATGCTGATGGTCACCGTCTGGAAGAACGAAGCGCTCTCGCGCACGCTGCCCGTCCGGCCCGACGGCAAGATCTCGATGCCGCTGCTGCACGACATCCAGGCCGCCGGCCTCACGCCGATGCAGCTGCACGACAAGATCGCCAACGCGCTCGGCGAGTTCATGCCCAACCCCGAGGTCGCGGTGACCGTGGTCGACGTGAAGAGCTACCGCGTCTCCGTGCTCGGCGAAGTGCAGAAGCCCGGCGTGCTCCAGCTCAAGGCGGATACGAGCGTGCTCGAGGCCATCGCGCTCGCCGGTGGGTTCCGCGACTTTGCGTCGCCCGGCAAGATCATCATCCTGCGCAAGGACGCCACGGGTACGACGCACAAGATCCCGTTCAACTACAACCGTGTGGTGAAGGACAACCGCAGCCAGGACAACGTCACGCTCAAGTCCGGTGACGTGGTCGTCGTTCCCTAGAGGATAAATTCCATGCCGACACCGCCGACCGCTTACGACGAGACCGCCAAAGGACCGGGGCTGTCCGGTCTGCTCGAAATCGTGCGCCGCCGCCGGGTGCTCGCCGTACTGCCGTTTCTGTTCGTCCTGACGGCGGCGGTCTCCCTGGCCGTGTTCCTGCCGAGCCTGTGGACGTCTCGCGCGCTCGTGCTGGTCAATCGCCAGGCGATCCCCGAGCGCTATGTCACGCCGACCGTGCAAGCCGACATCGAGGCGCGACTGCTCACGCTGAGCCAGGACATCCTCACGCCGCAGCGGCTGACGCAGATCGCGCAGCAGTACGGCCTCTATCGCGGCGCACGCTCCGTCGACGATCTCGTCGACCGCATGCGCAAGGACATCCGCATCGAGCTGGTCGACGACCGCGACCGGCGGACCCGTGAGACCCGCTCGTTCCTGTTCACCGTCTCCTACACCGCGTCCAACCCGGTGGTGGCCGCGCACGTGGCCAACACGATCGCCTCGCTCTACAGCGAGGAGAACGGGCGCATGCGCGAGCAGCAGGCGGTCAGCACGTCGGAGTTCCTCGAGAACCAGCTGCGCGAGCTGCGCGAGAAGCTCCAGAAACAGGAGCACGCGATCACCACGTATAAGGAGAAATATCTCGGAGAGCTGCCCGAGCAGAAGGACGTCAACCTGCGCACGCTCGAGCGACTACAGGCGCAGCTACAGCTCGCCCACGAGAACAACCGGCGCGCTACCGAGCGCCGGCAGATGTTGACCGACGCCCTCGGCCAGATCGATACGTCGGTGGCGATGACCTCGCCGGGCGGCTCCGGGATCAGCGTGACGCCGGCCGACACCGCGGCCGCGCGCCTGAATCTGCTCCGGCAGGAGCTGGCGATGGCGCAGACCCGCTTCAGCGACAAGTACCCCGACGTCGTCCAGCTCAAGGAGCAGATCCGCGTGCTGGAGCAGAAGGTCGAGACCGAGAAGCAGGCGGCGCAGGCGCTGCCCAAGAGCGTGGCCCACGCGTCCAAGCGCGGCGCCGGCGGCCGCGAGCTGCGCACGCCGCCCGAGAACGCGTACGTGCAGAGCCTGATGACGCAGCTCGATCAGGCCACCGTCGAGGCCAAGACGACGTCGGAGGAGATGCAGAACATCAACGCGCAGATCGCGACGGTGACGCGCCGCCTGGACAGCACACCCAAGCGCGAGCAGGAGCTGGTGCTGCTGACACGCGACTATGACACCACGCGCGAGCTGTTCAAGTCGCTCCTCACCAAGCGTGGCGAGGCCAACATGGCCGCCGAGCTCGAGCAGAAGCAGCAGGGCGAGAGCTTCCGCGTGATCGAACCGGCGCGGCTGCCGGAGCGCCCGGCCGGGCCCAACCGCTTCCGCCTGCTGCTGGTCGGCCTCGCGCTGGCCATCGGCGCCGCCGGCGCCGCCGTCGTGCTCGCCGAGCAGGTGGACACGTCCTTCCGCCGTGTCGACGAGGTGCGCTCGACGCTCCCCCTGCCGGTGCTCTCGGCCATTCCGCGCATCACCACCGAGCACGACCGCACGCACGGCCTGCGTCAGCGCCGCTGGGCGACAGCCGCGATCTGCGTCGGGCTCTGCGTCGTGGCCGGCACGTCGTTCATGGTCGCGCACGACAACGAGGGCCTCGTCGCGCTGCTGACGGGCTCGACGTCCCAGACGGCGACCGCGAGCGGGAGGTAGGTCATGTACCTGAGCTTCTACGGTCTGCGTGAGGCGCCCTTCGCCCCGACGCCGGACCCGAAGTTCCTCTTCCAGTCCCCGCGTCACCGCGAGGCGCTGGCCCAGCTGATCTACGGCGTGCGCGAGCGCAAGGGCTTCATCGTGCTCACCGGCGAGATCGGCACCGGCAAGACGACGCTGCTGCGCACGCTGCTCGAGCGGCTGGACGCCACCACGCCGGTGGCCTACGTGCACAACTCCGCGCTCGGCATCGAAGGTCTGCTCGAGTACATCCTGCAGGACTGGGGCGTGAAGTCCACCGCGAGCACGCACGCCCAGCGGCTGTTCGAGCTCAACGAGTTCCTCATCGATCAGCACCGCAAGGGCGGCAGCCCCGTGCTCGTCATCGACGAGGCGCAGAACCTCTCGGTGGAGACGCTGGAGGCCGTCCGCCTCCTGTCGAACTTCGAAACGACGAGCCAGAAGCTGATGCAGATCCTGCTCGTCGGCCAGCCGGAGCTGCGCGACAAGCTCAATCTGCCCGAGCTGCGGCAGCTCAAGCAGCGCATCGGGCTGCGCTGTCACATCGCCGCGCTCAGCCCGGAAGAGTCGCGCCAATACATCCGCCACCGCCTGCGTATCGCGGGCGCGACCGACGCCGGCATTTTCTCGGATGCCGCCATCCAGAAGATCCAGGACTACAGCCAGGGAACACCCCGCGTGATCAACATCGTGTGCGACCACTGCCTGCTGTCGGGCTACGCCGACAGCAAGCGGCGCATCGACGCCGCCATCGTGCAGGAAGCGGTCGAGTACCTCGAGGAGGGCGAGCGCCGCGAGTGGAAGCGGCGGCGCAGCATCAGCCTCGTGCCGAGCCAGGGCGCCGTATGGGCGGCGCGCTCGGGCGTGGCACTCCTCGTGCTCGTCATCGTGTTTCTGCTGGCGTTCGCGGCGAACGCGCTGGGCTGGTTCGCCGGTACCCATCCCTAGGAGGTCAGGCCGTGAGCAAGTTCTTCAAGGCCCTCGAGAAGGTCGAGCAGGAGCGCGAGCCGGTGGTCGCCACCGTGCCGCCCGTGGCCGACCCCCCGGTCGAGCCCGTCATCGAGCCACGCCGCGAGACGCCGCGTCCCGAACGGCGTCCGGAGCCGCGGCCCGAGCCCGCGCGCGTCGAGCCGACGCCCGAGCCGTTCCGCGAGCCGCCAAAACCGGAGGCCGCGCGGGTGGCCGCGGCGCCGCCAGCGCCGGTCGTGTCGCCGCCCGCGCCGGCACCCACGCCGATCTACGGCGCGCCCGTTCGTGAGAACGGCGCCAGCTTCGGGCGCAAGGGCTTCGCCTTGCAGATCGACGGCGAGGTCGATTCCGAGCCCGGTCAGCTGGACGACCATCTCGTCAGCCTGCTCGAGCCCACGAGCCACGCCGCCGAGCAATACCGTGCGGTGCGGCTGGCCATCGAGACGTTCCGCCACGAGCGCGGCACGCGCACGGTGGCCATCACCAGTCCGGGCCGGGGCGACGGCCGCACGATCACCGCGCTCAATCTCGCCGGCGCGCTGGCGCAGGCGCCCGACGCACGCGTCGTGCTCGTCGAGGCCGATCTCCGCCACCCCGGCGTCGCGCGCGCCCTCGGCCTGCCCTCCGCGCGCGGGCTCTCGACGTATTTGCTCGACGCCGCCATGAGTGTCGATGGCATCGTCACCCGACCCGCCGGCGTGGCCTTCGCGGTCGTGCCCGCGGGCACGGCATCGTCGATGCCGTACGAGCTGCTGAAGTCACCACGCCTGGCGAGCCTGCTCGCAGCGCTGCGCGATCGCTTCGACTACGTCGTGCTCGACACGCCGCCCGCGTTGCGCTATCCCGACGTCGGCATCCTGCGCGACCTCGTGGATGGCTTCGTCGTCGTCGTCCGGGCCAATCGCACGCCGCGCGAGATGCTGCGCGACTGCATGAACGTGGTCGGCCGCCAGCGCGGCCTGGGCCTGATCTTCAACGACGACGAGCGCAGCACGGTCACGACCGTCGACGACGAGCCGACATGGTGGCGGCGCGTGCCGCGGCCGCTCGGAGGCCGGGTTGCCTGAGACGATCGTCAACGCGCTGACCGTCGACGTCGAGGAGTACTACCACGGGTACGAGTTCGAAGCGGCCCTTGGCGTCGACGGTCTCCGCCGCCTGCCCAGCCGCGTGCTCCCGCAGACCGAGCGCCTGCTCGATCTGCTCGACACGCACCGCGCGCGCGGCACGTTCTTCGTCCTCGGAGTCGTCGCTCAGCGCTATCCGCGGCTCGTGCGCGAGATTGTCGAGCGTGGGCACGAGATCGCCAGCCACGGCTGGGATCACACGCCGGTGTTCCGGCTCGGCCCCGCGGGCTTCCGTGCCGACGTGCGGCGCGCGAAGCACGCCGTCGAGCAGGCGGCCGGCCGTCTCGTGCGCGGCTATCGCGCGCCCAATTACTCCATCCGGCGCGACACGCCGTGGGCCTTCAGTGTGCTGGTCGAGGAAGGCTTCGTCTACGACTCTTCGATGTATCCGGTGGTCCACGACCGTTACGGCTTTCCCGACGCGCCGCGCTTTCCGCACGTCGCGCAGCACATCGACGGCATCGACTTCTGGGAGGTGCCCGTCGGCACCGCGCGCTTCGCCGGCGTGAACCTGCCGCTGGGCGGCGGATTCTTCCGGCTCTTCCCCGTCGCGCTCGTCCACGGAGCACTCGCCAGCGTCAACGCGCGCGAGCGGCGCCCCGTCGTGTTCTACGTGCATCCATGGGAGCTCGATCCCCAGCAGCCGCGACCGGCGATGACGCTCATCCAGCGCTTCCGGCACTACACGGGCCTGGCGAGCGCCGAGCGCAAGCTCGCCGGTCTGCTCGCGGCGTTCGCGTTCGGCTCGATCGAGGCCGTGTTCGCCGAGGTTCGCCCGGCCCGCCGGGTCGCGGCGCGCGCCTCGTAAATCCATGCGGCTCCTGTTCGTGACGCCACGGCTGCCGTTCCTGCCGTGCCACGACGCCGCGCGTCTCGCGGTGTCGCGCGTGCTCGACCATCTCGTCGATCGCCACACCGTCGCCGTGGTCGCCGCCACGAGCGCCGGCGACACGCCGACGCAGCGCGCCTGGCTGGCCGAGCGCGCAGCGCGCGTCGAGACGGTGCCGCTCGGCGCCTGGCGCCACGCGTGGACCGGCCGTCCCGGCGATGGCCTGCTCGCGCTCGACGCGCTCGCGCGTCACGTGGCCGATCGCTTCGCGCCCGACGTGATCCATCTCGAGGGCAGCGTGCTGGCCCCGCTCGCGCGGGCCGCCGCCGCGCCGACGCTGCTCGCCTGCCACGAGGCGGCGACGCTGCGCGCGCGCGACGTGCGCCGCGCCGGCGAGTCGGCGTCGCGGCGGCTCGGGGCGTGGATGGACGAGCGCGCGGAGACGGCGTGGGCGCGCGAATGGTGCCGCTTCGCCGCAGTGTGCGTGGTGGACTCGGAGGAGGACCGGCAGGCGCTGCTCGAGCACGTCCCGCTCCAGCAGGTCGCCGTCGTGCCCGGAGGCATCGACGACGTGACGCACGCGTATCGTCGCCGCGGCGAACCGTGGCGTCTCGTCTTCACCGGAGACCTCTCGGCGCCGCGCGACGTCGCGGCCGCGTGCCGTCTGGCCACCGCGATCCTGCCGCGGCTGCGGCGTGCGATGCCGCGCGTGGAGCTGCTCGTCGCCGGGAGCGATCGTGCCGCCGACGGCGCGCGCGCATTGGGCGCGTTGCCCGGCGTGCGTGTCGCGGGCGGGCTCACCGACCTGCGCGCGAGCATCTGGGGCGCCGCCGTGTACGTGAGCCCGCTGCAGGCCGGTTTCGGCCGCAAGACGCGACTGTTCGAGCCGATGGCGCTCGGCACGCCGGTGGTCGCCTCGAGGCCGACGCTCGCCGGCGTCCCCTACCTCGAGCCCGATCAGCACGTCCTCGTCGCCGACAGCGACGACGAGTTCGCGCGGGCCATCGCGCGGCTGCTGCGCGAGCCGCTGGTCGCCAACACGCTCGCCCGCAACGCGCGCACGCTCGTCGAGCGTCGCTTCACGTGGGCCGCGGTCGCCGAGCGCTACGCGGCGCTCTACGCGGGGCTCGCGCCGTCGCGCGCGGTGGAGGTTGCGGCATGAGCACGCCGTTCATCGTCGGCGTGGCCGGAGGCAGCGGCGCCGGCAAGACGGCGCTGTGCCGCGCACTGGCCGGCGCGCTGGGACCGCACCGCGTGTCGATGCTCTGCCACGACGCGTATTACCGCAACCGCAGCGAGCTGCCGGCCGCCGAGCGCGCCGCGCTCAACTACGACGTGCCGGACGCGCTCGATACGCCCCTCTTCGTCGAGCACCTGCGCGCGCTGCGCGCCCTCGGATCGGTGCGGCCGCCGCGCTATTGCTTCGTGACGCACCGGCGTATCGGCGACGACGGCGTCGTCGAGGCGCGTCCCGTCGTGCTCGTGGAAGGCATTCTGTTGCTGCACGAGCCCCAGGCGCGTGCGCTGCTCGATCTCGCGTTCTTCCTCGACGTGCCGGACGAGGTGCGGCTGGCGCGCCGCATCGCGCGCGACACGGCCGAGCGTGGACGGACGCGGCGCTCGGTGCTCTCGCAGTTCGAGGCCACCGTGCGCGGCGCGCATGCCGCCTATGTCGAGCCGACCAAGGCGCTCGCCGACCTGGTGCTGTACAACGTCGGCCGCGTGGACCGCGTCGCCGAGGTCGCGGCGGCCGTGGTCGTCGAGCAGATGGCGCGACGGCGCCTGGCGGAGGTCGCGTGAGCGCGCCCGTTCAGACCTGCGCGTCGGAGTTTTCGCTGTGCCGCGATCCGCAGCACGACGGCGCCCTCCGTCGGATCGTGGACGGCTGCGCCGGCTTCCTCGCCGAGCGCCTGCCGGACAAGCTCGTCGCCCTCGTGCTCACGGGCAGCTTCTCGCGCGGCGAGGGCACGGTGCTGCCGGTGAACGGCCACCTGCGCGTGCTCGGCGACATCGAATTCCTCGTCGTCGTCCCGCGCCTGACCGACTATCGCGCGTTGCGCCGCCGCGTCGGCGGCTGGGGACGCGAGGCGAGCACGCGCCTGGGCGCGCCTGCGGTGTCGGTGGACATCGAGTTCGGTCCCGTGGAGATCGGCTACCTGCGCCACCGCGCGCGGCCATCGATCTTCGTGTACGACCTCGCCACCCACGGCAAGGTCGTGTGGGGACCCGCCGATCTCCTGCGCGCGATTCCGGCCTTCGGTCCCGAGCGCATCCCGCGCGAGGATGCGCTGCACCTCGTGTTCAATCGCACGATCGAGCAGCTCGACGCCTACGACCGTCTCGATGGCCTCGCCGGCGAGGCCTTGCTCGACGTCGCCTATCAGCGCATGAAGCTGGTGCTGGACCTCGCCGGCTCCGCGCTCGCGTTCGCCGGGATGCACGCGACGTCATACGTCGAGCGGCCGGCCGCGTTCGCGCGGCTGCTCGCGGGCACGCCGCAGCTCGCGGCTCGACTTCCCGCGACGTTCGAGTCCGAGCTCGAGCGCGCCGCGCGCGCCAAGCTCGATCCCAGCGCCGAGCCGCTGCTGCCCGAGGGCGACGCGGCGAGCCAGCGCGCCTGGCTGCGTCGGCGGATCGTCGACGGCGTGCCCGCGGTGTGCGCGGTCCTGGTCTGGGAGCTCGAGCAGCTCACCGCCGTACGGGCGCCGCTGGACGTCCTCCTGACGCGGTGGGCCGGCGCGACGTCACCGGCGCGGCGCCTGCGCGAGTGGGTCAAGCTCGCCCTGCACCCGAATCGCGCGCCGCTGCCCGTGAGCCCGCTGCGCGCGCTCGCGCTGGCGCGGCGCTCGACGCCGCGCGCGCTGCTCTACTCCGCCGGCGCGCTCGCCTATCTCGATCTCGCGCGCGGCGGGGCGTCGGGACTCACGGAAATCGCGGCGCTGCTGCCGCTGGCCGGCCGTGCCGCGCCGCGCACGCCCGTCGCCGCCCGGGGCGCCGTGACGGCGCTCTGGCGCTGGTGCATCCGCAACAACTGAGGGAGACATGGACACGCCGCTGTCGATTTACGTGCTCGTGGACGCGCTCGGCTGGGAGGTCGTGCGCAACCGCCGGTTCCTGGACGACATCCTGCCCGACCGGCGATGGCTCACGACGATCCTCGGCTACAGCTCCGGCGCCATTCCCACGCTGCTGTCGGGACGGATGCCGAGCCAGCACGGGCACTGGAACCTCATCTATCTGGATCCGGAGCGCTCGCCGTTTCGCTGGACGCGCGCCCTCGCGCCGCTGCCGCGGCCGCTGGTCGAAAACCGCGTCGCGCGGCGC
>Ga0209686_1001343_pt1 | contig 12121 bp, 11 predicted proteins | sample GraSoiAngelo_126_FD_185883 | JGI IMG/M metagenome (GOLD analysis project Ga0209686, IMG submission 185883) | Grasslands soil microbial communities from the Angelo Coastal Reserve, California, USA - 14_0927_09_20cm (SPAdes) (version 2) | ecosystem: Environmental > Terrestrial > Soil > Grasslands ...
CCTGCGCAAGTCCGCCGCGGGCTTCCGTCTGCCCGCCAGCCCCGACGAGCGCCTCGTCTCGAGCAGCGCCGTCAGGCGCGTGGAGGACGCCACGCTGAATACGGCGAAGGTGCGGCAGATCTCCGCACTGGGCGGCTCCTAGACTCTATTGCGAGAGCCACTGCATGCCTGAAGTCGCCTCCCAGACATTCGATCTCGTCGGTCGTGAAGTGAACGCCACGCTGGCGGAGGCCCGCGGCGCCCTCGAGACCTACGTCGAACAGCCTGACAACGTCACACTGCTCGAGCGCTGCGCACAGGACCTGCACCAGGTGCAGGGTGTGCTGCGGGTGCTGGAGATCTACGGCGCGGCGCTGCTCGCCGAGGAGATGGAGCACGTCGCGCAGTACCTGCTGGCGACCCACAGTGAGCGCAAGAGTCAGGCCGAAAGCCTCGATGCGCTGATGCGCGCCATGGTGCAGCTGCCGAGCTATCTGGAGCGGGTGCTGGCGGGGGGGCGCGATCTGGCGCTGGTGCTGCTGCCGCTGCTGAACGACCTGCGCGCCGTGCGCGGCAACGCGCTGCTGTCCGAGGGCACGCTGCTGCTGCTGAACCTCAAGTCCGACCAGCAGGCGCAACCGCAGGCGAGCGCCCCGGGCGAGGCGCCGCTGACCATCGAGCACTGGGCGCGGCGCGTGCGTGCCCGTTACCAGGTGGGCCTCATCGGCTGGATCCGCGGCGAGCGCGTGGAGCAGAACCTGGCGATCCTCGGCGCGGTGGCCCACAAGCTCGAGCAGATCGCAACCCGCCAGCCGGTGTTCCAGCTGTGGTGGGTGATCGGCGCGGTGATCGAAGCGCTGCAGGAGAAAGGCCTGGAGGGCGGGCAGTCGATAAAGCGGCTGCTGGGGCTCGGCGATCGCGAGATCCGCCGCCTCTACGAGCAGGGCGAGGCGCGCTATGCGCAGTCACCGCCGGTCGAGCTGCTCAACAATCTGCTGTATTACATCGGACGCTCCGAATCCGCAGGCAGCCGGGTAACCGCGGTGCGCGCCTCGTTCCGTCTCGCGGAGCTGCTGCCGGTCGACGAGAGCATCGAGCAGGAGCGCGAGAACCTGTCGGCGCCGAGCGTGAAGCTCATGCAGACGGTGGCCGCGGCCATCCGCGAGGATCTCGGCAAGGTAAAGGACGTCCTCGACATCTTCGTGCGCCGCGGCGCCGGCCAGCCGCAGGAGCTCAGCTCGCAGGTCGAAATGCTGCGCAAGATCGGCGACACCCTCGGGGTCCTGGGCCTGGGCGAGCTGCGCGCCAACGTGCAACGCGAGACCGAGCGACTGCACAAGATCGTCGCCGGCGCGCTCCAGGCCGATGAAGCCACGCTGGTCGAGATCGCCGCGACTCTGATCGGTGTCGAGGACAAGCTCGACAGCCAGCTGGTCGGCATGATCCTGCCGCGGGACGCGCAGCTGCCGCGGCCCGCCGAGGACGGCGAATTTCAGCAGGTGCAGGCGGCGGTGCTGCGCGAGTGCATCGTCAATCTCGCGCGTATCAAGGAAGCCGTCACCCAGAGCGTCGGTGGCACGCTGGATGCGGCGGGCCTCGACAGCTGGCAGGACCTGATGCGCGGCATCAAGGCGGGCCTGCTGCTGCTCGGCAAGCCGCGCGCGGTGGAGATCATCGACGCGATCACCGCGCAATTGCGGCGCGTCATGCAACCCGGCGTTCACGTGCTGCCGCCGGGCTTCGTGGACCGGCTCGCGGACGCGATCGTCAGCCTCGAGTACTACATGGAGACGGTGCAGGCGGGACGCTCGGACCCCTGGTACATGCTCGACAACGCCCAGGCGTGTGTGCAGGCGCTCGAGCAGCAGCCGACCCCGTCGGTCCCCACGGTGGCGCCGTTCGAAGCCGGCGCCTATGCGCGCACGGTGCAGATTCCGAGCCTCGCGCCGGCGATGATGCCGCGACCGGACGTGGCGGGGGTGGACGCCGCGGCGCCGACACTGGCGCCCTCCAGCGCCGCCAGGCATGCCGAGCCTGCCGACCCCGAGCTGCTCAAGCTCTTCATCGAGGAGGCGCAGGAGGAGCTCACCCGAATCCAGCACTGTTTCCCCGCCTGGGATCACAATCCGCTCGAGCGCGATTCACTGGTCACCGTGCGCCGCTCGTTCCACACGCTCAAGGGAAGCGGCCGCATGGTCGGCGCACGCGAGCTGAGTGAGTTCGCGTGGGCGATCGAGAACCTGCTCAACCGCCTGCTCGACCACACCCTGAGCCGTACCCCGCCGATACTCGAGGCCCTGCGAGCGGCGGTCGGCGCCTTGCCCGAGCTGATCACGCAGCTGCGAACCCGCGAGCCCTTGCGCACCGACGTCAGCGCCATCGCCGCGCGCGCCCATGAACTCGCCGCGGGCCGCCCGGCCGCTGCCCGCAGCCCCGAGCAGGCTGAGGAGGAGGCGCTCGAGCCGCAACCGGCGCCCAGCGCCCCCGCCGGCCCGGGCGCGGCTGGCCAGTCCCCGCCCGCGCGCGCGCCCAGCCTCGCGCCGGCCGCACACCCCGCCCCCGCCATCACGGCGGCACGAGAGACGGTGCCGGACGACACGCTGCGCGATATCTATGCGCGCGAGACCGCCGCACATGTGGCGACGGTGCGCGGTTACCTCGCGCGCGAGTCGCAGCTTCCCGAGCCGCATACCCTGCCCGAGGACGTCTATCGCGCCTGCCACACGCTCTCGGGCAGCTCGAAAATGGCTCAGGCCCGCCACGGGATTCGACTGGCCGAGCCGCTGGATCACTGGCTGCGCCGCGCCTACGGCAGCGGGCTGGGGCTCGGGAGCGACGATCTCACCCTGCTGACGGACTGCATGGCCGCGATGGAATCCGTCGCGACCCACCTGGATGAGCCGACCGGTTACTTCGTCAATCACTGGCAGCTGCTCGAGCGGATCGAGCGCGCCGAGCGGGCCCTGGACCAGCGCATGGCCGCCGCCGGCGCGCACACCGGTATCCATGCCGCGCTCGGCGCGGCCCATGCGGCCGGCCAGGAGGCGCAGCCGCGCGACGAGGCGGTCGAGTTCGACCCCGAGGTGGCGGCCATTTTCACCGACGAGGCGACCGAGCTCATCGACGCCTCCGAGCGGGCGCTGTCCGACTGGCGCTCGCAGCCCGACAGCGCGGACTTTCGCCTGGGACTGAAGCGCCCGCTGCACACCCTCAAGGGCGGCGCGCGCGTGGCGGGCATCACGCCCATGGGCGACCTCAGCCACGAGCTCGAGACCCTCGTCATGGCGGTCGACAATGGCACGGTCGCAGCCGACGTCGCGGTGTTCGATGTGATCCAGGCGAGCCTGGACGAGCTCGCGCGCATGCGCGAGCAGGTGGTCAACGGCCGGCCCGTAGCAGCTGCGCGCGCCATCATCGCGCGCCTGCAGAGCCTCTCGGGCTCCGCCGCGGCCACCGCCGCCGCGATCCCGACGCCTCCAGAGACCCCGCTCCCTGCGGCAGTGGCGCCGCCAGCCGCCGCGCCGCGGCTGGCGGCGCTGTCACCGGCCGGGGCGCCCGCAGCCGGGTCGGACACCACGATGCTCGTGAGGCTGAACGCGGAGCTCGCGTTGAGCCGGGACGAGGGGCGGGCTGGCCAGGCCGACTCGGTGTACGTCGAGCCCGTGCCCGCGGAAATCGCGGATGCAGGACCCGTGAGCGATACCGGGCTGGCGCCGGCGCTCACGCGTGAGCGCGCACCCGAGCTGCACGCCGAGGAGGGCCTGCTCGCGCCGCAGCCGGTCCCGCCCGGCCGCGAGCCCGTGGCGGGGGGCGAGCGCCAGGAGATGGCGCGCGTGGACGCGGATCTGCTCGACCAGATGCTGAACATCTCGGGCGAGGCGAGCATTGCGCGTGCGCGCCTCGAGCAGCAGCTCGGCTCGTTCGATTTCAACCTCGGTGAGCTGTCGCGTACGGTGACGCGCCTCAAGGAGCAGCTGCGCAGTCTCGAGATCGAGACCGAGGCGCAGATCCTGCACAAGCACGAGGACGAAGGCGCGCACCGCAGCGAGTTCGATCCGCTCGAGCTCGACCGCTATTCCTCCATCCAGCAGTACTCGCGGGCGCTGGCCGAGACGGCCAACGACGTGGCGAGCATTCAGCAGCTGCTCGAGAGCCTCGCCAAGGACACGCAGACGGTGCTGCAGCAGCAGGCGCGCACCATCACCGAGCTGCAGAACGGGCTCATGCGCACACGCATGGTGCCGTTCCAGCGTCACGTGCAGCGCCTGGCCCGCATCGTGCGCCAGGCGGCCGCCGAGACCGGCAAGCGCGCCGAGCTCGTGGTCGAGGGCGCCTCCGGCGAGCTCGACCGGCAGGTGCTCGAGCGCATGCTGCCGCCGTTCGAGCACATGCTGCGCAACGCCGTGGTGCACGGCATCGAGACGCCCGAGGAGCGCGTGCACCGCGGCAAGCCCGACACCGGACGCATTCTTCTCGAGCTGCATCGCGAAGGCGCCGAGGTCATGGTGCGCCTCAGCGACGACGGCGGCGGCATGAATCTCAACGCGATCCGCCAGAAGGCCGAGGCCATGGGACTCATCGGCGCGGGACAGAGCCTGAGTGACGAGGATGCGATCCAGCTGATTCTCGAGCCGGGCTTCTCGACCGCCGGCGCGATCACCCAGCAGGCGGGGCGCGGGGTCGGCATGGACGTCGTGGCCACCGAGATCAAGCGCCTGGGCGGCGCGCTGCAAATGGAGACCAAGGCGGGCGAGGGCACGGTGTTCACCATCCGCCTGCCCCTCACGCTCGCGATCAGCCACGCGCTGGTGGTGCGCACCGACGAGGAGTTTTACGCGCTGCCGCTGCCCACGGTGGAGGGGGTGCTGCGCCTGTCCAAGGCGGTGGTCAGTGCGCACCTGGGGCGCGATGCGGCCGTCTTCGACTACGGCGGACAGAAGTACCGCTTTCAGTACCTGGCGACGTTCGTGGGATTGCCGCCCGCGGAGCTGCCGGGGCAGGACGTGACCATTCCGGTGGTGCTGGTGCGCGCCGGCGAGCATTCCACGGGCCTGGTGGCGGATGAGCTGGTCGGCAGCCGCGAGATCGTCGTCAAATCCGTGGGTCCGCAGATCTCGGGCATCCGCGGCATATCCGGCGCAACCATCCTCGGCGACGGCCGCATCGTCATCATTCTCGACATCGGCGCGCTGGTGCGCGCGGAGTGGCGCGCGCGGGTCCAGGCGCCGGTGCCGGCGAAGGAGCGTGGCGACCGGCGCACGTTTGCGATGGTGGTGGATGATTCCATCACCGTGCGCCGCGTGACCCAGCGGCTGCTGGAGCGCAACGGCATGCGGGTGCTGACCGCGCGCGACGGCATGGACGCGGTGGCGCTGCTGCAGGACAACGTGCCGGACGTGATCCTGCTCGACATCGAGATGCCGCGCATGGACGGCTACGAAGTCGCCGCGCACGTGCGCAACGATCCGCGCCTGAAGGACGTGCCGATCATCATGGTGACCTCGCGAGTGGGTGAGAAACACCGCGCGCGCGCCATCGAGCTCGGCGTCGATGACTATCTCGGCAAGCCTTACCAGGAGGCGCAGCTGCTGGATGCCATCGCGCCGCTGGTGGAGCGGCGGCGCGCCGCGGCGCAGGGTCGCTCTTACGCCGGCGTCGCCGGGAACTGACCCGCGAGGCAGCCGATGGCCGAGCGCGTCACCGAGGTCTACAGCCTGCTGGTGCCGCTCATCGACGCGCGGCTGATCATTCCGCGCTCCTGTGTCGCGGAGGTCATCGGCTTCCAGACCCCCAGCGAGATGACCGGGGCGCCGCCGTGGTACATCGGCACCGTGCCCTGGAACGGCAAGGCGGTGCCCCTGGTGTCCTTCGAAGGCGCCTGCGGCCAGATGATTCCGCCGGCCAGCGGCCGCACGCGCATCGTGATCCTGCACGCGCTCGGCACACGGGTCGAAGGCGGCAACTTCGCGCTGATCAGCCAAGGCTTCCCGCAGCTGGTGCGCGTGAGCTCGGATGTCGTGCGCCCCGACAACTCGCGCGTGTTCCCCGAGCGCACACCGATCATCTGTCAGATCCGCATGGTCAACGAGACTCCGCTGGTACCGGACCTCGAGCGCCTCGAAGAGATGATCGCGGACGAGACCAGCATCAGCGCCTAGAGATCGCCGAACTCCCGCTGCAACAGGGTGAGCGCGGCGATGGCCGCGGTCTCGGTACGCAGCACGCGCGGACCCAGACGCACGGGCGTGAAGCCTGCCGCGACGGCGGCTTCCTGCTCCGCTTCCGCCAGCCCGCCCTCCGGGCCGATGAGCACCGTGACCGCGGTCACCAGGCGCGGCACGTCCGCGAGCGTGGCCGTGGCCCCGGGGGACAGGAGCAGGCGCATGCTGCCGTCGCTGTTGCCGCGCAGGAAGTCCTTGAGCGGCACGGGGGCTGCGATCGCCGGCAGCCGGTTGCGTCCGCTCTGCTCGCAGGCGGCGATCGCGATGGCACGCCAGTGATTGAGTCTGCGTTCGACCTGCTGGGCGGTGAGCCGCACGACGCTGCGCTCGGCGAGCAGCGGCAGCAGGCCGGACACCCCGAGCTCGGTCGCCTTCTGCACCACCAGGTCCATGCGCTCCCCACGTGACACGCCCTGCGCGAGGGTGAGGGTGAGGGGCGACTCGCGCTCGATCGCGCGCCGCTCGCCGATCGCGACCGCAACCGTGCCGCCCCGCGCATGCTCGATGCTGGCGGCGTACTCCCCGCCCGAGCCATTGAACACGGTGAGCGCCTCGCCCACCCGCAGGCGCAGCACGCGCGTGACGTGGCTCGCGGCAGCGCCTTGCAGAGTGACGCGGCTGCCGGTGGTGAGCGGCGCATCCACATACACACGCGTCACTCGCATGTCGCCCGCTCGATGCCCTCACGCGCCACCTCGACCATCAGGTCGATCTCCGCGGGCGTGATCACGTAGGGCGGCATGAAGTACACGACGTTGTCGATGGGCCGCAGCAGCACGCCGCGGGTCAGAGCGTGCCGGTAGATGCGAAGTCCCCGACGCTCCTGCCAGGGATAGGGCTCGCGGCTCACCTTGTTCGCGGTGAGCTCGATCGCCACGATCATGCCCCGCTGGCGCACTTCCGCCACGTGCGGGTGATCCGCGAGCGGGCGGGCGCGCTCGCCCAGGTGCGCGGCGAGCGCCCGGTTGCCCTCGAGCACGTGATCGTCGCGGAAGATGGCGAGACTGGCGCGCGCCGCAGCGCACGCCAGCGGATTGCCGGTGAAGCTGTGCGAGTGCAGGAAGGCATTGAGCTTGACGTACTCGTCGTAGAACGCCTCGTACACCGCCTGCGTCGTCATCACGGTCGACAGCGGCAGGTAGCCGCCGGTCAGTCCCTTGGACAGGCACATGAAGTCGGGGCGGATGCCGGCCTGCTCGCAGGCGAACATGGTGCCGGTGCGCCCGAAGCCCACCGCGATCTCATCGGCGATGAGATGCACCTGGTGTCGATCGCAGGCCTCGCGCAGCAGCGTGAGGTACACCGGATCGTACATGCGCATGCCGCCTGCCGCCTGCACCAGCGGCTCCACGATCACCGCGCAGGCCTCGTGCGCGTGCCGCGCGAGCGCGGCCTCCATGTGCGCGAACTTGCGGCGCGAGTGCTCCGCCCAGCTCTCGCCGGGCTCGCGCGCGTAGCAATCCGGCGAAGGCACGGTGATGACCTCCATGAGCAGCGGGCGGTAGATCTCCTTGTAGAGATCGACGTCGCCCACCGCGAGCGCCCCGAGCGTCTCGCCGTGATAGCTGTTCGACAGGGTGAGGAAGCGGCGCTTCGCGCTGCGCCCCACGTTGCGCCAGTAGTGGAAGCTCATTTTCACCGCCACCTCGACGGCCGAGGAGCCGTTGTCGGCGTAGAAGCAGCGGCTCAGTCCCGCGGGCGCGATCGCGCTCAGCGCCTCCGAGAGCGCAATCACCGGCTCGTGGGTGAAGCCGGCGAGGATCACCTGCTCGAGCTGCTCCAGCTGCGCGCGCACCGCGGCGTTGATGCGCGCATTGGCGTGACCGAAGAGGTTCACCCACCAGGAGCTGATGGCATCGAGATAACGCTGGCCCGAGTAGTCCTCGAGCCATGCGCCCCGCCCGCAGCGGATGGGGATCGGGGGCAGCTGCTCGTGATCCTTCATCTGGGTGCACGGATGCCACACGTGAGCGAGATCGCGCGCGACGTAGGCGCTGTTGGGGGAGCTCATGAGGCGGATTGTGGCACTGGTGAACGCATCCACACGAGTGCCTATTGAGCGTCGATCAGCGCCACGTGCCGCGAACGCTCTTTGTGCGCTTTGATCAGTTCGATCACGCCGATGTCGAATGTGGCTAATTTGGCCTTATGGCGCTGGGCGAGGGCAAGGAGATAAGCGTCGGTCACCTGACGATGACCTACCAGCGCGAGGCTTGTGAAGGCAGCTGCTTCGGTTGGCGAAATATCGTCGGGCCAGAACTGATGACCCGGCACCGCGACTATCTTGGCCAACAGCGCCAACGCCTCCCGTGGGCTGACCGCGTCCGGGATAATCTTCGGGTTAGCCGAGATGCGGATGAACGCGAGCTGCGTGAGTGGGCAGGTCGCCCAAGCCTCGCGCCCGACTTTGCCGAACCACGTGTGGGCTTGTGCATGATGAACGTGTTGCGGCCACGCCAGCGCGATGAGCAGGTTGGTGTCCAGTAGATGAACGCTCACACTTCGTCTTCATCCCGACGGACGTCTTCCAGGGTAAGCGGGCGCGCGCCTTTCGATGCTTCGAAGACGGGGAAGCCGCGTCGCGTGGCAACTTTTCCGCGGGTCTCCAGGCCGCGCCGTGCAAGCTCGGAAATCACTTCTCCGATGCTCTTCGAGCGGGCGATAGCAATCTGCCGCGCGGCGCTCAGGATTTCAGGGTCGAGGCGTAGTGTGGTGCGCACTGTGTGTTCCTCTGGAGCCACTTGTAGCACATCATAGCATCACAGCATCAACGCATCAACCAGGATCTGTCGCCGAGGAGCGTCATCGATTCTGCCGTTGATCGGTCCATGCCCGGGTCCGAGGGCATCATTGCTCCGCTCGCGCAGCAGTTGATCGGCCACGTTGGAGAGCGCCTCGCGACCATCACCGCCGTCACGGCTTGATCACCGACCGTGCCTACTCGCTTGTGGCAGAATCACGCCGGCATGGAGCCGCGAGGCCGCCCGCAGGATATGAAGTGAAAATCGACGCCGCCACGGGACTGCTGGCCGGCGCTCGCCAGGTGTTGTCACCCAACTTCGACGCGCGCCCGGCCGGGACGCCGCCAACGCTCCTCGTGGTGCACGGCATCAGCCTGCCGCCGGGAGAATTCGGCGGGCCGTGGATCGATCGCCTGTTCACCAACGCCCTGCCGTCCGACGCCCATCCGTACTTCAAGGAGATCGAAGGCCTGCTCGCCTCCGCGCACGCGCTCATCCGGCGCGACGGACAGATCGTGCAGTACGTGCCGTTCGGGGAGCGCGCCTGGCACGCCGGCAAGTCCGAGTACCAGGGCCGCTCGGGGTGCAATGATTTCTCGATCGGCATCGAGCTCGAAGGGGCCGACGGGACCCCTTACAGCGAGGCGCAGTACCAAGCCCTGGCTGCGCTCACGGCGGCGCTTTTCGCGGCTTACCCGTCCTTGTCTTCGGAGGCCATCGCCGGCCACAGCCACATTGCGCCCGGGCGCAAGAGCGATCCCTGGCCGACGTTCGACTGGCCGCGATTCCGCGCACTGCTCAAAACCCACGTGGCGCAGCAATGAAGGCTCGGGGGTCATGCGGCGCAGCGCGGAAGCGGATGGTGCGCTCGCTTCGCAACGGCGGCGAACGCCCGCTCGACATCACCGTCAGGCGGCCAGGACGTGCCGAATAAGTTCTTGGTCGTTGCGGTTGGCCTGCTGATGATTGGCATGGGCATCTACGGTATTCGCACGGGCACCGTGGCTGGGCGCATCGGCAGCGTGGAGCGTGCGGAAAACCCGATGTGGTTCTGGTTCCGTGTTGTACTCTATCTCGGCCTCGGAGTCCTTGCCTTGTGCTACGCCTGGCAGCGAGACACCTGACAATCGTTGGAGCGGCCCGTGTCGCCTGAGTCGGTGCTGAGACACCTGGGCCTGGACACGCAACTGCATGTTGAGACACCGGCGCACGTCTATGAGCTGGCGCAGACGTGGTTGACCCTCAGGCAAGCCAAGGACTACGTCGAGGGCGGCGTGGGCGGCGGTAGACCCTCGCATTGAGCGGCGGGCCCGCTTAGGCCCCCATGCCGCGCTCGTGACGCCACAGCACTTCGGCGCCGCGCTCGTGCCGCGCCAGCACCCGCGCCAGCACGAACAGCAGATCCGACAGGCGGTTGAGATACTGCGTGACCTCGGGGCTGACACTTTCCGCGCGCGCGAGGCTCCACACGCGCCGTTCGGCGCGCCGCGCGATGGCGCGGGCGAGATGACAGGCGGCGGCGGCCGGCCCGCCCCCGGGGAGAATGAACTCCTTGAGCGGCGGTAGCGCGTCATTGAACCCGTCGAGCGCCTGCTCCAGCTGCGTCACGTGCGCGGCGGTGATGGCGCTGTGGCCTGGAATGCACAGCTCGCCACCCAGGTCGAACAGCTGGTGCTGCACCTCGGTGAGGCAGGCAGTGATCGCCGGCGGCAGGCCGGGCACGGCGAGCAGCACGCCGACGGCGCTGTTGAGCTCGTCCACCGTGCCGTAGGCTTCGACGCGCACGCTGTCCTTGGGAACCCGGCTGCCGTCGCCGAGGCCGGTCGTGCCGTCATCGCCGGTGCGGGTGTAGATCTTGCTCAGCCGGTTCCCCATGGCCGTATCCTATTCGAATATGCCATCGAAGGAACTCACCGCCGCTCTCGAGGCCGCGCGGGCCGCGGCGGATGTGATCGGCGCGCACTACCGCAAGAACCCCGCGGTGCGCACCAAGCCGGACGACTCGCCGGTCACCGAGGCGGACGTGCGGGCCGAGGAAGTGATCCGCGCCACGCTGAGCCGACATTTCCCCGGCTACGGCTTCTATGGGGAGGAGACCGGACAGCACGCCATGCAGGCGGAGAGCATCTGGCTGGTCGATCCGATCGACGGCACCAGGTCGTTCGTGCGCGAGACCCCCTTCTTCTCCACGCAGATTGCGCTGCTGCGCGCTGGGAGGCTGGTGCTGGGGGTTTCGAGCGCGCCCGCTTACGGCGAGCTCGCGTGGGCCGAGCAGGGAGCGGGAGCCTGGCTCAACGAGCATCCAGTGCGGGTGAGTGATGTCGCCGCCCTGGCCGGCGCCGTCGTGTCCACCGGGAATCTGAAGACCCTGGCGCGCTCGCCACGCTGGCAGCGCCTCGGCGCACTCATCGGCCGCGTCAGCCGCATCCGCGGCTACGGCGACTTCGTGCACTATCACCTGCTCTCGCGCGGCGCGCTCGATGTGGTCATCGAATCCGATGTCAACATCCTGGACATCGCCGCGCTCACCGTGATCGTGCGCGAGGCCGGAGGCACGTTCACCGACCTCGAGGGCGCCGCGGTGGGCCTCGGCACGAGGAGCGTGCTCGCCAGCAACGGTGCGCTGCACGCTCCGGTGCTCGAGGCCCTCGCGCGCTGACGAGCCCTCGCGCGCTGACGAACACTCACGCGCTGACGAACACCCGCCGGCCGTCGCGGCCGAGCTCCACCATCGGCGCCAGGTACAGCTCGCTCAAGGTGACCGCCGTGAGCGCCGCGCCGACCGGACCCAGCGACCAGCGCCCATCGCCAAAGAGCAGCAGCGCGCGGTCGGCGAAGCGCGCCGCGAGCGTGGGATCGTGCAGCGTGGTGATCACGGTGCGGCCCTGATCGGCGAGCGCGCGGAACAGGCCGAGCACCGCGAGCTGGTGGTGCGGATCGAGATGATTGGTCGGCTCATCCAGCAGAAAAATGCCCGGTTGCTGGGCGAGCAATGCGGCCACGGCCACCCGGCGCTGCTCCCCGCCGGAGAGGGTGTCGGTGCGCCGTGCGGCGAAATCCCGCATGTCCACCGCCGCGAGCGCCTCGCGCGCCAGGCGCTCATCCTCGGCCGTCTCCCACTGCCACAGTGCCAGGTGTGGGTGGCGGCCGATCAGCACCGTCTCCAGCGCGGTGGTGACG
>Ga0209686_1001344_pt1 | contig 12118 bp, 12 predicted proteins | sample GraSoiAngelo_126_FD_185883 | JGI IMG/M metagenome (GOLD analysis project Ga0209686, IMG submission 185883) | Grasslands soil microbial communities from the Angelo Coastal Reserve, California, USA - 14_0927_09_20cm (SPAdes) (version 2) | ecosystem: Environmental > Terrestrial > Soil > Grasslands ...
GGCGGTGGGCGCGATCTGGGTGGCGGCGGCGCTGCTCTACGGGATCACGCTCCACGCGCTCGCCGCGGCGCTGCTCGGCACGATCCTCCTCGGCATCGCCGTCACCGATGGGCGGCATTACCTGATTCCCAACGAATACACCTGGGGAGGCCTCGTGCTGGGGCTCGCCCTGTCGCTCGCGGGCGGCGCCGACGGCTTTCTCAACGCCGTGCTGGGCGCGGCGACGGGCTTCGCGCTGCTGTTCGCCGTCGCCCAGCTGGGCCAGTGGGCGTTCAGGGAAGAGGCGATGGGGGGTGGCGATATCAAGATGATGGCGATGGTGGGCTCGTTCGTCGGATGGAAGGGCGTGCTCTTGACCGTGTTCCTCGGCGCGCTGCTCGGCAGCGTGATCTTCGTCCCGCTGTCGCTCAGGAAGAAGCGTCTGGTACCGTTCGGGGTATTCCTCGCCCTGGGGGCGGCGGTGACGTTCGTGATGGGAGACGCCATCATCGCCTGGTATCAGCATTTCCTGCACGGCGAGTGAGCGATGGGTGAGGCGTTCGAGGGCCTGTTCGACTCCGGGAGCGTGCTCGAGCGCGTCGGGGTGGAGCTCACTGCCCTGGCTCGCCGTGGCGACCTCGAGCCGGTGCGCTGCCGCGACGCGGAGGTGGCGCGCGTGGTGGACATCCTGCTGCGCCAGAGCAAGAACAATCCGGCGCTCATCGGCAAGGCGGGCGTGGGCAAGACGGCCATCGTCGAGGGCCTGGCGCAGCGCATCGCGGCGGGCGACGTCCCCCCGGCGCTCAAGGACGCCCGCATCCTCGCGCTCGACCACGTCGCGTTGCTGGCGGGCACGGCGTTCCGCGGCCAGTACGAGGAGCGCATCCGCCGCCTGGTGCGCGACCTGTCGGCCGATCCCGACCTCATCCTGTTCGTGGACGAGCTGCACAACCTGATCGGACAGGGGACCGCGCTCGGCGCCGCCATGGACGCCGCGAACATGCTCAAGCCGGCCCTGGTGCGCGGCGACATCCGCGTCGTGGGGGCGACCACCGGCAGCGAGTACGACAAGTGGATCCGCGGCGACCCCGCGCTCGAGCGGCGTTTCCAGCCGGTGCTGATCGAAGAGCTCGACACCATCCAGACGTGGGAAGTGCTGGTGGCGCGGCGACCGCGGCTCGAGCGCCACCACGCCGTCGCCATCACCGACGACGCCCTCAAGGCCGCCATCGTCCTCACCGACCGCTTCGTTCCCGAGCGCGCCCGGCCCGACAAGGCGATCGACGTGCTGGACGAAGCGTGCGCCCACGCGCAGGCCACGGCCGCCGTCTCGCCCGAGCTCGACCGGCTGATCCGCGAGCGGCGCAAGGTGGACGCGATGATCCGGCGCGGTCTGACGCACGAAACGCCGCGGCAGGAGCCGGCTGAAGATCTGGTGGCCGAGATCTTCCCGATGCTGGAGCGGATCGGGGCGGAAATAGAAAAAATGCTGGGCGGGGGAGGACGGGGGAGGTCAGTGGAGGACCGGGGAGGCGTCTCGGCCCCGGAGCAACCTGCCCCGACCTCCCCCAGCCTCCCCCAACCTCCCCCGACCTTGGCCGTGCGCCGCGCCGAGCTCGACCAGCTGCTGCGCGCGGAGCTCGAGCATCAGGGGATCATCGTGCGCGGCCAGGACATCGCCCGCGTGGTGGGGACCGCCGTCGGCAAGGGGATCGAGTGGCGGGCGTGAGGCGTCGCTGGCTCGCCGTCGCGGCACTCGTGGAATGGGTGGGAGCCAGCAGCACCGGATGCGAAAAACGGGCGCAGGAGGTCCGCAGCGAAGCCGAGCTGCGGCAAGCAGTGCAACAGATGATGCCCGCGGTCGAGCTGGCGACGCGCCTGCGCTTCAAGCAGCACCCCGTCGTGCTCCGCCGCTCCCGCGCTCAGGTCCGCGACTACGTCATCCACAAATTCGACGACGATCTGCCGCCGCCCGAGCTGGCCGGAGCGCAGGCCGCCTACCGCCTGTTCGGGCTCATCCCGGATTCGCTCGACCTGCGGCGCAGCATGGTCGACCTGTTGACCGAGCAGGTGGCGGGGTACTTCGATCCCGACTCGAACGCGCTGTACGTTCCCACCGACATCGATCCCAGTCAGGCCCGACTCGTCATCTCGCACGAGCTGGTGCATGCGCTGCAGCATCAATACGTGAATCTGGATTCGCTGGTCGAGCTCAAGCGCCAGAACGATCGCCGTACTGCGGCCCAGGCCATCCTCGAGGGCCAGGCGACGCTGGCCCAGATCGTGGTGCTGATGCCCGAGCAGAAGATCGAGAGCCTGCCCAACTTCTGGGACCTGCGCACCGCGCTCGGCGCGCAGACGCAGGGGATGAAGGTATTCGGCAGCGCGCCGCTGTGGCTGCGCGAGAGTCTCATCTTTCCCTACCTCGGCGGCGCGGAGTTCGTCCGCTGGTTCGAGCGGGAGTACCCCGGCAAGCAGCCCTATGGGGCGCTGATGCCGATCTCGACCGAGCAGATTCTGCACCCTGCCCGCTACGTCTCGGGCGATCGGCCCGACCGCCTGGCGTTCGAGTCTCCCGGTCCCGACACGGTGCGGTACGAGGACGGCCTCGGCGAATTCGAAATCCGCCTGCTGTTCGAGCAGTACCTGGGCGACGACAGTGCCGCCGCGCTGTTCGCGACCGGCTGGAACGGTGATCGCTATCAGGTGCTCGGCGCGGGCGCCGACGCCCTGGTCTGGTACACGCTGTGGGACGACGCCGCAGCCGGGACGCGGTTTTTCAAGGGGATCGAGCGCGCCTGGGCCAAGCGACGCTCCGGAGCGGCGACGCGGGGGCCGGGGGCGGGGACGGGGACGACCCGCAGGTCGGAACTCAAGCAGCTGGTGCTGAGCGGCGTGGCCGCGGTGCGGCTGGTGGACGCGCCGACGCGCTGGTCCGGGTGGCGCCACGTGCCGGCGATCCGCGTCGGCCGCCCGGCACGGTAGATCCCCCCACTTGGATTCGGCCAAGTCGCTAAGTAGTTTTGTGGGCTTATGTTTACGGCTCTGGCGTCGCAGCTCGCCGCCGTCCTGAAGCGCGTCACGGGACGCGGCGTCCTTTCGGAGCAGGACGTCACCGAGGCGCTGCGCGAGATCCGGCGCCACCTGCTCGAAGCGGACGTGAGCTTCGAGGTGACGCACGGATTCGTCGAGCGGGTGCGGGAGCGCGCCGTCGCGGCGGTCGCGCTGAAGTCGGTGAGCCCGGGCCAGCAAGTGGTGAAGCTGGTGCGCGACGAGATCGCGGCGCTCCTGGGCGGCACGAAGCGCGGACTCGATTTCGCCTCGGTCGGTCCGACCGTGATGCTGCTGGTCGGTCTCCAGGGCTCGGGCAAGACGACCACCGCCGCCAAGCTGGCGCGCCGGCTCAAGCTCGAGCAGAAGGCGCCCGGACTGGTCGCGGCCGATCCGTACCGGCCGGCGGCCGCCGAGCAGCTGCGACAGCTCGGTGAACAGATCGGGGTGCCGGTGTTTCCCGGGAACGAGCAAACGGGAAAGGGGAAAGGGGTCGAAGCGCTCGTGCGGGACGCCCTGCGCGAGGCCGAGAGGGCGCGCTGCCGCACCGTCATCGTCGACACCGCCGGTCGGTTGCAGATCGACGCCGCGATGATGGACGAGCTCAAGGCGCTGCGCGCGGCGCTGAGCCCGCGCGAGGTGCTGCTCGTGGCGGACGCGATGACGGGGCAGGACGCGGTGCGGATCGCGCGCGGGTTCCAGGAGGGGGTCGGGCTCACGGGCGTGATCCTCACGAAGCTCGACGGTGACGCGCGGGGAGGCGCGGCGCTCTCGATCCACGGCGTGACCGGCACGCCGATCAAATACGTGGGCGTCGGAGAGAAGCCGGACGCCCTGGAGCCCTTCGACCCGGTGCGCATGGCGGGGCGCATCCTCGGGCAGGGCGACGTGGTGGCGCTGGTGGAGCAGGCGGCGGCGACCGTGGACGCGGAGGCGGCGCAGCGGCTCGAGCAGAAGGCGCGCTCGAAGCACGGGATGGACCTGGCCGACTTTCTGGTCGCGCTGAAGCAGATGCAGGCCATGGGTCCGCTCAAGCACGTGCTGGGCCTCCTGCCCGGCGTCAACGCCAAGGCGCTGGCCGCCGCACCGGCGGACGACAGGCGCCTGAAGCACGTGGGCCGACCCGTCGATCCTCAATGGCTCGCGCCGGCTGCGGATCGCCAAGGGGGCGGGACGCTCGGTGCAGGACGTGAACCGGCTGCTGGAGCAGTTCCAGCAGATGCGGAAGCTCTTGAAAAGGATCTAGGCAATGGCAACTCGCATTCGGCTGCGGCGTGAGGGGCGCAAGGGGCAGAGCTACTTCCGGATCGTGGTGGCGGACTCACGCTCGCCCCGCGACGGTCGCTTCGTCGCCCTGCTCGGCCACTACAACCCGCGCACCAACCCGGCCGACATCAAGGTGGACGCGGAGCGGGCGCGGGCGTGGCTCGAAAAGGGCGCCCTCCCCACCGACACGGTGCGCTCGCTCCTCAAGAAGGCGGGAGTGCTGGGCCAACGCCCCGCGTAGTCGGGCGGCTGCGCAAGCCGCACGGGCAACAGGGGGAGGTGGCGGTGTTGCCCCTCGTCGAGAATCCGGGCGCGGTGTTCACGCCGAAGGCCCGGCTGCTCGTGGTCAACGAGGAGCGCCGGGTGGTGGCGGGACCGCTCGTGGTGGCGCGACGCCGCGCCTACCACCGGGAGTGGCTGCTCGGCTTCGTGGGGGTCACGTCGCGGGCGGCTGTGGAATCGTGGCGCGACCATCTCGTGGCCGTGGAAGAGGCCGATGCTGCGGATTAACGTGGTGACGCTCTTCCCCGAGGTGTTCGAGGCGGCCCTCGCCGTCAGCATTCCGGGGCGCGCGGCGGAGCAGCAGCTGGTGCGCTACCGGGTCGTGCAGCTGCGCAGCTACACGCACGACCGGCACAAGACGGTGGACGACTACCCCTACGGGGGCGGCGCGGGGATGGTGCTCAAACCCGAGCCGTTCTTCGAAGCGGTGGAGGACCTGCGGGTGGGCCCGCCCATCGTCCTGCTGTCGGCGCGCGGGCGGCGCTTCACCCACCGGGACGCGGTCCGGTTCGCGGTCGGGACGGAGCTGACGCTGTTGTGCGGCCACTACAAGGACGTGGACCAGCGGGTGGCGGACGGTCTGGGAGCGGACTCGCATTACGACGGGCTGCTGTCGCCGCCGAGCTACACGCGCCCGCCGAGCTATCGCGGAATGGATGTGCCCGCGGTATTGTTGAGCGGGAATCACGAGCAGATCGCCGGATGGCGCGCGGCCGAAGCCGAGCGCTTGACGCGCGAGCGACGCCCCGACTTGTGGGAACAGGCTAGACGCGCAGACGCGTAGACCGGGAATAGGGGGAAGGTTATGGACCGACTGAGAGCGATCGAGCGCGAGGGCTTGAAGACGAACCTTCAGGCGTTCGACCCGGGCGACACGGTGCGAGTCATGGTGCGCGTGCGCGAAGGCGACAAGGAGCGGCTGCAGGCGTTCGAGGGCGTGTGCATCGCCCGCCGCGGCGCCGGCATCAACCAGACCTTCACCGTGCGGAAGATTTCCGCCGGCGTGGGCGTGGAGCGGATTTTTCCCCTGCACTCGCCGTCGATCGCGGAAATCGAGCTGCTGCGCAAGGGGCGGGTGCGGCGCGCCAAACTGTACTTCCTGCGCCGCCTCGCCGGCAAAGCGGCGCGGATCCGCGAGAAGCGCGGCGTCGTGGTCCCGGAAACGGCGGAGAAGCAGGAGGCGTGAGAGGTCCCCGCCCCACGCTCGAGCGCGAAATCGCGTTCTGGGAAGCGGGGGGCGGACTCGTCGCCGGTGTCGATGAAGCAGGTCGCGGTCCCCTCGCCGGTCCGGTGGTGGCCGCGGCCGTCGTGTTGCCACCGCATTGCAAGGTCATCCGGGGCTTGCGCGACTCCAAGCTGCTCCCGCCCCCGCGCCGCCTGCGGCTGGCCGGTGTGGTGCGCGCGCGCGCGCTGGCGGTGGGCGTCGGGGCCGCCAGTGTGCGCGAGATCGACCGCCTCAACATCCGCCGAGCGTCCATCCTCGCCATGCGGCGCGCGCTCGCCCGCCTGCGCCTGACGCCCGGCCTGGTCCTGGTGGACGGCCTGCCGTGTCCCGAGCTGGGCTGCGCACACGACGCGATCATCGACGGCGATGCGCACTGCCATTCGATCGCCGCCGCGTCGGTGATCGCCAAGACCGTGCGCGACCGCCTGATGGAGTTGTTGGCGCGGCACCATCCGTCGTACGCGTGGGAGAGCAACAAAGGCTACGGCACTCCGGATCACCTGGCCGCGCTCGCCGCTTGGGGTTTCACGCCCCATCATCGCAAGTCGTTTGCGCCGGTCGTCCAGCTGGAGTTGATCGGGCGGCAATAGAGCGGCAGAGGGCGGCATCAGGGCGGCACGTCATGTTGCAGCTCCGGCTCGAGCCGCAGGTCGGCTGCGTCGGCCACGCGACGCGCGGTGTCGAGCCCGTCCTCGTACCACCGCCGTACCTTGCGCGGGTCGAAGTCGAGACTCGGGCCGCGCAACTGTTCGCGCGGATGCAGCACGTGCAGCCGTACGCCGGCGGGCGGTGCGGTCGCGGCGTCCGCGGCGCGCGCGTCTCCGTCGGGGAGCGGGGCGCTCGTCAGAACCGAAATGGAGCGCAGGGCCACCCACAGCCAGTTGTGGAGCCGCGGCTGGGCGATCGGACCGGCCACGTGCGGGGCGAGCACCCAGACCTCGTCGGGCTCGTCGCCCGGAGGGGGGGCGCGGGTCTCCGCCAGGACGTCCAGCGCATCGGCGAGCGGTGTGGCGCTGCGGAGGCCGCCGTCCACGGCCAGCTCGTGGCCGTCGCCGAGCGGCACCGGCGGGAAGATCAGTGGGAGGGCGCAGCTCGCCAGCACCGCGTCCACGAGCGTCGGGTGCTCGTTGCCGGCCGTGCGGTAGCGGCCGGACAGGAGATCCACATAGCCGATGCGCAGGCGGATCGGCGACGTCGCCACGCGCGCGGGGTCGACGTGCCGCGTGAGGATGGCGTGCAGCGGCGCGGCGTGGTACAGGCTGGCGCGTCGGGCCAGCACGGTGCCGAGGGCTCCGAGCCAGCGTCGCCGGTAGATATCGTGGCTGCCCCGCAGACCGAACCAGACCGAGCGGAGATGCTCGAGCTCGGCGGCGAGCTCGTCGGGATCGCGGGCCTGGGCGAGCGCCGCGGCGTTGACGGCGCCGGCGCTGACGCCGGCGATCACGTCGAACCACAGTCCACGCTCGACGATGAGATGCTGGCAAGCGCCGACCTGCCAGCTTCCCTTCGCTCCGCCGCCCGACAAGACCAGTGCCCTGCGCATGGTGCGGTCGGGACCGGCTACTCCGCGGTGAACAGCGCGACGCGCTTGTCGTTGAAGGCGGCGATGCCCTCCCGAGCGTCCGCGCTCTGGAACAGCTGCTGCTGCAGCTCGCGCTCGAGCGCCTGGCCGGAGGCGAGCGGCAGCTCCGCCCCCGATTGCACCGCGCGCTTGATGAGGCCCACCGCCCGGGCCGCCTTGTGCGGCGGGCAGAACTGCTGCGCGTACAGGGCCACCACCTCCCGAAATCCCTGGGCCGGGAGGATTTCGTTGACGAGTCCGAGCTCCTTCCCGCGGTCGACCGAGAACGTCTCGCCCTTTGCCATCATCTCGATCGCCAACGCCTTGCCCACCACCTTGGCGAGCCGCTGCGTGCCCCCGAGCCCCGGCAGCACGCCGAGGTTGACCTCCGGCAGGCCGATCCGGCTGGCGCCTTGCTTGGCGAGGCGCACGTCGCACGCCAGCGCCATTTCCAGCCCGCCCCCGACGGTGTGGCCGTTGAGCGCGGCGATCGTGAGCTTGGGCGTGTGCTCCAGCCGGTTGAGCGTCTCGTTCGCGTACAGCGAGAACTGGTACAGGAAGCGCGGCGTGACCCGCTGCATCATCGCGATGTTCGCGCCGGCGGAAAAGAACCGGTCGCCGTGGCCGCTCACGACCAGCACGTATACATCGTCGTCGAACCGCGCCTGCACGATCGACTGATCGAGCTGCTGCATCAGGTCGTAGTTGTAGGTGTTGGCCGGGGGGTTGTCGAGCTCGATGAAGGCGATGCCGTCCTCCACCCGGTAGTCCACGAGCTTCTCCTGCTGCTCGCGCTCTGGGATATCGATCATGGTCGTCATGGTAGTCTTCCCATGTCAGGGTACAACGGGATCCGCGGCTGACCCGCGGACTTCCACCAGCACCTTGCCGAGCTGCTCGCCACGCGCGAGCCGCTCGAACGCGGTGCGCGCCTCCGCGAGCGGGTACACCCGATCCACGAGAGGGCGCAGCGCGCCGCTCGAGAGCACGCGCACCACCGCCGCATATTCCGTCGCGTTGCCGAGCGTCGAGCCGAGGATCGTGTACTGGTTCCAGAACAGGCGTCGCACATCGGTCACGACGCGCGGGCCCGTCGTGGCCCCGCACGTGACCAGGCGGCCGCCCTTGGCGAGGCAGCGCAGCGAGTCTTCCCACGTCGCCTCACCGACGTTCTCGACGACGACGTCCACGCCGCGCCGCGCCGTGAGCGCCCGCACTTCCTGGACGACCGACTGCGTCCGGTGGTTGAGCGTGACGTCTGCCCCCAGCTGGCGGGCCTGCGCGAGCTTCGCGTCGCTCGAGCTGGTCACGATCACGCGCGCCCCGCGCAGCTTGGCGATCCGCATGGCCGCGAGCGACACCCCCCCGCCGATGCCCCAGACCAGCACGGTTTCCCCGGCCTCGACCCGCGCGCGGGTCACGATCATGCGCCATGCGGTGAGCGACACCAGGGAGAAGGCGGCCGCTTCGGCCCAGGAGATCGGCGGGTCGAGCGCCGGCACCTTGGCGAGGTTGTCCTCGGGCACCAGCACCGATTCGGCAAGGGTGCCGGGCAGGTGCTCGCCCAAGACCTGGTAATTCACGCACAGCGAATGCTCCCCGGCGCGGCAGAAAGCGCACGTCCCGTCCCAGATGCCGGGGTTGATCATCACGGCGTCTCCCGGTTTGACCGTGGTGACGTCGGGGCCGGCGGTTTCCACGACGCCCGCCCCGTCGGATCCGAGGATGTGGGGGAACTGATACTCGCCGGGCAGGCCACGCACGACGAACAGGTCCAGATGGTTGAGCGCCACGGCCCGGATGGCGACCCGCACGTCGCGCCCGCCCAGCAAGGTGGGTGAGCCCGGAGCCGCGACGTCGGCGATTTCGATGCGATCGAGGCCGCCCGTGGAGCGGATGACGCACGCGCGCATGCTGCCCCGGTCGTCGGACACCACGACCGGCGCTTCGCGTAAGGAGTTCGCCTCCGACATTGGATGATTCACACGCCGTCTCGCATCGGGTGCGGGCCGGGAGGCAAAGCGTGTGCCATGTCGGGTTCTCGTTTCTGTCGCGCACTGCACAGAGGGGGGATCGCGGAGCGGCGCACACAATTGAGGCGCGTGCGGTGCCGCGCGAGCCTCAGCGTAGTGCCGCGGCTCGCGGCGCGCGCGCGTCAGTCGAGGTGGTGGTCCCCGGCCCAGCGCAGCGCGTTGAACAACAGCGGATACGTGGCGATCGACTGCGCGCGGTACTGCGGCCGGAACGCGAACAGGACCACGCGCCCCTTGCCCATGCGCACGACGGCGAGCGCGCCCTTGCCCTTGAGGCGGTCGGCGCCGTCCAGCCAGCCGCTCAGCAGCAATGAGTCCGAGTCGGGGAAGCGAGCCACCCAGGTCACCCGGCTGGAATCGGCCCCGGGCTTGAGCTCGAACGCGGGCCCGCCCTCCATCCACGCGATCGACTCGTGAGACATGCCGCGCGCGATGGGATGGCGCGGGTCCACCTCGAGGGCGAGGATCGAGCCGGGCGCGTAGTACTGGGCGGGCGTGAGGCCGGCCAGCGCGTTCCGGATCGGCAGGTCGAAGCGCTTGAGGGGAAGCTGCGACGCCTGGTTCAAGGTGATCAGCGTGCCGCCTGCTTCGACGAACTCCTGCAGCGCGGCCACGCCGGCCGCCCCGAGACCGCCGGCGAACTGCGGCGGCACCCGACCGGCCTTGCGGCCCCGCACGAGCCGCCTGGTCGACTGACTGGGGAGCAATACCACGTCCAGGCGTCGAGCCAGCCCGCCGGCGCGCACGTCCGTGTCGTGCAGGGTCGCATACGGAATGCCGTAATGGTCGAAGATCCAGCGGGTCCAGCCCGCGTCGAGGGAGGGTCTGTAGCTCTCGTACAGGCCGATGCGGGGCGCCGGCCGCGCGTCGCGCAGCCCGGCTGCGACGGTGCGAACGACCGGCGCGTCCGCCACCTCGTCGAGTGCCACCGATACCGGCTCCGCCACGGGCACGGCGCGCACTCCCATGAGCAGGCCGATCGAATGGGCCGTCACGTCGTGCGGCCGTCGCAGCGGGCCGTCGGGGTACTCGCGCAGCTGGGGATATCGCTGGGGCTCGAGCAGCGCCTTCGCGAACGCCCCGTACGGCTGATTCAAGGGGATCACGTACGTGCCGGCCGGAAACGCCCCGCCGGCGGCTCGGAACGGCGCGCGTGCCCGTCCCACCTCGACGCCCCCGGTCCGGAGGATGCGGAGCGCCTCTGCCAGACCGTCGGGGTTCTGGTCCTCGGCCGGGACCACGATGGCCTTGGGCCAGCCGGGCCGGCCCCGCACGGCCCGCTCGCCGATCGTATAGAACGTGCGCAGCCAGTGCTCGCGGTCGGCCGCGGCGTGCCGCAGTACCGCGAACGTCCCTGCTTCCATGTAGTCGACGATGTCCGCGAGCCGCCAGCGCCCGCCGGGCCAGGGGTCGGGGAAATTCCAGGAGGGCTCCCGCGGGTCGAACCCCAAGCCGGGCCGCAGCGAGTCGAGCGGCATCTCGAGTGGCGTTGCCATCCGCGCGCTCGCCGTTTCGGTGAGCAGGCGGATGCCGGCGTGGTAATGGGTGTATGCCCGGGACGGCGTCCACGCGTCGTATTGGGCGTTCACGACGACTCCCTGCTTCCCCTCCGTCTCCAGGTCCCAGGCGACGGCCGTGCCCAGGGCGTTGGCGGCGGACACGACGAGCGGGTCGACGTTGGGCTCGATGGGGTCGAGCCAGGGCGGGACGAAAAACCGTGCCCCGCGCGTGTCCGTCTGATGGATGTCCTGCACGATCTGCGGATGCCACACATTCTCGATCTTCGAGACCGCGAGCTGTGTCTCTTTCTGGGTGAACGTGTACCAATCGCGATTGTTGTCGTGACCGAGGTAGGGATGGTACAGGAACGGCGGCTTGGCGCCCTCCCACGGCTCGTCCAGGGTGGACTTGTACCAGTCGACGACTTTCTGCAGTCCGTCGGGATTGAGGGACGGCACGAGCAGAACGATCGCCTCGTCCAGGATCCGCCGAATCTCCGCGCTGGTGTCGCTGGCCAGCCGATACGCGATGCGCACCGGGACCTGGCCCGAGCCCACCTCGATCGAGTGGATCGCTGCGGTGATCAGCACGATCACCCGGCCGTCGCGCAGCAGCTGCTCGCGCTCCGCCGTCGACGCGATCGTTCTCGGGTCCGCGAGCTTCCGCTGGATGTCGCGGTAATGCGAGAGGCGTCGGAGGTTCGCGGGAGACGAGATCGTCAGCAGGACGAACGGCTTCCCGAGCGTCGACGTCCCCAGCGTATCGAGCTTCACCCGGTCGCTCGCCGCGGCCAGCCGGTTGAAGTAAGCGGTGAGCTGGCGCCAGTCGGCGAGCGAGCGGTCGGCGCCGACGGCGAACCCGAGAAACGACGCCGGCGACGGAACCTGGGCGGCGGCGGCTGCGCCGCCGAGGCACGCCGCGACCAAAAGCGGTGTCACACCACGCGCCATATGGGATAGGCCGCCTGCGGCGCCACCGGCAGCTCCATTTCGGCGAAGCGCGCCAGCCCGTGCTTCGAGGCGGGCTCGAGCAGCACGGCGAGGGCGGCACCGCCGTCCGCGCCGACGGGGACGAGCACGTGCTCGTCGAGTGCCCCGGACTCGAGCTGCACGCTCAGCGTCAGGTCATGGGGGGAACGGTCGGGCCGCCGGGAGGGCTTGAGCCGCTCGATCCAGTACCGCTCGATCCGTTGAATCCCGTCAGGCGAGGGCGGCACGAGAG
>Ga0209686_1001346_pt1 | contig 12108 bp, 8 predicted proteins | sample GraSoiAngelo_126_FD_185883 | JGI IMG/M metagenome (GOLD analysis project Ga0209686, IMG submission 185883) | Grasslands soil microbial communities from the Angelo Coastal Reserve, California, USA - 14_0927_09_20cm (SPAdes) (version 2) | ecosystem: Environmental > Terrestrial > Soil > Grasslands ...
GGAGCTCGGGTACGCTCCGAAGGGCGGGCTGCGCGACGGGGTTCGGAAGACGCTCGCGTGGTATCGATCCGAGAGGTGGATTTAAGTGCTGTTCAGGCCCAGCATCGGTCGCCTTATCATATAAGTAAGCCACGATCCGCGGATCAGATCGGCGAGGAATCACACGCGGATCACAGGGAACAGATCAACGAATGATGGACACTCGTGATATACCGCGCGCGCAGGATCAGTTGTTCTCGGCGCGGCAGTCCGCGCGCAACAAGTTCGCGGCGCTCGTCGTCGGACAACCGGGATGGGGTCCGTTGCTGAAGTACGAGCTGGTCCAGCAGCTGTCGCAGAACGTCGCCGGTGCCGTCGGCTTTGCGCTGCGCAAGGTGATGTTTCCGTGGCTCCTCGGCGCGTGCGGACGGAACGTCATCTTCGGGCAGAACGTGGTCCTGCGGCACCCTCACAAGATCCGGATCGGCGACAACGTGGTGATCGACGACAACTGTCTGATCGACGCGAAAGGCGATACCAACCGCGGTATTTCGATCGGCAGCGGCGTCTTCATCGGGCGGAACACGATCCTCTCCTGTAAGAACGGCGACATCGAGCTCGCCGACGGCGCGAACATCGGCTTCAACTGCGAGATCTTCTCCGCCAGCCGCGTCAGCATCGGGAAGGAGACGCTCCTTGCCGCGTACTGCTACGTCATCGGCGGCGACCACGACTTCAGCGATGTCTCGGAAGCGATCCTCGCGCAGGGACGCCGTTCCGTCGGCGTGTGGGTCGGCGCGGGGGCCTGGCTCGGGGCTGGCGCGAAGGTCCTCGACGGCGTCACGATCGGCGATCGCGCGATCGTCGGCGCCGGCGCGGTCGTGCGCGACGCGGTGCCCGACGCGGCGGTCGCGGTGGGTGTGCCGGCGCGCGTGATCGGTCAGCGCGATGGGGCGGTGCGCTGGTGATCCCGTCTGGCTCGCCGGAGGTGCATCTCGGCGGAGAGCGGCAAGGCGAGGTGCGCTCGTGAACCCGCCTTCGCCGCTGCGCGGCTTCGGCGAGGCAAGCGACGCTGCTGCGCAGCGTCGCTTGAACGTGCTGCAGGTCTGCGATCACCTTGGCTGGGAAGGGTCGCGGATGCACGGCGTCAAGCGCCTGTTCGCCTGGATGATTCCGCGCTTCGACCCGGCACGCTATAACGTGTCGCTCGTCAGCCTTCGAAAGAAGGACCTGTCCGAGGAGACGCTCGACGCGCTCGGTATCGACATCACATATCTCCACAAATCGAGGTTCGACCCCGCAACGCTCCCGGCCTTGCTCAAGATCATCGGCCGCAAGCGAATCGATATCCTGCACCTCCACGGGTACGGCGCGACGACGTTCGGGCGGTGTGCGGGGATGATGCGCGGGCTGCCGACGATCCTGCACGAGCACGCGAACCTGACGGACACGCCATGGTTTCAGAAAGTGGCCGACCGCCTGCTGGCGCCTGCGACCGATATCGCGATCGCGGTCTCGAAGAGCACCGCGGAGTTCGTCATCAAGGCGCGGCAGATGCCCGCGGAGCGCGTGAAGGTGGTGTACCTCGGTGTGCCACTGGAGGAATTCAGCCGGAAACGCTCACCCGAAGAGATCGCCGACGCGCGGCGTGAGCTAGGCATCGGCGCGGACGAATGGGCGGTCGGCACGATCACGCGCCTGCACGACTCCAAGGGAAACTCCTACCTGGTGGACTCCGCGCAGCAGGTGCTGCAGGAGCGCCCGAACACGCGGTTCTTCCTGTTTGGCGAAGGACCGCTGCGCGCCGACCTCGAGTCGCAGGCGCGCTCGCTCGGCCTTGGCGACCGCGTGGTGTTCGGCGGCTTCGCGCGCGACGTTGCTCGAGTGCTCTCCGCATTCGACGTCAGCGTCTTTCCGTCGCTGTGGGAGGGGACGCCGCTGACCGTGTTCGAGGCGCTGGCAATGGGGAAGGCGATCGTGGCGACCGACGCAGACGGTCTTCTCGACGTGCTGACGCCGGATCGCGAGGCGGTGATCGTGCCGAAGCGCGATGCGAACGCGCTGGCGCGGGCAGTCGTGCACGTGCTCGATCATCCCGAGGAGCGTGCGCGGCTGTCGGGCAACGCGCGGCTCAAGGGTCAGCAGTACGACATCGCCACTTTCGTGCGAAGGATGGAGCGCCTCTACGACCTGCTGCACCGCGTGTCCCGATCGACGAAGCGTCGCGGCGTATTGCAGGCGGACCTCACGTTCCTGACCGGGGGAATCCGCGCGTGACCTCACCGTTCACCGCCGCTCCAGCGGCGGCCGAGCGCATGACGGTCCGGCCGGGTCTCATTGCTGCCGCGCTGTGCCTGTCGGTCTACGGCGCGCTCGCCTTGACGGTGGACTTTCCGCGCGCCGCACTGGGTATCCAGAGCGACGAGGCGACCTACTACATGATGGGGCACAGCCTCGCCGAAGACGGGGATCTCGCGTATCGTTCGGAGGATCTCGTCCGCGTCTGGCGCGAATTTCCGACGGGACCTGCCGGCGTCTTCCTGAAGAAAGGTCGTACGATCACCGGCGCTCCGGACCCCGACCAGCAGCGCCTGTTCTTCGGGAAATCATTCATTTACCCCATGTTCGCAGCGCCCTTCGTGAAGCTGTTCGGGACGAACGGCTTTCTCGTCCTGCATGCGATGCTGCTGGCACTCGTGGTCTTGTGCAGTTACCTCTTCCTGCATGCCCGCGCTCCTGCCATGCCATCGCTGTTACTCGCGACCGCCTTCGTCGGCGCCACCGTCGTGCCGGTGTATTTCGTGTGGATCACCCCTGAGCTGTTCAACTTCGCCCTCGGATGCCTGGCATATTTCTGCTGGCTCTATAAAGAGGTGGCCTCACCCGAGCGATCGCCGAAGGGTACGGCGTGGCTGTTCTGCGGCCGGAGCGACCTCGTGGCTGCCGCGATTCTGGGCATCCTGACGTTTTCGAAACCGCCCAACGCTCTGCTGTTCGCTCCTCTCGTCATCTGGCAGGTCGTCGGAAGGCGCCGCCTAGGGATCGCCATCGCGAGCACAGCGCTGTTCGCGCTCGTGGCCGGCGGCTTGTTCGCCACCAACATCGCGATTTCGGGGGACTGGAATTATCAGGGTGGACGCGATCGGCAGACGTACTATTACGAGTTCCCGTTCCAGAACGAGGCGCCGAAAAGGGATATCGGCGTGCCGAAGTCGCGCAACGAGGCGTTGACGAACATCATCTTCGATCCGCGCGTGTTCACGACGAACCTGCTCCACAACGCGGTGTACTTCTTCGTCGGCCGCTACGCCGGGCTCGTCGCCTACTTCTTTCCCGCAGTGTTTGGGCTCGCCGCCTTTCTCGCCGCGCCATCGAGAAGACCTCGATGGCAGTGGCTCGTGCTCGCGTCGGGTCTCGCACAGGTGGTGCTCTTCATCATCGCGACGCCCTACACCTGGAACGGCGGAGGCGGCTCGGTCGGTAATCGCTACTTCATGAGCGCATACGGTGTGTTCGTGTTCCTGCTGCCGCCGATCGCGTCCACCGGTATCTCGTTCATCCCGTGGATCGCGGGCTCGATCTTCGTCGCGCCGCTCGTGCTCAACCCGTTTGTGGCGTCGTTCTATCCGGGCAGCAACGCCAAGAGCGGGCCGCTGCGGCTGCTGCCGGTCGAGCTGACGCTCATCTACGACCTGCCGATCAACAACGAGCCGTCGCGTGTCCGCCAGTGGTACGGCGACAATCCCGGTCAGGGGGATCCCGGCTTCCAGATCTATTTCCTCGATGACAATACCTACCTGCGCGAGTCGGACAAGAGCTTCTGGACGCGCGGCGAGTCGCGCGCGGAATTCCTGATCAAGACGGATCGCCCGATGAAGCGCGCCGTCTTCGTGTTGACGGCGGGACCGCTCGCAACCGACGTGAAGATCTCCGCGGATGGCCGCCGTCAGCGCCTGCACGTCGCCGCGGACGCGACCGAGCAGGTGACGTTCGCCCTCGGCCCCGGGTTTCTTTACCAGGGCACCTGGCCCGTGTGGCGCGTATCGGTCTCGAGCAGCACCGGCTTCACGCCCGTGTTTCACGGCAGCGACGATACGCGTTACCTCGGCGTCCGCGTAAAGCTTGTCCTCGCTCCATGAGCCGCATCGCGGTCGTGACATCCAGCCCGCCGATGGCCGAGGGAGGGCACATGGTGATCGCGCGCGAGCTGAGGCGCGCGTTGCGAGACGCAGGTCACGACGCGCACATCATCGTGACGCCGCAGAACCGGTTCGGACGCCAGGCGTCGGCATATGTGGCGACGTGGCTCACGGATCTTGGGGCCAGCGAGCGGCCGATCGACCAGGTGATCAGCCTTCGCTATCCGAGCTACGCGGTACGACACTCCCGTCATGTGTGCTGGCTGAATCACACGATGCGTGAGTACTACGATCTGTGGGATCGGTTCAGCGCGTCGCTGTCGCCGCAGGGCCTCGCAAAGGAGCGCGTTCGCCGCCTGTTGATTCATACGGCTGATCGGTATCTGCTGACGCGCAATGTCACGCGGCTGTTCGTGCAGTCGAAGACCATTCAGCAGCGATTGTCGATGTGGCCGACGCTGCGATCGACCGTGCTGTATCCCCCCGCGCCCAAGCGGCCGTACCGCTGCGAGGAGTACGGTGACGAGATCCTGCTGGTATCCCGGCTGACACGGTTGAAGCGGGCGGATCTGCTGGTGCGTGCGTTGGCCACGAGCACAGCCAGGGGCCTGCGTGCCGTCATCGCGGGCGAGGGAGAAGAACGGGCCGCGCTGGAGCGGCTCGCGTCGGAGATCGGGGTCGCGAACCGGGTGCGGTTCACCGGCACGCTCAGCGAAGAGCAGTTGATCGCGGAGCTCGCTCGCTGTCGTGCCGTCTGTTTTCCAACCTATCAGGAGGACTTCGGCTTCGTGACGGTCGAGGCGTTCGCGTCGCGGAAGGCGGTCGTCACGTGCACGGATTCGGGCGGGCCCGCCGAACTCGTGCAAGACGGCGTCAATGGTTTCTTGACCGCACCGGCGCCGGAGTCGCTGGCATCAGCGCTGCGCCACCTCGTTGACGACCCGTCGCTGGCCGAACGGTTCGGGTCGGCAGCATACGAGGCAAGCGCCAAGCTCACGTGGCCCGAGACGGTGAAGCAACTGATCGTACAATGAAGACGGGCTTCAGGCTTCGGGCTTCAGAGGCTTCGAGCTTGGGGCGGACCTCGGACCTCGGACCTCGGACCTCGATCCTCCGTCAAGCAGCTTCGTATGGCATACACATCAGAGTTGGAAACCCGCATCGCGAAGAAGGTGACGAAGGCGATCACCGAGCACGGTCTTATCGAGGAGGGCGATCGCGTGATGATCGCCCTGTCGGGCGGCAAGGACAGCTGGGCGCTGATTCAGATTCTGGACGTTCTCCGTCGCCGGGCGCCGATCGCGTTCACGCTCGTCGCCGTCAACATCGATTCGGGCTACGAGGGATACGAGCACGAAAAAATCACGGCCACGTGCGCGGCGCGCGGGTGGGAATGTCACATCGAGCACACGACGATCGGTGAGACCATCGAGGACATCCTCGACGAGAGCGCCACGCCGTGCTCGCTGTGCGCGCGGCTGCGTCGCGGGGCGCTCTATCGGCTCGCGACGAAGGTCGGCGCGACGAAGATCGCGCTGGGTCATCATGCCGACGACTTCATCGAAACGCTGCTGCTGAACCTGTTCTTCCAGGGATCGCTCAAGGCGATGCCCGCCCGGCTGGTGTCGGACAATGGCGAACATGTCGTCATTCGTCCGCTGGTGAACGTCCTCGAATCCGAGGCGCGCGCCTACGCGAAGGCCTCGGCGCTGCCGATCGTCGGCTGCTGCTGTCCGGCGTGCGGCGACCTCAGTCTCCAGCGACAGCGCGTCAAGCGCCTCATCGCGGAGCTGCAGGTGGAGCACCCCGACATCAAGAACTCGATGCTGCGCGCGCTCGGCAACGTGGCCTCCCGTCACCTGCTCGATAAGCGACTGGATCCTCTACCCGAACTGCGTGCAGCCGCCGCGAGGGTGCTGTCACTGACGCCAGTCCCGACGCGCTGATGCGCGCGGTGGTGCAGCGCGTCAGCCGCGCCCGCGTGACGGTCGACGGGCGGATCGTCGGCGAGATCGCGCACGGGCTCGTCGTGCTGCTCGGGGTCGCCACCAAAGACCAACCGTCTGACGTCCAATACATCGCCGGCAAGATTCGCGACCTGCGGATCTTTGCCGACCAGGACGGCAAGATGAATCGATCCGTGGAGGATGCGAAAGGCGCCGTCCTCCTCGTCTCGCAATTCACGCTGCTCGGTGATGCGCGAAAGGGACGCCGTCCGTCGTTCGACGCTGCGGCGGCGCCGGCCGTCGCCGAGGCGCTCTATCAAGACGTGGCGCGCGAGCTCGGTGACTCCGGCCTTGCCGTCGCGACCGGCGTGTTCCAGGCCGACATGCAGGTCGAGCTCGTGAACGACGGCCCGGTCACGATATTGCTCGATAGCACGCGACAATTCTAGCGAGGCTACGCCTCAGCTCATTGCGGCTCCGCCTCGCTAGAATGCATTGTTGATAACGCCCCGCTGTCGCGGGGACGGTCTTGACCCGAAGACTCGACGTCCTAATAGACGGCTTTGGGGTCAAGACCTCTGGCGAGGTGACGAGTCGATGAAACGAACGCTGACAGCGGCCGTCCTGGCCGTTCTAGGTTTTGCCTCTCCCGTGTGGGCGCAGCAACGGCCGCTCGTGACGGAGGACCCTGAGACGATTGGCTCCGGCAATGTCCTGATCGAAGGAGGCGTGGACGTCGCCCGCGACATTCTCTATCCCGTCAGCGGTCTGCAGGGGGACCTGCTGCGGCTTCCGACGATCGGCGTCAGCTTTGGACTGAGCTCGATTGCCGAGCTCCAGATCGACGGCGGTCTTTACAACCGGCTCTCGATCACCTCCCGTCGTCCCGCGCCACTCTCCGGGATGCTCGATGTGACGGGCGACACGACCAGCGACGTCGAGGACATCGTTGTCGGTACCAAGATTCGCGTTTTGGCCGAAACGCCAGGGCGTCCGGCGATAGGAATCCGCTTCGCGACGCGGCTGCCGAACGCGAGCAACGAGAGCGGGCTCGGCCTCGACACGACGGACTTCCTCGCGACGGCGCTCTTTGGAAAAACCGTGCAGTCGATCAGGGTCGTTGGCAATGTCGGTCTCGGGATCCTCGGGGATCCCACGCGTGGCGATCGTCAGAATGACGTGCTGCTGTATGGAGTCTCCGTCGCGCGCGCGGTCCGGCAGGGGCTCGAAGTCGTCGGCGAGATCAACGGACGCGCAAACACGCGCGGCACGGAAGCCCCGCCGGGAACCGACAGTCGTGCGACGATCCGCATCGGTGGCCGGTTCACCCGCGGCACGGTCCGGATCGATGCGGGAGTACTCCTCGGCATGACGTCACGCGATCCTGGCTTCGGATTCACCGTCGGCGCGACGTGGGTGTTCAGGGGGTACACGATACCGTAGATGGTTGACGGAGGACGGTTGACGGTGGTCGGTTGGTAAACGGTGAACCTCGAACTCTCCGGCCTCCGACCTCCGACCTCTCCGACAACTGTCCTCCGCCAACCGTCCTCCGACAAGCGCCGTCCCTGTTTGCTATAGTTCGAAGCCATGCATCAGGTGAGATTCAGGCGCGGACTGTTCTTCCTTTCGCTGCTCTCGATGGCAGCGTTCCTTTCGATCGTTCTGCCCGCCCAACGGCAGAGCGCACCTAGCGGTCCTCCGCCGACCAGCACGCTGGAACCGCTCAAGTTCCGCTATATGGGACCTGCAGCCGCGGGGCGCATCGCGACGGTCGCCGGCGTGCCGGGCGATCCGAAGACGTATTATCTCGGCTCCGCATCCGGCGGAGTCTGGAAGTCCACCGACGCTGGCAGCACCTTCGCGCCGATCTTCGACGACCAGCCGGTCGCCGCCATTGGCAGCATCGCCGTCGCCGCGACTGATCCGAAAACCGTGTGGGTCGGCACCGGCGAGCCGTGGGTGATTCGCTACAGCGACGTGATGGGCGACGGCGTCTACAAGTCGACCGACGCCGGCGCGACGTGGCAGCACATGGGACTGCCGGAAGTCGGACGCATCTCGCGCGTGCTGCTCCATCCGACGAACATCGACATCGTGTACGTGTGCGCGCAAGGACGACTCACGGGTCCGCAGGAAGAGCGCGGCGTCTTCAAGTCAACCGACGGCGGCGCCAAATGGGAGCGTGTGCTGTTTGTCGACCAGAACACCGGTTGCTCGGGTCTTGCCGTCGATGAGAAGGATCCGAACACGCTGCTGGCGGGCTTCTGGCAGATGGAGCAGAAGACGTGGGTGCAGCGGAGCGGCGGACCGGGCAGTGGCGTTTACATCTCACACGACGGCGGCACGAAGTGGACGAAGATCACCGCGGGCATGCCGAAGCCGCCGGTCGGCAAAGTCGATGTCGCCATCGCGCCATCGGATCCGAAACGGATGTACGCGCTGATCCAGACGGCGGACCAGGGATCGCTCTGGCGCTCCGACGACGCGGGCACGAGCTGGAGAGCGGTGAGCTGGGATCGGTCGCTCATCGGCCGTGCAGGCTATTACATCCGCATCGTCGTCAATCCGCAGAACGCGGACGATGTCTTCATCATGAGCAGCAGCATGCACCGCTCGCAGGACGGCGGAAAGACATTCAGCGGCAACGGCGGCGGACCCTTTCCGTTCACCGAAGGGCAGGCGACCTGCGGAGATTGCCACGACGTCTGGATCGATCCGAAGGACCCGGTGCGCTACGCGCTCGTCGATGACGGCGGCGCCGCGATCAACACGCGCCAGGGTATCGTGCGCGTGTCCCTTCCGAACGGGCAGATGTATCACGTCCACGTCGACAACCGCGTCCCGTATTGGATCTACAGCAACCGCCAGGACGACGGGACGATGCGCGGGCCGAGCACGAGCTCGGAGCAGACCGGCAACGGCCGCCTGCCTGAAGGCAGCCTGATGCCCACGCCGCCTAGCGGCGGCGGTCGCGGCGGCCGCGGCGGCGGTGGCGGCGGATTTCTCGGACGTGGACGAGGCGCGGCCGGCCCCGCGTGGCAACCGAACATTGGCGGGTGCGAGTCCGGCTTCACGATTCCCGATCCGATTGACGCCGACGTCGTTTATGCCTCCTGTTATGGCAACAAGGTGACGCGATGGGACGCGCGGACCGGCACGGCGCGGTCGATCGAGCCATGGATGGTGTCGCTCGATTCGCCGCCGAACGAAGCGAAGTACCGCTGCCACTGGACGGCGCCGATGGCGATCGATCCGTTCGATCACAACACCGTCCTGTACGGCTGCCAACTGATTCTGAAGACGACCAACGGCGGCCAGTCGTGGACGGAAGCGAGCCCGGATCTCTCGACGAAGGATCCGTCGCGCATCGTTTCCAACGGTGGCCTCGTCGGCGACAATCTTGGCCAGTACAGCGGCGAGGTCGTGTGGGACATCGAGTACTCGAAGATCCAGCGCGGCCTGATCTGGGCGGGCACGAACGACGGAAAACTCTGGTACACGAAGGATGGCGGCTCGAACTGGAACGATGTCAGCCGGAACTTCAAGGACCTTCCGGTCTGGGGCACGTTCACCCAGATCTGGCCGTCGACGTTCGACGCGGGCACCGCGTACGTCGCGATATCGTTTCACCTGATGGACGATCGACAGCCGTACGTCTACAAGACCACCGACTTCGGCGCGAGCTGGACGAAGATCACCGGCAACATTCCGTCCGGCCACCCGCTCGACTACGTCTTGTCGCTGTCGGGCAATCCAAACCGCAAAGGCATGCTCTTCGCGGGCACCGCGCGCGGGTTTTATTACTCCCTCGATGAGGGCGCGAACTGGACGCGATTGAAGGATGGGTTGCCACCCGCGCCTGTCAGCTGGATCACCGTCGAGCCGCGTTTCCACGACCTCGTCATCTCGACGTACGGACGCGGGCTCTTCATTCTGCCGAACATTGCGCCGTTGGAGCAGAGCGGGCAGTCGCCAGACGCGGTCACGACGACCGAGCTCTACACTCCGGCCCCGGTGTTCCGGCAGGCCCGCACGGTGTTTCAGCAGTACGGACGTCCGCACTTCACGCTCGCGCTGGCGTCCGCGCCAGCCGGACCGATCCGGATGGAGATCCTCGACGCGAACGGAAAGGTGATCCGCACGCAGCAGTTCACCGCCCACGCGGGGTTGAACGGCCTGAACTGGGATCTCGGCTATGAAGGTCCGACGCTCGTCGCGCTTCGAACGACCCCGCCCCAGAATCCGCATATCTGGGAAGAGCCGCGGTTCCAGGGGACGGACGTTCGCCGCATTACGCACTGGGGCATCACGCCGCAGACCGGTGTTCCGCTCGCGGCGCCGGGTAAATACCAGGTTCGTGTCATCGTCGGCGGCACACAGCTCAGCCAGCCGTTCGAGGTGTTGAAGGATCCCGCCGTCGCCGCGTCGATCGACGATCTCCAGGCCTCGACGACCACGCAGGTGCGCATTCGCGACGACATCTCGCAGACCTCCGACATGGTGAACCGAATGGAGATCTGGCGAAAGCAGATCGAGGATCAGCTGAAGGTGAATGCGGGTAAGGCGGTGGTCGCGAAGACGCTGACGGAGTTGAACAAGACGATCCTTGACGTCGAGTTGAAGCTCGTGTCGCGCTCGGAGATGCTGAGCGACGACAAATATTTTCCCGAAGCCTACAAGGTTTACATGAATCTGATTTGGCTGAGCGGCGGCGTCGGCCAGGGGGCGTCCGACGAAGCGGGCAGCATTGATTACCGTCCGACGGAGACCCAGATGCAGGTGCTCGCCGTCATCGAGAAGGATCTCACGGCGGCAAAGGCCGGCTTCGACAAGCTCGTCTCGACCGACCTGCCCGCGTTCAACAAGGCGATGGCGGGAAAGGTGCCGCCGATCGGGGACACGGTGAAGACGACGACGCAGCAGTAGGCCCAGAGCGACCTGGGCTTCGAATTCGACGACAGCCACTTGCCCACGTACGATTCACGCGGAGGGCGCCGAGATTGCAGAGCAGTTACGCTACCAGGAAGACCACGGAAGAACACAGATAAGAGGCAACGACGTGCCGCGCGGACAATTGACGATGCGGCCGCTCACGCAACGTTTGCGGTGGCCGGCCTACAGGCCGGCCGCTGGAGGACACGCGAATCCGCAAATACAAGCACTATCAACCGGCGTCTGGCTTGTATTCCCGGATTCGCGTGTTCTCAGCCGCGCGAAGCGCGGCTCCGCAAACGTGGCGAACCGGCGGCCTTCTCCGCGGTCTCTGCATGCTTAGGCAAGAATCCATCTCCGCGCGAGATCGTCCGCGCGGCACGCGGTCACTCTCAGCACACGAGGGCATCGATGCCCACCGATCAAGCCCACTGATAGAATCGGTCGACGGCTGCGATCTCCTGGTTGCGCCGGTCGGCGTCCCATCCCAACTCGTCTCCCGCGATTCGGGCGGCGCTCTCAACCAGGCCGGCGCCGGGATGACCGCCCGCGCCAAGCTCCGTCCGCCGAATGACGATGTCGGCGAGCGTGCACGCCATCTCGTGGCGGATGACGTAAACTACTTCCGCGCCAATCGCCGTCTGCCCGCTGACGAGAGGCATGCGCCAGTCGCTCTGCTCCGCCATGATGCGCACGATCTGTGCGCATCGATCGCCGTAGACCGCTGTGAGTCGACGAATGATCGGCGGCGCGAGTTCGAGCCCCACAGCGCGAGCCGTTTCAATCGCGAGCGCCTCGTGATCCGCGATGCCGGCACCTGAGAGCGGCTCTCGATCGCTCGCTGATGCACGCACGCTGACGCCGAGTCGGCGCGCGGCGGTGTTGACCGCACGCGCGGCCACGCCACGCGCGGTCGTGTATTTCACGCCTATCACGGTCATCGCACCAGGGGCGCCGTGTCCATGGTGATCGAGGATGCGTGGCGCCGACAGCAGATCTGCGCGTCCGCCGCGGCCCCGCTCGGCGGGGACGATGCCGCGATGGACGAGCAGCACCTCGTCGCGCGTGAGCTTCAACGCCGGGAACGCCTCGTTCGCTTCGGCGATGAA
>Ga0209686_1001348_pt1 | contig 12103 bp, 11 predicted proteins | sample GraSoiAngelo_126_FD_185883 | JGI IMG/M metagenome (GOLD analysis project Ga0209686, IMG submission 185883) | Grasslands soil microbial communities from the Angelo Coastal Reserve, California, USA - 14_0927_09_20cm (SPAdes) (version 2) | ecosystem: Environmental > Terrestrial > Soil > Grasslands ...
CCAGGGCGACCAGGTGGTGAACATCGACCAGATCGCCGCACCGAACCTGGTGGTCAACGTCAACTGGGTTGGGAAGCAGACGCCGCTGCACGCCACCTCCAATGGCAAGGTGCTGCTCGCCTACCTCTCCGAGGACGCACGGCGCCTTCTCCTGAGCCGGTCGTTGCCCCGCCTCACGCCCCGAACGATCACCGACGCGCGCATCCTGGAAAAACAGCTCCGCCGGGTCCTCGCGGATGGCTACGCGTTCACGCTCGAGGAGCTCGAGCTTGGCTTGAACGCCGTCGCCGCGCCCGTCTACGCGGCGGACGGTCGGGTGCAGGCCGCGGTCAGTGTGGCCGGCCCCTCGTATCGGGTGACGCCACAGCGCCTGGGTGAGCTGGGGGAAATGACCAAGGAGGCGGGCGCCGCGATATCACGCCGGATGGGCTACATCCGCAACGCAGGAGGAGAGACATGAGTCGCGAGGAGGAAATCCGGAACGAGCTGTTCGATCACACGCTCAACGGGCACGCTCCCGAGGTCAAGGCGCTCACGGAGGAGGCCCTCCAGCTGGGGATGGACCCGATGGACATCCTCTTCAAGGCCCTGATCCCATCGCTGGAAGAGGTCGGCCGCCGCTTCGAGCGCGGCGATTTCTTCGTCCCGGAGATGTTGATCGCAGCCCGGGCGATGCAGGGGGCGCTGGTTATCTTGCGGCCATTGATCGCCGAGACCGGCGCCAAGCCGATCGGCAAGTATGTGATCGGCACCGTGAAAGGCGACATCCACGACATCGGCAAGAACCTTGTGATCATCATGCTGGAGGGCGCCGGGTTCGAGGTGGTCGACCTGGGCGTCAACTGTCCACCCGAGAAGTTCGTCGAAGCAGTCCGGACCAACGAGCCGCATATCGTCGGCTTCTCCGCCTTTCTGACCACCACCATGCCGATGTTCAAGGTCAACATCGAAGCCCTGACCAAAGCCGGCCTACGAGACAAGGTCGCCGTGATGGTTGGTGGGGCGCCGGTGACGGAGGAGTACGCGAAGCTCGCGGGCGCCGACCACTATGCGCCGGACGCGTCGATCGCGACCCGGATGGCCAAGCAGATCGTCGGCGCCGCCCAGGCGGCGGAGAGCTCGGCACTGACCCAGGCCGTCGAACTGATCGATAAGACGCTGAAGAAGGGTTGAGGCGCGTGTCGGTTACTGAGCGGCTCGTCCTCGCCATCGAAAAGCCTCTCAAGGAGGCAATCTGGGGCTGCCAGATGTGCGGCCAGTGCATCCTGCATTCGACCGGCTTGAGCTGTCCGATGCGCTGCCCCAAGAATCTCCGCAACGGGCCCTGTGGCGGCGTCCGGGCGAACGGCAATTGCGAGGTCTACGCGGATCAGCCGTGCGTTTGGGTGGAAGCGTGGAAGGGATCGCGGCGACTGCCCTTCTTCCGGAATCACATGGAGCACGTGCAGAAGCCGGTGGATTGGCAGTTGCAGGGAACCTCATCCTGGATCAATCTCGTGCGGGGCCGAGACCGGATGGCGCCGAAGGGTTGGGACGCCCATGACCAGCCCTAGCCGCCTGGCCGGCCTATTGCGCGAGGGCCGGTTCGTGGTCACCGCCGAACTGTCTTCCAGCAACAGTGCCGACCCGGAGGCGACCTGGCGCCGCGCCGAGGTGCTGCGCGGATCGGTCGACGCGATCAATTGCACCGACAACACGGGAGCGCATGTGCACATCTCGTCACTCGCTGCCGCTCACCTCCTGGTGGAGAAGGGTCTGGAGCCGATCATGCAGCTGACGGTGCGTGATCGGAACCGGCTCGCTCTGCAGGCCGACCTCCTGGGAGCGGCGGCCCTCGGGGTTCGCAACCTCGTGCTCATGAGCGGCGACGACGTCACTGCCGGCGATCATCCCGATGCCCGCCGCATCTACGACATCGACTCGATGCAGCTCCTCGAGGTCGCCGCCTCGATGCGGGACCGCGGCACCTACCTCAGCGGGAGAAAGCTCGAGCAGGCCCCCTCATTCTTCATCGGGGCGGTCGAGAATCCGTTCGCGCCGCCGCTCGAATTTCGTCCGCTGCGGCTGCAAAAAAAGGTGCGGGCGGGCGCCGAGTTCATCCAGACCCAGCTCGTCTTCGATGTGCCCGTTTTCAAGCGATTCATGGACATGGTCGGGGACCTCGATCCTCAGCGAAAGGTCTTCATCATTCCCTCCATCGGGATCCCTCGCTCGGCTCGCGGTGCCCGCTTCATGCAGCAGAAAGTGCCGGGCCTGCATGTTCCGGAGAGTCTCGTGACCCGCCTCGAACGGACCGCCCCCGCACGACAGGCCGAGGAAGGGATTCGGATCGCGGTCGAGCTGGTCAACGCGGTGCGTGAGATTCCCGGGATCGCCGGCGTCCACCTGATTGGCATCAAGTGGGAAGAAGGCGTGGTCCAGGTCGCCGAGCGGGCCGGCTTGCTACCACGACCGACGGTGAGTCCGGTCGCGACAGTCGGAGGCCGCCCCTGATGGAAACGGTGCTCCGCTCGCGCTCCAAGGAGGTCGTCATCTCGATTGACCGACCTTTCACCATGATCGGCGAGCGAATCAACCCGACTGGCCGCAAGATTCTCGCCGCCGAGATGAAAGCCGGGGTCATGGATCGCGTCAAAGCCGATGCGGTTGCCCAGGTCGAGGCTGGCGCTCGGATGCTGGACGTCAATGCCGGTGTTCCGGGCATCGACGAGCCGGCCCTGCTCGTCGCCGCCATCAAGGCCGTCACTGAGGTAACCGACGTCCCGATCTGCATCGATTCGTCGGTGATCGAGGCGCTGGAGGCGGCGCTCGCCGTCTATGAGGGGAAGGCCCTGGTCAACTCGGTGACGGCCGAAGACGAGCGGATGGATCGGATCCTGCCCATCGTCAAGAAGTACGGTGCAGCGGTCATCGGCATGAGCAACGATGAAACCGGGATCACAATGGTGCCGCAGGAGCGGGTGGAGATCGCCCGCCGGATCATCGACCGCGCCCGCTACTACGGCATTCCCCCGGAGGACGTCATCATCGACCCGATCGCGATGACCGTCGCTGCCGATCCCCAGGCCGGCGTGATCACGCTGGATACCATGCGCTTCATCAAGGAGCAGCTGGGCAACAACATGACCTGCGGTGCCTCGAACGTGTCGTTCGGGCTGCCGGACCGGCCGATCGTGAACGCCGCCTTCTTCCCGGTGGCGATCCATGTGGGGTTGACCTGCGCGATCACGAATCCGCTCGTGCCCGAGGTGCGCAAGGCCGTACTGGCGTCGGACCTGCTGCTCGGCCACGACGAATATGCGATGCGCTGGATTTCGACGTTCCGCCAGGAACAGAAAAAAGCCGCCGCCGTTGAATCGGTGACCCCGTGATCCAGAAGAAGCTCGAGGTCATCTACAAACCATTCGACAAGGCGACCAGGGTGCCGCCCGGGACGACCCTGTTCAGCGCCGCGCACTGGATCGGCCTGCCCATCGATTCCACCTGCGGCGGCCGCGGTACCTGCGGCAAGTGCAAGGTGCAGGTGCTGGAGGGCGGCGCCGAGATCACCACGGCGGATCGCAAGCAACTCCGCGCGGCCGAGCTCGAGGAAGGCTGGCGTCTTTCGTGCCAGGCGAAGGTCTACGAAGACACGACGGTCACCGTGCCCGAACTGCTCCGGGTCCCGAAGGCCGCGACCATGGGCGTCAACCGGCTGGTGCTGCTCGATCCCAACGTGCGAAAGGTCTTCGTCGAGCTGGCCGAGCCGAGTCTGACGGACCAGCGGAGCGATACCGAGCGTCTCCGCGATGCGCTCACGGCCGAAGGCTTCGACATGAAGGTAGAGCTGCGCGTGTTGCGAACCCTGCCCTCCGTGCTGCGCGACGCCGAGTTCAAGGTCACAGCCGTCCTCGGCGGCGACCGATTGATTGCGGTTGAACCGGGGGACACGCGCGAAGAGAGCTACGGCGTCGCCATGGACCTGGGCACGACCACCGTGGTGGGCACCCTCATGAACCTGAAGACCGGGATGGCCGAAGCGGTCCGCTCAACGCTCAACGGCCAGGCGCCCTTCGGCGCGGACGTCATCTCGCGGATCAGTCACGGCATGCAGGGCGACGAGGCGAAGACGGAGCTCCGCGATGCCGTCCTCCGGACGATCAACACGATCCTCTCCGAGCTGTACGAGAGCGCCGGGGTCGGTCGCGATCGCGTCTACGAGCTGGTGATCGTCGGCAATGCCACGATGCTCCACCTGCTGCTGGGCATCGATGCCACTCCAATCTCGATGATGCCATTCACGCCGGCCTTTACTGATCCGCTCTATGTGCCGGCCCTGGACGCCGGCATCGACATCCATGCCGGCGGCTACGTGCAGACACTGCCGGTGGTGGGGGCATACGTGGGCGCGGACATCGTCGCCGGCATCATGGCCACCGGACTTGCCCGGGAGGACAAAATGCGGGTCTTCGTGGACGTCGGCACGAACGGGGAGATCGTGCTGGGCTCCCTCAAGCGCGTGCTCTGCACGGCGGCACCCGCGGGGCCGGCCTTCGAGGGCAGTCAGATCCGCTGTGGGATGCGCGCCACCGAGGGCGCCATCGAGGGCGTCACCCTGACGGATCACGTCGAGCTCCAGGTCATCGGTGGAGATATCGCCCCTCGGGGCATCTGCGGCTCCGGCTTGGTCGATACGGTGGCTCAGCTCCGGCTGGCGGGTCTGCTCGACGCCGGTGGCAAGATGCGGAGCCGCGAAGAGGCCCCGGAGCATCCCCTCTCCGATCGGTTGATCATGGTCGATGGCGTGCGGGCATTCTTGCTTGCGGAGAACGTCTACCTGACGCAGCGGGACGTACGCGAGTTGCAGTTCGGTAAAGGCTCGATCGCCACCGGCATCAAGGTGCTGATGGACGTGATGGGTGTCAGGGCGACCGATCTGGACGAGGTGCTGCTGGGTGGGTCGTTTGGCTCCTACCTCAACCCGGAGAGCGCGAAGATCATCGGACTGGTCCCGGCGGTGGACGTCGATCACATCCTGTCGGTAGGCAACACCGCCGGCGAGGGCGCGAAGATGGCATTACTGTCCTTCCGCGAACGGCAGGTCGCCTTCGAGCTTCCGGACAAGGTCGAGTACGTCGAGCTTTCCGGCCGCTCGGACTTCAACGACTCCTTTGTGTCGGTCTTGCAATTCCCCGAGCTCGAGACCGTGCAGTGAAGCCGGTTGCGCTGCTCATCTGTGGCGCCTTGGGTAGGGAGGTCAAAGCCATTGTCGACGCGCACGCCTGGGATATCGACATCTACGGCGTGCCGGCGATGCAGCACTTCTATCCAAAGCGGATTGTCGCGTCCGTTGAACGCCGGCTCGGCGAACTGAGTGGGCGTTACCGGCACGTGGTCGTCGTCTATGGCGATTGCGGCACCGCCGGGGCGCTGGAGCCGGTGCTCGTGAAGCACGGCGCCGTTCGAGTGCGCGGTCCACACTGTTACGAGATGTTTGCCGGGGCCGCCACCTTCGAACAGCTGACCGATGAGCAACCGGCGACATTCTTCCTGACGGACTGGCTGGTGCGCAATTTCGAGCGCGCCGTCGTCCGCGGTCTCGGACTCGATCGGTTTCCCGAGTTGAAGGCCATCTATTTTCAGAACTACGAGCACTTGCTCTACCTGGTCCAGTTTCCAACCGATGCCCTGCTCGACAAGGCGCGCGAGATCGCACAGTACCTGGATCTGCCCTTGGAGGTCAGGGTGGTCGGATTCGGCGAGCTCGAGGATCGCCTGTCCCAGCTGGTTGAGGCGGCGGCCTGATGGCCAGGTACCAGGTGATGTTCTGGAAACACATCCCGGCGCAGGTGAAAGCCTGGGACGCGAGCGGGGAGGTGAAACGAATGCTGCCCGACCGCTTCCAGGCCGCGATCGACGCCTATGCCATGAAGGATGGCTCCACCGGCATGGACGCATACCTCGAAGCCTGGCGCTGGGGTGACGAGCGGGAACGCGCCGGCTCCCCGGAAGATGTTGCCGGCGCAGTCGTTACGGAGTTGGATGCCGCCAACCCACGATCGACGTTGATGAATCCGTCCCCGCCGATGGAAGCATGAGCCAGACCGCCAAGGCGCTCGACGTCGTCCAGCCTCACCGTCTCCGACCGATCATGGACGTTGGCAGGAAGTTCGGGCTGCTCGAGTCCGAGATGATCTCGTACGGGCCGTACAAAGCGAAGGTCAGCCTCGACGTCCTCAAGCGGCTGTCGAGCCGGCCCGATGGTCAGCTCGTCGTGGTGACCGCGATCACCCCGACCCGTGCGGGGGAGGGGAAGACGACGAGTGCCATCAGCCTGACGCAGGGGTTGGGGCGGATCGGGACCCGCGTGGCGCTCTGCCTGCGGCAGCCGTCGACTGGGCCGCTCTTCGGCATCAAGGGCGGCGGGACCGGCGGTGGGCTGGCCCAGATCGTTCCCATGGAGGAGATCAACCTGCACTTCACCGGCGACATCCACGCCGTCGAGGCGGCGCACAACCTGCTCGCGGCCGTGATCGATGCCGCCATCTTTCATGGGCAACTCGAGATCGGGCCGAGCTTCATCACCTGGCCGCGGACGCTGGACGTCAACGACCGAGCGCTCCGCCACATCGTGACGGGCCTTGGGGGCGATGAGCACGGGGTGCCGCGCGAATCGAGCTTCATCATCGCCGCCGCCTCAGAGATCATGGCGATCCTCGCGCTCGCCAGCGACCTGGAGGACCTGCGCCGGCGGGTCGGGCGCATCATCGTGGCGCAGCGAAAGGATGGGAGCTTTGTCACCGCCGAAGACCTGCGGGTGGCCGGCGCGATGACCGTTCTGCTCAAGGATGCCCTGCTGCCGAACATCGTGCAGACGATGGAGGGCCAACCCGCCCTGGTGCATGCCGGTCCGTTCGGGAACATCGCGCACGGCAACAACTCGTTGCTCGCCGACCAGATCGCGCTCAAGCTGGCGGACGTCGTTATCACGGAGGCCGGCTTCGGCGCCGATCTCGGCCTGGAGAAATTCGCCCATATCGTGGCTCGCTACGGCCATCTCAAACCTTCGGCCGCACTCGTTGTTGCCACGGTTCGCGCGCTCAAGTCGCACGGTGGCCTGCCGCTCGCAAAACTCGGCAACGAGGACCTGGATGCCCTGAAGCGCGGCGCGGAGAACCTCGCCGCCCACATCGACATCGTCCGTGCGTTCGGCATGCGGAGCGTGGTCGCAATCAACCGATTTCCGGAGGATACGGACCGCGAACTGCGTTTGCTCAGCGACCTCGCCGAGCAATTCGGTGCGGATGCCGCCGTCGTGAACGACGGCTTCAGCCGCGGCGGCGAAGGGAGTGTCGAGCTGGCCGAGGCGGTGCTTGCCGCAACGAAAGATGGCAGCAACTTCGCTCCCCTGTACGCAGCCGACACCCCGATCCGCGAGCAGATTCAGACGCTGGCTCGTCGGCTCTACGGCGCAGCGGATGTCGAGTTCTTACCGGAATGTCAGAAGCGGATCGACTGGCTGACCGAGCGGGGCATGGGAACGCTCCCGGTTTGTATGTCAAAGACGCACCTGTCGCTGTCGCATAACCCCGCTTTGAAAGGACGCCCTCTCGGCTTTACGCTGCCGATCCGGAATGTGTATCCCTCGGCCGGTGCCGGGTTTGTTGTCGCCCTGGCCGGCGACATCCAGCTGATGCCTGGCCTCGGCAAGGAGCCGGCCTATACGCGGATCGAGCTCGGCCCGAACGGGCAGATCACCGGCTTGACGTAACTCGAAGTCGCTCCGTGGTCGTGAGCGTCCGTTAGCACCCGGTGTGTTGCGCCGGTCACCCGTCGCGCTCAAATCCTCGGCTTGAAAAGTCGCACTGGAATGCGGGTCGGTGTAGGCTTTGTCTACAGCAGTCGGAATCCGCAAGTGGATATCGCATTCGGGTCGTTGCCGCGGCGCCGCGATGGCTGATCACCGCCCCCCGCAGGCGGTCGCGAAACGAACAGTGCCCACCACCCTTCATCGAGAGCTGCGCTTCTGTGCCGTGTGCGCAAGCAGCCGCCCGCTGGGCGACTTTGCGCTCAACGCGGCCGGAACCCCGAGCTACGAATGCCTCGGGTGCGTGCGCATCGGCATCCCGATCTTCGTCCAGCAGGTGCACCTGCACGTCATGCGCGTGCGGAAGCAAGTCGCGACCATGCAGCAAACGCTGCACCGCGTGTAAGGCTCGTCTCTGGGGGCTTGACCTCTATAACGCACGGGCGGCATCCAGCAGCCAGTCGGCGACGTACGAGGCAAACGACGATCGGATATAGAGCTGGAAGGCGGGCGCTTCGTCTCTCCGCTCGATGATCACCTGCGCTTTCGCGAGCAGGGTCTGGGCGCAGCAGCCCGGGCCGAAGGCGCCTGGGTCGAGGTCGATCGGAACACCGTGTGCGAGGAGGTCGTGGCCTTTTGAGCCGCGAATCTCGAGCACCGTGCGGTTGGCGGACACATCGACGACCGAGCCGACGGCTCCGCCAAGACCGCCGCGTAGAGCCTGCTCCAGCGAGGTCGCCTGGTCGTCGGGGCCGACGATGAGCCACTCATCGGGGCCAAGCCACAGTGCCCGGCGGTCGCCAGCCTGGCTGGCCGTGTTTGGCGTCAATGGCAGGCTGAATCCGAGGTAATCGGTCACCTGCCCCATCACCGCCGTATCGCCCGCATCGACCCGCAGATTGAGCTGAGCGAGAAACGGCAGCTCGCGAATCGAGACTGAACTCCCCGCCGTCTCGTAGAGCGTGGTGAACCGCTCCGCGTAATCCGCCAGGGCGCCCCGCCGGATCGCCTCAGCTATCACGGCGGACGTTTTCCCTGTCGTAGAAGATTGGCTCGGTCACCGTCGCAGCCACCACGTGCCCATTCAGCGGCACATAGACCGTCGTCCCGAAACGCTCCCGGCCGCGCTGCAGCATGCCCAGTGCGAAGGTCCGGCCGAGCGTTGCGCTGCGGTAGCTCGAGGTGACGTGCCCGATCATCGTCACCGCTGCTGAAGTGTTTTCGTCGAGGACCAGCTGGGCGCCTTCCGGAAGTAGCTGCTCGCCATCGACCGGGAGGAGGCCGACCAGATGTTTGCGATCCGCTCGGCGCGTATCGCCTCGGCGATGCGAGCGCTGACCGATGAAGGGCTTCTTCTTGGAGACGATCCAACCCATGCCCAGGTCCTGCGGGGTGACGGTGCCGTCGGTCTCCTGACCGCAAATGATGTAGCCCTTCTCCGCGCGCAGCACGTGCATGGCCTCGGTTCCGTACGGCGTGATGCCGAGCGGCTGACCGGCTGCCATCACGGCTTCCCAGAGCGCAAGGCCATACCAGCTGGGGGTCCAGAGCTCGTAGGCGAGCTCGCCGGAGAAGGTGATCCGGTGCAGGCGCACCGGGATCCCACCGGTCTCGCCCTCGCGGATCGCCATGAATGGAAAGCTCTGCGTGTCCACCGCGATAGCCGGGAACAGGGTGTGGACCACATCCCGGGATTGCGGACCGACCACGGCGACTGCGGACCAGTGGTCGGTGACCGAGGTCAGACGAACCGTTAATTCCGGCCATTCGGTCTGCAACCACTCCTCCATCCAGTCGAGCACCGCCGCAGCGCCACCGGTCGTGGTGGTGGCCAGCCAGTGGTCGGGGCCCAGGTGCATCACGACCCCGTCGTCGAAGACCATGCCGTCCGCCTTGCACATCAGCCCGTAGCGGCCGAACCCGACTTTGAGCGTGTCGAAGGCATTGGTGTAGATCCGGTTCAGAAACTCGACGGCATCTGGTCCCTGGATGTCGATCTTGCCCAGCGTCGACACGTCCATGATGGCGACGTTCTCCCTGGCGGCCCGGCACTCGCGCTGGACGGCCCCTTCCATATCCTCGTCGTGTCGCGGGAAGTACCACGGACGTTTCCATTGGCCGACGTTCTCGAAGACGGCGCCATGGGCAACGTGCCAGGGCTGGATCGACGTCAGGCGGATTGGATCGAACAGGTCGCCGCGGTTCCGGCCGGCCATCAAAGCAAACGAGACCGGGACGTATGGCGGCCGGTAGGTCGTGGTTCCCACGCCGCCGATCGGTTGCCCGGTGAGGGCCCCGACCAGCCCGACCTCGTTGATGCCGGAGGTCTTGCCCTGGTCGCTCCCCGTGCCGATCGTCGTGAAGCGTTTGACGTGTTCGATCGAACGCATTCCGGCGTTGACGGCGCGCTGCATATCGGCAACGGTCACATCGCGCTCGAGGTCGACGAAGTGGGCCGACCAATCGCCATTGGTTCCAGGGACGAGCCAGCACGGCTGGATGGCGAAGTCGAACTCACCATTCGCGGCGCCCAGCACCGTCACATTGGGAAGCTTGCCGTCGGGTCTGAAACAGGCAAACCGCTCGTCGTAGCGCAATTTCCCCTGCGCCTGGCTGTACAGATGGTCGGTCGGGTTGAAGCCGCCGGAGACACAGAGCAGGTCACATTCGATCCGGTCTCCCCCGGCGAGCGTGACGGCTCGCAGTCCGTCATCGTCGCCATCGGTATCGACAATGGCCTGTTCCCGGCGGATGTCGATGATGGCAGCAACCGCGATGCCTGCCGACCGAAGGTCGCTGGCAAGTGGTGCCGTGGTGTCGTTGTTCGTGAAGACGACACCGCGCGTTCCGGGCGCTACGCCATATCGGTTCAGGTATGTCCGGACCGCGCCGGCGAGGAGGATGCCGGGTCGATCGTTGTTGGCAAAGACGAGGGGCCGTTCGTGGGCCCCGGTCGCGAGAACAACCTGACGGGCTCGGATCTGCCACAGACGCCCGCCATCGGCGCGGCGCTCGGCAGCCAGCACGAGGTTCTGGTCATAGAGGCCGAAGGCGGTGGTCCGGAGCAGTACTCGAACGTTTGACGGGAGGCCATCGGAATCCGAATTCAGGAGGGGTTGCTCGTCCATCAGGATGACGCGATCGCCCGTCTGCGCCGCAGATTGTGCCGCGCTTCGGCCGGCCGGGCCACCGCCGACGACGAGAACCTCGCAGTGGGCGTAGATCTTGTCGAAGCGGGCCGTTTCCGGCTCCGATGTCAGGCGGCCCTTCCCGTTCAGGCTAGTCGCCTCCAATCCATCGTCGAGCTCAACCTGGGTTGCACGGAGCATCGTTTCGGACCCCACCTGCACCAGTGCATTCGGTTCCTCGCTCCCGGCGCTGAAGACACCGCGCGGGCGGCCGTAGGTCACGCTCCTAGCAACAATGCGAACGTCGTTCGCCAGCAAGGCTGAGGCGAGGGTATCGCCCGCACAGCCCTGATAGGTGTGCCCGTTGAACGTGAAACGGATCGGCCGCGAGCGGTCGATCCTGCCGCCCTCGGGCAGGCGGCTCATCGCCGCTCCTCCGCAGCAGGGGTAGGCGTTATCTCGTGCGTCACTGTGTCGCGGACCAGGTTGAACCAGCGCCGGCAGCCGGCTGAATGGACCCAGCGCTCGGCCATCTTCCCTTTCGGATTCGGCCGGAAGAAGACGTAGCGGGCCCAGGCCGCGTCGTCCGCCGAGTCTGGGTTCGCCGGATATGCGATCTGCGCTGCGCCTCCGTATTTGAATTCGATGTCCTCGCGATCGCCGCACCAGGGACAGGGGATCAGCATCAGTGGGCCACCGCTGCCGCCCCGTGCTCATCGATCAGCGCGCCGGTGGTGAAACGCTCGAGTGCAAAGCGAGCATTCAGGGCATGGGGCTGCCCATGCGCGATCGTGTGGGCGTAGACCCAGCCGGCGCCGGGGGTGGCCTTGAAGCCGCCGGTTCCCCAGCCGCAATTGATGAACAGGTTTGCGATCGGTGTCAGGCCAAGGATTGGCGACGCGTCCGGTGAGACATCGACGATGCCGGCCCAGGTGCGAACCACATGGGCCCGGCTGAAGATGGGGAACAGCTCGATGGCAGCCGCCAGCTGGTACTCGATCACATGTGGCGACCCACGCTGCGCATAGGAGATGTAGGGATCGATCCCGGCGCCCATCACGAGCTCACCCTTGTGGGCCTGGCTGACATAGACATGAACCGCGTTCGACATGACGACGCAGTTCAGCACAGGCTCGAGCAACTCGGAGACGAGAGCCTGAAGGGGATGGCTCTGGATCGGAAGATTGAA
>Ga0209686_1001351_pt1 | contig 12100 bp, 4 predicted proteins | sample GraSoiAngelo_126_FD_185883 | JGI IMG/M metagenome (GOLD analysis project Ga0209686, IMG submission 185883) | Grasslands soil microbial communities from the Angelo Coastal Reserve, California, USA - 14_0927_09_20cm (SPAdes) (version 2) | ecosystem: Environmental > Terrestrial > Soil > Grasslands ...
CAAGGTTTTCCGCGATCCGCACGGCGACAACCACGACATGTGGATCGCCTCCAACGACCCGCAACGCATGATCGAGGCGAACGACGGCGGCGCGAACGTGTCGTTCAACGGTGGCAAGACGTGGAGCGATCAGGACTACGCCACCGCGCAATTCTATCACGTCACGACGACCAACCACTTTCCCTACCGCGTGTGCGGCGCGCAGCAGGACAACTCCGGAGTGTGCGGGCCCAGCCGTTGGCCGGTCGGGATCGACCGGGGCCAGTGGTACGACGTGGCGGGAGAAGCGGGCAACATCCAGGCGCGGCCCGACGACCCCGACATCACCTACGGTGGCGACAACTCTGGCTTCCTGGCGCGCGTCGACCACCGAACCGGCTTCTTCCGGATCATCAACCCCTGGCCCGACAGTCCCGACGGCCACCCGGCGGGGGAAGGGAAGTACCGCTTCCAGTGGACCGCGCCGCTCTTGATCTCGCCGCACGACGCGCACGTGCTCTATACGGGCGCCAACGTGCTGTTCAAGTCGACCAACGAGGGGCAGAGCTGGACGGCCGTCTCGCCCGACCTCACGCGGCACGATCCCACCACCCTCGGGGTGTCGGGCGGGCCGATCACCCACGACCAGACGACCGCCGAGTACTACGCCACGATTTTCGCGCTCGCCGAGTCGCCGCGCGTAAAGGGGCTCATCTGGACGGGCTCGGATGACGGCCTGATCCACGTGACGCGAGACGGCGGGAAGAACTGGACCAACGTCACGCCGGCGGATGTCGCACCGTTCACCCGCATCTCGAGCATCGAGGCGTCGCATTTCGCGCCGGGCACCGCCTATCTGACGGCCAACCGCTACCAGCTCGAGGATCGCGCACCCTACATCTATCGGACCACCGACTACGGGAAGACCTGGACGAAACTGGTGAACGGGATCCCGGCCACCGACTTCGTGCGCGTGGTGCGGGAAGACCCGGTGCGGCGCGGCCTCTTGTTCGCGGGCACGGAGCACGGCGTCTGGGTCTCGTTCGACGACGGCGCCCACTGGGAGTCGCTGCGCCGCAACCTGCCGATCGTCCCGGTGCACGACCTGGTGATCAAGGAGGGTGACCTCGTGGCCGCGACGCACGGGCGCTCGTTCTGGATCCTGGACGACATCTCGCCCTTGCGCGAGCTGGTGCGGGCCACACCGCGCGCAGCCGCGCATCTCTTCAAGCCGCGCGACGCCTACCGGGTCGACTGGTCGGGTGGCTTCACGTTCCCGCCGAACGAGGCGCATCCGATCGGGAAGAACCCACCCAACGGGGCGATGATCTATTACTGGCTCAAGGACAAGGACCGGGACGTGCGGCTCGACATTCTCGACGCCGGCGGTCGCGTCGTCCGCAGCTTTTCGAGCCGGCCGGACTCGCTTACCGCGGCGGACAGTGTGCGCGCCGACAGTGTGAAGCGCGCCCGGACCGACAGTCTCAAGCAGGCGGGCGTCACGGACAGCGTGAAGGTCGACAGCATCGTCTCCGACACCGTGAAGGACACGGACAAACCGTGGCCCCAGCGTCCGCCGGCGGCGCCCCGGGTGGCGAACAAGCAGGGCCTGAACATGTTCGTCTGGAACCTGAAGTACCCTGACGCCGTCGCGTTCTGGGGAATGGTGGGCGTGGGGACCGACGGTCCCGTCGCGCTGCCGGGTGTGTATCAAGCGCGGCTGCGCGTGGGTGGCCGGACCTACACGCAGCGGTTCGCGCTCAAAGTCGATCCCCGCTCCAAGGTCACGCCGGCGGAGCTGCGCGAGCAGTTCACGTTCCTGAAGCGGCTGCGCGACACGGTCAACGCCGCGACCAGCGCGGTGATCACGATCCGGAACGTGCAGGCCCAGCTCGAAGACCGGCTGCGTGGGGCGTCCGACACCACGCGCCTGGCGCCGGGAGCCCGGGCCCTGGCCGGGCGGCTGGCCGCGATCGAGGGCGAGCTGTATCAGGTGCGCAACCGGTCGTTCCAGGACCCGTTGAACTTTCCCCCGATGCTGGTGGAACGGATCAGCGGGCTGAGCGGGATGGTGGCGGGCGTCGATGCCCGACCGCCCGCGCAAGCCTACGACGTGTACCGCATGTTCGCCGCCGAGCTGCAACGTCAGCTGCTGGCGTTGCGCGCGGCCCTGGGTGGCGACCTGCAGGCGGTGAACGGGGCGCTGCGTGCGGCCAGTCTGTCGAGGATCGTGCCCATGGCGGCCGAGCTACGCCGGCCCGCGCCGGAGACGGCGCAGTAGCTGCACAAACAGATCCTTCGCTTCGCGCGCGTAGCGCGCGCTCGCTCAGGATGACAAGCCGCGGGGCGCCTTGAGAAAATAGAAAAAAAGAGGCAGGCGAGCCTGTCATCCTGAGCGCCGAAGGCGCGAAGGATCTGCTTCGGAGAGGCCTACCATGACCCGACTCGGTTTCCTGCCCGTTGCGTGTCTGTTATTCGCCGCGGCGCTCGCGTCCGCCCAGCAGCCCGCGTCCGGCCGCTCGTTCCACGACCGCTACGCCGAGCTCGTCGCCAATCCACGGCGCTTGAGCGACAGTACCCGCTTGGGCGAGCTGTTCCGGGTGAATTGGGAATACCTGATGACCGAATTTCCCGAGTTCGCCACGTACGTCGGGTACCCGGGTCAGAACGCCCGTTGGACCGACAATTCGCTCCAGGCGATCGAGCGGCGCAAGCGGGAGCTGGAGGAGCCGCTCGCCGTCGTCAAGGCGATCCGCCGTGATCGCCTGTCCCCCACCAATCGACTCAACTACGACCTGTTCCGCCGCGGGCTCGAGGAGCAGATCGAAGGGAATCGCTTCAAAGACGAGTACCTCGCGATCACCCAGCTCGGCGGGGTGCAGCAGGAGGTGGGTCAGCTCTTGGCGCAGATGCCCACCACGAGCGTCCAGGACTACGACAACATCCTGGCGCGCTTGAACGGCGTTCCGGCGCTGGTCGACCAAGCCATCGGGCTGCTTGGGAAGGGACTCGAGGCCGGGATTACACCGCCACGCGTGACGCTGCGCGATGTGCCCGACCAGATCCGTGGGATCACGCCCGACGACCCGATGGCGAGCCCCCTGCTCCGGCCGTTCGCGGAGTTTCCCCCTGCGATCCCGGCGAGCGAGCGCGAACGGCTCACCCGGACGGCACGCGACGCATACACGCAGCGCGTGGCACCGGCCTATCGCAAGCTGTACGACTACTTCGTGGGCAGCTATGTCCCGAAGACGCGGGAGTCGATCGGGATGCGGGAGTTGCCCGACGGCGCCGCCTGGTACGCCTATCGGGTCCGGCAGTTCACCACCACCACGCTCTCGCCGGACCAGATTCACGCGCTCGGCCTGCGCGAGGTGAAACGCATCCGGGCGCTGATGGACAGCGTCATCGCGTCGACCGGATTCAAGGGGAGCTTCGCCGACTTCGCACGGTTCCTCAGGACCGACCCGCAGTTCTTCTACGACGACTCGGCGAGCCTGGTGCGCGCCTACCGCGACATCGCGAAGCGCGCCGATCCGGGATTGATCAAGCTGTTCGGCAAGCTGCCGCGCCTGCCGTACGGCGTGACGACCATCCCGTCGTTCATGGCGAAGTCGCAGACCACGGCCTACTACCAGGGCGGCTCGCTCCAGGCGGGGCGCCCGGGCTATTTCTTCGTCAACACCTACGACCTGAAGTCACGGCCCAAGTGGGAGATGGAGGCGCTCAGCCTGCATGAGGCGGTGCCCGGCCACCACCTGCAGATCGCGCTGGCGCAGGAGCTCGACGGTCTGCCCGACTTCCGCCGCTACGGCGGCTACACCGCGTTCGTCGAAGGCTGGGGGCTCTACGCCGAAGGCCTCGGGCCCGAGCTCGGCATGTATCAGGACCCGTACTCCAAGTTCGGCCAGCTCACGTACGAGATGTGGCGCGCGGTCCGGCTCGTGCTCGACACCGGGATCCACGCGATGGGGTGGACGCGCCAGCAGGCGATCGACTTCTTCAAGGACAACGCCCCCAAGGCGGAGCAGGACATCATCGTCGAGGTGGACCGCTACATCGTGAATCCCGGCCAGGCGCTCGCCTACAAGATCGGCCAGCTGAAGTTCCGCGAGCTGCGCGACTCGGCGGCTGCCGCGCTCGGCCCGCGGTTCGACATCCGCGCGTTCCACGACGAGGTGCTCCGGAACGGGGGCCTCCCGATGGATCTGCTGGAGCAGGACGTGCGGGAGTGGATCGGGAAGCAGCGTTAAGCTTCAGCGCGCTAGCCGCTGCGCCAGTTTGACGAGCTCCGGGTCAGGTGGCGGCTTGGGGATGAGCGCGCGCTCGAGCGGCAGCGCGGAAATCGCCCCCTTCACGAGCGCCGAGTAGACGCCGGACTTGCCGGCGGCAAGCAGGTCGACCGCCGCCGCGGCGGTGCGGCTGGCCAGCAGTCGGTCGAAGGCGCCCGGCCCGCCGCCGCGCTGCACGTGCCCGAGGATCGTGGCGCGCAGCTCGAAGCCGATCCGGTCGCGGTGGTTCGTGACGTAATTGGCCAGCGCCGTCGCGTTCCACTTCGCCCCTTCGGCCACGACCACCATGGCGTGCCGCTTGCCGCGGGCGTAGGCGTCCCGCAGGGCCGCGGCCACGGCGTCGGGATCGCTTTCCACTTCGGGGATGACCACCACGTCCGCTCCCCCGGCCAGCCCTACCATCAACGCCAGATATCCGTGGGAGCGTCCCATCACCTCGACGACGAAGGCGCGCTGATGCGAGGTCGCAGTCGTCTTCAGTCGATCGATCGCTTCGAGCGCCGTGTTGAGGGCGGTGTCGACGCCTATGGTGATATCGGCGCCGTTCAGGTCGTTGTCGATGGTCGAGGCGACGCCCACCACTGGGAAGCGTGCCTGCGAGAGGGCGTGGGCACCTGAGAGCGAGCCGTTGCCTCCGATCACGACGAGCCCTTCGACCGCGTTCTGCTCGAGCACCTGCAGCGCGCGTTTCCGCCCTTCGGGGGTGCGGAACTCGGCGCAGCGGGCGCTGCCGAGCATCGTGCCGCCGACGTGGATGATGCTGGCGACGTCGCGGGGCCCGAGCGGCTGGAGCTTGCCCTCGATCAGCCCGGTGTAGCCCTGTCGGACGCCGATCACCTCGAGCCCGCTCGACACACCGACGCGCACCACGGCCCGAAGCGCCGCGTTCATCCCCGGCGCGTCGCCTCCGCTCGTCAGCACCGCAATCCGCTTCATCTGATGGCGCTCTCCGGCACGATGTCCTCGATGCAGTCAGTTTTCCCACCCTGAAAGGGTGGGCCCGGCACAACACAACGCTAACGCGTGATGTGCTTCAGCATAGAGCTTCATTGGGCCCACGCTTTAGCGTGGGAATTGTCACGGCAGGGACGATTGGGTTAGTTCAGCGTCGCGTCAAGGAATCACGGGCACTTGCCCGCGAGCCATCCTCCCGTAAACCCCGCCCGGCACAGCCCCTGCACGATGTGGGGATTGCCGCGCATCAGCCGCCAGATCAGTCCCGTGCGGTAGTTCTCGATCATCGCAAGGATCGGCCCCTGGTCAATGCCCAGGTAGTCGACGTCGAACCAGCCAAGGGTGGGGTCCACCGTGCCGCGCTCTATGGGGGTGCCGGTAGCGGTGAAGGTCGGGTTGAATGCGTCGCGGAAGCCGTAGGTCGAGAACAGGTGCAACCCGTATGTCTCCCGCATCCCGAGCAGTGCGGGGATGGCGATCTCGGGCGTGAATGCCACCGCGCCGCCGGCGGCCATGGGGGCGAGGGTCCCGTCGTCGTTCGACTCGAACAGCGAGACCCCTCGCGCCCAATAGGTATGGAACTGGCGCGAGTTCCCATTGAGCACTAGGGTCGCGTTAGCTGGCCCGTCCGAGGCGGTGAGCCCCCACATCTGGCTACTGTAAGCGGTCCAAGCCATGGGGTTGACGGCGGCGTACGCGCGCTGCGCGTAGGTCGCGCGGCGCGAGTTCTCGAAGTAGTCGATGCCGCGGCCCCGCATGAACGAATCCTGGATCGCCCGGAAGTCGATCCAGACGTGCGAGTACTCGTGGCCGAACAGCGGCCCGAACTGCACGTAGGACTGGCCACGGAACGTCGCCCATTGATAGCCGCTCACCCACTTGCTCCAGGCGGTGGCGTCGACGGCGTGCGTGGGCGAGCCGAGGGCGAGGATATAGAGGATCATCGCCTCGTTGTAGCCGATCCAATCGGTGGGGATGAATCCGCCCTCCGGGTGCCAGCCCATGCCGACGGCGGGCGGCCGGGCCTGCGCCCAGTTCCAGTCCACGCGGTAGTAGATCGAGTCCGCGAGCCCGCGAATCTCGGTTTCGACCGGATCGGTCCCGTCGAAGTACGACTGGCACAGCAGGATCCCCCCGAGCAGGAGGGATGTATCGATGGTCGAGAGCTCCACGTTTTGGAAGCGGAGCCCCGTGCTCATGTCCAGGAAGTGATAGAAGAACCCATGATAGCCGGTCGAGCCTGAGACGGCCGAGTCCTGCGGTGCGGTCCAGAAGAAGCGCAACGTCGTGAGCGCCCGCTGGGCAGCCTGGGCGCGCGTGATGTAGCTCCGTTCCACGCCGATCGGGTACGCCGTGAGGGCGAAGCCGACGGCGGCGATGCTCGAGAACGACGGGGACGGCGCGCGGTCGGGTGTGAGGCCGTTCTGCGTGTTCGTGAGATCCCAGAAGTAATGGAACGTGCGCTCCTCGAGGGTATCGAGGAACGCGGCGGCGCGGGCCGAGTCGGGGGGCGGCGGGCCTTCAGAGTGGTTGACACCGCACCCCGTGAGGATCGTCGCGGCGAGAGCGGCGGCGAGCTGCGACCTACGCGTCATGCAAGGAGAATATCGCTGCAGCGTCCGGCTGCGGGCCACCGGTGCGGTTCGCCCGGTGGCCCGCCATGGATGGGAGTTAGAAGCCGTACTCCGCGCCGATTTGCAGCCGGCGCGGATCGGCGACGAGGCAACTCGCCTCGCCGAAGTTGGCGTCGCTAGGCCTGAAGGTGTTAAAGCAGCCGAGGTTCCGGTAGTTAAACACGTTGAACAGATCCACGGTAACGCCCAGCGTGGTTCCGGAGAAGGGAGGGAAATCCTTTCTCAGTCGGATGTCCACATCCCGGAATGCCCAGGCGTTCGGGATAATGAAGCTACTCTTGGGCGGCGTGAAGCCTCCAAGCTGAGGAGGTGGGTTACCGGGTGCGGAGAAGAGGTCACCGATGTCGTATTTCAGCCCGCTCCCGAGGGTGATCAAGCCACTGAACTGGATACCAAATGCGTACGGCATGTCCAGGATCCAGTTAGCGACCACGTGACTGCGCTCGTCGTTGCGGGGCTGCTTCGGGTAAAACCTGGCGTTGGGGTAGGTGAAGTCGTCGTTGAACCCCTGGGTTTGGCGCTTTGCATACGTATACGCCAGGCCTGCTCCCCAGCCGAATCGCTCACTAGAGCGGCGGTAGGGTCGGTCGACCCGAACCGCGAGCGCGTCATACCAGACCTTCCCATTGGTCGTCGCAATCAGAATATCGCTGAACCCGGGGATTGTGTGGGTCGTACCGCAGCCTCCGTTGCCGCAGGGGAAATCGACATTGGCCCATGTGAAGGTGAACACGTTATTCGTGCGCTCGGCGTTGTAGGCGGCCTGGACGGCCCAACTGCCCAGCAGGCGGCGCACACCGAGGCTGAAGTGATAGGACTTTGGAGGACGCAGATCGTTCGGCACCAGCTTGATTTGACGGGCGTTCGCCTGCGTCCCGACAGCGGCCAGGATTTGGGCTGGCGTCTCGCTCAGGTAGGCGGGATCCCAGGCTACGAGGTTGGGGTTGTTGGAGTCCGCAGGGAACCGCTTGAAGTTGAGCCTGTACGACGGATGCTGCAGGGCTTCCTGCTCCTGGGACGTGAGGTCGTAGACGGTGCGGTCGTAGAAGATCCCCCAGCCACCGTAAACAGTTGTGTTCCCCACCTTGTCGATCTGATAAGAAAAGCCAAGTCGTGGTTGGAAGGCTCCGAGGAATCGCGAGCGCCGCGTGCCGTCGGTGAAGTATCGCATCGTATCGAGCGGCTGGAAGAGAAGCGCTGCGTACTTTGTGAGCGAGTCGTGGACATCCCGCGGTGTCACGTAGCCGTAGTTCAGCATGTTGCTCTCATAATCCCAGCGGACGCCGACGTTGAACGTCAGCCGCGGCGTCAGGTTCCAGTCATCCTGAAGGTATGCACCGATCTCGGTGTTGCTCGTGTTGTAGTTCGGGTCCCCCTGCTGGAATTCGAGGTGCTCCGGAACGTGGAAGCTGTCCGCATCGGTTGTGACGAACAGCGGATTCTCCGAGTTGCGCTTGAGGACGTCGTACGTGAGGAAGTCGACGCTCACGCCGGTTTTGATCACGTGCTGGCCACCCTTATTGAACCCTGAGTACGTCAAGTCGTTACGTATCGCAGCGCGTTTCTGCACGAAATCCTGGATGCTGGGGTCGCTGCCGAACCAGGCGGTGAAGTTGCAACAGAAGAACTGCGTGATGGAGCCGGGGTTGTCGGGCCTCGATTGGTCCCGAGACCGCTGAAAGCTGACTAGGGTTTCGTCGAGCCACGGACCTTTGAACATGCTGTATTTCGCCCGTCCGGTGTAGGTGTCAACGTTCAGGCGGCTCGCGATGGTGAACGCATGGTCTGGTCCGGCAGACGAAAATAGGTTCCCGAAGTCACGGATGTCGCTGTTGTGGCGTTCATCTACGCTGAGCTCGAGCGAGGAGGTCGGCGTGGCGTCGTAGGTGAGCTTGCCGAAGAAGAGCGATTCGCGGAAGGGGGAAGCGAAGTTCCCGTTGTACTGGGCGAAGTTGTACGGGGTGAGTGCCGGATACCCTGCAGGCGGTGTGATGCTCACCACGCTGCTCCTGTCTTGGTAGTTCCCTTCATACGACACGAATAGATGCAGCCGGTCCCCGATGATCGGACCACCTCCCGACAGGCCGACCAGGTAACGCGTGTAGTCTGGCTTTGCATACGAGGCACCCTGCCTGGCCTTAACTATGCTATCCGCTGCCACCAGGCCCTTGTCCTGAAACGTGAAGAACGCATTGCCCTGCCAGGTGTTGCCGCCGGACTTGGTCGTTGCCACGATGATGCCGCTCGACGCTTTTTGGTACTCCGCCTTGTAGTTCTGGGTGATGACCCGGAACTCCTGCACAGAGTTGCGGGGGAAGAGGTTGCCGCGGGTTCGGTCCTGGCCGACTACGCCGCCCCGCATGATGTCGCTCTTGTAGCTCGCGCCGTCAACGAAGACATTGATCTGGTCGGGCCCGTACGCCGGGGTAGCTCCGGCGCCAGACGCTCCGGCGACGAACCGCTTCTGTGTAGAGTTGATCTGATCGTTCTGCGTCACCACGCCGGGAGCGAGTGCGGCGAGGTCAAAAATGTTCCGGTTGCTTGTTGGCAGATTGTTGATCTGCTGCTGCGTCACGTTGGTGGCAACTTCTGACGTCCGCATCTCCACGCCCGTCGCCGCCGCAACCACCGACACCCCCTCGACCTGGATCGCCGACGCCCCCAGCTTGAAATCCAACGGGAACACCTCGCCGATCAGCACCCTCACGTGAACCTTCTGGGGTGCCATGCCGATCTGGCGCACGGTCACGTCGTATTCAGCGGGCACGAGGCCAAGCATGGCGTAAAACCCGTTGTTCTGCGTGGCAACTTCACGTTGCGTCGACGTCAGAGGGTTCACCGCGACGACGCGCGCGCCCGCGATCGGCGTCCCGCCCGAGTCGGTCACGTATCCGCGGATGCTGCCCGTGCTGGTCTGCGACACCGCCGCCGGCGCGGCAGTCACGACCAAGGCCAGGCTGAGGAACAAATGCCGGCCGAGGTGCTCGAACGATCTGCGGCTCATGAGCGCGTCTCCTTAGTACCCGTGTTTGCATCCCTTATCACGCGCACTCTGGGGTTTGTCAAGGCCGATCAGGGCGGGATAGATTGGGAGCGCCGCCTTCCCCTTTCTCTTTGTGAAACGGATCCCGATGCGCCCGCATAGCGGTTTCCTCATGGCGTTGCCGGCCGCCCTCGCCCTTTTCAGCGCCGGAACTGCGTCCGCGCAGCGCTCCGCCGCCGAACAGAACATCGACTCGCTCCTCGCCCGCATGACCCTGGAGGAGAAGCTCGGCCAGCTCAACCAGCTCTCCGTGGACAATCAGCCGAGCACGGAACAGCTAGAGCTCGTGCGCAAGGGCCTGGTCGGCAGCTTCTTGAACCTGACGGGCGCGGCCGCGACGCGAGACGCGCAGCACATCGCCGTCACGGAGTCGCGCCTCCGCATCCCGTTGATCTTCGGCCACGACGTGATCCACGGCTACCGGACCATCTTCCCGATCCCGCTCGGCGAAGCCGCCTCGTGGGACCCGGAAGCCGTCGAGGCGGCTGCTCATGTGGCCGCCCGGGAGGCCGCGGCGGCCGGCGTGCACTGGACGTTCGCGCCCATGGTGGATATCGCACGCGATCCCCGCTGGGGCCGCATCGCCGAGGGCTCGGGAGAGGATCCCTACCTCGGATCGGCCATGGCCGCGGCGCGAGTGCGGGGGTTTCAGGGCGCCGACCCGCGCGCCCCCGACGCAGTGCTCGCCACCGTCAAACACTTTGCGGCCTACGGTGGCGCCGAAGGCGGCAGGGACTACAACACCGTGGATCTCTCGGAGCGCACGCTGCGCGAGGTGTACCTGCCGCCCTACCGGGCCGCCGTGGAAGCCGGCGCCGCCACGGTCATGACGTCGTTCAACGAGATCGGCGGCATCCCGAGCACCGCGAGCCCATGGCTCATGACCACGCTGCTGCGCCGCGAGTGGGGCTTCCGGGGCTTCGTGGTGAGCGACTGGACCGCGGTCGCGGAGCTCCTCAATCACGGAGTCGCGGGCACGCGCGCCGACGCTGGCAAGCTCGCGCTCGAGGCCGGCGTGGATATGGACATGGTGAGTCGGATCTACGTGAACGATCTCCCGGCGCTGGTCCGCGCCGGGCGCATTCCCATGGCCGTGGTCAACGAAGCGGTGCGGCGGGTGCTCCGGGCCAAAGCGGCCCTCGGGCTGTTCGACGATCCCTACCACGGCGCTACACCGGAGCGCGAGCGGGCGGCCTTGCTCGCCCCGGAGCACCGCCAGCTCGCCCGTCGCGTGGCCGAGGAGGCGATCGTGCTGCTAAAGAACGACGCGCAGCTCCTGCCGCTCGGGTCTCGAGTGCGCACCGTCGCCGTGATCGGCCTGCTCGCCGATGATAAGGTCTCGGCGCTCGGCTCTTGGCCCGGGCGTGGCGACCCACGGGACGCCGTGACTCCGTTGGAGGGGATCAAGGCGCGCGCGGGAAGCGTGAGCGTACTGTATGCAAAGGGCTGCGGCATCACCGATACGGCGACAGCGGGGTTCGCCGATGCCGTCGCGGCAGCGAAACAAGCCGACGTCGCCGTGCTGCTGCTCGGCGAAGCGGGGGACATGAGCGGCGAAGCCGCGAGTCGCGCCAACATCGCCTTGCCCGGCGTCCAGCCCCAGTTGCTCGAGGCGATTCACGCGACCGGTACGCCCATCGTGCTCGTCGTGATGAGCGGTCGGCCGCTCACGATACCGTGGGCCGCGGAGCACGTGCCCGCGATTGTCGAATCGTGGTTCCTCGGGGTCGAGACCGGCCCGGCGCTCGCCGCTGTCCTGTTCGGTGACGTGAGCCCGAGCGGCAAGCTGCCGGCGACCTTCCCGCGCTCCGTCGGCCAGATACCTCTTTACTACAACCACAAGAACACCGGGCGTCCGACGGGGCCGGACAAGTACACGTCCAAGTACACCGACCTGCCCGTGACACCGCTGTTCCCCTTCGGCCACGGGCTGAGCTACACCACCTTCGGCTACTCGGACCTGCGGCTCAGCACGCCGCGCATCGCGCCGGCTGGGACGCTGAAGGTGTCGGTCACGGTGACCAACACGGGTGCGCGCGAGGGCGCCGAAGTCGTGCAGCTGTACGTGCACGACGAGGTGGCGAGCGTGACGCGGCCGGTCCGCGCGTTAGCGGGATTCCGTCGCGTCTCGCTCAAACCGGGCGAAGCGCGCACGGTGGACTTCCCGCTCACGGCGAAAGAGCTGGGCCTTTACAACA
>Ga0209686_1001359_pt1 | contig 12066 bp, 9 predicted proteins | sample GraSoiAngelo_126_FD_185883 | JGI IMG/M metagenome (GOLD analysis project Ga0209686, IMG submission 185883) | Grasslands soil microbial communities from the Angelo Coastal Reserve, California, USA - 14_0927_09_20cm (SPAdes) (version 2) | ecosystem: Environmental > Terrestrial > Soil > Grasslands ...
GGTAGATCTTGTTGGTGCCCTTGAAGGTCGAGGACAGCGCAGTGGCAAAGCCGCTGATGCTGTTGAATACCGACACCCCGGTGCTGAGGCTGGCGCTGCCGATCGCGAGCCGCAGATCAGCCTGGGCCGCGCCCACGATCGTGAAAGGCGGACTCGTGGGGAGCAACGTCAGATCCCGCACCCCCGGCCCGGTGTTCGCGGGCCCAGGGGGTCCAGTGCGAATCTCGTGGATGGTTCCGAGAGCGGCGTTTTTCAGGTCCACGACCAGGCCGGCGCTGCTCGCGCTGATGAAGGGCGCGGTCGCCGCAGCGCCGTTGATCCATTCCACCACCAGGCGCTGCTCGGTCGCGGTGCCGGCGGTGATGGCGGTCGCGGTGAAGTCCGGTGGCGCGGAACCGAACGCGTTGACGATGCCGTCGACCTGCAGCAGCGTGCCGGCAGCGATGGCGCTTTCGTCGAGCGAGCCGGTGTTCAGTGCGTAAGCACTCGGGTTGGCATCCTGCCCGGCGGTGCCGGTGCCGGCGAAGTTGAAACCGGCAGGCGCGAAGTTGCCGAGCGACAGGACATCGAGCAGGGCGCCGCCCGGGGTCGCGGAGTTGAGCGTCCCCCAGATGCGGGTCGGGGCGAGGCGCACCTGGCACGGCGGCGCCGAGCTGCAAGCCGTGGCGTCCAGGCTGACATTACCGGAGCTGTCGACGCTGCCCTGGCCGGACACATCCAGTTGCTGGCCGACCGATATGGCCGCGGGCGTCAGACCGCTCGCGGCCACCCCGTCCTCGCCGACGACGGTCGCGCTGCCGATGGTGACCGTGGCGTTGTTCGCGTAGCTGGCGGTGTAGCTGGCGGTGCCGAAGACGGGGGGAGTGAGGAAGGTTGCGCCGTGCACGGTCAGGGTGTTGCCGCTGCGGGCGCTGACCACGCCGCTGATGTGGTCGGCGACCGGACTCTCGAGGCTGGTGCCGGCATACACCGCGGTGGCGTGGAAGCCGGGCGTGTTGCCGGAAAGATCCCCGAGCGTTCCGTAGGCGGCGGTGGCCGTGTTTTCCGTCAGCGACGCCATGGCGGTAAGTCCCGCCGCTCCGGTGTAGGCGACACCATTGATGTTGAAGTAAGTCTGCGCGTCGGTGCTCACGGTCACGGCGCCGTAAGGGGTCGTCAGCAGGTCAGTCAAGGGTCTCACGTTCATGGTGTAGTCGCTCGAGCCGCTCTGCACCGTGACGAGCGGGCCCCGTACGCGCGTGACGGTGGCATCGGCGGGCGCCGGTGTCACCACCACGAACGGTCGCACCGTCACCGTGGGAGGTGTGGTCGCGGTGTTGATGGAATTCGATGCGGCGAGGTCGAAATCAATCGCCAGGCGCGTCGATTTGCCGTGGGTGATCACCAGCGGATGACCGGGATCGAAGGTGATGGTGACGGTGGCGGTGGTCAGCGCGGTCCCGATGCTGCTTACGGGGGTGGCGAGGACCGCCTGCCCGTTGATGTTGACCCAGATGCTCGCGCGCGTGTAATCGAGAGTGAGCGTGGCGGACTTGTACGTGCCGGCCGGTACGGCCGGCACTCCGAGCAGCTCCGTCAGGTCGGTGAGGGCGGCGAGATCGACGCTTTCGGGCGTCGTCTGATACCGAATCAGAGGCTCGGACACGCCGTTGCTGTCGGTCAGGGTGATCGGAGGATTGATCGCCACTCGGTAAGCGGCAAAGTCACTGCTGGTATGTGAAAGGGTGATGACCGGCGTGCCCAGCGAGGCGGTGGAATTGCTGCCGCAGCCGGTGAGCAGGCCAGTGAATCCCAACACGAGGGTGGTCAGGGTTCGCGCAGAGCAGCGGCTGCCGCGGGTGCAAACGACGGTCATCAGGCTATCCCCTCCGAACCGATGGGCGCGGGCATTCTCGGCACCGTCGCTTAGAGGCACAGACCGGCAATCCGTTCCCCGCAATTACAGTGACTTGGTCGCCCGGTCCGCAAAGCGGGCTAGTTTACCGGTTTCGCGCCAATCTCAGTTGATCGTCAGCTGCACGGCGCCCGTCGTGCTGCCGCGCAGATCGGTCGCCGTGGGATACGACTGGCGCTGCAGGGTCCCGGACGCGTCGCGCGAGTTCCAGGCGCGCACCGCGACGTAATAAAGAGCCGCCGCGGTGCCGGCGGGCAGGCCGCTGACGGTGAGGGTTGCGCCCGCACCCTGGGCGAGCGCTGTATCCAGCGGTGTCGTGGCGATGAGCGTGCCGTCATGGATCACGAGCAATTCGCCGTGATCGTATTTGCCCGCCGTCGCCTGGGTGACGGAGGCGGAAATCGAGCCGGCGGTGGCGCCCGTGGCTAGCGCCAGCGTCGGCACGGTGACCGGCATCGCTGTCGTGGCGGACACGGAGGTCGTGAGGGCTCCGTCGGCGAACGAAGGCGCACTCGCCGCGACCAGGTACCCTCCGGCGCCCTCCCTGGGTGCGGTGCTGACCAGTGTCACGGACGCACCGCTCGTCGAGTAGGTGCCCGAATCGAGCGTACCGGTGGACAGCGCCTGGGCGTTGGCCAGCACCTGTTTGAAGGGATCGATGGGACTCGCTTCGATGACATAGGGAACTTCGCCCGCGGTCGCCAGCGTTTGGTAGAAGGCGACCTGTGCGCCGGCGGGCAGCGCGGCACCGGCCGCGGTGCCGACACTTGCAGTGTAGGAGCTGGCTGCCCGGGGGATCAGCGTACCCACCGACACCGTGTTGAGAGTCGCGTTGGCCGCGGTTCCGGTGGTGGTGGTAGTCGCCGCGCTGCTGCTGGCGAGGGTCACCTGCACCGCCTTGATGATGATGGTCGCGATTCCCGGGCCGTGAATGACCAGGTCGTACTCGGTCGGGCTCGAGGAGCTCGTCGCCAGCGGGTACAGGAGAAAGCTCCCGTCCGCATGCACCGGTGCGCGGCTCACCACCACGTGGCGCGTGCCGTCGGCGCTCAGGGACTGCGCGCTCACCTGGATGGCCGGCAGGCCTGCCGCACTGTTAATCCCGGCGAGGTTGGTGAGTGTCAGCTGCCCCTGGATGCCGCCCACCTCGGACAGATCGAAGGCGCTCGCGTGCGAGCTCAAGAGGATGGCGTTGGGCGTGGTCGCGCCGGCGTAGCTGAACGGGGTGAGGTCGCGCGCACCGTCGAAGGTGATCGCGAATGAGGTCGTAGTCGTGGTCGTCGTCGGCGTCGTGGGGGTGGTCGTGGGAGTGCCCGTCGTGGTGGTGCCGGTCGTGGTCGTCGCGCCGGTGAGCGCGGCGCCGACATCTCCAACCGGCACCTTCAGCGTGCCCGGGATGCCGATGCCCTGCTCAGCATTGAGCAGCTCGAGGGGCAACTGGTGCGGCGTGCCGGTCGTGCCAACGTTGTCGACGTAGTCCGCTTCCGCGTTGTAGCGCGCGCCCGCACTCTGCGCCGAGCTCGTCAGGGGCGCGGCCGGATCCACCGGGATGAGCCGTACCTGCGAATAGGTTCCCGGGGCCAGCTTCAGTCCGGTGACCAGGCTGCCGAGGTTGCCGCCCGATTCGGTCACCAGATCAACCGTGGCCGGGGTCGACAGGGGGAACTTGACCCAACCGCCGTCGTCGGGACCGGCAGTCGCGCTGGTGTTGAACCACACTTCCTGCGCGGTGATCCACACGTGCGAGTACTGCGCCGGGGTGTTGCCGGTTACCGACACATCGGTGCGCGTCGAGCAACCGGCCACCGCGCAGCACAGGCCCGCGACCGCAACGGCAAGTGCGACAGATATGCGGCTCATGATGCCAATCCTTGTGCCATGAGAGGCGATGATGTCCAAACTGGCCTGGCCCCGCAACGCGCGGGGTGGCCCGTCCACTGTGTCGAATTATCGTCACGCTTCACAGGCCTGGCGGGCGAATTGGACGCGCCCGGGCAAAGTCTGTACAGTGCGCGGCGCCAAACGTCCTTACAGTGCTCGGTCAGCACCGTTTCGCTCGCAGTCTGTGCCTCGCCGGCGCACTTCGATTTACCATTAACTCCAAGCCTCGCGTCTGACCGCCGCAGCCAAAAGCTGCCGGGCGAGTTCGATAACAGAGGTTTTCCTTTTATATGTCATTTACCGATCTCGGGCTGAAGCCCGAGCTGGCCCGTGCCGTGGCCGAAAAGGGCTACGTCACCGCCACCCCCATCCAGCGCGAGGCGATTCCCGCGGTGCTCGCCGGCCGCGATGTGCTGGCCGGTGCGCAGACCGGCACCGGCAAGACCGCAGCGTTCATCCTGCCGATCCTGCAGAACCTTGCATCTCACCAGGCACGTGCCCCGCGCGCGCTGGTGCTGACGCCGACGCGCGAGCTCGCGGCGCAGGTCGCCGAGAGTGCCCGCGACTACGGCCGTCATACCGGGCTGCGCACCGTCGTGATCTTCGGTGGCGTGAGCGAGAAGCCGCAGATCGAGGCGCTGCGCAGCGGTTGCGACCTGCTGGTGGCCACTCCAGGGCGGCTGCTCGATCTCGCGCAGCGGCAGCTCCTCGACCTGCGCCAGGTGCGCTGCTGCGTGCTGGACGAGGCCGACCGCATGCTCGACATGGGCTTCATTCACGCCATCCGCCAGATCCTGAAACTCCTGCCGCGCGAGCGCCAGAATCTCATGTTCTCGGCGACCTACTCCGAGGAGATCCGCGAGCTCGCGGGCCGTCTGCTGCGCAATCCGGTGGCGATCGAGGTCGCGGCGCGCAACGCCGCGGCCGAGCGCATCGAGCAGCACGTGTATCGCGTGCCCAAGGAGCACAAGCGGCATCTCCTGGCGCACCTCATCGTGAGCGGCAACTGGCACCAGGTGTTGGTGTTCACTCGCACCAAGCACGGCGCCAACCGGCTGACCGAGCAGCTCCAGGGCAGCGGCGTTTGCGCCGCCGCGATCCACGGCAACAAGAGCCAGGGCGCGCGGGTGCGGGCGCTGGCGGATTTCAAGGAGAACCGCGTCACGGCACTCGTGGCGACCGAGGTCGCCGCCCGCGGGCTCGATATCAAGGAGTTGCCGCACGTGGTCAACTACGAACTGCCGAATGTGCCCGAAGACTACGTGCACCGCATCGGTCGCACGGCGCGTGCCGGTGGCTCCGGTTCCGCCGTCTCCCTGGTGTCGCCGGAGGAGGCGCCCTTGCTGCGCGAGATCGAGAAGGTACTGCGGCGCACGTTGCCGGTTGCGGCCTTGCCGGCCTATCCGGTGGCCGCAGCCCCTGCCGCGGGCGCGCCGCCCGCGCGCGTGGCCGCGCTCGCCGGCGCTCATCGGCAGGAGGGGCGGCGCTGGCAGGCCGGCCCGGGACGGCGAGCGCCGCCGCGCGGCCGTGCTGCGGCGCCGTCCGCATCCTTCCCGCGCGCGCGTCGGCCCGTGTAGTACCGCGTGAGACCGGTGCGGTCCCGGAGCGGCAGACTCCCGGCTGTGTGATGACCGAGCTCGCCTGGGTCGCGCTGCGCGCCGCGAGTTTCGTGCTGCTGTTCCAGGCGGCGGGCGCGGCGCTCTTCAGCGCGGCCTTTGCGCACCGTCTCGCCCACTCCGCGCCCGCTATCCGCGGCACAGGCGTGCGCGCGGCGGCGGGGGCGCTCGCGGTGCTCGCGGCGCAGTACCTCATCGAGCCGGTGCACCTGGCGGGGGAGTGGGCCGGGATCGCCGACGCGTCCCTCCACCGGCTGGTGTTGAGCTCTTCCACCGGTGCCGCGCTGGCGGTGCGGGCCGCCGGTGTTGCGGGCGTGGCGCTCGGGCTGCGGTACGACGGGTTGGCCGCCAGGAGCGCGGCTGTTGCCGGCGGCCTCGCCGCGCTGGGCTCGTTCGCGTTGACGGGGCACAGCGCGGTCGATCCGCACCGCCTGCTGCTCGCGCCGCTGCTGCTCGTCCACCTCATGCTCGCCGCGTTCTGGTTCGGCTCGCTGTGGCCGCTGCGGCAGCTGTGCGCCCTGGAGCCGCGTGCGCAGGCGGCGCGCGTGATCGAGGCGTTCTCATCCGGCGCGCTCTGGCTCGTGCCGCTCATCCCGCTCGCGGGCGCCGGGATTGCGGCGGTGCTGCTGCCGGGTTTCGCCGCACTGCTGGCGCCCTATGGCCTGCTGCTCGGCGCCAAGCTGATGCTGTTCGCGGCACTGATGGGTCTCGCCGCGCTCAACAGGCTGCGGCTCACGCCCGCGCTGGCGCGCGGGGAGCCCGGTGCGCTGCCGCGGTTGCGGCGGTCGCTGGCCGCTGAATATGTCCTCATCTGCGCGGTGCTCACCGTGACGGCCGTGTTGACCGGGTTTTTCTCGCCCGCGCAGACCGAGCGCGATGCGACCGCCGGCCCGCCCGCTATGGCGCGCGCATGATGGCGCGGCGTACCTCGGCGAGCGGCGCGCTGTCGGAGAGGCGCACGGCGGAGCCTTCGGGCTCGATACCGAGCTGCTGCCACAGCTTCATGAGATCGGGCGTGACGGGGCTGTCTTTCATCTGCGCGTAGAGATCCTCGAGCGTCGTGGTGCCGACCGCCCCATCGCCGGTCCTCAGGACGCGCTCGATCGGCCAGTCCGCGCTGAGCCCGCCGCTCTCGCGCGCCACGGCGCGCAGCGCGTCCTGTAACCCGAAGCGGTTGTGCGTCTGCGTGCGGATCTCGACGTCGGCCAGCAGACAGAACATCGCGCCGCCCCAATAGGTGCGCCCCCAGGTGTGAGTGTGGTCAAGTCCGCGGTCATCGGCTTGCGGCATGCCGCGCGGCATCTGCCGGATCTCTTCCGCCCACACATCCGCTTCGCTGCGGTTGCCGGCCTGCACGCGCGCCACTCCCTCGACGTAGGTCGCAATTCCCTCCGACAGCCACGCATGAGCCTCGCCGGTATCCGGCAGCGCAAGGTGGGTCATCTCGTGCACCAGTACCCAGTCCGAGAGCAGCTGCGCCCCGCGCACCTCGCGCCCGACCTGCACCCGAATGGAGGCGTCGGGATTGGCGAAGCTCTTACCCCCGTGCACACCCTCACCGGCCTCGGCCATCACCCGCACGGTGAGCCGGGTGGCTGGAAAGCGTCCGTAATAGCCGGCGACGATACTCGCGGAACGGCGTATCCATTCCCGTACCGCATCGCCGCCGTCGCGAAAGGCGCGCGGCTCGAGCTCGACGTGTATGGCCGCGCCGTCGATCCTGATGTCGTTGGGGGTCGCAGCCGCGGATGCCGGCGGCGCGCCGAGCGCCAGGTGTGCGATCGCGGCCGCAGCGGCGGCAGTGCCGGCGGGCCAGGCGCGCGGCATCAGCGGTCCTTCAACGCGCGGTCTGGCCGAACAGCACGCGCCGGGCCTCCTCCGTGAGCGGGGTGCGGGTGTTGGCGGCCGGGTTGATCGAGGCCGCCTTCTCGTAGGCGCGCACGGTGGCCGGACGGTCGTGGATGGCCTGGAACCAGCGCTTGAGCTGCGGGAAATCCTCAAGCTTCTGTCCCTGCGCTTCGTACGGCACGATCCAGGGGTAGGCCGCGATATCGGCGATCGAGTACTCGCCGGTGATGAACGCACGCTCGGTGAGGCGCTTGTTCAGCACCCCGTACAGGCGGTTCGTCTCGTTCACGTAGCGCTCGATGGCGTAGGGAATCGGCTCGGGCGCGTAGCGGGCGAAGTGATGGTTCTGGCCGGCCATCGGGCCCAGTCCCGCCACCTGCCAGAACAGCCATTGCAGGCCCTCGAAGCGCCCACGCAGATCGGTTGGCAGGAGCCGCCCGGTCTTTTCGGCGAGGTACAGCAGAATCGCGCCCGACTCGAACACGGACAGCGCTGCGCCGCCTCCCCTGGGATCGTGATCGACGATCGCCGGGATGCGGTTGTTGGGAGAGATGGCGAGGAACGCCGGATCGAACTGCGCCCCGGTATTGATGTTCACCGGCACGATCCGGTAGGGGAGCCCCGTCTCCTCCAGGAACATCGTGATCTTGTGTCCGTTCGGCGTGGTCCAGTAATAAAGGTCGATCATGATCCGCACCTCCGGCGCCCGAGCCCCACATTGGCACGCCCTGGGCGCACGCGCGAGGCCCTTACGAGTTGGCGCGGCGTCCGCCTTTCGCGGTATTGATAGGTACAGGCGCCCGTGAACTTTGAGGCTGCCACTGGAGACGTCTATGACTCCTGACCGCTCCGGACTGCGAGCGCAGCTCGCGGAGGCAGGTTACGCGCTGCTGCCGGCAGCCAGCGCGCGCGCCACGCTGCAGCTCGACCTCGCGGCTCTCGATGCCCTGCGCGACAGCTGGGAACGGTTGCCGCGCGATGCGTACCTGCGCGATGGCGGCAACTACCGCGCGCGCCGGCACAGCTGTTTCGTGCAGACCCCGGCCGCAGGCCTGCTGGAGGCGGTGCCGCACCGCCCGCACTGGCAGCCCACCGCCTACAACGCTCTGCATGGCGGACTGACGCGCTGGTTCGAGCCCGTGGAGCCTGCGGTCATGAGCGCGCCGGCGTGGCGCCAGCTGCTGAGGTCCGTTGGCGAGCTGTTTGCCGAGGTTCGCGCCGTGGCGCGCTGGTTCATCGAGGCACACCAGTTCCGCATCGACACCGCCAGCGGCGTCGGCCGTCCGACGCCCGAGGGCGCGCATCGCGATGGCGTGGATTTCGTCGCGGTGATTCTCGTCGGACGGCGCAACATCCTCGGGGGCGAAACGCGCGTGTTCGATGCGCGCGGCGCCTCCGGCGTGCGCTTTACCATGCAGGAGCCCTGGTCGATGCTGCTGCTGGATGACGCGCGCGTGATTCACGAGACGACCCCGATCCAGGGGCAGGGGAAGGACGGCGTGCGCGACACGCTGGTGCTGACCTACCGGGAAGGGGGATTTCAGGAGCCCGACACGGCGCCGGCCTGACGACCGCACACCGGAGGGCACTCACGGTGGGGCCCCGTGCCCGCAGGCCGTCACCCGCCGTCGCCGTCCCGGGATGAGCGCCCGGCGATCCAGGTTTCCACAACGTTGAGCGCATCGTCGGCGAGCACCAGGTTCGCCTTGAGGCCCGGGGCGATGCGGCCGGTATCGTGCGTGAGCCCGAGGAACTCGGCCGGCCATTCGCTCGCCATGCGCACCGCATCGGGGAGGGGGAGCCCGAGCATCGAGACTGCATTGCGTACGCAGCTCGCCATGTCGATGTTGGAGCCGGCGAGCCGGCCGTCTTCGTCGAAGCAGGCGTAGCCGTTGACGGTGATTCGCCGCCCCTGCAGCTCGAAGGAGCCATTGTCGGTGCCGACGCTCGGCATGGCGTCGGTGACCAGCATGAAGCGATCGTGAGCCTTGCAGCGCAGCGCGATGCGCAGCACCACGGGGTCCGTGTGCTCGCCGTCGACGATGATGCCGCACCAGCTCGATGGATCTTCGAGCGCGGCGCCCACGGCGCCGGGCTCGCGACCGGTGAGCTGCGACATGGCGTTGAAGAGGTGGGTGAAGCCGCGCAGGCCGTGACGCAGCGCCGTGCCGATCTCCGCATAGGTCGCGTTGGTGTGGCCGGCGGAGACCACGACCCCGCTCGCGACGAGTTTCTCGATGATCTGCGGCGTAGTCACTTCCGGGGCGAGCGTCACGAGCGTGCGGCCGCCCGTGAGCGAGGTGAGGAGCCCGAGCGCGCTCGCGTCGAGGTCGCGCAGCTTCGCCGGGTCGTGCACGCCCTTGCGCGCTACGTTGAGGAACGGGCCCTCGATGTGAATCCCGAGCACGCCCGGCACGCCGGCCTCGAGGGCGCTGCGCACCGCGGCGATGGCGCGCGCCACGACGTCGAGGTCGGCGCTGATGAGGGTCGGAAGGAATCCGGTGGTGCCGAAGCGGCGGTGGGCGCGGCCGATGGCGCGGATCGTCTCGACGGTCGGGGCATCGTTGAAGAGCACGCCGCCGCCGCCGTTGACCTGCGAGTCGATGAAGCCGGGCAGCAGCAGCTGGCCGCCGAGATCGCACCTCTCCGCGCGCCGCGCGCGCCGGTCCGAGGGGGCGACGATAGCGAGTATGCGGCCGTTCTCGATGAGCACGCACCGGCCCTGCGTGAGCCGGTCCTTGCGCAACACCCGGCCGTTGACCAGGGCAACGCTCATCAGAGGGTCTCGGTCACCTTGGAGAGGTGCGGCGGATGGTCCGGATCGCCGCCGCGCGCCAGCGCGAGGGCGTTGACCATACGGTAGAAGCTCTGCACGAGGAGCAGCGGCTCGATCACCGGGTGCGCAGCCTCCGTGGGCAGCAGCGTGGCGTGCGGCGCCTGCGCCCCGGCGAGCAGCACATCGGCCCCCTGCGCGGCGAGCTCGCCGGAGAGCTCGGCCACGCCGGCACGGCTCTCATCGTTCTGCGCGAAGACGAGGAGGGGAAATCCGGGCCGCACCAGCGCAATCGGGCCGTGTCGCAGCTCCGCGGCGCTCACCGCTTCGGCGTGCAGGCCGCAGGTCTCCTTGAACTTGAGTGCCGCCTCCTGCGCGATCGCAAGTCCCGGGCCACGGCCGATCACGTAGAGATTCGTCGCGTGGGTGAGACGCGTGAGGGCCGCGCTCCAGTCGAGCTCCCAGGCGCGCGCGAGGAGCTCGGGGGAGCGCTCGAGGGCCGCCGCGAGCTCCGCACTGCGCGACCAGAGCGCGAGGAGCTGCACGATCGCCGAGAGCGAGGCGATGTAGGACTTGGTCGCGGCCACACTCTTCTCGACCCCGGCGCCGAGCGGGATCAGATCGTCGGCGAGCTGCGCGAGCGGGGAGTTCTCGGCATTCACGAGCGCCACGATGCGAGCGCCCGCGGCGCGCGCGTGGCTCACGGTCGAAAGCAGGTCGGGGCTCGCGCCCGACTGCGAGATCGCGAGCACCAGCGTTCCGGCGAGATCGGGCTGCGCCTCGTACACGGAGCTCACCGACGGGGCCGCGGAGGAGGTGAGGAGCCCGAGGCGCGTCTCGATGAGGTAGCGGGCGAAGGTGGCGGCGTGATCGGAGCTGCCGCGCGCGCAGGTCACGACGGCGCGCGGCGGGGTCTGTCGCAGCCGCTCCGCAAGGCGCGCGAGGCGTGCGGCATTCGTGCGCAGCTGCGCGCGCACCACCGCGGGCGCCTCGGCCGCCTCGCGGTACATACGAGTGCTTCCCGGCTGCGCCGCGTTCACGAGGCGACGCTGAGCTCGGCGACGAAGTCGTAGATGTCGCCGCGGTAGTAGGACTGGGTGAACTCCGCGGCGCGACCGTCCTGAAGGAATCCGAGCCGCTCGACCAGGAGTCCCGCGTCGCCCTCCCTGACCTTGAGGAGCTCCGCCTGCTCGGCGCTGAAGAGCACCGCACGCAGGCGCTGGAGCGCCCGCACCGGGCGGTTGCCGGCACGCTCGAGCGCTGCGTAGAGCGAGGACTCGACCGCATCGACCGACGGCAGGCAGGCGGCGAGGATGGTCGCGTACTCGAGCGCCATCGGCGCATCGTCGGCGAAGCGGATGCGGTGAAAGCGGTACACGGGCGTGCCGGGACTGGCGCGCAGCGTGAGCGCCTCCTCGGGCGTGACCGTGCCGGCGGCCTTGCGCAGCCAGACGCTGCGCGGGTTGCGGCCGCGCGCGCGCATGTCCTCGGAGAAGGAGGTGAGCTTGGAGAAATTCTTCTCGACGCGCGCGCGCACGAAGGTTCCCGAGCCCTGACGGCGCACCAGCATGCCTTCGCTCACCAGCCCGTGGATCGCCTTGCGCACGGTGATGCGCGAGACGTTGAAGTCATCGGCGAGATCGCGCTCGGGCGGCAATGCATCGTCGGGCCCCAGCACGCGTGACTCGATCGCCTGGCGCAGCGCGCGCTGCAATTGCTGGTAGAGCGGCAGGCTGCTCGACTCGTCGAGCTTACCGACCGCCTGTGACAACAGCGCCAAGGTGCTCTCCAACGGCTGACCACCAAACCGATAGCATACTACCAGTATAAGACCAGTTTGTTGCTACCTGGACACAAGGTAACCTGCAAGTACTTGACAAAACTGGATTAAAACGGTCCCGGAACGATTGGTATCTATCGGGTGTGGCCTTTCTCGTACAGTGGTACTATATTGGCATGTAAGTGGTCCCAACAGGGGAACCCGCACGGCGGCGGCACCTGAAACGGCTCCGGACGGTCTCGCGGGAGTTGGGACGCGGAATGACCGGGCATCG
>Ga0209686_1001360_pt1 | contig 12063 bp, 8 predicted proteins | sample GraSoiAngelo_126_FD_185883 | JGI IMG/M metagenome (GOLD analysis project Ga0209686, IMG submission 185883) | Grasslands soil microbial communities from the Angelo Coastal Reserve, California, USA - 14_0927_09_20cm (SPAdes) (version 2) | ecosystem: Environmental > Terrestrial > Soil > Grasslands ...
ACGTGAGGACAATTCGAGTGATCGATTCCCAGGCAATTGTTGAACGAGATGGGCCGCGCGACTCTGAGAGCGACGCTGACCAAGCGCTCCGTGTCAGATGCAGCGGTTACGGAGATTGTGCACGATGGCACCGAAGACATCTGTACGATCCGCCGAGGCATCACGACTGTGAACGATTGAATGCGCGTTTATTGAAAATGTCCTGCAGCCATCACGTAAGTGCTACCTTCGAACCGCGCGCAGACGTCGTCAAGGCCCCAAGGCCCGCGCAGCGGATCGAAGCGCAGCGGAGAGCCTTGACGATGTCGGGCACGGTTCGATACTCAAAATGTGACAGCAAGAGCGATGATATTTGGCCGCAGATGGTGAGCGAGAGTGCATGGCCATCTGCGCGACATTTGCGACGCGTCGCACGTGCAAACGGCGCAAACATTTGCGCCGAGATCCGCATTGTTTGCGCCTGTGACAGCGGGGGCGTGAGCGACCCTCCGAATCGGCTTCGGGGCGACACCGGCCGAAAAGCAGGGGGGTCGTTCACGCCCCCGTTCCCTGGTGCGCGGGACTGCGGCCGGCACAGAGCGCCGCCCGCCACGTGGAGGTGCGTGCTGTGAGAAGCGAGCCGTAACCGTCGACCGTTGCATTTGCCGCCCATGCTCGCGAACGGATGCAGCGATTCGATCGAGGATTTTGACGTCGGTTTCCGCTATCGCGCGCACGCCAACCATCTCCTGATCTCGCGGCTACCCTCGCGGCGTCAGCCGTTTCGATTTCAGCTGTGGCAAAGCAGGGAGGGCGAAGGTGATCTTGGAGCCGTCCGTCATCAGTTGACCGAGGCCTTCTCTCCTACGCTGGCCTCGTGAACTTGCAGCTACCTCCGGAACTCGAAGCGAAGCTAACGCGCCTCGCTGCACGGACCGGGCGCGCTGTCGACGAAGTCGCTTTGGACCTGTTGGTGAGCTGCGTCGACCATGACGAATGGTTCCGGCGCGGGGTCGAGAAGGGCCGCCTCGCCGCCCGCGAAGGCCGACTGCTCGATCACAACGAAGTGGCTTCCGGCTGGATTAGACCGGACCCGGGATCCGCCGTGCATCCACTCCTTCTTGTGCTCGGCCGCAAGCACTCTCACGTCCGCCGCCCGAGGGACGTAGTACACGTGATAGCGGCTGCCCTTCAGCAGAATCCGACGCGTCCCTAGGACGGGCGATTGGCGGTAAACGCGACCGATTTGAGGCGTGTGACCGATGACATCGAAGGCCGCCAGCAACTCGTCGGCGAACAGGTTCGGTGCACTGGAACGGTTCTCGCGCCACCAGTCGTCAATGTTGCGGATCTGTTCGTCTGCTTCTGGAGTGGTTGTGACTGGCAGGCTCACCGACGGCGGCGGAGTTCATCCAGAATCGCCGACGCCGGCCGGACGTGACCGGACTCAGCGGATTGCCAAGACGCAGACAGCGCGTCATGAAGGGCACGGCGCTCGTCCTCGGTGAGGTCATCACCCTCATCGTCCGCCACCAGGTCTATGACCGTCCCCTCGGGCAAGGTTGTCGCCTCATCGAGGACCAGCCGCCCGTTCTGGACACGAGCTCGGAGAGGGCTCATACAGCTACTTTACGGGTTTCCCAAGCGGCCGGCAAGCGTATGGTTGCGCCGGACTCGTCGACCTGCTGAAACCATAAACGCGCTCGTTCACGATTTCGCATTAGGCGTACCGCACGATGGTGCTGTAGGAGCTTTCACATCGACGCGCGCCCGGTCAACTGCCACGAGCCGATTTTTCGACCAAGTGAACACTGGGCGCCCGCTCGCGAAAATGTGCTCGCGTCACTGCGGCTATCATCAGCTGAAGGCGCGCGCGCTGCCTGAGTCAAGTACCGCTCAAGGATGCGGCAGCCACCCACCCGTATCTGAGAGCACAAGGGACAACCGAGCGCCATGACAAAAAGCGAATTCTGGACAGACCTCGAGTATCGTGTCTGCCGGGGACTACGAGGCCTCTCCGATAACCGGCTGCGATTTCTCTGGTGCGACGGTTTCGTGCCGGACGACCATCAGCCTGACGCAGCGATTATCGCCGGTCGGGCGTGTATTTCGGAGGACGATGGTCAAACATTCAACACGTATCGATTTCACCTGATGCTTCAAGTGCAACGCGCCACTGGCCGATCTCTCATTTGGTTTTTGCATTCTGTGCGCCCGCGTCTTCTGTAATATCCACCTCATCGTCAGGAAGGGCGTTGCCAATTGCGAAGCCTGCGACGAGATGCGGCGCCTTCGCGAGAGGTCGGGTAGCGTCTCACCAGCCGACGAGGTACGAGTCGTTGACCTCCTCGTCCGCGATTTAGTCTGCACCATCGGGCCCGGCCATGAGCCGATCGTTATAGAGGCTGCTGCGCGCATTCTTCTGTTCAGCGACGGCCCCGACGACTTCGAGAATCGTGTTGTCGACGACGTGCAACAAGCGATGCACGACAGTTTCGTCGACACGAGTTGGCCCCGGTGTCCGGATCACTCTCGTCATCCACTTTGGTACCTGGACAAGCGGTGGACGTGTCAGCAGTCTGGTAGACGTGTAGCCCCTCTGGGTGGACTCGCGGCGGTCCTCAAGTAGATGTCGTCCAACAACCCTTTCCAGCACCGGAGCTCCACTGATGCGGGCTCACACGTGACCCTGTAACTGTGTCCAAAATGTCTCCACGACGCTGACAGAATCCGGAGGATTTCAGTGCACGCTGGTGGACGGTTGTGGAAGCGCTAGCCGCTTGGAGATCAAACCCTTCGCACCAGAAATCGCGCGCCATCACCGACTTGGAAAAACAGGGTTAATCGAGTTCGATCCCCGTAGCCCGCTATCCAATCCTTACTTCGCTCGGGGGGGCCCTTTCACATTCCCCACCTCGCTGCGCGCTCGCGGTCGCTTCGGGCCAACGCTGCGCGTTGGCGCCCTCGCGACTTCCCTCCGGCGCTCGCTTGCGGCCGCAGGCGCGCTTCGCCAACTTTCGGCCTGCCGCGATCCACGCGAAAGTTGTCTCGCCGTAGCGCGTTAGCGCGAAGGCGACGCTACTCGTGCTGCAGCGCTTGACTAGGATTGATACGGGTGGCGCGCCGTCCGGGTGCCAGGATGGAGAGTGCGACCACCGCCGCGAAAAACGCCATGGCCATCACGTATGGGAGCGGCTCGAACACATTGATCCCGGACATCGTAGGGATTCCGCTCCGCAGGACTCCGGCCACAGCCGACCCGCCAAAAGCGCCGCAGACGAAAGCAATGACGATCGAACGGCTCATCGGGGCCAGAATGGCGCGGACAACGTGGCTCGCGCGGGCTCCGAGCGCGATGCGCAGTCCGATCTCGCGAGTGCGCTGCGCCACGGTGTAACCAGCGAGGCCGGCCAGCCCGATGACCGAGAGCAGGATGGCCACGATACCCAGGATCGCGATCGCCGCGATCGCAGCGGAGGCTCTCTCCACTTCCCGGTCGTACGTATCCGTGACCACCTGCACCGTTGGTTGCAGCCGTGCATCGAGACCGCGGGCCGTCTCCTGGAGACGTCGGACGAAATCGCGCGGCGAGCCTGAGACACGGACCAGCAGGACGGAGTCCGGCGCGTCGCTTCGCAATGGCGGCAGGTAGAATTCCAGGGGTTCGCGATTGTCCACGTAGGCGGTCGAGGCGTTTCGCAGGACGCCGATCACCGTCTGGCCCGGAGGATCCCACGGGAGCGACTTGCCGAGCGCATCCTGGTCCGGCCACAGCACGCGCGCCGACGCCTCGCTGATTATCGCCACTCCGTCTTCGCCCGGCCGGAAGTTGCGCCCACGCACGAGGCGCATTCCCATCGTGTCCAGAAATTGCGGATCCACGTGATTGCCCGCGTACTCGCGCCCCATCCAGTTCGCTCCCATGTGGAGGTCGTCCCACGGCCCGAGCCAGAGCTGGGATGTCGCCTTCACGTCCGGCCATGCGGCAGTCCGCGCACGAAGCAGATCGAGATACGCCTGCGCGGCTGGTCCCCCATAGCCATGCGCCTTCAGGCCCGGCGAAATCCGGACGAGATGGAGGTAGTCGAAGCCAGGGTCAGTGGCGCCAAGCCGTTGCCGGCTGTTGACCAGAAGACTGGAGACGACCAGCAGCAGACAGCTCACGGCCACCTGTGCGCCCAGGAATATCGTGCGGGCGCGTCCCGCGCGCGGCACCAGGCTGGCGAGCCGAAAAGCCGGCGGCAGCCCAAAGACCAACGCGGACACCATCGCCGCTCCGAATGTGGCGGCGAGCGCGCGCCAATCCGGGCCCACGCTTGCGGTTGAATTGTGCTGCAGCTGAATCATCTTCAGGACGACGGTGCTGAGGAGCAACGCACACAGACCGCTGAGTACCGCCAGCAGGAGCGATTCGGTGAACAGCTGGCGCACGACACGCAGGCGACCGGCACCGAGCGCCATGTGGACGCGAATCTCGCGTTCGCGCGTCACGCCGCGGGCCAGGACGAGTGTCCCGAGATTGGCGCAGGCCGCGACGAGCAGCAGAATCCGGGTCTGGTACGAGCCTCCGTGAAGGTCGGTCACCACTAGACGAAAGACACTCAACGGAACGCCGATGCCAAGAACCAGAACCAGCATCGCCGTGAGGGTAAAGCCGGGGGCATTGCGAAGCACGCGGGCGCCGTATGTCAGATCCTGATGCAGACGATCGAGTCAGGTCCAGCCCCAGATCTCGCGCGTGTCTTCGCGCAGGCGCAGTTCGTCGCCGAAATTCGTCCGGCGGTCTTCGCCATCCCATAACCGCACCGATCAGTGCTTCATCTCATGACTCATCGAATGCCCCAGCATCGGCTGCGACATCCGCATGTTCCACATGCGTCCCATACTGCTGACCGGCGGACGCAGCCGGAAGTAGATTTGAAACGACACCGGGTGTTCACCGTGGGTCACCTTCAAAACCTCGGGGACGGCGTACAACGTCAGCGCGGCGCCGATGCCCCCTTCGAACCGGCGCCACGGCTTGAGGTCCCGCAGTCCGCCAATCGTGAATGCACCGACGGTGTCTTTCCTGGCCGCGGCATCGCCCGTCAACGGAATCGCGTCGTTGACCAGCAGGTCGGTTTCGACCTGAACCACGTCGATCCGGCCGAAGACCGAATTCATACCAACGTGTCGCGTCGCCTCACCGAAACTCGCCTGGCGTTTGCCTGCGTCTGTCGCGTTGACGCCGTACCCGACGGTAACCGCCGTGAAGTCCGCACCACTCCGTTTGAACCAGGATGCTGATGCCGTCGTGCGTTGAATGTTGCTGGGCTCGAGCTCCTCAGGATGTGTCAGATGACCGGTGGAGGCCTGGAATTCCCACTGCTCCGTCGGCCGATACCACACACGTCCTGATACGGAGTCGAGGGCGCCGAAATCGAAATTCCAACGGTTTTCATCTGGTTCACGACCGTTGAACACGGAGCCTTCGACGATCCATGGCCCGTGATCGACAGCCGCCGTGATCACGCCAAACGCAATGTGTGTTGAATCAAAGGTGTGATGTCCCAGTGATGCGAGCGGGTACTCAGCGGCGGATGCTCGATGCATGAACGCTATGGGGCCCAGCGCCGGCTCACCTACGGGCCCGCCCGCGAGAGTCAAGCCCGTTCCACTCGAAAGCGGCATGCGCCAAATCGCGGCGAGCTGCATGAAGAGATCGTGCGGATGCTGACGATCGATTAGCGGGCGGCCGTCTGCGGCCTCGCCCACTTGGAACAGCTCCCTGTACCCGCGCTTGCCGGCCGTGGCCGGGTCAAGACTCAGCATCGCGTTGAGCGTCAGCTGCGACGATCCGACTTTTCGCGAGAGCATGCCCATCCACCAGTTCGGTGCCTTGAATTCGTTGCCGCCGCGCGGCTCACCCTGATGATTGAACAGACCGAACATCACGCCGTCCTGCATGAACTGCCATGTCGTCTGGTCCATCTCCATCTGCATGTGTTGATGCTCGGGCGGCTGACTCTGCGGGTTCGGCGTTGCTGTCGCGGCGGCCTGTTGGCCGTTGGCAGATTGCCCGATCGCGGAAGCGGCGAGACAAAGGCTCAGCCCCGACCCCAGAAGAATACGAAAAGCGTGCCTAGACATAGTCTGATTCCAGATCTCCTAGAGAAAGAAACACCGCTTGCGACATCTGCATCGCATCGGCAATCAGCGTGTCGAGGTGAACTGGAAGAGGATCTAAACGCGCAATGGCGCGGCGAAGGAGGAGGCGATGGGAGAGCCCGGAGAGAGCCTGAACGGAGGTGCAGCGGCGAACGCGGCCTGGACTTCACGAGCGCTCGCACATGCGACGAGTGCCATCGGTGCCTGTAGAAGCGTCAAGCGGCTGCCGCCGTCTGTCGCGGCGGCGACTTGTGTCGCCGGCTGCCCATGCTCGTGGCTGCAGCGCTTCGAATCGCCACGTACGTGATATGGCGAATCCGAATGGGCGGCGGCATGATGACAAGCGTGCTCACTCGAACCCGAGAGTCGATGCGAACCGGTGGGTGTTTGACAGCTCATGAGACAGCCGTTGAGCAGCACAGGCGCGCCGGCAACTGCCACGGCAAGCACGAGCACGAAAAAGCGAGCCGCTGCCTTCATTTCACCGATCCTATCGTACGCGTCAGTGAATGGCGCCGGCCATCTCAATGGCGCGAGTGTGAACCGGCAGATGCCCGCATCATGGAGGGCATACGAAACCATCCGTTGATCCGGCTCGCCAGACCAGCACTCCAGCAAGGCCGAGGAACACGAGGTTGAGAATCGTCGTGTAATTCATCGTCACATGCGCTTCGGTTACCACCGCTGTGCGCTCAGCGGGCACCCAGCCGAGCGCCTTGAACACGAACTCTACGATCATCCCTGCAGATGCCATCGCGAAGAACTGCCTCCAGGTCAGAAGCCACGCGATGCCAGTCGTGCAGTACTTGCGGTAGATGTTTAGAACCGGCAACACGATCAGATCAACATAAATGAATGCGACGACGCCACCGAAACTGATGCCGCTATTCCAGAGCACAGCGGCGAGCGGCACGTTGCCCACCGAGCACACGAATGACGCCACTGCGACGAGTGGGCCGACGATGGGACTCCAGAACAGCGCGACGCCCGGGTGGCTGGCCAGGAAGAACGCTGTCCAGAACGTCTCGTTCCCATCCCCATCATTCCGAGCAGCGGGATCAACACGAGCACAGCGAGGGCAATGACGATCTAAATCAGAGCTTTTTGATTCACGTGATCCTTCCAACGCGCCTCGCACAGAGCTCGTCGCGTTCTCTCGCGGCTTACAGGGTCATACCAGATACTCTCAGCCGTCCCTTACGCAACGCTCGCAGCTTCATGACGTAGAAAATCACAGGCGTGATGACCAGGACATGGATCGTCGAGGTCACCATTCCGCCGATGATCGGCGCTGCGATAGGTTTCATGACATCGGAACCCACGCCGGTGCTCCACAGGATCGGCACCAACCCCGCCATCACGACGCTGACGGTCATCAGCTTCGGCCGCAGTCGCAGCACCGAGCCGGCGATGGTCGCTTCGCGGACATCGCGTTCGGTGATGTCGCCGCCCTGGCGCAGCCGTTTATCAAGGGCCTCGTGCAGATAAACAACCATGACGACGCCGGTCTGGACAGCGACGCCGTAGAGCGCGATGTACCCCACCCAGACGGCCACCGAGAAGTCATAGCCAAGCAGCCACTGCAGGATGACGCCGCCCGTCATCGCGTACACGACCGACAGCATGACGATGCTCGCCTCCGAGGCCGAATGAAAGGTCATGTACAGCAGCATGAAGATGATGAAAAACACCAGCGGGATGAGGACCTTCAGCCGCTCACGCGCGCGGACCTGGAATTCGTACTGCCCGGTCCAGAGAAGCGTGTACCCCGACGGCAGCTTGAGTCCCTGCGCAATGGCAGCCTTGGCCTGCTCGACGTACCCGCCGATGTCCCCGGTCGCCGTATCGACGTAGACATAGCCGGCGAGCTGACCGTTCTCATCACGGATCATCGCCGGGCCTGATGCCAGCGTGATCTCTGCGAGTTGACCGAGTGGGATCTGCGCGCCGGCCGGCGTCTTGACCAAAACGCGTTCCAGGTCTGGAAGATTGTCGCGAAATCCGCGCTCGTACCGGACGTTGACTGGATAGTGCGGGTAATATTCTGACCACCGATCGCCGACTCGATCACATCCTGCACATCGCCAATCATCAAGCCGTGGCGCGCGATCGCTTCGCGATCGATGCGAATGTCAGTGAAGTACCCTGGGCCGCCCGTTCGGCGTACACGCTGCGCGTGCCTTGAACACCTTGAAGAATCCGTTCGATCTGTCCCCCGATATGCTGAATTTCGTTCAAGTCGGATCCCAGAATCTTGATGCCCACGGGTGTCTTGATGCCAGTCAGGAGCATGTCCAGCCGGTTCCTGATCGGTTGTGTCCAGACGTTCGGGAATCCCGGAAACTGCAGCTCCGCATCCATGTCGGCCTGCAGCTTCTCGAATGTCAGGCCGGTCCTCCACTGATCCCTGGGCTTCAGCGTCACGGTGGTATTCACCATGCCCATCGGTGTGTTATCGGTTGAGGTCGTGCCCCGGCCAACGGTGCCAAATACGGTATCGACTTCCGGAAACTTCCGCAGCATCTTGTCCTGTACCTGCAGCAGCTTCGTCGCTTCGGTAATCGAGAGGCCGGGCGGCGATGTTGGCATATAGAGCTGTGATCCCTCGTAGAGCGGCGGCATGAACTCGCTGCCAATCATGAACAGCAATGGGATCGTCAATGGCACGACCGCGAAGTTCAGGGCCAGCGCGGTCCATTTCCAATCGAGGGCCAGGCGGATGATTGGGTCGTAGATCCAGGTGAACAAACGCGAGATTGGATTGTGAGACTCGGGCTTCAACCGCTTGCCACGGATGAAGATGATCATCAGCACGGGCACCAAGGTGATCGACAGAATGGACGCCGCCATCATCGCGAACGTCTTCGTGAACGCGAGTGGACGGAACATCCGCCCTTCCTGCGCCTCGAGCAGGAACACCGGTACGAACGAGATGACGATGATGGCCAGAGAGAAGAAGATGGCGCGGGCGACTTGCTTTGCAGCCCGCACGATGAGCCTTGGCTGCTGCGCGTACGGAACGGTGTGCGGTTCGGTTGTGCCTCCGTGAACGTCCACATCGTTCGAAGGCGTACCACTTGCCGCCGGCAGATCGACCGTGTGCTCTGGTTCCGATACGTGGCGGTAGGCGTTTTCCACCATGACGATGGACGCATCGACGAGCACGCCGATCGCCAGAGCCAGGCCGCCGAGCGACATGATGTTCGAGGTCACCCCGAGGTAGTACATCGGGATGAACGAGGCGAGCACGGCGATCGGCAGCGCCAGGATCGGCACGAGCGCCGACCGGAAATGGAACAGGAAGACGATGATGACGATCGACACGACAATCGCTTCTTCGATCAACGTGCGGCGCAGCGTCCCGATCGATTCGCCGATCAGCCATGATCGATCGTAGGTGGGCACGATCTTCATGCCGGCCGGCATCGAGTGCTGGACTTCCCGGAGTTTGGCCTTGACGCCATCAATCACCGTTAACGCGTTCTCACCAAATCGCATGACGATGATGCCGCCGACCGCTTCGCCTTTGCCATCGAGCTCGGCCACGCCGCGACGGATATCCGGTCCGAGGCGGACCTGTGCCACGTCGCCGACGCGAATCGGCGTGCCTTTCGCATCGGCTCCAAGCGAGACGCGTTCGATGTCGGCGATGGACGTGAGATAGCCACGGCCGCGGACCATGTATTCGCGGCCGGCGAACTCGAGGAGGCGACCCTCGACGTCGTTATTGCTCATCTTGATCGCGTTGGTCACGTCCTTCACGCCAAGGTTGTAGGCAGAAAGCTTGTTCGGATCGAGATTGACCTGGTACTGCTTGACGAACCCACCGATGCTTGCCACCTCGGCAACGCCTGGCACGGACGCAAGCCAATAACGGAGATGCCAGTCTTGAAAGCTGCGGAGTTCGGCCAGATTGTGTTGACCGCTTTCATCGACCAGCGCGTACTCGAACACCCACCCGACGCCGGTCGCATCCGGCCCGATCACCGGATTCACGCCTTCAGGTAATTGCCCGCGAATGCCCTGCAGGTACTCGACGACCCGGCTGCGCGCCCAGTACATGTCGGTGCCGTCCTGAAAGATCACATAGACGTACGAAATACCAAAGTCGGTGAAGCCCCGGACGGCCTTCACCCGGGGCGTGGAAATCAGGGCACTGACGATCGGATAGGTGATCTGGTCCTCGATCAAATCGGGGCTGCGACCCATCCAATCCGTCGAGACGATCACCTGCACGTCCGAGATATCGGGCACGGCGTCCAGCGGCGTCTTCGTCATCGCCCAGATGCCCCACACTGTGAGAACAAGGGTGCCGGTGAACACCAGGAACCGATTCGACGCACACCAATCGATAATGCGTGCAATCATTTATTACTCCGCGTGGGGCCCCACCCCCACGCGCTTGCCGTCGCTTCCGCTCCGGATCTTTTTACGAACGCCTCGCGTTGAACTTGCGGCAAACATTCATCACTCCGCGTGGGGCCCCATCCCCACGCGCTTGCCGTCGCTTACGCTCCGGATCTTTTTACGAACGCCTCGCGTTGAACTTGCGGCAATCCGGTTTTACTCCGCGTGGGGCCCCACCCGCACGCGCGGCCGTCGCTTCTGCTCCGGATCTTGTTAGCTGCGCCGCGGGTTGAACTTGTGGCAGTGATTTCCTACTCCGCGTCGGGCCACACCCCGGCGCTGCCGTCGGTCACGCTGCAGTGAGCACAATTTTGTTCTGACCGAGATGTTTTCCGTTCTGCTTGACCGTGATGGTTGCGTTCCATTTGCCGGCCATCATCACGTTTCCGGAGCCCGTGTACTTTCCGGCGCCTGCGGACTTCAGCTTCACCTCATTCCGCATCTCGCCCATTTGGCCCATCGGCGGCATGACGAGGAGGACCGACACGTCGGCGTTGTCGATCGCTTGCCGTCCGCACCCTTCACCGTGACCTCGAATTGGTTGTCGCCGGCCTTTGGCTGCGCCGGTTGCGCGAGCACGATATCGATGCTCGATTTCTTGGCCGCCCTTGGCTGCGATTTCGCCTGGGCGGATGCCGCCGCTGCAGTGATCCCCAACATCGCTATGACCGCAGGTCCCATCGCGGCGTGTCGGCCAACGGAACGAATCAGTGCTTGAAACGTACGCATGTCCATACACTCCTTTTTCAATGGCTCGCGGGGCGCCACCCCCGCTCGCACTCGGGCGGCGCGGCCGAGCCGCGCTGCCCTCCGGCGCCTCGCTCGGGCCGCAGGCGCCTTGTCGCGTCAACGTGTGACGACCGGCAGCTGTTTGGTTCCGAGGCGCTGCCCCCCTCGCGTCACCGTCACGGTCGCGTCCCAACGGCCGGCCATCATGACTTGTCCCGTCCCTCGATACGTCCCGTTCCCAGCGGGCGACAGCTTGGCGTCGCTCCGCATGGCCGGCATGTTCATCGTCGGCATCGCGGGCATGACGAACTGCACCGTCACTTCCGCGTCGTCGACGGGTTTGCCAGTCGCATCCTTGACCGTCGCTTCGAGCTGGTTCTCGCCCGTCCTTGCCGGTTCTGGTACCGTCCGGAACGTAATCTCAGTGGCGGAGGATGCCGGCGAGACCGTCGGAGCGGGCGCCGCTTCGTACCCTTGCAGCGAGGCGCGCAGCTGGCTCTCGGAATCGAGGAAGAAGGCTGCCCCCGTTGCGACCTGTTCGCCTTCTTTGAGCCCTTCGAGGATCTCGACGGAATCACCCACGCGGCGTCCGATCTTGACGTTGCGTGGCTCGAACACCCCGTCGCCCTGCGCCACGAACACGACTTGCTCTTGGCCCGAGTCGAGCACCGCGTTCGTTGGTACGATGAAGGCCATGCCGCCGGTGCTGCGAAGTTCGACCGTCGCGTACATGCCCGGCTTCAGGCGACCGCCGCGGTTCGCAAACTCGAAACGCACTTTGTTCGTGCGGCTCTTCTCGTC
>Ga0209686_1001370_pt1 | contig 12038 bp, 7 predicted proteins | sample GraSoiAngelo_126_FD_185883 | JGI IMG/M metagenome (GOLD analysis project Ga0209686, IMG submission 185883) | Grasslands soil microbial communities from the Angelo Coastal Reserve, California, USA - 14_0927_09_20cm (SPAdes) (version 2) | ecosystem: Environmental > Terrestrial > Soil > Grasslands ...
CAACCAGAGCACGTCGCAGGTCGTTGGCTACGATTCGGCGATGGTCGAGTTCCTGGTGTCGCGCCTCGCTCGCGCCGTGCTCGACGCGCAGCGCGATCTGCGCCTGGCACGGGTCGCGTGGAGTGCCACCGCGGTGTGGGGGCACACGCGCAATCGGAGCTACCAGGCCTTCCTCCGCAACAAGCCCGAGTGGACGCCCCCCGCACCGGTGGCGCCCGGTCTCGATGCGACGCATCGCGCTGTAAACCCGCTCTGGACGCTGTTGCGGGTTGATCAGCGGGGCCGCGGTGCGGACAGCGCGTACCGGCCGGCCGGCGCGCTCAGCGTGTTCGCGGTGCACGGCACCGCGGACGCCCCGGAGAACGAGCTGCTCGACGCCGGCATCCACGGGATCGTCGAGCGGGGGCTCGAGCGGCACGTAGACTCGCTGAGCCGGCGCGGCGCGGGATATCACCTCGTCGCGAACGGAGCGGAGGGAGACGTTTCCCCCGATTGGCCGGTGCAGTCGCGCTGCGGCGCGCCGACGCTGCGCCCCGTGGTGGGGCCGGGCGGTCCGCGCACCCCGCCCCCGCCGTGGGAATGGCGTGACCCGGCCCCTGCGTGGATGGGGTTGTGCCGTGCCGCCGCGCGTCGCTACGTCAACACGGCCGGTGACTCGCTCGCCGCGCGCGCGGCCGCCCTGTTCGACTCGCTCGGGCCCGGCCTGCGCGGAGACCTGCGCGTCGGCGTGGCGTTCCGCACCCTGCGCTTGAAGGGCGACGCGCGCCTCTGCCCGTATCCCGAGGCCGGCTCGGCCACACTGGGCGGCGCGGAAGACGGCCGCACTCGGCTGTACGACTGGCGCCTGTTCGGGATCTTCCCGGTCGGCCTCGAGGAAGGCGGGCATGCCGTCCGTCCCAACCCGCACGATTGCCAGCGCGAGAAACGTGTGGCTCTGGGCGGGTTGCAGCGCAAGTTCGTCGTCGGGGAGCACGGGCTGCCCGAGGTCGCTCAGCTCTCGGTGATCCGCCTGGGCGATCTGCTGCTGGGCGTCGTCCCGGCCGAGGTCACGACGCGGGCCGGCGCCCTGATGGAGCGCGCCATCGCCGAGAGCGCCGGCGCCGCGGGGCTCGAGCCCCGGGCCGTGACCATCGTGGGGCTCGCCAACGGCTACATGCAGTACGTCACGACCGACGCGGAATACGGGGAGCAGGCCTACGAGGGCGGGTCCACGCTGTATGGACCCAACACCGCCGCCGTGCTTGCGGAAGAGCTGGGGAAGCTCGCCGGCTCGCTGGCGCGCTCGGGAGCGAGTCCGGTGAATCCGGTCGACTCGCTCGTCGCCTATCCCGGAGCGTCCCTCACCATTCTGCCGCGGCGCACCGCCGGACCGCCCGCCGAGCGAGTCGAGCGTGTCGTGCTGAGTCAGGCCTGCGCGGGCGACACGCTCGTCGTGCGGTGGCGGGATCTCTACCCGGGACGCCTGGTCCCGGCGGACGGGCCGGTGCTGCGGATCGAGCGAGTCGCGGGCGAGCGGTGGAACGTGGCGGCGTGGGACGGCGACCGCGAGCTCGAGGTCCGTGCCGTGCGCCCGCGCGGCGCCCGGGGCTATGAGTGGGAGGCACGCTGGCACCACTCGGCGAGCGCCGGCCTCTTCCGCGTGGTGTTGGTGGCGCGGCCGGGGCTCGCGGAGGTGGTGGGCGACCGGGTACCGTGCGCCGTTCGTTTTCCCTAGCCTGCCCCCACCCCCTGCGCCTCCAACCCCATTTCCTCGAGGAAGCTCGACCCCCCCGCCTCCATCCCGAACCGCCGCTCCACCCGCGTCAGCACCAGCCGCTCCCGCGTCCGCGTCATCCCCACATACAAGAGGCGCCGCGCCTCCTGGATCTCGGCCTGCCGATTCTCCTTCGCCTCGCGCAGTCCGGGAATCTGGTAATCCTCCACGCCCACGATGTACACGCGCGAGAACTCGAGGCCCTTGGTCGAATGCAGCGTAAGGAGGTTGACGCGATCGGGCGCGACCTCGATCCCCTCGGACGTGGAGAGCGCCACGCGATCGAGCAGCCGATCGATACTTTCTCTGAGCGTCCCCCCTCTCCACGCGGTGGAGAGGGGGTCAGGGGGTGAGGCCGGTTCTGCGGGTGAGGGCTCATCGATCAGCGCCCGCAGCCGGGCCACTGCCGCGGGATAGCGCTGCGCTGGATCGGGCTCGGCCCGGAGGCGCGTCATGAGCGCGCGCCCGCCGAGCCGTCGGATCACCTCGTCGACGGAAGGGCCTGCGTCCCCACCGGAACGCTCCCGCTCCATCTCGTAGAATGCCAGCGCATCACTGTATCGACCCAGGGTGTAGAACTTCGCGACCTTGAAGAGGATTTCCCGCTCGCCGCTCCCAGCTCCCTGCTCCCTCTCAGGCTCCAAGGCCAACGCCAGGCCCAGGTAATCCAGCAGGTTGACGAGCACCGCCTTGCGCGCCCGAACCGCCCGCAGGCGCTCGAGCTCGCGATACACCCGGGCCAGCGTGACCGCGTCGTCCAACGCATGATGCGCCCGGCCCGCGTCGATGCCGAACCGCAGCGCCAGGTCCTCGAGCTTGGCGCTGTCGCGGGAGAGCGAGCGAACGAGCGGCAGGGTGTCGTAGAACACCAGGGTGTCCACGCCTTCCCGTCCGGCCGCGAGCCGGCGCAGCACCGGAATGTCGAAATGCTGGCCGTTGTGCGCGATGAGCACGTCGTCGCCGATGAAGGCTCGAAACTCGGGCCACACCTCGGCAAACGGTCGTGCGTTCCGGACGTCGCCATCGGTGTATCCGTGCACCTTGGTTGCGCCCGGCGTAATCGGACGGTAGGGCCGGACCAGCGAGTGAAACCGATCAACGATCTCGCCGCCCACCACGCGCACCGCGCCGATCTCGATTACCTCGCAGACCTCCACGTCCTTGTCGGTCGTCTCCAGGTCGAACGTCACGTAGCGCTCGAGCGCGGTATCGAGCTCGCGCGCGTGTAGCAGTTGCAGCGCCTTGAAGAGAATGAGAGCGGAGGGTAGGGAGGTTGGTGGAGGCTGGTGGAGGTTGGTGGAGGTCGGCAGGTGACGGACACCTGCCGCGATGAGCATGCCACGCAACGCAATCTCCAGCCCTCCCTGCGGCGCGATCACGATCTCCTGCTCCGCCGCAATCGCCGCCGCGAGCCGCTCGGCCAGCCGCACGGCCTCGGGGATCACGGCGGGATCGGTCAGCTCGTCGTGCCGCTCCTCGAGGGCGTTGCGATACGGCCCGACGCTCTGTGACAGGATCTCATCGACCAGCGGCACCAACGCGCGGTGCGACCGCGTCAGGGCGCGGAGGTTCTCCACCTGAAACACGAGGCGCCAGAGCTTCTTGGTGTCGGGGTCCTGCGCCGGCCGGCGCCGGGCCAGCGTGCGGATCGCCACGAGAAAGTCGCCCGGGTCAGGGGGTGAGGCCTTCGACGCGGAGAGGGGGAAAGGGGGTGAGGCCAGGACTTCCTGCAGGAAATGCGGCGAGAGCACGCAGCGCGCGAACGCCTCGAGCGCGACGGGGTCGCCGGGATCGCGCACGATTCCCAGGGCGGCGATCACGTACTTGATGACGTCGTCCTCGACCAGCGAGCGGCCACGCGCCAGCCGGCAGGGAATCCCCGCGCGGACGAGGCGTCCCTCGAGGTACTCGCCGACCTTGTGGCGGCGGTACAGAATCGCATAGTCGCCCCATCCCAGGCCGGACGCCGCGCGGTCGGCAAGGATATCCTCGAGCAGCCACGCGGCTTCTTCTTCTTCATCTCGGAATGCGAACGCGCCCACCTCGTACGCCGACTCCTGCTCCGCGCTGAGCTGCTTCTCGAACAGCTGGGGATTCTGCGCCAACACCCGCCGCGCGGTCTCGAAGATCTGGCGCGAGCAGCGGCAGTTCTTGTCCAGCACAATGGGCCGGTCGATCTCGTAGTCGCGGCTGAAGCGGACGAGCACGTAGGGGTCCGCCCCCGTCCAGGTGAAGATCGACTGCTCGTCGTCGCCGACCGCGAAGAAGTTGCCGTGCGACGCCGCCAGACGTTTCAAGAGGTCGTACTGGACGGCGTTCACGTCCTGGAACTCGTCCACCAGGAGATAATCCCAGCGCGCGGCGATCGCATCAGCGATGTCCCCGTGCGTGCGCACCAGCTCCTCGGCTTTCACGACGAGGTCGTCGAAGTCCAGCATGTTGCGGTGCGCCAGCCAGACGGCGTACTCCCGGTACAGGCGTGCGTCGTCATCCGTCAAGCGGTAGTCCTGAACGCGGTGCCGGCTGAACCGGTTCAGGAGCGATCCCCGCTGCTCGAGCGGCACGTGCAGCCGGCCCAGGATGACCTTCTGGTACTGTTCGTCGGCCACGCCGAAGCCCTTCCGCAGGCCCGCCGCCTCGGCGTGCTCGCGCAGCAGGGCGAGACACAACGCGTGGATCGTGCCGCGCGTGACCCCCTCCGCGCGGTCCCCGAGCGTGTGCTTCAGCCGGACGGCGATCTCTTCGGCCGCACGATTGGTGAACGTGACGGCGCAGATGCGCTCCGGTGCGAGCCCTCGGGTGTTGATGAGATGGTTGATCCGGGCGATGAGGCAGAACGTCTTCCCGGCGCCGGGTCCCGCCACCACGAGGACGGGACCGAGCGGCGCTTCGATGGCGAGGCGTTGTTGCGGAAGCGGGTCGAAATCCATGAAGGGAATCTAGATCGTTCCCGCGACCTGTCGCTTCGGCGCACCATTAGTGGCGGCTCCCGCGACAGGCGGCCGGGTGCTGCACTCAGGCGGCAAGCTTTGCACACGAGCATCTCCAGATGAAACAACGGCGTAGCCACTAAGATCGGACGCCCTGGAGTGGCCTCGGGTATGCAGCGCCTCGCCGAGGGACACGACCACATGCCTACCGAAACGAGACCGCAGGAGCAACCGCGGCGGCGCCCCTGGGACCGCCGACGCGATCTCGGCCGTCGCATGGTGCGCGACCGGCGACGCGAAACGCTCGAAGTCCAGGTCGAGCGCCGGAGCGGCACCGATCGCCGCGCGAGCTCCCAGCGGCGCGCGCGCGGGGAGCGCCGCACGCCGCCTCAGGGCTTCCGCTTTCTCGACCGGTCTTGAAGTAACCGACCCCGGAGTTGGCGGGATCGCCCTCACCCTGCGTCACCGGGCCCACGAGAGCGGCATTCCCCTGTATGACTGGTCTGAAAACGACGACCGGCTGCGTGGGTGGCCCACTCAGCCGGTCTCGCGATTCGCTAGCAGCACCTTGGTCGATCGTCTATGCGGCGTCGAGCGCGCCCTCGATTGCGTCCTCGACGACCGCGAGATCGGCGAGCAGGTGCGCGCGGGCGCTCGGCGTCAGGCTTTCCACTCGGCGCACACGTTCGAAACAAGCGTCGAGCAAGGCGAGTGCGCCGCAGAGATACCCGGTCGCTTGGTCGGCGACCGCCCAGATCCGCTCGAGTGCGCCGAGCGAGAGACCGGCCAACTCGAGAACCAACCGCTCCGGGCTGCGGCGCTCGATGCCGGCAGGTGGCGGCGCGGGCACGTCGCTCCGCACGCGGGCCACATGCAAGCGGCTCGGGTCAAAGCGGCATGCCACCCAGAGACTCTTGTCGCCCACCGCCCCGACCCACGTTCCCAGAGCCGCGGCCACGTCGAATTCGATCGCGTCCCGCGGCGGATTCGGGCGGCTGGCAACCTCCGCCACCGCGAGCCCCCTCGCCACGCGCCACAATGTGACCACTCGCCCCCGTAGGGCGGCGCTCGTCTGGCGGAGGATGGCTTGACGTCGCTCGGTCAATCTGTGAGGTGCGGAGTCGCGCATGTGAGGCGCCTCCGTTAGGGTGTGAGGTGAAGACGTCACACCCCTGAGCGCAGGTAACGGGCGAGTTCTAGCCGTGTGCTGTCTGAAAGACTTACGCCGCGCGTGACACGGGTCCGGCCCGCTTGACGCCGCCCACGCGGCCACATATAAAGGGGACCGAATGACCGCCGAAGACGTCGCCGCGCAGCTCGCGCGCGAGCGGGCATTGAGGCAGGCCGATAAGATGGAGACGATCGGCCGGCTGACGGGCGCCATCGCGCAACAGTTCAACGAGCTCCTCACGGCGATCCTGACGCGCACCGCGACGCTGGCTCAATCGCTGCCTCCGAACCGCGACCTCGACGAGCTGAAAGTCACGGCCCAGCGAGGGGCCGAGCTGGTGCAGCGGCTCCTCGGCTTCAGCCGCCACCACGTGCTCGACCTGCAGCCGCTGATCCTCACCGAGTTCGTGCGCGGCGCGCTCGACTCGCTGCGGCGCCAGCTTCCGGCCAACATCGAGGTGCAGTTCGAGGCGGACGAGGACGGCGGCGTCGTCGAAGCCGATCCCGCCGCAGTGAAGCAGGTCCTGCTGCACCTCGTGACCAACGCCCGGGACGCCATGCGGAACGGCGGCACGCTGCACGTCGAAGTGCGGCGCGCGCGGCTCGGGGCGGCCGATCGGCCGCTGCACGCCTGGGTCGAGCCCGGGTCCTACGTCAGCGTCGCGCTGAGCGACACCGGCGTCGGGATGGACGCGGAGACCCTGGCTCGGGTGTTCGAGCCGTTCTTCACCACCAAGCCCGTGGGCGTCGGCACCGGCCTCGGCATGTCCATGGCGTACGGCCTCGTGAAGCAGCACCGCGGCTACCTGCACATCTACAGTGAGGTCGGGCAGGGCACGACGGCCAAGGTGTACCTCCCCGCCGTGCGCGATCGGGGGATGTCGGAGTTCGAGTCCGTCGCCGACGAAAGCCTCCCCGGCGGGACGGAAGCGATCCTGCTGGTGGAGGACGATCAAACCATGCGTTTGGCCGCGCAGCAGCTCCTGTCGAAGGTGGGCTACCGGGTCCTTACCGCCGTCGACGGCCAGCAGGGACTCGACGCCTTCCGCGCCCACCGCGCGGACCTTCAGCTCGTGATCACCGACGTCGTGATGCCCAAGCTGAGCGGATTCGACATGTATGAGGTCATCCGGGGGGAGTCGCGCGGCGTGCGGGTGCTGTTCATGAGCGGCTTTCCCGCGCCGAACTTCCGAAAAACCGTCGGCCAGGATTCACACGTGGCGTTCGTCACCAAGCCGTGGACCGCGAGCGAGCTGCTCGCGCAAGTCAGGCTGCTGCTAGAGGCGCCGCAAGCCTAGTGGAGGTGGTGGAGGATGGTGAAGGTTCTGGAGGATGGTGGAGGACGGAGCGCACCTCCACCAACCTCCACCATCTTCCACCATCCTCCACCACCCTCGCTACTTCTCGTCGCGCGGCCCCTCCCGGTGCTGTGGCTGTTGCGTGGCGATGTAGGTGACGGCGTCCCAGGCGTTGTGAATGCCGATAAACAGCAGCAGCAGCGCCGTCGCGCGAGGCACACCGGGGGATCCCGCTGCACAGCGAGCGCGGCCAGGAGCAGCGTGACGTACGCGATGAGCGGAAAGGCGCAGTGCCACAGCCAGTCTTCCAGCACCGGCACGTAGCGCGTCTGCCTGCGCGCCCGCCGGATGACCACCGCCATGTACACGATTCCCGCCACACCCACGGCGGCGAGGGAGAGCCCGGCGTGCGAGACCGCGCGCCACGGCACGCTCAGGATCGCCGACATGAGCAACACCGCGCAGAAGTGCACGACAGTGGGCGTGCCAAAGGCGCCTACCTCCGGCCCGAGCGAGCGCGCCTCGGCCCCGAGCACGACCACCACGAATTGCAGACCCGTCAGCGCCGCGGCCGACGAGCCGATGATCACGTAGAAGTTTTCCCAGGCGCTGAACGGCGTTGACTCCACGATGGATCTCCCCTGCGAGGGTAAGCACTGCCGCGGCGGTAACATGCAGAACGCCCGTCCAGGTGGCGAGGGCGTCCATTGCGCCATCGATTAGATTCTTGCATGACCCTGTTCCGTAGCCTTGTGCCGCTCCTCGCCTGTGTCAGCGTCGCTCAGGCGCAGATCCCGGCCTTCGCGGCCACGTCCCGGGTCCCGCCGGCCAAGGGTGAGCAGGTCGCCGTGCTCGCGGGCGGATGCTTTTGGGGAGTGGACGCCGTGTTCAAGCACGTGAAGGGCGTGTCGGGCGTGGTGTCCGGCTACTCGGGCGGAGGTGCGGCCACCGCGCGCTACGGCGTCGTGAGCACCGGCATGACCGGGCATGCCGAGTCGGTGCAGATCACCTACGATCCGTCGCAGATTTCATATGGCGAGCTGTTGCGGATCTTTTTTTCGGTGGCGCACGATCCGACCCAGTTGAACCGCCAGGGCCCCGACGAGGGGAGCCAGTACCGTTCGGCGATCTTCTACGCGAGCGAGGCCGAGAAAGAGACCGCACAGGCCTATATCGATCAGCTGAACAAGGCCCACGTCTTCTCTCGTCCGATCGTCACCCAGGTGGCGCCGTTCGAGCACTTCTATCCCGCGGAGGAGTATCACCAGAACTATCTCGCCCGCCACCCCGAGCAGCCGTACATCGTCTTCAACGACCTGCCGAAGGTGCAGCGGCTGCAGCAGCAGTTCCCCACGCTCTTCAAGCAGTAACGTCCGGCTACTGCCGCACCCGCACGGCGTCCGCCACCACCACCGAGCCGCTCGCGGCGCGCCGCAGCAGCACGACCTGATTCCAGCCGGCCGGGAACGTCCACGTACCCAGCGTGTGCCAGGTCCCTCCGCCGGTCCGCTGATCCACAGGCACGATCCGGAGCGTGTCGCCTGTGGACGTGATCACCGCATACTGCGCCTGCGGTGAGCGGTTCGTCCCGCTGGTCCAGCGGGCGTCGAGCGCGCGGGAGCCCGCTGCGGCGACGAGGAACGAGAAGACGGCGCCGTCCCCCGCCGCCGGCTGTGTGAGTGCCCAACGATAGCCCCCACCGTAGTAATCGGGCGTGGTGTCGGCAGCGGTCCACGCAGCCGGGACGGACACCATGGCGACCGCAGGATCGTTGAACCGCGCCGAGTCGTCCACCACGACCTCGCCGCACAGCGCCTGCACCCGGTGGAGGTACGGGATCCAGGGCCAATTGGGCCCCGGGTCGGTGCGGTTCGCGGGCTGCAGCTGCCCGTGGCCGACGATGTGCTGCCAATCGCGCGGGATCCCGCGGTCGCGCGTGACGTCGCACACCAGCGTCGCCGACGCCTCGATCTGGGATGCCGGAAAGCCGGCCTGTGACGCGAACCCCGCGTGCTCGATCCCCACGGTGAAATCGTTGCTCTGCACGCCGTTCAGCCCGCAGTCGTGCCGGCGGTTGAGCGCGCAGTCGTACAGCGCCGCGATGTGCCACGCCCGGTCGGGCTCGCGCACCAGCTGCGAGATTTCGCCGCCTTCCTCGTCGACGACGTAATGCGCGCTCGCCTGCGACGCGGGATTGACGAGCCAGCTCCAGCAGCTCGCGTAGTCGCTCTCGCAGGTGTGGATGATCACCATGTGGAGCGTGCCCGTCTGGTCGGCCGGTCGCTGGTCGACGTTCGGTGATGCCCGCCACACGGCGGGCGCATAGTCCGGTGCGCCGCCGGGATTGGGCGGGCACCCCGCCGCCGCGGCGGCCGGCCCAGCTCGACCTTGCGCCTGCGTGATGGCACGCGTGTAGGCCGCGCGACCCGCGGGAAGGTCGATCCCGCTGAACCGTGCCGCGGCCGCGTCCCAATCTCCGCCGGCCTCCGCCGCGTACGCGCGCAGCAACGCCGCCGCCGCCCGGATGTTCGCCGCGGCGTCGCGGCGACCGGCCTCGACCGAGACCCCGGCGAGCGCGGCGCCGCGCTCGAGCGCCGTGCCACCGAGCGCCATCACCCCGAATACCGGCGGACGCCCGGCGAACTCTTCCCGACCCTCGACCATTTGCCAACGCGTCGCCACCCAGCCGATCGCCTTGAGCAGCGCCGGCGACACGTCAAACTCGGTGCCGGCAGCCTGGAACACGGAGTCGAACGGCGACGGCCGCGCGACGGGCGCTGCCCGCTCCGCCGAGATCCCCGCCACGCGCGGTGCGGGACAGGACTCGACGGGCGCTTCGTGGCAGGCAGCGACGAAAACGATGAGCGCCGGCTTGAGCCGCGTCGTCATGGGCGGCGCCGTATGTCAACCACCACACGCGCCGGCCCTGTGAGCTCCGACACCCGAAACGGCGACACTGCGGCGACGCCGAGCACCCACTCCACCTGTGCCTCGAAATCGCACACCAGCTTCATCTCCTTGACGGCCGGGAGCCCGAGCGCGCGGTCGCGCTCCACGGGAGCGGGATTGCCGTGCTCGTCGTGCGCGCGGGCGGGCTCGAATCGCACCACCAGATGGTGCGCGCCCACCAGTGAGACGGGATCTCCTGAGCCGCAGCGGCGCACCGGGGCGCTCGCGTACTCCACGTGATAGCCCGGCGCGCTATCGCCCGTGAACTGGAACACGACGCGATCATAGCCGGGACTCGAGCCGGTCTCGACCGCGCGGAGCATCGCGAGCGGGACGCCGGGCCTGGTCGGTCGTGCTCGGTGCACCGGCGCCGTCGTGCCGGCGAACGCGGTGTCTTGCCGTCCCGACGCCACCGCGGCGGCGGCGCTCGCGCCGGCGGCCGGCGGTCGCGGCTCGTCGGGGCGGCAGGCGGTGAGGGCGCTCACGAGCAGGGCGATCGGGACGGCCATAGCGGGTCGTGTCATCGCGGTTTATACACCGCCCCTGCAGGTCGCGGTCGGGGATCTTGAAGACACCCCGCAAGGACCCTGGGGGGTATACACACGGGCGCCCGCATCCCCCTCGAAGGATGAGAGGCGCCTATGCCACGTTGCATCGTATTGATCCGCAGCCACGAACCTCTGCAAGAGGGATGGCGCAAGCGCTCGTTCGGGCCCGCCGGTCCCCTGCTCGATGACCGGGTCAGAGTCGCCGGCGTGAGGTTTGACGAGACCTACCACCCGGTCCAAGTGTGGCGCCGCGTTGGTGGGGGGGACGACCCTCCCCTCGCGAGCGGCTTCAACTACGGTGGCGTCGCACCGGCAGCCACCTACGCCGTGCGGGTGGAAGCCGAGGACGAGGACGCCATCCAACGGCTGCGACGCGACCGCCGGCCCGAGATTGTCGGTGTGTTCGCCGACCCTGCCGTGTCGCCGTTCCCGTCCGCCTACTGCGGCGCCGCCGCGATCGGGGCCACTGCGGACGTGGCCCGAAGGCTCGGCGTCCCGACGCTCTCCCGGGCGGGGCTGACCGGCCGCGGTGTCCACGTCGCCGTCGTCGACACGGGGATCGACGGCTCGCGCATTCCGGTCGCCGGCGGCTGGGCGCCGACCCCGGGTTACGTGCCGGGCTCGAGCGCGCCGAACCACGGCACCATGGTCGCGTACGACGTCCGGATAGCGGCTCCCGACGCGCAGATCTTCGACTACGCGCTCCTCACGTCCCACGCGGGGACCTGGGCCGCGTTCCTTTCGGACGCCATCGCCGCGTTCGCAGATCTTGTGGAGCGGGTGAACGCTGCGCCGGGGCGATGGGTCGTCAACAACAGCTGGGGGTTGTTCGACCGCGCGAGCGACGCCCCGATCGGCTCACCGGAGAACTACAGCGCCAATCCCGACCATCCGTTCAACCAGGTCACGGGTGCCCTGGTCGCGGCGGGCGCGGACGTGTTCTTTGCGGCGGGGAACTGCGGTGCGGGCTGCCCCGACGGGAGATGCGGCGCGGGCGATACGGGCCCCGGCGCCTCGATCCACGGGGCGAACTCTCATCCCGACGTCTTCACCGTGGCGGCCGTCACCATCACGGACCGAAGGTTGGGTTATTCGTCGCAAGGGCCCGGCGCGCTCTACTCTCGCAAACCCGACCTCGCCGCCTTCAGTCACTTCAAGGGCGCGGGCATCTATCCCGTGGACGGGGGCACGTCCGCCGCGAGCCCGGTTGCGGCGGGGGTGGCGGCCGCGCTCCGCCAGCGGTTCGCGACCGATCGGCTGGCGCCGGCGCAGCTCAAGGGACTGTTACAGCGGACGGCGCGGGACCTGGGGGGCAACGGCTGGGACTATGACTTGGGCTATGGCGTGATCGATGCGGCCGCGGCGGTGAAGGCGCTCGGGGTCAAGCCCG
>Ga0209686_1001372_pt1 | contig 12030 bp, 8 predicted proteins | sample GraSoiAngelo_126_FD_185883 | JGI IMG/M metagenome (GOLD analysis project Ga0209686, IMG submission 185883) | Grasslands soil microbial communities from the Angelo Coastal Reserve, California, USA - 14_0927_09_20cm (SPAdes) (version 2) | ecosystem: Environmental > Terrestrial > Soil > Grasslands ...
GCCTGCACGTCTTCCCACCCTTCGCCGACCCCGCGGGCTACCGCACGCTGGCCACGATCAAGTACGGCGCGCTCGCTCAGCTCACGCTCGCGCGTCAAAAGATTCTGGAGAATCTCACGTGGAAGCAGCTGGTCGACGAGCGCTTCATCATCGCCGGCAGCCCGGAGACCGTGCGCCAGCAGCTCGAGGAGTGCATCAAGGGGCTCCACATCGGCCACCTCTTCTGCCTGTTCCACAACGGGGACATGCCCGACTGGAAGACGCGTCACTCGACGAAGCTCTTTGCCGAGAAGGTCATGCCGCACCTGCGCGACATGTGGCCGGAGTGGAAGCACGATGAGCGCTGGTGGATGCACCCGATGGACGATCGCATCCGTCCGGAAGAGCGTCAGCCGGGCGCCGCGAAGATCGGTGCTGCGTGGCCCCGATGAAGTGGCAGGTGGTCGGGACGAAGAAGGGCACGTCCTGCCGCGTGCTCGAGGGCGGCAGTGGGGCTCCGGTGGTCTTCTTCCACGGCGCCGGCGGGCTGCTTCGCGACAATCCGTTCCTCGACCAGCTCGCGCGTGGTTATCACGTCTTCGCGCCGGAGTGGCCGGGCTACGGTGAGTCCGCAGGCGAGGAGCTGCTCGAGGACATGCTGGATTTCACGCTCCACGGCTGGGATCTCGTCGAGGCGCTGGGGCTCAAGAAGCCGCACCTCGTCGGTCACTCCATGGGCGGCATGATCGCGGCGGAGATGGCATGCGTCGCGCCCCACGATCTCGGCAAGCTGGTGTTGGCGAGCTCCGCCGGCCTGTGGATGGACGAGCACCCGATCCCGGACATGTTCGCGCTGCTGCCCTATCAGATCGCCGAGGCGCTCTTTCACGACCCACGAGAGGGCCAGGCGCTGCTCACGGGCGGCGCCGACCTCTCGGACATGGAGGCGCTCAAGGAGTTCTACATCGGGAGTCAGCGCCGTCTCGCCATGGCGGGCAAGATCCTCTTCCCGATCCCGAACCGGCGACTCTCGAAGCGCCTGTACCGCCTCACGGCCGAGACCTGTGTTCTGTGGGGAGCGTCCGACCGACTGCTCGTCCCGGCTTACGCCGAGCGCTGGAAGACGCTGATCCCGCACGCGCGTGTCGAGGTGATCGGCGACGCGGGCCATATGTTGCCCTACGAGCAGCCCGACAAGTTCGTCCGTTCGGTGACGGGCTTCCTCCGCTGAGGCGAACACTCAGTTCGCCGGCGCGAGATCATGTGGACCCCGTCCTCAGTTGTGGGGCGGCGGCAACTGCAGCAGGAGCGTCGCCACGCCGTCCTTCACCTCCGAGAACGGCATCGGGTAGATGATCTGCTGTCCGACGCCATAGAAGTCCTTCCCGCCGAAATGCGCCTTACCCCAGAGGTTGTCGAACTCCACGGTGCGCAGGGCCTCGCCGACCTTCTTCGGGTCGAGGCTCTGAGCCTTCCGGACCGCGGCCACGAAGGCGAACGCGGGATTGGTGAAGTCGATGCTCGTCGCGTTCCACTCGCCGAATTTCTTCGTATAGCGCTGCTGCCAGCTCTTCAACTTCTCTGGTAGTGGAGTTTGCACGTAGCCGTGCACCCACATGCCCTCGACGTTGTCCCGGCCGGCGATACCCGCCACCACCGAGCTATCGATCTGGTGGAGCGCCACGAATCGACCCTTGAAGCCGAGCTCGCGCGCCTGCTTGATGATCAAGCCGACACTGCCCGCCGGTGAGGCCATGACGCTGATCGCGTCCGGCTTCTGGGCGAGCATCCGCAACAGGATGGGGTTGAAGTCCGTCATGCTGCGCTCGAAGAATTCCTTGGCGACGACGGCGTACCCGAGCTTCTGAACGAACGTCGTCTCCACCTTCACCGACCACCAGCCCGTGTCGTCGTTTGGCGCGATCGAGGCCACGCGCTTGATCTGTGGCTGATGATCCTTGATCCACTTCCAGAACGTCGTGGTCTCGGGCGGCGCCGGGAAACACTGGAAGGTGAGGGGATTCTTCGGGCTCACGAGTCCCTCGGCATACGCGAGGGTCAGCCCGAGGACACCGGCTTCGTTGACGGCTTCCTCGTTGGCCTTGGCGACCGCGCCCCCGAGGATGGAGACGTACTTCACGCCGTCCTTGGCGATGAGCCGGTTGACGGTGGCGACGCCCTCGGCGATCACGTATTTGTGATCGTAGGCGACGACCTCGAGCCGGTACTTCTTGCCGCCGACCTCGAGACCCCCCTGGCTGTTGATCTCGTCGAAGACCAGCTCGGTCGCCTGCTTGTGGGGAATACCCCAGGGCGCCGCGGGGCCCGAGAGGGGCGTCGAGATGCCGAACTTGATGGCATCCGCCGCGCACGAAGTTCCCGGACTCACGACGACGAACACCGCGGCGGCGAAGAGCGTGACGGAGGCCAGAGGAACCCATCGCTTCATCGCGATCACCTCCTGGAGCACCGGCCGGATTCGGTTGGAGGAAACTATTGCCCCGGGGCTACGGAACTATAGAAGCGCGTGGCGCCCTTGTCAAACGCTCAGCGCACGGGCCAGCCGCGCGCCGAGCGGCTGGCCCGTGAGCCGACTTCCTCTCAGTCCCTGAGAGCGAAGACCCAGATCACGCCGCCCTGGGGCACCTCGGTCTTGGTGCCGAGGAACGTGTCGAGCCTCATTTGCATCCGCTGGGCGTCGACGCCCCAGCCCGATTGCACCGCGATGTACTGCACGCCGTCGACGGCGAACGAGCTCGGCACGCCGGTGATCCCGGAGTTGGTCTTGAACTTCCACAGCTCGGCGCCCGTCTTGGCGTCGAACGCCCAGAAGTTGCGGTCGTTGGTCCCGCCGAGGAACACGAGGCCGCCGCCGGTGGTGAGGATCGGACCCCAGTTCATGAAGGGGAACTTGTGAGTCCAGACCCGCTGACCGGTCGTCATGTCCCAGGCCTGGAGCTCGCCGATGTGACTGGCGCCCTGGCGCCAGCTCATCGTGGTCTTCGGGCGCTCGATGCCCAGGTAGAACTTCCCCGCCTCGTAGGGATCGGGCTTCGGCTGGCCGACCAGCGTGGAGCAGAGATTCTCGTTGGCCGGGATGTAGAGATACTGCGTCTTTGGGTTGTAGCCGGCCGGCGTCCAGTCCTTACCGCCCCAGAGCCCGGGACAGAAGGTGACCGTGGCACCCGCGCGCGGCTTGCGCTCGTTATCGTAGCTCGGGCGTCCGGTCACCGGGTCGATCTTGGTGAAGACCTCCTGGGTCACGAACGGCCGCGCGTCCACGAACTTGATGCCGTCGGCGCGCCGCTCGAGCCGCCAGAGGTAGCCGTTGCGGCCCGGGTGCACCAGCCCCTTCACGGTGCGTCCGTCTTTCGGGAAATCGATGAGCAGCGGCGTGGCGACCTCGTCCCAGTCCCAGGAATCGTTCCAGTGATACTGGTGGTGGCCGCGGATCTTGCCGGTGTCCACGTCGAGCGCGATCACCGACGACGAGTAGAGGTTGTCGCCCGGCCGCATGTCGCCCATCCATGGCGCCCCGTTGCCCGTTCCCCAGAAGCTCAGGTTGAGCTGGGGATCGTAGTGCGCGGTGAGCCAGACCGACACGCCGCCCGTCTTCCAGGTGTCTCCGGGCCAGGTGTCGTGACCGGGCTCGCCCGGCCCCGGGACCGTGTAGGTCTTCCACGCTGGCTTCCCGTCGCGTGCGTCGAAGGCGGCGATGTAGCCGCGGATGCCGAGCTCGCCGCCGGAGGTGCCGATCATCACCTTGCCCTTGGCGACGAGCGGCGCCAGGGTGAAGTAGTAGCCGTTCTTGTAGTTGTCGACGGTCGTGTCCCACAGGACCTTGCCCGTCTTGGCGTCGAGCGCGATCAGATGCGCGTCGACGGTCGCGAGGAAGATCCGGTCCTCCCAGAGCGCCACGCCGCGGTTCGTGGGATGGAGCTGGAGCAGGTCCTCCGGCAGCTCCTTCTTGTAGCGCCAGATCTGGTCACCCGTCTTCGCGTTGAGCGCGAAGACCTGCTGCTGCGGCGTCGTGACGAACATGACACCGTTGTTGACGATCGGCGGCGCCTGGTGACCTTCGTTCACGCCGGTGGAGAAGGTCCACGCCGGCACGAGCTTCTTCACGTTGGCGGGGGTGATTTGCTCGAGCGGGCTGTACCCCCAGCCGTTGAACGTGCCCCGGTACATCAGCCAGTTGTGCGGCTCGGGGTTGAGGAGCCGTTGCTCGGTCACCGGGCTGTAGCTCACCGAGCTCTGCGCGGCGAGCATCGCGGGTTCGACCACTACCAGGAGCGCGAAAATCAGGATCGCCAGCTTTCTCACCGACATCGTTCTCGTCTCCCTCGTGTTGAGGTGTCGACTGCGCGGCTGCGCGATGCGGTCTCGACTCCTATCAACCTCCCGTCTCGAAGCCTGGGCGCCCGATGAAGCCGCCCGCTACCGCCGGCGCGCCATCCACGACCTTCAGCGGCAGGGCGGGCAGCCGTCGCGGCGCCGGGCCGTTCAGGACCCGCGCGCTCTCCGTGAGATCGAACTCCGAGAAGTGGCATGGGCACTTGATCGTGCTCGACGCCGGCTGCCAGTCCCAGATGTCACACCCGGTGTGCGTGCATACCGCCGAATAGGCGACGATGCCGCCCGCCGCCCGCGCGCGCGTGTCGCTGTTGAGCCGGTTCGGGTCGAGATGGACTATCAGGATCTGGTTGAGCCGTGAATCGTCGCGGACGACCCTGGCTGCCGGGTCCATCGGAAAGGCGGTGAGGAGCGGCCCGCCGGCAGGCAGATCCTCGAGCGTGATGACCTGTCCCTTGCGGTCACCGCCGGCGAACACGAGGCGATCGTTCGGCTGGGGCCGCGCCTTGCGCGGGTCGTCGCCCTGCGCGGCGACCATGCCGACGCGCGGCAGCATCAGGCCCGCGCCCGCCGCCAGCTTCAGCACGGTGCGGCGCGCGGGCCGTGGATCGGGCACGCTCCGTCGTCGTGGCGTCTCGCTCATCCCGGGTTGCCCGCTGCCGAAGAATCGGTCGGAGATCCACTCGATGTCAAGCGCAGGTTATGGCGTCGTGGCCGGCCGAGCCGGCAACAGCCAGGTCCAGCCCCGGTCCGCCTGCTCCACGACACGAGGCACGTCCTCGACGAGGAGAAACCCCGATCGCGCGAGCGCGTCCGCGTGACGCCTGACGCGCTCCAGATACCGCGCTCGATCGCCGTAGCGCTCGATCACGCTGGCGCGCGGGTCGCTCCGGCGCTCGCGCTCCGCCCGGTCCCGTGGGAACGGGATGAAGGTTCCGTAGAAATCCACGAGCTCCTCGGGATTGGCCGCGCCGGGGCGGAGACTCCACGGAGTGTAGGTCGCCAGGGGCGCCAGGAGCTCCACGCTGCGGACACCGCCGAGCTCGTTGCCGTCGGCGTCCACCTGAGGCACACGAACCGGAAACGGCTTGCCGAGCCGCGGCGGCTCCAGCGTGATGACGCCGTCCGGCCATCGCGGCCCGTAGTCGACACGGTAGGCCTCGTGCGCGAGCCGCGGCCAGGCCGCCCCCGAAATCGCCGGAGCTCGCACCCGATCGATCGCGACGAGCGTGCCCGCATCGAGCCGAGGGTACGCGCTCGGCGGCGGCTCGCGCCCGTCGCGCACCCACTCGACAAGCCGCGTCAGGAGCGATCGCAGCGCCGGATGAAAGTCGAGCGGGCTGCCACGATACGCCACGACGGCGTCGGACTGCTCGGACACGGCAGGACGGTCCACGACGAAATGCTGTCCACCCGCCAGGTGATAGACGCGCTCGTTGGGCAAGGGCTCGATATCGGCATCGCCGGTGGGGGTCACGTGGATCAGCGAGGCGGCGCGGCCCCAGTATTCGTAGCCGGTGTTGGTGAAGAATATCTTCGGCAGGTTCGGCTCGTGGGCGAAGAGGCCGTCGGTCACGCGGGTCTCCGGATCGCGCTGACTTCGGCCGGCGAACGGGAAGATGTCGGTCGGATAGAAGAACGCGGAGAACCGATGGGCGTCGCGTGAGGGTTGCGCGAACCGGTGATTGAAGCTGCCGCGCCCGGCGCCGGCCGTGTGCACGAAGAGCCCGTCGAAGACCGGGCGTCGCGCCTCGTCCGTGTTGAAGCCTTGATAGACGAAGTGTCGCAGGAACCTCCCCGTCTGCGAGATGCCGAGGCCAACGCCCCAGCGGACCGGAAAGAGGCTGGACGCATCGTACTTGGCGTACGCCATCATGTCCCGCACCGCGGCCAGACCGATGCCGACCACGACCGGGTCGCGCGCGCGGTAGACGAGCTCGTAGATCTTCCCCGGCTCGAAGCCTGCGGCGCGCGCGATCCGCGTCTCGCCGTCGACGAACCGCCACTGATCCCGTGGCACGACGCGGCGGGGCGCCAGGCGCCCATCACGTTCGGTCAGCACGTTGTCGGGGTGTTCCGCGTCGGCGACGGGATACGGCCGGTGGTTGCGATGACCGAGCGGCAGGGTGACCGTTCGCTCGTCCACCGTCCAGTCGCAGCGCACGAGGCCCTCGATCGGGCGACCGCCGTCGGTCGCGACGGGCGCGTCCAGGCCCAAGACGCCGTCGCGGAGCGGCACGTCGAACTGCCAGCCCACCCAGATGAGCGTGAGGCCCAGCCGCAACGGAAGGGCATCGCCAAACGCGGCCTCGGCAGCGGGGTCCGCGCTCCACGCAGCGCGCGCGAAGTACGGCAACGCCGCCTTCCCGCCGCGATTGGATACCTCGAGCAGCGCGACCGCGCGTTCGCGCGGCATCGTCTTCGGGCGCAAGACCATGAAATTCGCGGAGGCGATCACGCGCCCGCTCGCATCCCTTGGCGCACGGGCGAGGTCCACGATGGCGGCATTGGCGGCATTGGCCGGGTCGAGAGCGAACACGACGACCCCGGCAAGCTTCTCGTAGCCGCCCGCCGCCCCGAAGGGGCGCCCACCGAGAACGTCCTCGCGTGATTGGACGGTGACGCGACTCACGATCGCCGCCGCGGGCGGCGCGGCGATCGCTGACAGGAGCGCGAGTCCCAACAGCACCGTGGGGAGACAGCGCGCCGTCATGACCGTCGGAGTATACGACGGGCGAGCGTAGCCGACGCATGCGTCTTGACGCTCCTGGGCCGCGCGGCTACCCTCGGCGCGAAGATCGCCTCGACGAGGAGGACAGCGATGCGCCCACCACGCCGTGAACGCCGTCTCAACGAGACCCGCGAGGCTGCGGGCAACGGGCTGCTCGACCGCAGAGCGTTCCTGGCGGAGAGCGCCGGTGCGCTGGCGACCGGAGCGTTCATGGCGTTCGCGCCGGGCGAAGCCGGCGCAGCCGGTCCACCGGAGACCCCGACCGAGATGAAGGTCTCCGGCGCGCCGTTGAGCGCGTACGGGGCGCCGGCCACGTTCGAGCGCGAGGTGACGCGCACGCTCATCCGCTCGCAGCCGGGCACGACGGGCGCCGGCGCGTCGCGCACGCCGCTCGAAGCGCTGGAGGGCATCATCACGCCGAGCGGCCTGCACTTCGAGCGCCACCACAACGGCGTGCCCGCGATCGATCCGGCCCAGCACCAGCTCCTCATCCACGGGATGGTCGCGCGGCCTCTGATCTTCACGGTGGCGTCGCTGCTGCGTTACCCGATGGTGTCCCGCATCCACTTCCTGGAGTGCTCGGGCAACAGCGGGGTGATGTATGGGGCGACGCCGCCCGCGCTCACGTGCGGACAGACGCATGGCCTGGTGTCTTGCAGCGAGTGGACGGGCGTCCCGCTGCGGCTCCTGCTGGCGGAGGCGAGCGCCGACTCACGGGCCGAGTGGATCCTGGCGGAAGGCGCCGACGCGGCGGCGATGAGCCGCAGCGTGCCGATGGCGAAGGCCATGGACGACGCGATGCTGGCGCTCTACCAGAACGGCGAGCGCCTTCGTCCGGAGAACGGCTACCCGGTGCGACTGTTCCTTCCGGGCTACGAAGGCAACATGAGCGTGAAGTGGCTCAGGCGGATCAAGGTCACGGACACACCGACGATGACGAAGGACGAGACGTCGAAGTACACCGATCTCCAGGCCGACGGCAAGGCGTTGATGTTCACGTACCCGATGGAAGTGAAGTCGGTCATCACGCGCCCGGCACCCGGGCTGCGCATGACCGGGCCGGGCCTCTACGAGCTGTCGGGGATCGCGTGGTCGGGCCGCGGAAAAATCCGCAAGGTCGAAGTCTCGGCCGACAGCGGGCGGACCTGGGCGGAAGCCGCTCTGTCAGCCCCGGTGCTGGCGTACGCGCTGGCGCGCTTCCGGATCCCCTGGAAGTGGAACGGCGCCGCGACAGTGCTCAAGAGTCGCGCGACGGATGACGCCGGACGCGTCCAGCCCACTCGCGATGAGCTGATCGCCCAGCATGGCGCCAACGTGATCTACCACTACCACGCGATCCAGGCCTGGCGCGTGGAGTCGAGCGGCGAGGTGAAGAATGTCTACGCGTGAGGCGTTCATCCTCGCAAGTCTCGTGCTCGCGTGGGGCGGTTGCGCGGGCACGACCGCGCCCGAAACGCCGAATCTCGGACGCGCCGCGACCCCCGCTGAAGTCGCGGGCTGGGACATCAGCATCGCTCCCGATGGGCGCGGGCTACCGTCCGGCCGCGGGACGTCAGCGGAAGGCGCACTCGTCTACGCCCAGAAGTGCCAGGCCTGCCACGGAGAAAAGGGCGTGAACGGGCCGAACGACCGGCTGGTCGGGGGGCAGGGGACCCTGGGGAGCAAGACGCCGGTACGGACCGTCGGCAGCTACTGGCCGTACGCGACGACCGTGTTCGACTACGTGCGCCGGGCCATGCCGTTCGCGCAGCCGCACTCGCTGACGGACAGCGAGGTCTACGCGGTCACCGCGTATCTGCTCAACCTCAACGGAATCATCGGAGAGCAGGACGTGATGAGCTCCGACTCGCTGCCCAAAGTGAAGATGCCGAATCGCGACAACTTCATTCTGGTGTACCCATGGAAGCCCAGAGTGCCGTGACCATCGCTACCGCGGCTTCGGCGCGAGCACAGGCCTGAGAGCCGCCTCGAGCTCCCGGCGCGTCGTCACCCCCTCGAACCGGGCGCGGACCATCCCCGTGCCGTCCACGACGAAGATCCACGGCTCGGAGCGGAGATTCCACTCCTCGACCGTGGAAGAAAATTTCTGAAGGTCGCCGGTTTCCCAGATCTCCTCGTGAATGAACGCGACGCGATCCCCGTAGGTCGGGATCAGCGTCCGCACGATGTCCACGACCGGGCCACACACCCGGCTCGTACAGTATCTGGGCGTCGCGAACACGATCACCTGCGGCTTGCCCTGCGCGATCGCGTCCGCGATCCGCGTTCGATGTAACCGCGGATCAGGCGGATCGCTGGAATCGATCTGCCGCAAGTCGCTGACGTCGCTGGCGATGCGGTTGCGGCTACGCGGGGCCGGCGTCCCGACCATCGGCGCGAGAGACGCCGCCAGGGCGCCGACGCTCAGTCGCGCCGACTCGACGGCGCCGCTGCCGGACTGCGCGAGGACCTCGAGGCCCCAGGTGCCGGAACGCTGGAAGGTCACGTGCGCGACGTAGATGCCCTGCACGTCGGTCGCGTCACCGTGGACGTGCCGCGCGTCGTCGGGATGGATGTGGATCCGCTTGCCCCCTTCGATGACTTCCAGGCGGTGGTAGCGAGCCGGCGTTTCGGCGACGAGACGCGCGTCCTCGCCTTCAATGGCATAGAGACGCACGGAGACTCTGGCATCGACGAGGAGCCTTCCGTCTTTCAGGAGGCCGAAGGCGAGTCGATTCTGTCCGACGATCAGCTCGGACGTGGTGAGCAGCACTTGTAGCCCGTCGGTCGCCGCCGGAGCGATCTGGGCCGACGGCTGGTCACGCCAGGCAAAGCAGACGGCGACGAGTCCCAGCGTGACCAGCGCGGAGCGCAGGGGCGGACGCAGGCGCGCCCGTCTCTTCATGAGCGCGCCTCGGTCGGCGGAGTCCCAGCCCCGCGACGGCCTGCGGCGCGCACGACCATCGCGCGCTATTCCACGATGACCTGGCCGTACTGCCAGGGATGGGGCAGACAGATGTAGAAGTAGTTGCCGGGCTGGGCGAAGGTGATCGCCTTCGAGCCGCCTTTGACGAGCACCCCCGTGTCCCACTTACCACGTTCCATCGACGTCGCCGAGTGTGGAAGATCGCCGACATTGGTGAAAGTCACGGTGGCGCCCGCCTTGATCCGAATGCGCGATGGCCCGAAGCTGTACTCCACGTTGTTGGCGCCCATCCTGACCGTGTCGGCTCCCGCGATGATGGGCCCGGTGGGTCCCGCGACGGTTTGCGGAGGGGGCGGCGGCCACAGGGGACCGAGCTGCCCCTTCAACGAAAAGGCCCACACCGCATCGCCATACGCGCTGCCCTGCAGCTGGTTGCCGCCCGTCGCGATCGCGACGTATTGCTCGCCGTCCACTTCATAGAACACAGGTGGCGCATCGGCTCCGAAACCGGTCTGGAACCGCCACAGCTCCTTGCCCGACTTGGCATCGAGCGCGAGGAAATTGCCGTCGGGTTCCCCACGGAACACGAGGCCGCCCGCCGTGACCGACGAGCCACCACCCCCGCCGATCCGGTACGGAGTCTTGTGCTGCCACGCGATCGTGTTCGTCTTGCTGTCGATCGCGGTGAACGTTCCGCTCATCGGTGAGCCGATGGGCGCCGCCTGGCTTCCGCCGGTGTAGCGCTGCCCGAGCAGATACTTGTCGCTGAAGCGTGTGAACGCGCTCGTGCGCACGGTGCCCGGCACGTAGAAATAGCCCGTGTCCGGGCTGTAGGGCACCGGCGACCAGTTCGTGCCGCCGATCCCCGACGGCTGCATCAGCACGGGCGTCTCCCAGAAGGTCTCGAAGATGCAGCCGGCCTTCTCGTAGCCCGGCAGCAGCTCGGCACACTGCGGAACGACCGCGTCGCCGCGCGGGATCGGCTGGGTCTTGGCCGTCTTCTGCCGCGGGTCCTGGGGTACCGGCTTCTCGTCGATACCGATCAGGGGCTTGCCGTCGGTCCGGTCCAGGATGTACACCCAGCCCGTGCGGCCGGCCTCGGCGATCCCTTTGCGCGGCTTGCCGTCGATCACGGTGTCGAACAGGACCACGGGGCTGGCCGCGTCGTAGTCCCAGATGTCGTGGTGCACTTGCTGGAAGTGCCAGACGTACTCCCCGGTCTTCGCCTTCAGGGCCATCATCGAGGCGCAGTAGAGGTTGTCGCCCTCGCGCATCGAGCCGTCGTAGTCCGGACCACAGTTGCCGGTGACGAAGTAGACGAGCCCGAGGTCGGGATCGAGCGCCGGTGTGTTCCAGATGGTGGCGCCGCCGCGCATCGAATGATCGGTGCCGGGCGGCCAGGTCTCGCTGCCGCGCTCGCCGGGTGCGGGAAGCGTGTACGACCGCCAGAGGATGGCGCCGGTCTTGGCGTCCAGCGCGGTCAGCCGCCCGCGCACGCCGAACTCACCGCCCGCGATGCCGCTGTAGACGATCCCGTCGTAGTAGAGGGGCGCGCTCGTGATCGTGTGGCCGTTCTCCCACTTCTCGAGCGCGGTCTTCCATTTCACCTCGCCGGTCTTCATGTCCAGCGCCACGAGGTTGGCGTCGAGCTGGCCGGAGTAGAGCAGCCCCTCGCCCATGGCGAGCCCGCGGTTGACCCAGCCGCAGCACACGGTGGAGATCCGTTGATCGATGCCCGACCAGTATTCCCAGATGATCGCGCCGGTCTTCGCGTTGAGCGCGAAGACGTCGTCGTTGCCCGTGACGATGTACATGATGCCGTCCTTCACGAGCGGTGAAGCCTCGAAGGAATACTTGCCGGCGGCGCCCGAGCCCTTGAGCCGCGTCATCCAGGCTCCCTTGAGCTGACCGACGTTGGTGGTGTCGATCTGCTTCAAGGTGGAGTACCGCTGGTTGGTCAGGTTGCCGCCGTTCGTGACCCAGTCCTTGCCGACCGGGCCGCGGATCATACGATCAATCTCGGGATCGGCTGCCCGCGTTGTGTGGACCATCAGGAACAGGA
>Ga0209686_1001374_pt1 | contig 12025 bp, 9 predicted proteins | sample GraSoiAngelo_126_FD_185883 | JGI IMG/M metagenome (GOLD analysis project Ga0209686, IMG submission 185883) | Grasslands soil microbial communities from the Angelo Coastal Reserve, California, USA - 14_0927_09_20cm (SPAdes) (version 2) | ecosystem: Environmental > Terrestrial > Soil > Grasslands ...
TGTTCAGGCAGCGGCGAGACATCGATCGCGGTCTGGGTCACGATGTCGCTTCCCTGGGCTCGAGCCGCGCCAGCTCCCGCTCCATCTCACGCGGCGGTACGCCCCGGTGCGGCCAGAACCAGCCGACCAGCGTGATGAACAACGGAATCGATCCCCACACGACGCCCCACGGGCTGAAGATCGACCAGATGAAGAGAATCGTCGTCGCGATCGCTGCGAGCAGCGGCCAGATCGATGGCCCCGGCGTCGGGTATCGATGATCCGGCTCCGCATCGAGCAGGTGCGTGACGAGCACTTCGCACTTCTCCGGGTTCAGTCCGATGACGAATGGCGGCGTCAGTTCCGTGTGCCACAGCGGGTCCCTGCTGCCGACGGTAGGCTGCGGCGAGAAGTTGTACACGGGGGGCGGCGATGAGGTGGACCATTCGAGATCCGCGGCGTCCCACGGATTGTCGGTCGCGGCCGCGCCCACGCGCAGGCTGACGATCACGTTGATCAAATAGACGGTCAGCGCCACCGCGATAATCCCGGCGCCGATGCTTGCCAGCAGGTTCAGCGATCCCCAGCCCATCGCAGCCGGATAGGTGTAAACACGTCGCGGCATGCCCTGCAGCCCGAGGATGTGCATCGGGAAGAACGTCAGGTTGAAACCGGTGAAGAACAGCCAGAAGGCGACCTTGCCCAGCCGTTCGTTCAGCATGCGTCCGGTGATTTTGGGAAACCAGAAGTGAATTCCCGCGAGCAACGGGAACACTGAGCCGCCGATGAGCACGTAATGCAGATGCGCGACGATGAAGAACGTGTCGTGCAGCTGCAGGTCGAGGGGCACCGAGGCGACCATCACGCCCGTCAGCCCGCCAATCAGGAAGACGAAAAACCACGCCAGCACGTAAAGCATCGGTGTCGTGAAGCGCACGCCGCGTCCCGTCCAGATGGTCGCAATCCAGCAGAAGATCTGCGTCGCGGTCGGAACGACAATCATCATGCTGGCGGCCGTGAAGAAGCTCTGGCCGAACTGCGGCAGCCCCGTCGCGAACATGTGGTGCACCCACACGCCGAACCCGATGAAGGCTGTCGCGATGTTCGACAGCACGAGCGCCAGATAGCCGAACACCGGCCGCCGCGAGAAGGTGGAGACGATCGGCGAGATCATGCCGAGCGCCGGCAGGAAGATGATGTAGACCTCGGGGTGACCGAAGAACCAGAACAGGTGCTGCCACAGCAGCACGTCGCCACCTTCCGCGTAGTTGTAGAAGTGCGTCCCGACGAGGCGATCGAGGATCAGGCACGTGCTCGACAGCATCACCGCCGGCATCGCGAAAATCACCATGAAGGACACAACGAGCATCGCCCAGACGAAGAGCGGCATGCGGTTCAGCGCCATGCCCGGCGTGCGCAGCTTGAAGATCGTGACGATGAGGCTGATGGCCGTGACGAGCGCGGAGACCTCGGAGAACGTGATGAGCTGCGCCCAGACGTCAGGACGCTTGCCGATCCCGTACTCCGGTCCGGACAACGGCACGTACGAGAACCATCCAACGTCCGGTCCGACATTGGCGAAGAACATTGCGAAGAGGAAGATCCCTCCGAAGAGGAGCATCCAATAGCCGTACGCGACGAGGCGCGGCACCGCGATGGCGCGCGCCCCCACCTGCAGCGGCACCAGGTACACGCCCATCCCGAGCATGACCGGCACGGCGAAGAGGAACATCATCGCGGTACCGTGGGTCGTGAAGATCTGATTGTAGAGATCGGGGCCGAGAATGGTGTTCTCGGGACGTGACAACTGCAGACGCATCAGCGCGGCGAGCACGCCGGCCATCGCAAACCACACGAACGCCGTCACGATGGTCCGCAGGCCGATCGACTTGTGATCGGTACTCCTCAGCCATCCGAGAAAGCCGCGAGGATCCGGCCAGGACGCCTCGTGGTGCCGCCGCTCCCGCTCCAGCGCCGCGGGCTCGAGCCGCGGATCATCGTAAACGAGCCGCGGATCCGCTTTCTGCTGCTCGAGCGGATGCGCGTTCACTTCAGGGTCTCCAGGTAATCGAGAAGCGCCTGCAGCTCCTCCGAGGCAAGACCGGTCGCGGGCATCTTGTTGCCCGGCTTGATGTGTTGTGGGTCGGCAATCCAGCCCGCGAGATTGCCGCGTGTATTCGGGATGCTGCCAGCGCCAATCGCGCTGCGCGAGGTGCGTCAAGTCGGGCGCCGTGCGACCGCCCGCCAGTGTGCCGGCGATGCTGTGGCACATCGCGCAGGGACCGCGTTCGATGACGTCACGTCCGCGCATCTGCGACTCGGTGGCCGGCGGCGGCGCCGGACCGCGCATATGCGACAGCCACCGCTCGAAGTCGTCCGGCAGATCCGCGACGACGGTCAGTGCCATCTTCGCGTGCTGCGCGCCGCAGTACTCGGCGCACTGCCCGCGGTAGACGCCCGCGCGGTCAGCCTGGAGCCAGATCTCGGACTGTCGGCCCGGCAGCAGATCGCGCTTGCCGTGCAGCGCGGGAATCCAGAGGCTGTGAATGACGTCGTTCGACTTCGCAACGATCCCGACCGGACGGCCGACCGGCACGTGAATCTCGTTCGCGGTCACCACGGTCAGCGATGGATCGGGGTTCAGATACTGAACGTCCCACCACCACTGGTTGCCGGTGATCTGGATGCGCAGCGCATTCTGCGCCTTCAATGCATCGAGATCTCGCCCGGTAATCTCGCTCGCGGTCAGCAGGACGAGCAGCGCGGCGACGCTGATGCCGACAGCCGCCCCGACCGATCCGGTGAGCGTGGCATCGCTTGCGTTCGACGCGCTCCGACGTCCGCGGGCGATCGCCATGGCCAGCGCGGTGAGCACCGAGATGAAGACGACCGTGCACACCCAGAACATCACCCACCAGAGCTGATTGAGGCGCGCGGCCTGCACTCCGGCCGGGTGCAGCACGGACTGGATGAGCGGCGCCATCAGCGATGACCCGTCTGTATCTGTTTCGTACCCTCGATCCGGTTCTCCGGCTTGCCCACGATCTGGTCGTCGTTCCGGCTCGTGGCGGCGTCCTGCGAGACGAGGCCCGCGAGCGACTGCACGTAGCCGACGAGCTGCCAGATCTGTTGATCGGGGATGTGACCGCCGAACGACGGCATGCCGTCGGGGCGTCCCTGCGAAATCGACGAGAAGATCTGATCGGCATGGCTGCCGTAAATCCACTTGTCGTCCATCAATGCCGGACCGATCGCGCCGCCGCCCGCGACACCGTGGCACCCGGCGCAGTTGTAGGCCGCGTAGAGACGCTTCCCTTCCGCGAGACCGTAGGCGTTGTATTGGTAGGGGCTCTGGACGTTGGAGATGGGCTGCGGCGAACCCGGTTGCAGCGTCGTCAACCGCACGGCGGTGCTCCGGTTCGCCGCCGCGGGAAGTTCCGTGTATCGACGTGTCTCACGCTCGCACCCGAGTGTCGCGGCCATCGTGCAAACGAGGGCGAAGGTGAAGCGTCCCATGGTCAGCTCCGTGGCGCTTCGACGCGAGGGATGCCGAACGCCGACAGAATCGAATCGATCTCTCCGCCGCGCCGGTCGAGGAAGTCGTTCAACTCGTCGCGCAAACGGATGTCGCGCTTTCGCACTCCCATCGAAATGTCGAACGCAAACGGCAGCGTGCGATCCATCGGCGGCGTCACCGGGGCGATGGTCATCGGCACCGGCGCATCTCTGGCGAAGTATCCGGCTTCGGGTCCCCACACGACAGCCGCGTCGATTGCGCCATGGGCGACCGCGTCGATGATGCCGGACAGTGGATGCGGCTGACTGTAATCGCCGTAAACGGAATATCCGACGATGTTCTGCACCATTCCGCGGGCGGCCAGCGCGTGCGCGGGCGGCGTGTTGGCAAAATCGTCGCCGATCATCTGCACGCCGATGCGCAGGCGGCGCAGCCGTGAGTCGTCAAAAGATCCGAGCGCGAGGCCCCGATCCGCGCGCGAGACGAACACATACGTGGATCGATAATACGGGCGCGTCGTGAGTGCGATGTCCGCGCCCGACGGGACGCCGATCATGAGGTCGCACGCTCCGGCCGAGAGCGTGTTGCGCACGAACCCGCGGCGCTGCGCCCACCACGTGTACTCGACGCGCGCGTGGCGGTCCGCCGCCAGCAACTCCGCAATCCTGTTCTCGAACCCTTCGCCGCGATCGTTCGAGAAGGGCAGGTTGTTGGGATCGGCGCACACGCGGAGCGGCGGCACACGACGGACACAGGCAGCGAACGCGCAGAGCACCGCGATCGCAACGACCCAGTGACTGGCATGTCGCGACCGAGGCCTCGCGGCTCGGGATTCGCCACTCATGTCCCTCCTCCGACCGTGAACACGTACAGCATCCCGCCCTTCGTCGTCGTCTTCTTGAGATCCGCGAGCATGCCCCCCCACCCGTTGCCCGCCGTGGCGTCCCGCGGATCGAGGTCCGCGCTCACGATCGCGCCGGGCCATCCACCGATGCCTGCCGTCACCGCGATGTACTCGTGACCATCAGGACCTTTGAATGCCATCGGATGGCCGATGATGCCCGAGCCGCACTTGAACTGCCAGAGCAACTGCCCGGTGTTCGCATCGACTGCCTTGAACCAGCCTTCCATCGTTCCGTAAAAGACGACGTCGTTTGCGACGAGTGCGCCGCTCCAGACGGGGAAACTCTCCTTGATCTGCCATTTCGGTTTCCCCGCCAGTGGATCCCAGGCCGTAAAGAATCCGCGGTTGCCGCCGGGGCCCGCCTTGTAAACGACGCTGGCGCCGACGTACGGCGTGCCCGCGATGTAGCTCACCGCCGTGCCCTCGAAATCCATGCACACGTTGTTATGAGGGATGTAAAGAAGACCGGTCTTCGGCGAGAACGCCATCGGCTGCTCGTCCTTCGCGCCCGGCGCCGCCGGACAGATGTCGCGCACGACCATCCCCTGTTTCGATTCCTTTTCCTTGACGGGAATCAGGCGGCCGCTCTTGAGATCGACGCCCTTATTGGAGTTGACGGGCACGAACGGCGTCGCCGACAGCACTTCGCCCGTCAGCCGATCGATGACGTACAGCAGTCCGTTGCGATCAGCACGCATGAGTACTTTGCGCGTGCCGCCGTTCATCTGAAGATCCGCAAGGACCATCTCGTTCACGCCGTCGTGGTCGTACAAATCATGCGGGCTGGTTTGATAAAACCATCGCGCCTCGCCCGTGTCGGGCGAACGGGCGAACATGCCGGCCGTCCATTTGTTGTCGCCTGGACGCTGCTCGGGATTCCATGGACCGGGATTCGCCGTGCCGTAATAGAGGAGGTCCGCTTCCGGATCGTAAGAGAGCCATCCCCACACGGTTCCGCCGCCGATGCGCCACGCTTCGCCCGGCCATGTCGTGATGCCCAGATCCTTGCCGCGGTCGCTGTCGTAGTGCGGCTTGAACGTCGGCCCGATCAGCACGTCCTTATCGGGGCCGGTGCTGTAGGCGCGCCACGCGGTTTTTCCGCTATCTGCGTCGAGCGCCGTCAGCCAGCCGCGCACGCCGAACTCTCCGCCGCTGTTGCCTACGAATACCTTTCCCTTCACCACCAGCGGCGCCATGGTCATTGTCTCGCCGCGGTTGATGTCGGTGAGCTGAGTGACCCAGCGTTCCTTGCCCGTGGCGGCATCAATCGACATCGTCCGGCCGTCGAGCGCATTGAAGAAGATCGCGCCGTTCGCGTAAGCCGCGCCGCGATTCACGATGTCGCAGCACGCCACGCCTTTCGCTGCGCCAAGCGGCTTCGGATCGTACTGCCACTTGATCGGCGCGCCGGGCTTCGTCAGATCGAACGCATAGAGAATGTTGGGCCACGGCGTGACCAGATACATCGTGTCGCCGACCACGAGCGGCGGACCCTCGTGTCCGGCGGTCACGCCGGTGGAAAACGTCCAGGCCACTCCCATCTGCTTGACGTTCGCCGGCGTGATTTCACCCAGCGAGCTGAAGCGTGTCGCGGCATAGTTTTTCGCCGACATCACCCATTGGCCGTCGTCTTGTTGAAGACGCGCGGGATCCGCAAGGCTTCCGCTCAAGGCGCGTGCTGATGCGGGACTCTGTTGCACTGTGTCTGAGGTTGGCTTCTGGCAGGCGCTAATCATGAACGCGATGCCGGCGACGGTCAGGAATAGACCGCGCCGCTGAGCTCGTATGCCCATCAAAGCCGTGCTAATGCAAGCGTACGACCACCAGTGAAGCGCGTGTCTTCGCAGGCGAAATCGCGATGAGCTCACCCGCATCGCGTACGGTTCTCTTCGCCCGCGTGTCCGTCCGGGCTCCGCGATCCGTTCACTGATGGGCCAACCGACCAGGAACGTCGTTGACCGCAAGCAGTCTCGGGTTGCCGTCGTCGTACGCGATCGTCGTGATCGAGGCCGGACTGATTTCGAAACGATGCCAGAGGTTGAGCGGCGTCGCCGTCACGTGCAGGACGGCCGCGCGAATCACGTCGCCGTGACTCACGGCGGCGATCACTTCCCCGGCATGACGCCGCTCGAGATCGCTGAGCGCTGTGATGATGCGGTGTTGCACGTCCGCGGCACGCTCGCCGCCCGGCACGTTGGCGCCGGCGCGGAAGTCATTGAATGCTCGCCAGTCAGGAAGCGTGGAGAGTTGCGCGAAGGTGAGCCCCGTCCATTCGCCGAAATCAACTTCGTTCAGCCCGTCGAGTGTACGCACCTCGAGGGCGTGTGTTGCCGCAATCGGTGCGGCCGTAGCGAGTGTGCGCTCGAGCGGGCCCGAGTAGACCGCGGCGAGTGGTACGTCGCGCAAGTGATGGCACATCTCGTCCACTTGCCCTAAACCGCTGACGTTCAGGAGCACGCCCGGCTGACGCGATGTGAGCCGCACGCCGACCGCATCCGTCATCGCGTGGCGAATCAGGAGGATAACCGAGCGCACGCATTCACCTATTCGGCGGCCGTGGTGTACCTGCCGCGCGCGCAGGCCGGAAAGAATTCATACGCGAGGCGGTCAGCGCACCTTCATTCGCGGTTCGAACCGCTTCGAGCGCAGCAGTCGGCACAACCGCAGCACCTCGGACGAACTCACCGAGTAAAAGACCGCGCTGGCGTCGCGGCGTCGCTGCACCAATCCCGCGTGAAACAACACCTGCAGATGTTTCGACGCCGTGGACTGCCGCGTGTCGGAAGCTTCGGCAATTTGTCCGACAGCATGTTCGCCGCGCGCCAGCACCGAGAGGATTCGTACGCGCGTCGGATCGCCAAGCGCGCGCGCGCGGTTCGCAATTATCTGCTCATTGGCATCGGGCAAAGTCTTCATATCGCGATGCGCGCGCATGCGCATATGGGCACGTTGGATCTTGCTTTGCTACTTACCTTCGTGCTGACGGTTCGGTCGTAAGCAAGCTCGGCTCCATCCTTCGTCAGGGAAAAGGACCGCGTTCTCCATGCAGATCCTTATTACAGGTGGCGCAGGCTTCATCGGCTCACACGTGGCGGATGAGCTCCTCCGCCACGGCCATCGCGTGCGCGCGCTCGATAATCTTTCCCCACAAGTACATGGGCCCGGTTCGGGGCGTCCTCACTACCTCAACGAAGACGTGCGCGAGCGTCTTGCCGTACGGCTGGCCCTTGCCGGCGTGGATGCGGTGTATCACTTCGCATCGGCCGTTGGCGTCGGCCAGAGCATGTATGAGATCGATCACTACACCTCGGTGAACAACGGCGGCACCGCCGTGCTGCTGCAGGAACTGATCGAGCGGCCCGTCGAACGGCTGATTGTCGCGTCGAGCATGAGCCTGTATGGCGAAGGGCTCTATCGCACGGCCGGCGGCGCGATTCGCGAAGGCCGTGAGCGATCGCTGGAGGAGTTGAAGCGCGGCGAGTGGGAACTCCGCGACGAAGACCACGAGGCGCTGGTGCCGCTGCCCACACCGGAGTGGAAGTCTCCGTCGTTGTCATCCATCTATGCGCTCTCGAAATTCGACCAGGAGCGGATGTGCCTGATGATCGGTCGCGCATACGGCATCGCGACGATTGCGCTGCGTTTCTTCAACGTGTTCGGCACGCGCCAGGCGCTGTCGAATCCGTACACCGGCGTGCTCGCGATTTTCGCATCGCGCCTGTTGAATAACAACGCCCCGCTCATCTTCGAAGACGGCCTGCAGCGCCGCGATTTCGTGAGCGTCCATGACGTCGCGCGCGCCTGCCGTCTCGCGCTCGACGTCCCCGGCGCCGCAGGCCAGGCGTTCAACATCGGGAGCGGCCACGCCTACACGATTCGGGAGGTTGCCGGCCTGCTCGGCGCCATTCTCGGGCGGCCGACCGAGCCTGACGTCTGCGGCAAGTACCGCGTGGGCGACACCCGCCACTGCTTCGCGGACATCACGCGCGCGGTGGAGGTGCTCGGCTACGAGCCCAGCATCGCGCTCGAAGACGGCCTGGTCGAGCTCGCCGCATGGCTGCAGGATCAGGCGGCCGTCGATCGCGTCGCGCAGGCGAGCCGGGAGCTCGCTTCAAGGGGGTTGACGGTATGACGCAGCCGATCCGGACACCAGGCCGCACCGGCCTGTCTCTCATCACGGGTGGCGCCGGGTTCGTCGCGACGAACGTGGCGGAGCGCCTGCTCGCGTCCGGCCGCCGGGTGCGCCTGTTCGACAATCTGTCGCGGGCCGGCGTCGAGGAAAACCTTCGCTGGATCCTGCAGCGGTTTGGCGATCGCGTCGAGTTCGTGCGCGGCGATATCCGAGATGAGTCCGCCGTCCGCCGAGCGGTGCGCGGCGCCGACCAGGTGTTCCACTTCGCGGCGCAGGTCGCCGTCACGACGAGCCTGAGCGAGCCATTCGTTGACTTCGACGTGAATGCGCGCGGCACGCTGAATCTTCTCGAGGCCATTCGAGCCTGCGAACATCCGCCCAGCCTGCTGTTCACGTCGACCAACAAGGTCTACGGCGATCTCGACGACGTGCTGCTGCGGCGACGTCGATCGCGATACGAGCCAGCCGACGAATGGCTGCTCGAACGCGGTATCAGCGAGGCGCGCCCGCTGGACTTTCACAGTCCGTACGGCTGCTCGAAGGGGGCCGCCGAACAGTACGTCCTCGACTACGCCCGCACGTTCGGGCTGCCGGCCAGTGTCTTTCGAATGAGCTGCATCTACGGCCCTCACCAGTTCGGCACCGAGGACCAGGGCTGGGTCGCGCATTTCCTGATTCAAACGCTGCGGCGCCGCCCGCTGACGCTGTACGGTGACGGCCTGCAGGTGCGCGACATTCTGTTTGTCGACGATCTCGTCGATGCGATGCTGCTCGCGCACGATCAGATCGACGACACCGCGGGAGAAGCGTTCAACATCGGCGGCGGACCCGCGAGCACGGTCAGTCTGCTGGAGCTGATGGATCTGATTGCCGACATCAGCGGCGAACGGCCGGGCTTCGCGATCGAGCCATGGCGCCCCGCCGATCAGCGCTATTACGTGTCGAGCACCGCGAAATTCGAACGGCTGACCGGGTGGCGGCCGCGCGTCGGCGTGCGGCAGGGTGTCGAGCGGCTGTTGTCGTGGCTCGCGGGCGCGCGAACGCCGCAACTAGGCGCCGCTGCGGCGAGCAAGGTCGCTTCATGAGATTCGCGCTCGTCAATCCGGATTGGCGCTTCGATGGCAGCATCTACTTCGGCTGCCGCGAGCCGCATCTGCCGCTCGAGTTCGGCTACTCGCGCGCGTTGCTCGAACGGGAGGGCCACGAGGTCCTGATTGCTGACGGGCAGTTACACGAGATCAATGACGAGGATCTCGCCGGCCGCGTGCGGGCGTTCGAGCCGGATTGCGTCGTGATCACCACGGCGCCGAGTTACCTGTTCTGGCGCTGCGCGCCGCCCGAACTTCGCGTCCCGCAGCAGACGCTCCGCGCCTTGCGGGGAGCGTTGCACGATCGCCAGCCGCCCGTCGTCGCCGTGGTAGGGCCACACGCCTCGACAACCCCCGGCGCCGCACTGCGAAAGCTGCAGGCAGACGTGGCCGTCCTTGGCGAGTGCGAAGAGATCCTCCCGCGGCTCGCGGCAGGGCGCGCGGCGTGGCAGGACATCCCGTCCATTGTCTATCTCGCCGGCAGCGAACTGCGCGTGAACGGCACCCCCCACGCATCCGATATGGCGGCGCTGCCCGCGTTGACGTGGTCCGCCGAAGATGTGCATCGCCATCGTCATCATCACCACCGGTTCGATCGCGAGCCGTCGTCGGCCGGCGCCGAGATGGAAGTCTCGCGGGGCTGCCCGTACCACTGCACGTTCTGTGCGAAGGACAACTTCCGCGACGACTATCGCAGGCGCCCGATGGCAACGATTCTCGAGGAGCTCGACGCGCTCATCGCGCACGGCGTCGAGTACGTGTATTTCATCGACGAGATTTTCCTGCCGAATCGCGAGCTCCTCGAGACCTTCGTGAATCGGCCGTTTTCGTTCGGCATCCAGACGCGCATCGATCTCTGGAATCACGGCATGCTGGATTTGCTCGGCCATGCGGGTTGTGTGTCGATCGAAGCGGGCGTCGAGAGCATCACGGTCGAGGGGCGGAATCTTCTCGACAAGGGGAGCCGCCTGACGACCGAGCAGCTCGCCGGGCGCTTGATTTATGCACGCGGACGCGTGCCGTTCGTGCAGGGCAATCTGCTCGAGGCCGGCACGGACGATCCGCGTGCTGTCGAGGCATGGCGTCAGCGCCTGCAGCAGTTCGGGGTGTGGGCGAACAAGCCGGTCCCGATGTTTCCATATCCCGGGTCGCCGGACTACACCCGCCGGTGGGGGACACCGGACGATCGCGCATGGGAGCGCGCGATGGAGCACTACCTCGCGCAATTCGAAGAGTTCAGCGACATCCAGGATGCACGTCCGCGTCCGCTCTCGGAGCTGGAGCTGTCGGATGCGCATTGATACTCCCAATCCTGTGGCTTCCGCCTTTAGGCGGAAGGGACCAGAAGCAGAAACGGAGCGGAAGATCCAGCGCGTCCTCATGACCGCCGACGCCGTCGGCGGCGTGTGGACCTATGCGCTCGATCTCTCCCGCGAGCTGGTGCGGCGCGGCGTCAGCGTCGATCTTGCGGTAATGGGGCCGCCTCCCTCTGATGCGCAGCGGACGGATGCGGCGCACGCCGGCGTCGGTCTCGTCGAGCGCCCTGGCCGGCTCGAATGGATGGACGAGCCATGGTGCGACGTCGATGCGGCGGGAGAGTGGTTGATCGACCTCGATCGTACGTGGCGTCCGGACGTCATTCACCTGAACGGGTTCTGTCACGGATCGCTGCCCTGGAGCGCGCCGGTGGTGATGGTCGCGCACTCGTGCGTCCGTTCCTGGTGGCGCGCGGTGCGTGGAGAAGAGGCGCCGGATCGGTTCAATGCGTATCGCGCAAGGGTCGAGGCCGGCCTTCGCGCCGCTGCGCTCGTGGTCGCACCAACCGCAGCGATGCTGAGCGAGCTGGAGTCTGACTACGGGCCGGCAGCCGTCGCGCGCGTGGTCCCGAACGGACGGGCCTTTCCACCCGCAACGGGCGTCGCGCGCGAGCCGATCGTGCTGGCCGCCGGAAGACTCTGGGACGAGGCCAAGAATATGGACGCCTTGTGCGCCGCCACGCGGGCAATTACCTGGCCGGTGTGCATCGCCGGCAACGCGCGTCAGGCGGGCTCGACGTGCGCGGTGCCGTTGCACGTTCGTCATCTCGGCTGTCTCGATGGCGACACGCTGCGCGAGTGGTTCGCCCGCGCCTCCATTTATGCGCTGCCCGCACGCTACGAACCGTTCGGACTCTCTGTACTCGAAGCCGCGCTCTCGGGCTGCGCGCTGGTGCTCGGCGACATTCGATCTCTGCGCGAGAACTGGAACGGCGCCGCACTGTTCGTAGCGCCGGACAACCGGCGCGCCATTGCCGCGGCCATCCAGGCTTTGATAGACGAGGAGCCGTTGCGGGACCGAATGGCGGCGCGCGCACGTGCGCGGGCCGCGCGATTCACCGTCGAAGGGATGGCCGACGCCTACCTGTC
>Ga0209686_1001380_pt1 | contig 11997 bp, 10 predicted proteins | sample GraSoiAngelo_126_FD_185883 | JGI IMG/M metagenome (GOLD analysis project Ga0209686, IMG submission 185883) | Grasslands soil microbial communities from the Angelo Coastal Reserve, California, USA - 14_0927_09_20cm (SPAdes) (version 2) | ecosystem: Environmental > Terrestrial > Soil > Grasslands ...
GCACCGCAAAGCCGCTTAGCAATAGCGATGAAGGCGCGAACCTCCTCGCTCGTGCCCAAGGTGAACTCACTGTCGCTGTGCGATCTGCCGTTCGTCGGGAGTCATTTGCTTCCACAAGACTTCCAGATCGCGCTGTACCCGGGCATTTGCTGGGTCTTGATGTAGTGCTCGCGCGAACCATTTATACGCCGTCGGCAAATCGCGGCTGGCGCAGTGCCCAGTGGCATACATCGCGCCCAGGAGGGTGAATGCTTTAGGATTGGAGGCGCGTGCTGCGGTTGTCAGATCTCTCCGCGCGCGGTCGCAATTCTGAGGAACACCGGTTCCGTAGAGATATCTCTCTCCTTCTGCGGCGAGCCTATCGTCGGTGCTCTCAACGGGAGCGGGCTGCGGCTTGGCGGCGACCGATTTCTTTACTGGAACCGGAGCTGCTTTTTCCGGAGGCGCATTGTCGGAAGAATCATCTTCGGCGCTGCTCTCTTTGTCGGCATCGGCGTCGGTATCGGCGGAATTCTTAGCCGCGGCTGCCTTCTCCTTTGAGCCAGCACTGTCGGAAGCCTGAGGCCCGGGTTTCGTAGTTCCGGTGTCCGACGCCTGCGGTTGATCCTTCTGAGGTGCGACTTCCGAATTCTGAGGTCCAGCTTCCGGATTCTGAGGCGCAGCTTCATTCTCCGTCACCGTCGCAGAGTGTGGCGCTCCTGGAGCCTCGCTCGATGGCGGCGGCGCGGTGGATTGGGGAGCAGCGGGCGCTGCTCCGCCGCTGTTAAGGGAAATGCGGTCGCTGATGCGCGTCCACAGTGAAGACCACAACGGGTGTAGTTCGGCACGGAAATGCCATGCCCCAAAGGCGGCGCCACCCATGATCAAAAGCAGCAGCACGTATGCGAACCCATGCCCGCGAGGTTCATCCTCCAGCAGGTAATGAAAGTCGCGATCTCGATCGGGCTCGTCAGCGAGGCCTAAGAAAGAAGGACCGCTTACCGGCATTGGCGGTCGTTCCGGCGACGCCTCACGCGACTTGGGCGGGGGCGGCGACTGCAGCCTTGCGCCGCACATTCCGCAGAACTGATACTGCGGATTATTTTCATGACCGCATTGGTCACAGCGGATTATCATGAGATCAAGCATAAGTATAACCAGTTTGGATGCTGGATTAAGATTGCCGTTTGGTTGAACCCAGGCTGCCTTTTGCACTTTGCCGCTCAACGTGTTAACCTCAAACCAGTTACATCGAAAAACGAAAATTGCAGACAGGAGTGCATCGGGTTAGTGTTAGCCAGAGAGCAAAAGCAATCCCTCATTGACCAACATCGCACGCATCCCACCGATACGGGCAGTCCGGAAGTCCAAATCGCGCTGTTAAGCGAGCGGATAGGTCAACTGACAGAACATTTTAAGACGCACCAGAAAGATCACGGCTCACGCCGGGGTCTTCTCATGCTGGTCAGCAAGCGTCGCCGCCTGTTGGACTACTTGAAGAAATACGATTCCGACCGATATAAAAACGTCGTCCATAAGCTCGGCCTGCGCAAGTAATTGGCGGATCGCAGGTCTTCCTCCTGACGTGTGTTCACATGAGGATGATCGCCTTCCGGCGGAATTCTAATTGACTCTTGGATTTGCTCTCTATCCTACAAACTCTCCAACGCATGCGTGCCTCCCTGCCAAACAAGGAAATGAATCATGAAGCAAGAAATTTCAGTTGAACTCGCCGGCGGTAAACGCCTCTCTTTTGAAACCGGAAACTTGGCTAAACAAGCCCACGGCGCGGCCGTCGTCCGTATGGGTGATAACGTTGTCCTCGCCACGGGAGTTGCCAACGCCGAGCCGCGAGAAGGTATCGACTTCTTTCCGTTGACTGTCGATTATCGCGAATACACCTACGCGGGCGGACGGATTCCGGGCGGATTTATTAAGCGCGAGGGCCGTCCCAGCGAACGCGAGATTCTGACCAGCCGCCAGATTGACCGGCCTATCAGGCCTCTATTCCCAGATGGCTTCCGCTGCGAAACGCAGGTGATCGCGTTTGTTCTTTCGGCTGATACAGAGAACGATCCCGATGTCGCTGCCATTAATGGTGCATCCTGCGCTCTGACGATTTCCGATATTCCGTTCCAGGGGCCGATTGGCGCCGTGCGCGTCGGCCTGGTGAATGGCGGCTTCGTCGTAAATCCGACCTACAGCGAGATGCGTGACAGCCTGCTGAATATCATGGTCGTCGGCACAGCTGAAGGCATTGTAATGATCGAGTCTGGTGCGAAGGAAGTTAAAGAAGAAACCGTAGTGGATGCGATTGAGTTCGCCCACACAGAGATCAAAAAGATTTGTGGCGCGATTAACGAACTTCGCGACAAAGCCGGCAAACCGAAGCGGCACGTCGAGCCGCCTGAGTTCGATCAGGCTTATTACAATGACCTCAAGTCAAGAATCGGTACAGACCTGGCCGGGCGCCTCGATACCGAGAAGCATCCTAAGTCAGAGAGCTACGCGCTAGTTAAAGAGCTGAAAAAAGTACTGATCGCGGCCCTGCCGGAAGAAGATGAGGCGGCACAGGACAAGCTGAAGAATTATTACGAAATTCTGCGCGAGCGCATCTTTCGCGATCAGGTTATTCATCAGAAGCGCCGGCCCGATGGCCGCGCCTTCGACCAGATTCGTCCCATCTCGATCGAAGTGGGAGTCCTGCCGAGAACCCACGGCTCGGCTATCTTCACGCGCGGTGAAACGCAGGCCTTGGTGACAACGACGCTGGGCACTAGCGACGATATGCAGCGCTTGGAAGTATTCGAAGGCGAAGCTAAGAAACGTTTCATGCTCCACTATAATTTCCCGCCGTTCTCCGTTGGCGAGGTTGCTTTCTTGCGAGGCGCTGGCCGCCGCGAAATTGGGCACGGGGCTCTGGCCGAGCGCGCGATTTCCACTGTACTGCCCACAGAAGATAAGTGGCCTTATGCCATGCGCGTGGTCTCCGACATTTTGGAATCGAATGGGTCTTCGTCAATGGCAACCGTCTGCGGAGCCGCGCTTTCGCTGATGGATGCCGGCGTTCCGTTGAAAGCTCCTGTTGCGGGCGTCGCCATGGGGCTGGTGAAAGAAGGCGAGCAGTACGCGATTCTGACCGACATCGCAGGCGCTGAGGATCACTACGGCGACATGGATTTCAAAGTTGCCGGCACGCGAGACGGCATCACTGCGTTGCAGATGGATATCAAGGTCAGTGGCATCACCGCACAGATCATGCGTGAGGCTCTAGCACAGGCGCAGCGTGGACGAATGTTCATTCTGGAGAAGATGGAAGAAGTTCTATCCTCGCATCGCGAGAAGGTTTCGGCCTACGCGCCGCGCATCTACACTCTGCAAATTCCTGTCGATAGAATTCGCGACGTGATTGGGCCCGGCGGCAAGATGATCCGCAGCATCATTGAGCAGACCGGGGTGAAGATCGACGTCGAAGACACGGGCAAGGTCAACGTGGCTTCAAACGACGAGGCCTCGGCGAACAAGGCCTTGCAGATTATTCGCGATCTGACCGCGACAGCCGAGGTCGGGAAGACTTACCTGGGCAAGGTCTCGCGGCTGGCAGATTTTGGCGCGTTTGTCGAAATTCTTCCGGGCACAGATGGCCTGCTGCACATCAGCGAGGTGGCTGAGCATCGCATCAAGGATGTTCGTGACGAACTGAAAGAGGGCGACCAAGTACTGGTGAAAGTGCTGGCAGTCGAAGGAAATCGTATCCGCCTGTCGCGCAAAGCCGTGCTCAAAGAGCAGCGAGCGAAAATGGGCGGAGGTTCAGTAGAAAGCGGCGGCGAAGTCCACGACGAAGCTGCTGTCGCGCACGTGCCTCCTATAACCATTGAGGGCGGCGGCGATTTTCCAGACGAGGAACCCAACTTCAATCGTGAAGGGGCCCCCCATGGCGCAGCCGATCGCGGCGGTGATCGTGGCCGAGGCGGTCGTCCCGGCGGTGGTGGGCGACACCGGCGCGGGCGCAACGGACGTGGCGGCGGGCATCATCCTGGCGGTGGACATGGCGGGCACGGCGGAAGACGCTGAGCACCGTCATTCAGACCCCGTGCGCGAGGAGCGCAATAATTCAGCGTTAGTGGGGGAACTGGAAACAGCTCCCAAGCGCACCGCCATCCTGGAAACTGCAATCCTGCTCAGCCTGGCGGCCGCCGTTCTGGCACTGTTTCTGTTCGTCTGGGTGGCGGAGACTTTTTCCAATCCACAAACTCAAGCGTTTGATCGTTCTGTAAGAATCAGCATCCACCAACACGCCTCGGCGCGGATAACTCAGGCTATGGTGGTGTTTTCACGCCTGGGAGAACCGGGCGTCGCCATCGGTGCTACGCTTGCAATTACCATATTTCTGCTGGCCCGCTGGTATCGTGCGGCGCTCTGGATTACGGTCAGCATGGTTGGGGCCGCCCTGCTGAATGCCAGCCTAAAGCTCGCTTTCCATCGGCCGCGCCCACCCGCCTTCTTCGGACCTCAGCCGGACACATTCAGCTTTCCCAGCGGACACGCACTGGTTTGCGCCTGCTTTTATGGAGTGCTTGTGGGTCTCATCGCGGACCGCATTCGTTCCCTCTATTGGAGGGTCTTAATCTGGGTATTTGGTCTGATCGTGATCGCAGGTGTTGGCCTTTCGCGGATTTATCTGGGGGTGCATTATCCGAGTGATGTGATTGCAGGATATCTGGCGGCAGCCGGTTGGGTCAGCAGTCTGATTGCGCTAGACCGGCTATGGCTGAGAAGGCGCACCTAAGGGGTGAGTCGGCGTACTCTTTCCTGTTGGACGGCTACAGTTTTATTCGAGGGGAGCGGCGACTCGTATTGGAGACTCGCTGTTCTGTAATCGCCACTTCCGTTTTATTAGGCAGTTTATGCTCGCGAATCAGGTCTTTTAGCTCGTGCAAAGCACGAAACATGCTGGCTGGGTCTTTCGTATTTGCAGCTAGGTCGCAAAGCTCGCGGATTTGGTCATCCAAAGACATGGGGGAGAGAACTGTTCGCCCAGTTAAGATGCCTAGCTGACCGACTCCGTTCGCTAGGGTACCTACGGTATTTAGCGGGTAGTTAAGCAAACAGAGCGGCTAAATTGTACTCTAATGCGCCTGCGGGAGGCCGGACGCTTCCAGGATTTACCCGAAGTCGTGGCGGACGAAGGGGTAATCTGGCGCGACTGTCTCAGTTTAGCCTCCCGTCCAACTCACTGGGCGGCGCGCGCGGCTTCTTCCGGAAATGGTGGGTAGTTCGAAAAGATCGAATCAGCTTGACGGAATTCACGATCTGATTGCGGCCCACACTCTGCGCTGCGGGCGTCACTCGGGAAATCGCAGAAAATAGCGTAGTATAGTGCGCCTCCAGAACGCTGTTCGACGAGGTGACAGTGCGGAGCCACGTAGTTCAGCGTGCCATCTTCACGAAAGATGGGCTGGTGGCAGAGTGAGCCATCACAGTCGTGCGCCGGTGCAATCTGGATTGCAGGGTCTTCATGTCTCCGGTTGAAGGGGCGAAGATTTAAGGTTTCCATAAAACTTCCGTACCTTGGATTGCAACGGTGTTCTACAGGTTTCCCCGTATTGCAATTTTTTTTTGACCATCAAGGCGGATTTCCCGCATAAGCGGGGTGGGGCATGAAACTGACTGCCTCCTGCGTGTCATCGTGAGACGAACAGGTATGCTTAGAAGTTAAGGTCTTAAGCGGATAGCCGAGGGCGGGACCAGAATATCGCCTATGCTCGCACTGCCGGCGCCACTGCCTTCTTGGGCAGGATCTCTCCAATGCGGCGAACCTGCGCTCCCACGCCGCGCAGCTTCTCTTCAATATGTTCATAGCCGCGGTCGATGTGGTAGACGCGGTCGATGATCGTTTCGCCCTCAGCCACAAGCGCAGCCAGCACGAGCGACGCGGAAGCGCGTAGATCGGAAGCCAGCACGGCAGCGGCGCTCAGCGGAGTCTTTCCTTGCACCACTGCCCGGCTGCCTTCAATCTTAATATTCGCGCCCATGCGGACCATTTCCAGCGCGTGCATGAAGCGGTTTTCGAAAATATTTTCAGTAATAATCGAGGTTCCTTCCGCTTGCGTGGCCAGCGTCATATACTGCGCCTGCACATCGGTGGGAAATCCAGGATATTCTTCGGTCATGACATCGGCAGCACGGAGCGGGTAGCCGCCCATCACGCGCACGGATTCTGCCGTGTGGGCAGTCTTCACGCCGACTTCATCGAGTTTTTGCAGTAATGCGCCTAAGTGAGCAGGATCGCATCCGGCAACATTCAAATCTCCGCCGGTCAGTGCTCCAGCGACGATAAACGTCGCAGCCTCAATGCGATCAGGAATGATGCGATGCTTGGTTCCGTGCAGCTTTTCTACGCCCTTCACGCGGATGGTCGGCGTGCCTGCGCCCTCAATCTTCGCGCCCATTTTGTTCAAGAGATTGGCAAGATCAGCGACTTCAGGCTCGCGGGCGCAGTTCTGCAAAATGGTTTCGCCCTCGGCCAAAGTTGCGGCCATGAGCAAATCTTCAGTGCCTGTGACCGTGATTTTGTCAAAGACAACTTCGGCGCCTTTCAGCCGCTCGGCTGTGGCTTCAATGAATCCATGTTCCTGCTCGACATTCGCCCCGAGGCGCTCGAGTCCTTTGAGATGAAGGTCGATTGGGCGGGCGCCGATGGCGCAACCGCCAGGCAGAGAGACACGGGCGCACTTGCAGCGGGCGAGCAGCGGGCCAAGAACGAGCGAGGAGGCCCGCATCGTTTTTACAATTTCGTAGGGTACTTCCGGCGTGAGAGGACCTCGGCAGCAGATAGTGGTGCGATGGTGCGCGCGACCGAAGCCCAGCTCCACTTCCGCTCCCATTGCAGCCAGCAGCTTGCGCTCGGTCTCTATATCCCGCACTTGCGGAATGTTCTCCAGAATCACCGGCTCTTCGGTGAGCAGAGCGGCGGCCATGGCGGGCAACGCTGCATTTTTGGCCCCGCTGACACGGACCGTCCCCAACAGCGGGTTCCCGCCGCGGATTACGAATTTATCCATACGCAGAAAATTCCTGTAATGCCGAATCCTTAAATAAGCCCCAAGACTCACGTCCTATCTGCAGTGCGCCCCTATTCTATCGAGGTTTGTGGTGGAACGCTGGTGGAATTGAAAATCAGGAGGACAATGCCCGCCGGGGTGACTGAAGCGAAATAAGTGCGATGCCTTCAAGAGGTTTCGCCCGTCATTTTTGCGCGCTTTATAGCGCTGAATGTCATCTCGTTCGCCGGACTGCGGGTGCGGCGTTTCCAAGAGAAGAACAGACCAGCGTAGGTATCAGTGATGTAATCGCTTCTCTGGATGCCGAGCCGGCCCGCGGTCTTATCAATCCAACGACCTGGGCCTTCGATTTCCCCAAAATTTCCGATGGGCGTTTCATCCACGACCACATGGCCCTTGCCACCTTCCCACTCCGCGCGAAATTTCTCGTAGCGGAACGTGGGAAGGTAGCCTAACGCCTGCAGAATGCCTTCCATTTGTTTTCCATCGGCAACCTTGGTTTCCGTCTCTGCTCTGGTTTTGTGACGCCCGTCCCTACCTTTTGCTTTGTGGGTGAGCACCCACTCAGAGCCATATTTGCGCAAGCGAAGCAGGTCGCCACGGCGGCGCAGCGGATTGCCGGGCAGATCGTAGAGCGTATTCATCTCGTGGGTGCGCGGCGTGTGCAGCCGGAAGTGCGCCCTTTGCATCCGCTCCTTAAGGTCGCGAAGGTTAGATATTCGGAATTTGATCTCGACTTCTTTGTTGGACGACATGAGCATTGCGGGGCGCAGAAAAGGGTCGTGGCCTTAAAATTTACGTGCTTTGCGATCTCTGCGGCAATTCCTTGCGACCTTTGCGGTTAAAGATCTGTTGACCGCAAAGAGCGCAAAGAAAAGCCGCAAAGTTCGCAGAGGAAGCCATTTCCCTGAGGTCCGAAGCCCGACGTCTGAAGCCGCATTTAACTAAACGTCGGCAGCTTGACCAGATCGTCGTGCGGAACTGGCTCCAGGGGCTCACCCGCTTTCCGCCACGCCGCCAAGCCGCCCACAATTACGAACGCGTTGAATCCGTTCTCCCGCAGCAGGTGCGCCACCCGGGCGCTGGTCGCTTCGCGCGCTCAAGTACAGTAGACATAAATGTCTTTGTCCTTGGGCAGAGTCTTCAATTCCTCAGACAGGTTATTGGGTTCGAGACGAATCGAGCCTTTGATGCGCAATGTGTCGGCATCGTAGTAACCGTGGCTGCGAACGTCCATCACCACCAGGCCGGCGCTTTCATCGGAGGTCAGCTTGCGCGCCAATTCTTCCACTTGCACGCGTGGAACAACACGATACACTGCATATTTCCTGAACAGCCAAATTCGGTAAAGCACATATACGAGTATCGCGATTAGGATCGTCTCTTTGACAGTCCGTCCCGCGGCTTGGAAGCTGCGAGTGAGCACGGCAAGAAAGTCACGCGACACAAATCCCAGGATTCCGTAGGCGAGGGCGTAAAGCGAAGCTCCGGCCAGATCGAAACGAAGAAACTGTGCCAGGCGCATTTTCATGCTTCCGGCCAGCGGTGCGGCCATCGTGTTTACGCCAGGAATGAATTTTGCGATTACGAGGGTGAGCTTGCCGCGTTTGTAGAACGACTCTGCCGAGCGCAGAATGCAGGTTTCCGGATTTACCGAGACTTTGCAGAGGAATCCAAGCAACGCCCATCCCATCTTGCGGCCGAGCGCGAAAAGCACCACATCGCCCAGCAACATCGCGACAATGGCTAGCAGTAGAACCACGGGCGCGCTCAGGCTGCCCGAGGCCACAGCGGTTCCTGCTCCTACCAGAGCGAGAGCAGCCGGCATAGGAAGGCCGATCGCTTCGGCGAACACCACCCAAAACACAATCGCGTATCCGTGATGCGCCAGCAGTGCGATGAGATCTTTCATAGGTCGAACGACCAGTATAAATACAAGAGGTGGATGTGTGTGTACGTGCAGGAGGAGAAAGAAGTTCCCTTAAGCGCGAAGCCGATATCGCTTAGACAGGCAGCGGCTGAATCTGAATCAGGTTTGCAGTCCCCGGATACCGCCCCGTACGGAGCATGTTGGCCGATGGAATGCCGGTACGCTGGAAAGATTTTTCGCAGTCTGCTGTCGAGGGCCCTCGCATATTGCCTTCCATGTACGCCAGGCCAGGACAACGGCTGCAACTAACCATGTGTGGGCAGGCGGAACAAACAGACAAATCTCTGGCGTGAATAGAGCGGACTTCAGCAAGTTGGGGAGAATCGCGCCAAATGTCAATGAACTTTTGCCGCCGTACGTTGCCGCTCGGTAAGGGAAACTGCACGCAGGGAAAAACATCGCCGTATGGAGAGATATAGGCCAGCGTATGCCCGGCGCTGCAGGAATATCCGTCCATATCGTCTGCGCCGGGCGGCACAGGAGGCGCGCAATGCTCCTCCACGTTTCCAACCAAATCTTCATCATGAAACACAGCGTTAAGCTCTGATTCGGGAATTCGCAGATTGAGGATGGAGGTGTCCCCATCCATTTTTGGTGTGATCGTCGGATCCAGTGTGTAAGGCACGCCGAGTTCGCGGGCCAAGGCCTGCACACCTGCCCGATCCGCCATATTGGACTTCATCATGACGTTGGCAATCACCACATTGAGACCGTGCGATTTCAAGAACCGAATCGCCTCCAGACTGCGCTTTAAGGCCCCTGGCAGTTTGGTGATAAAGTCGTGCACCTGCGGACGATGAGAATAGATGCTGATCTGAATCTGGTCTATGCCCAGCCTCAACAGGCGCTCAGCTTCCGCCTGGCGAATCATCACCGCGTTAGTTTTGATTTTTACGTTGAACAGTAAGCGCCGGGCGTATTCCAGCAGTTCGAATATGTCGCGGCGCATGAAGATTTCCCCGCCGCTGAAAGTCAACAGAAATGTGCCGGCCTCGGCTATCTGGTCGAGCAAGCCTTTGATCTCGGACGTGGTCATCTCGCCATGATCGTCATGATCCAAATAACAGTGAATGCAGCGCTCGTTACAGCGGTAGGTAATGTCGAAATGAACAGCGAAGGGAACGCCTAATTCCATTGCCCGCTGGTTCATGGTGTCCATCAAGCTCATGGCATGAAACTCCAAGCCTGTGTCGGGGGCATGCTTCTCTGGGAAGGCCGATGTGCGTGGATTGCCATTACCACGCGCAACAGAAAGTCGCAATTCCAAAGCGCGCGCGCAAGAATACGACAATGGATGGAAGGCTGGAGCTTAGGCTGGTAATGCACCCCGCTCCGCTCGATGGTGACGACTTTGCCGAGCACTTGCTGGCTGCGGACGGGCGGATCCGGCTGCGGCAACAAGTCACCTTGAACGATCAGGAAATCTCCTGAGTTCGAAACAGTAATGACACGGTGAATGAAGAAGTGGCCTGCACGCATGTAGAGCGCGATATCGCCGGGTCGCCACTGCTCAAAGCTCTGGGGGTGGATGGTGAGTATATCGCCTGGCCAAAGGCTGGGCAGCATGCTGGAACCTGATGCCCGCAGGCGCAACATGCTCGAATTTTTAAGTACCTGGGCTGCCAGCTCACACTTGATCTGTTCCTCATCGAAAACGGCTGGGGTATCCATTGAGCAACGCACGGCGCAATTAGGGTTTGCCGCTTGCATGCCCTCGCTCTTCACCAGAAATCCGGCGGGTTCACGTGATGCGCCGGACATAGTTGCTCGCGATCCTATGAGGTTTTCCGATTGAACTTGCACTGACTCTGAGTAGGCCCCATCTTGCCGCAACGGAGCGCCGCGGTTTCGAACACACGCTCATATTGGAAGGCCGGCTTCTGATAGGGTTTCCTGCCTTGTTTTTCTTGCTCTGGCGCCTGTAGCTCGTGATTGCCCGTATCATTCATAAGGCCGTCATTGTAGCGCCGATTGAGTGAGCTTAACAGCGGAATGGCTACCGCCCAACGTGGTGAAATAAATGCTGGAAGCCTGACCCTGCGAGCCGACGTTATCAACAATGATCCCGCTTGTGCCTCCCGTCTCAGTGGCAGTTATGAACGCGTTCGCGCTTGTTGGGAACGTATTTATGTTCGCTTCGCCGAGCGTACCGCTCACGAGACTCAGGAAAAGGCGGTCCGTGCCTGAATTCATGATTTCGGTCAGTGGTGAACACTCGACAATACTAGAGTGAATATTCAGACCGTTTGCCGGCGTGCCGGCGATAACATTACGGCTCGCGTCGAAGCCAGTTCCGTACAGGAAGACGTGGTTGCCCCCGCCGTTGTAGCCCTGAACGTAAATGAGCCAGTCTGTCGAGATGGGACTGGAAAAATAGGCGTCGTTGAAGGCGCCAGCATGAATGTTCTCCCCTCCGGCCGCCCCTAGAGTTGCTGTTAAAGGCGAACTCAGGTCCGTTTCCGTCTGTTCCAACACCGCCTTCGTGCCGTTGTTTCCGCTCACGACATAAACAAATCCGTTGGCTCCATCCACGATCGGAGGGTCTACAATTCCACCATTGGATGAACCATTGCCCACGGTAATGGGAGAATTCGCGAGCGCTGTCCCGTTCGAGGTAAAGCCAAAGAGCTTGCCATTCGAGCAGCCCACAAAAACATTACCCGTCATAAAGTCGACGACTGGCCCGGTCAATTTTGCGCCGCAAGGCACTGATACAGTGCCGGCGGTTCCCCACGTTGTATCAATACTTGGGGCAGGCGGAGTTACCCCGGTACAGTCCGGATTCACGGCGACTCCACCATTCACGGCGATCTGGCAGAATACGTCCTGGATCCGCACTAACTTGCCTTTGTCATCGCCTATGTAGGCTTTGTCAGTGCCATAATCCACGAAGGGGGACGATAGCGTATCGCCCGAGCCAACACCCGAGACGCCAAAGGCCAGGTCGGTCGCAGTCCCACTTCCAGCAACGGGAGCGGAGGCCGTGAATGTACTTAGGACTTTCGGACTCTGCGCATCTTGTTT
>Ga0209686_1001409_pt1 | contig 11844 bp, 10 predicted proteins | sample GraSoiAngelo_126_FD_185883 | JGI IMG/M metagenome (GOLD analysis project Ga0209686, IMG submission 185883) | Grasslands soil microbial communities from the Angelo Coastal Reserve, California, USA - 14_0927_09_20cm (SPAdes) (version 2) | ecosystem: Environmental > Terrestrial > Soil > Grasslands ...
TTCCACCTGCGTCGCGGCAGCCGTTCAACGACACCGTTTCCGATTTCGTGCTGGCCTATTCGCTGGGCGGCGACGTCGGCGTGCGCCTCACCGATCGCGTCGGCGTGACCGCGATCGGGCGGTGGCCTGAGCAACAGGCGCCGCTCACCCGGTTGCGGGACGGAATGTGAGCTCAGGGCTGGAAGCTGCGCACGCGGCGTTCGGCTCGAGACTGCTCGAGGCTGTGAAGCGCTTGCGCCAGCAGCGCGCTCCGGTCGTCCTTCCCCCGCTCACTAGCAGCGACCCCGGTATCCACCGAGATCCGAACGATGTCGCCATTCGGCATCGCGGCATAAGGATGCTCTTCGAGCGCCGGCCGTAGGCGATCCGCCTGGCGGACAGCGACGGCGCGGTCGGCTTCCGGGATCACCAGGCAAAACCGGCCGTCACGGATGCGGGTCAGGGTGTTGACGCGACGGGTCTTGGCCCGGATCACACCGACGAACTCGCGCAGGACGCGGCCGAGACCGCCCTCACCGTACTTGCCGCGCAAGACTTCATAGGCCTCGATCTCGAAGAGCACGATCGCCAGGTCATGGCTGTAGCGTGAAGCACGGCTGATTTCGTTCTCCAGCAAGTCCTCGAGAAACCGCTCGCTGTAGGCGCCGGACTGGCTGTCGAGGAGCGCGAGTTGCTCAGCCTGAATCAGCTTGCGACCCATCACGAGCGCATAGAGGCCTTCGGCGACGAAGCTCTGCAATGCCGTCAGCGGCTCCTCGAGATCCTCGCGAGCGCGGTCGAATCCAACCACGATGGCACCGAAAGTGGAAGTCCCCTTCTGCTCGGGAATCGGAACGCCGACGATGCTGCCTGCCCTCACTGCATCGTCAGTCAGGTAGCGCGACCACGCACTTTTTGAAATATCAGGGACCGTCACCGTCCGGTCGGCGTGCTTGACCCACTCGGCGATGCCCTCGAGCAGCCGGCGTTTTGCCTCCACCAGCGGGTCAGGCGCCGGCTGATCGTAGCCGGAGGCGAGATCGGATCCGTTGTCATCCATCATCAACACCAGGGCATAGTCGGCCCGAGTCAGGTAGAGCACGGCATCGACGATGTGCTGCGAGAGCATCTGGGCGTTTGATTCCGCGATTTCGGATTGCAGGCGGCGCAGCGCATGACTGACACGTTCCTTGGCCTGCATTTCCGACAGCAGGGTGAGGCCCACCGAGACCAGCTCGCCGGCGCCGAGCAGTTTTTCCGAGTCGTGCTCCTGGACGGCGTCGGCGGCCTGGATCAGGTCGTCCGGGAAAATCTTGAGCTGAAAGGCCAGCTCGGCAAATTCTTCCACGGAGTTGGGGGCGAACTTCACGGCCGGTCCGAGGACCGCGCCGATCTGCACCTCCTTCTCGTCACGCACCGGCGCCACGAAGTGGCCCACGCCCGACTTACAGACCGCCATCGTCTCCTCCCCGCGTTTGAGGAACTCCGGGTCGTGGTAGAGCGGGCAGGCTTTGCGTTCCTGCAGCAGCCGGCAATAGCGCGGGTATTCTTCGACAGCCGTGAGCGGGTGCGCCTCGAGGTCAAAGACCTGGAGCTTGAGCCCGGTGGTGGCCTGGAACCGATCGACGATCCGGGCGAACTCGGGGCTGCTGACCAGGGTGCCGAGCTCCCCCTCCTGCGCTTCTGGCTCCATATGCTGTCCGGCCTTCGAAGGTATGGGTCGACCTTCAAGGCAACAACGCTGTAACGGCGCAAAACCTGTTAACGGATCGCCGACGGCGGCCTGAATTCAGGCTGAATTCGCGGGCGCCTTCCCTTTCCGCGCCATTCTAGGCGGGTCGCGCCCGGTCCACCGCTAGACTGGGCGCGGTGCTCTCCACCCGGCTTTTGACCAAGCGCTACGGCAGCCTGACCGCGGTGGAGGACCTGGACCTGGAAATCTCGGCCGGCGAGCTGTTCGGATTCCTCGGCCCCAATGGCGCCGGCAAGACGACCACCATCAAGATGCTGGTTGGCCTCCTGCGGCCAACCTCCGGCAGTGCCCGGGTGGCGGGGATCGATATCACGGCGGAGCCGGAGCGGGCCAAGGCGAAGATCGGCTACGTCCCGGACGCGGCCACCCTCTACGAGAAGCTGAGTGCCCGAGAGTTCCTCGAGTTCTCCGGCGACCTCTACCACGTCGAGCCACGCCTTCGCGATCGCCGCATCGAGGCGCTGCTCAAGCTCTTCGACCTGCGTGAGCGGGCTAACGACTTCCTTTCCGGCTACTCGCGAGGCATGCGGCAGAAGGTCTCACTGGCCGCGGCCTTGCTCCACGACCCCCAGGTGCTTTTCCTGGACGAGCCCACCGTTGGCCTCGACCCGCAAAGCGCCCGCCAGATGAAAGACATCCTCCAGGACTTCTGCAAGGAAGGGAAGACGGTTTTCTTCTCCACCCACATCCTGGAGATCGCGGAGCGGATGTGCACCCGTCTCGCCATCATCAACCGCGGACACCTGGTGGCGATGGGGAGCCTCCAGGAACTTCGCCACATGGTTGGCCAGGATGGACAGTCGCTGGAACAGATCTTCCTCGAGCTGACGGGGAGCCGCGAGGAGGACGTCAGCGCCGTGCTGCGTGGTCTCGAAAGCTAGTCGCTCGCGACCGGTGATGCAGGGGCTCGAGGTGGGCCTGCTCCTCTGGCGGGCCCAGTTGCAGATGTTCCTCAACCAGACCATCCGCAGCGGGAAGCCCGGCCGAATCGCCGGCACCATCGTTGCCGCGGCGGTCATCGCGCTGGCCTGGGTTTGGGAGGGGCTGGTCACATGGCTGGGCATTCAGGCCGCGCACCGGATACCCCTGCGGGTCGACGACGTGCACCTTCTGAGCCTGGCCTTCCTCGCCTACACCGCGGTCCTGGTTTTCAGCAGTCTCGTCTTTAGCTTCAACGCCCTGCTGCTCAACCCCGACCTTGATCTGTTGTTGGCGGCCCCACGGCCGGTGGAGAGCATCCTCGCCGGCCGCATGGTGGTGCAGGTGCTCAGACTCTTCCTGCTGAGCCTGCTGTTTACTGCGCCCGCCCTTCTCGTGCTCGCCGTCGCGAATCACTCCGCACTGATCCCGATCGGATTCGCTGCCATCTATCTGCTCTATCCGATCTTCGTCGTCGTCATCATCTCGCTGCTTAGCCTGCTGCTGGTGCGATTCATCCCCGTGGGAAGGGGCCGCGAGGTTCTGACCCTGTTCGGGGTGGCGCTGGCTCTCGGAATCAACCTGCTCAATTTCCTGCTCAACCCGGCCCTGCGTGACTCGGGCTTCGCGCCGTGGTTTCCGTCCGGATGGGCCGGGCACGGCGCGGCGGCGATCCTGAACGGCGACTGGCTGTCCGCCATCGGGTGGGGCCTACCCCTTTTGGCCGTATCGGCGGCGATCTTTGCGGTCGGAACGGTTCTCAGCGGCCGCCTGTACCTGGCGGGCTGGATCCAGGCCGTGCCACCGCGACGGCGCCAGGCGGGATCAGCGCGGGGACGCCGCAGCAAGGGTGCCCTACCCCTGATCGACCCGGTGCTGGCGGCAATTGTCATCAAGGACTGGCGAATGCGAACGCGCGACCTGGCCCAACTGGTTCGGTTTGCCATGCCCGTCGCCTTTCTCGTCATCATCTTCGGGCTACGGTTCCCTCGGCTGCTCAGCTCGGTTCGGAGTCTTGGCGAAGGTCCGGCAGCCGCGATGCTAGGACTGATCCCGGCGTGGGTGTTGCTCTTCTCGTTGAGCATCTCCCTGGGGCTGACGGCGGTGAGTCTCGAGGGTAAGGGGATCTGGGTTTTTGCCGCCTCACCCAACACGACGCTCCGCTTTCTGCAGGGCAAATGCTGGTCGACCGCATTGCCGACCACCCTGGTGGTGACGCTGGTGGCCGTTATCGCCGAGATCCTCATCCGGCCGGGCTGGTTGTGGGCCGCCACCGCCGTTCTCCTGGCGGTCGCCCAGGCGGCGACCCTGACCATCCTGATGGTCGGGATCGGCGCCGTGTTTGCCCGCTTCGACTGGACCGATGCCCGGCGCATGCTGCACCCGGTTGCCGCCTTCATCGGCCTGGCCCTGTTTGGCATCGTCACTGGGGCGAGCGCCCTGGTTCTGGGAATTTCCCTGGCGCTGGCGAGCGCCACCGGCTTCCCGGAATTCACGACCTGGCTGGCCGCTGTCACCGTGTCGGTCGGCGGGGCGATCGCAGTTGCGGCGCTCGGCGTGCTCGCCGGCAACGAGCGCTTGCGCGGACTAGAGCTCGGCTGACTCCTCCGCGACCGGCACCGATTCCGCATCGGTGTTCGCCGCCGTGCCGATCCGGTGATGATGGCGGCAGCGAGCCTCGTATGCGGCAGCGCCACCGATAACCACGAGGGGAGCGTCCGCGGATGCCGGCCGCCCGTCGACCAGCCGTTGGGTCCGGGTTGCCTGACGCGACCCGCAGCCCGGATATTGGCAGGATGCTTGCAACTTGGTGAGCCTGTCCGCATATGCCGCGAGCAGGGGCATGGGTCCGAAGGGCCGGCTAAGGAAGTCGAGGTCGAGACCGACGATGATCACATGCCGGCCTCGATTGGCCAGCTCTTCTGTCAGGTTGACGATGTCGGGTTCGAAGAACTGGGCCTCGTCGATCCCGATCACGCGCGTGTCGGGCTGCACCTGGGCGCGCAAGGCGGCCACGTTGGGAACGGCGATGGCGGGAAAGCGAATCTCACGGTGCGACGCAACCGCCTCGATGGCGTACCGGTCGTCGAGCGCGGGTTTGAAAGCCTGCACGGTAAAGCCGGCGTATCTCGCCTGGTCCAGCCGGCGGATCAGCTCCTGCGTCTTGCCGCTGAACATGCAGCCGCTGATCAGGTCCAGGCTGCCGGACGGCTCGTCGAACCACACCTCCTGGAACGTTTGCGCCCGGGCTTCAGTGGTGTGGTGGCGCCGGCACACCGGTAGGAAGCGCTCCGGTGTGCCGTTCACGACCTGGAATCGCTGCGTCCGGCTGGCAAGGTTGCGGCAGCCTGGCTGGGCACAAACCCCATCGTCGAGCTTCAACGCGAAATCGGCGGCGCAAAGCAACTCGGGCATCGGGCCGGCGGGGCGGCCGGCATAGTCGAGCTCCCACCCGCCGACCACGACATCCATCCGATGAATGGTGGCAAGATCATTCAACACCTCGACCAGCCGGTCGTCATACTGCTGCGCATCGTCCACGGTGACGAGCTCGGCGGCCGGATCCAACTCGTTAAGCAGGGCGTTCGGATCCGTCGGCGCCGTCAGCCGTTGCATCCGGCGGCCTTGTCGCTGAGCGCGCTCCGCCTCAGCCTCCAGCTTCTTCGTCTTGCCGGAGTGGGTGGGACCGGAGTAGACGGTAAGGCTGCCAAGGCGGCGACGCTCGCGGTCCTCCCGATAACGCTCGTTGATCATTGCCTCAGTTTCGCTAAAGCGAGATCAGCTCCGGCGGAACTCTCTCCTGGCCTGCTCGACTTGGGCGGGGTCAGACAGCAGGTCGGCTCCCGTCATCGCCAGGGCTTTCGCGGCGTCGATCATCGCCTGGTAACCACGTAGCGAGCCGGACGCTTCCAGGAAGGCCTGCGAGTGCCCCGGCACCTCCGCCGGGGCGATGCCAATCGTGGGATGAAGAGCGGGCACCACGTGACTCACGTTCCCCATGTCGGTGGAGCCGGCGTTCTCCCACGGAATGCCCACGACCGGGTCGATCCCGAGCCGCCGGAGGTTCTCTTCGAATAGTTTCGCCAGCACGCCGTTGTTGCGCAGGTCGGCGTAGGGAGCTTCGTCGAAGCTCAGCTTGACGCTGCAGCCGGTGGCGAGCGCGGCCGCCTGGAAGATGTTCTTGACCTTCTGGACCAACTCCTGCATGTAGGCCTCGTCGCGAGCGCGCACCAGGAACTCGCCGCTGGTCCGCTCCGGAACGATGTTGGGCGCGGTGCCGCCTTCTTTGAGAAAGCCGTGCAGCCGCGCGCCTTCCTTGATGTGCTGACGTAACATGCTGATCCCGTTGTAGGCCAGAACGAAGGCGTCGAGCGCATTGATGCCCTTCTCCGGGTCGCCCGCGGCGTGTGCCGCTTTGCCGGTGAACTCGAAGTGCATGTGGGTCACCGCCAGCGCCCAGTGCAGCACCTGGGTACGGGTGTCGGGATGAACCATCATCGCGGCGTCCACTTCCTGGAAGATCCCGGCGCGGATCAGCCGGATTTTTCCGCCGCCGCCTTCCTCGGCGGGCGTCCCGACGACGAGAACGCGGCCCTCAAAGCGATCGAGCAGGTCGGCCAGCGCGATCCCGGCCCCAGTCGAGGCGGTCCCGATCAAGTTGTGACCACAGCCATGGCCCAGACCGCGGAGCGCGTCGTACTCCGCCAGGAAGGCGATCGTGGGCCCATTGCCGTTTCGCCGGGTGGCGGTAAAGGCCGTCGGGGTGTTGGCGACGCCCATCTCGACCACGAACCCATACTTTTTGAGGAGCTCGGTGAGCCAGGCCACCGCCTGATGCTCTTCGTAGGCAATCTCCGGGTTCGCATGGATGTCCCGTCCGATCCGCTCCAGCTCCGGCCGGAGCGCGTCGAGCCGGGTGCTGATCGCATCCTTCAGCTGGCTGATCGATGCCTGGGCAACTGACACGCTGGCCAATAATTGTATGGTCATGGCGGAGCATACGGCACTCGATCAGGCCTCCGATGAGGAGCTGGCTCGGCGGGTGCGCGAGATCATGGCGGAGATGGCCCCCCTCGAGGAGGCGCTCGGCCGGCTGCGAGCCCAGATCCAGCAGCTGGTCAGCGAGCAGAAGAAGCGGGAGCGATCGCAGCACCTCAAGGCGCGCATGCAGGTGCGCACCACCGTCGCCCAGGGACAGATGCCAACGCTTCAGCAGGTCGCGGAAAGCTCGAACGACCTGGTGCCGGCCGAGGCGTCTCTCGCGAGCCTGGGATTCTTCCGCGACAGCGGCACGGAGGTCGGACTCGGTTATGCGACGGCGCGCGAGCCGACCGTTTGGATGACGAATGGATCCAGCACCGTCGCCGTCAAGACGATCGCCGAGATCCGCTCGCGCTACGTCGACGGCTGGGATTTCGGCACCGCGCAACACCCTGGCGTGCGCATCCACATCCCAAACAGCCGGACAGAGAAAATCCTCCCGGCATCCGAAGTGTTCGTGCACCTACGGGAGAGCGCGTCAGGCCAATGATCTCCCGCGCCAACGTTCTCTTTCGCAGGCCCCTGAACTCCGGGAGCCGGCGCATGACCTCAGATTCGCGAGCGATATACCGGTATGGTGCGAACGGCTCGCTTCACCGGGGCCGTAGGGGCCATCATCTGGTTGGTCGGGACACCCGTGGTGGCCATCGCTGCTGTGCCATTTCCCTCAGCCGCCGAATACCTATACATGGGCATCCTGGCAGTGCTCCTGGGACTCACCCTGGCACCGGTGGTGCTGGCAATCGGAGAACCGATGCCACCACCCAAGAGAATGGTGGTCCGACTTAGTGGGCTGGCGGTATGCATCGCGCTCATCCTGTCAGGCGTCGTCTTGCTCGCCGCCGTGCAAGGTTGGCTTGGCGAAGCCGTTGCCCATCAAACGCCAAGCGCGGCGATCAGCGTCTTTATAGCCCTTTTTGTTTGGATCGGCTTGGCGTCGTATGCTTTACGAGGACCGACGACGATCGAGCGATGGACGTTCCGGCTTGGGCTAATCAGCGGCGCCTCATGTGTCGTGCCAGTCCTGATTAGCATCGTGATGTTCTACTTCGCGAAGGACTTTGTTTTTACCAACGCCACCGTCCTCCCCATTTTGCTATTCGACCTACTTCTATGGGCATCACTGCCCGCCTGGCTGACGGCCGTCGTCTTTGGCATGTGGCCGGAACATCAACCTGGCGAGGCCTGAGTGATCGGCGCTACGCGAATCTGACGGTCTCACCGAGAGTGCCGACGAGCGGTGGGGCACCTGGCCGGTGAACGCGGATTGAGGCTTCATAGCTAAGCGGACCGCCGCTCAGGAGAAAACTGCGCTCGTCCACGCTAAGCCGAAACCGCAACTGCCGATGATCGTCGGCCAGGTCGAAATTCGTCGTTCCGGGAGGACCAGGGTAGACCTCAAAGGTCAAGGGATCCCGGCTGCGCTCATTTGCGAATTGGAGATCGGGGCCCATCGCCAGTACGGCGCCGGCGCGGACGAAAAGGGGCAGGGTCTCGAGCCCGGCATCGTACCGGATCCAGCGCGGGCCATCGAAACGTCGGTCGCTCCAGAAGTCATACCAGCCGCCCTCCGGGAGATAGACATCGCGCGAGCCCATCGGCGTGAACATTGGCGCGACAAGCAAGTCGGGCCCCAAGAAATATTCATCGTCCACGTGTCGGGTCGTCGGATCTGAGGGGCAGTCGAAAACAAGCGGCCGCACCAGCGGGATGCCGTCGACGGCCCGAAGCGCCGCACTGTACAGGTACGGAAGGAGGCTATAGCGCAGCTGCGCGTAGCGCCGAAAGATGCTGAGCGCCGGCTCGCCGTAGGCCCATGGCTCGCGCGGTGCAGTGTGTCCGTGCGCCCGGGCGTGCGAGAAGAGCAGTCCCATCTGAGCCCAGCGGACGTAGAGCTCCGGACTGGGGGGATCCGTCAACGTGGGAATTCCAAAAAAGCCGCCAATGTCGAAGCTGGCAAACGCGGCTCCCGACAGGATCCAACTGAGCGCGCCGCGCAGACTCGCGGCCATGTCGGCAAAGGTGCAGCCGGGATCGCCGCCCCAATGCACGGGATACCGTTGGGCGCCGGCGTAGCCCGAACGTCCCCAGATCAGGCCGTAGCCGTTTACCTCCCTGGTGGCCTCAAAGACCGCCCGCTGATAAAGGAGCGGATAAAGGTTGTGCAGCTCCTCAGCCGGGGTGCCGTCATCGGCAACGGCGTCGTCAGGCAGGTCTTCGGCGAAATCTGTCTTGATGACGGCGACGCCCATCTCCAGCAGCTGGCGGTTTTTTTGCTTGAACCACTCGACGGCGTCGGGGTTCGTGAAATCGACAGCCGCGCTCGGCTTGGCGAATCCATGCACCAGGGCCAAACCCCCACCCGACTTGCTCTTCATCAGGAAGCCGCGACGCTCGCCCTCGGCGCGCATCTCTGAGTCGAGCGGCACGTACGGGCTCTCCCAGAGACTGACCCGGAACCCGAGTCCTTTGAGCTCCTCGAGCATGCCCCTGGGGTCGGGAAAGGCCAACTCGTCCCAGACGAGGTCGCCGTGATGACCTTCGTGAAAGCGCATCCAGTAAGGATCGAGATGGATGACATCGCACGGCACCCGCTCCTGGCGCATGCGGCGGGCCACCGCCATCACCTCGTCACGGTTGCGATATCCCCAGCGGCTGATCCAGAAACCGAAGGACCAATCCGGCGGCACCGCGGGCGCGCCGGTGAGCTGGTGGTAGCCCCGGATCAGCGGTGCCATCCCATCACCGACGATCAGGTAGAGACGCAGGTGGTCAGCCCGGGCCGTTACCTGCCAGGCGGCCATAGACGATTGGCCGAGCTCGTAGTAGAGCGGTGCGGTCATGTCGAAGAAGACCGCATACCCTTGTGAACTCAGCAACAGGGGGACGTTCTTGTACGCTCGGTCGCTGCGTACGCCAAAGGCATCGACCGTCCACGAAGAAAACGCCTGGCCGCGACGATCCAGCGCGCCGAAGTGTTCCCCGAGTCCGAACAACGCCTCTTGCGGCTTGAGCGCCGCGGTCAGCCAGCGCAGCCCGCGGGCGTGCCCAGTGGGGAAATGGTGATACGCGCCGCGGATGTCCTGGTCGTTCGGCTCCTCCACGAAGCGCTCCGCTCCCGCTGCATCGGCGAGGCGCAACCGGTACGGGTCGCGGTCGATCGTCAGGCGGAGCTCCGAGGTTCGCACCGCCCAGCCGGACGCCGTCTCCTCGAGAGCCCACTCGGCACCGGTGGGGACCTCCGGCGATAGCAGCCGCGACGGCCGAGCCGGACCAGGTCCGATGTGTACCCGGATGATGTTTGTTGCCACCGGACGAACCTCGATTGAGAGGCGCCGCTCCCGATCGTCTTCGGCAATGACGTCCAGGCGGTCCGGGCGCGCTCGCACGGATTGCACCCGCCGGATGCGGCGGGGGTCCCTGGGCTGGAAATCGGATGCCGGCCGGGCCGGCTGGGCGGCTCGCGCTACCAGCCGCGCTCGATCCACTCGTCGAGGTGAGGGCGCTCCCGCCCGATGGTGGTGGGCTTGCCGTGTCCCGGCAGAACCTCGGTCTCATCCGGCAGGGTGAAGAGCTTGTGCCGGATGCTATCGATGATGGTGGGAAAGCTGGCGTACGAATTCGCCGTGTTGCCCGGACCTCCCGGGAACAGGGTGTCGCCCGAAAACAGTCGCTCGGCGGCGACGAAGCAGATGCTGCCCGGGGTGTGCCCCGGAGTGTGCAGAGCAACCACCTCGTACTCGCCGAAGCGAAATCGCTCGCCATCCTCGACCCGGTGGTCGGCTTTGATCGGCATCATCGACTCGTCGGCCTCGTGACAGGTGAACTGCGCATGCGTCTGCTCGCGAACCGGCTTGAGTGCCTGGAGGTGGTCGGCGTGCCCGTGGGTCGTCAGGATGTGACTGACGCGCAAGCCCTGGAGCTCCTTGATAATGCGCGGCGCGTCGTTGGCTGCGTCGATCAGCAAGGCCTCCTTGCTCTTCGGATCATGCAGAACGTAGACGTTGTTGTCGTACGGTCCGACGGAAAGCGTAGTGAGCCGGAACACGAAAAATCAGTCTACCGGGCCTTCATAGAATGGGATCGATGGCTCAGGAACGACGCATCGGCATGCACATGCGTACCGGCCGCGGTCTCGACAAGGCCGTCGACTTGATCAAGACGCTGCAGCTCAAGGCCGTCCAGATCTTCACCGGCAATCCGAGCGCCTGGCGGTCGGCGCCGGTCGATGCGCAGGCGACGGCGTTCTTCAGACGCTCGCTCGAGGAGCTCGATGTGCGGCCGGCGATGTCGCATGCGATGTACCTCATCAACCTCGGCAGCCCCAACCCGAACTTCATGAAGAAATCACGAGCGGCGCTGGCCGCGGAGTTGGTTCGAGCCGAATCCTATGGCTGTCAGTACGTCGTCACCCACGTGGGCAGTCACATGGGCGACGGCGCGCAGGCCGGGATCGACCGGGTAGTCGCAGCGCTCGACGAGGTGCTGAGCGGCGCCGGCGGATCGACGACGTGCCTGCTCGAGACCTCTGCCGGCGGGGGGGCGTATGTGGGCGCGAAATTCGACGACCTGGCCCAGATCCTCGCCAGGCTGCCCCAGCACGCCGCGCGCCTGGGGGTGTGCTTCGACACCGCGCATGCCTATGCTTCCGGGTACGACGACGCCGGCGCGGATGGCATGCGCGCGACGCTGGACCAGCTCACCGCCATCATTCCCGCGCAGCGGATTCGCGCCTGCCACTGCAACGACACGACCGTGACGCTCGGTGGCAAGGCGGACCGGCACGTGAATATCGGCCAGGGCAACATTGGGGTCGAGGGCTTCCGGGCGCTGCTGCGATACGAGCCGCTGGCCCATTGCGCGTTCGTGCTGGAGACGCCCGGCGAGGAGCTGCTGGAGGGCCTCGAGAACCTCACCACGTTGCGGTCGTTGACGTGACCGAACCGATCGAGGCGGTGCTTTTCGACTACGGGCACACGCTCATCTATTTCGACGAGCGCCCCCACTCGGCGCTAGTCGGCGCCTATGAAAAGGTGAACCGGTTTCTGGCCGACACCCTGGAACGAGATGTCCCGGCGGCACAAGTCCTCATCGAGCAGGTCTCGAAGGCGGTCGACGACGAGATCCAACGCGATTACGCCGCCGGGCGACCT
>Ga0209686_1001417_pt1 | contig 11805 bp, 10 predicted proteins | sample GraSoiAngelo_126_FD_185883 | JGI IMG/M metagenome (GOLD analysis project Ga0209686, IMG submission 185883) | Grasslands soil microbial communities from the Angelo Coastal Reserve, California, USA - 14_0927_09_20cm (SPAdes) (version 2) | ecosystem: Environmental > Terrestrial > Soil > Grasslands ...
ACCACGATGGCCCCGGTCGGCAGGTCCCACGTCCATGAGGCGACGAGACCGGCGATGCTCACCAGGATGCCGAGCGCCCATCCGACGAGCAGCCGGCCGCGGGCCGAGCGCGCGAGCGCCGCGGCGGCCGTCGCCGGCACGATCAGGTAGGCGAAGACGAGCAGTACGCCCGCGAGCCTCACCGAGCTCGTGAAGACGACGCCGAACGACGCGTAGAAGACGAAGTCCCAGGCCCGCACGGCGCGCCGCGCGCCGGCGCCCTCGGGATCGAAGGAGATCTCGAGCAGCGGGCGGCGGACGAGCCAGTGCAGGACACCGATCGGCGCGTAGAGGAGCGCCAGGGTGCCGACCTCGGCGGGCGTGACGGTGAGGATGCTCCCGACCAGGATCTGCTTGATGTGCTCGCCGCCCTGGGGCGCTCGATCCACGACGAGCACGGCCGCCGCCGCGGACACGGCGTAGACGATGCCGATGATCGCCTCCTGGGGCACCGGCGCCCGGCGCGCGCGGCTTGCCGCGAACAGCGCAGCGCCGCCGAGCGTGAAGGCGAGCGCGTACCAGTAGGCGGCCTCGCTCTGGATCGCGTGCCCGGCCAGGAACGCGATCGTGACGCCGAGCGCCGCCACCTGGGCGAGTGCCAGATCGACGAAGATCACGCCGCGCGCCAGCACGTGCAGACCGAGATAGACGTGGATCGCGGTCAGGACGAGGCAGGCGAGAAACGGCGCCCACAGAAACTCGACCATCGCGCGGCCTCAGCGGCCTCCGGCCAGCGCCTCGGTGAGCCGTCGCACGTTGAGCTCGAAGAGCTGCAAGTAGTCCCGCGCCTCCGGATCGCCGCCGACGGAGGGAACGAGCGTGACGACACGCGCGCCGCTCGACGCCGCCACGCGGCTCGCGATCGAGTGGCCCGCGGAAGGCTCCACGATCAGAAGTCTCACGCCGGCGGCCTTCATGCTCGTCGCCAGCGCGGCGAGGGAGGCGGGTGAGGGCGGAACGCCCGGAACCGGCTCGACGGTGGCTACGACCACGAGGCCGAAGCGCCGCGCGAAATAGGGCCAGCTGTCGTGGTACACGACCACGCGCGCGCCGCGGTGGGCCGCCATGATATCGGTCCAGCGCGCAATGCTTGCGTCGAGTCGTTCGAGGAAGCGGGCCCGGTTCCGCGCGAAGATCTCACGCCCGTCGGGGGAGCGTCGCGCGAGCGCCTCGAGGATGGTCCGCGTCATCGGCCGCGCGTTGGCGGGGTCGAGCCAGTAGTGGGGGTTGCCGAAGCCGTGCACGTGGGCGCCCTGCTCGCTCTTGATCTTCGGCGTCTCGATCTGGAGGAGATCGATGCCGCGGGACAGGTCGACATCGCCCGGGCCGCCGGGCGCGAAGCGGGGATCGTGCACGGTGGCGCGAACGCGGGCGAGCCACGGCTCGTGATCGAGCCCGACCCGGACCAGCAGCGCGGCCGACTTGAGCCGTGCGAGCTGACCCGGCGTGACGTCGACCGCGTGGGGCTCGTGGAGCGCGGGCGCCAAACTCGCGACGGTCACGCTCGCCGCCCACCGCCTCGACGAGCGCCTTGAGGTCCGTCGAGGTCGTGACGACGGCCAGCACGTCGTTGCCCCGCGCCGGGGCCGCGGCGAGCAGGACGAGGGCGAGCGCCCTCAGCACCTACGATTTCTTGGTGAAGATCGACTTCGGGATCATGCAGTGGACGCCCTTGCGCACGTCCACCACCTGCGACACGCGGCAGTCGGCGGCCATCGAGCTGAGCGCGTAGGCCTCGTATCGGCTCATCGGCACCAGCTTCTGCTGCTCGAGGAAGTCGACGCTCTCGCGTACCGCGTTGATCATCGCCTTGTTGAGATCCTCGTCGAAGCCGGTCGCGATCCAGTGGGTCTTGGTCTCGATCCGCGGCCACTCGAGCTTCATGTCCTTGCGGACGATGAGCTGCAGCGCGATCTCCCGATACGAGCACTCGAGCGCGGTCAGGTTGACCTCGCCGTTGCCCTGCCGGCAGTGCGAGTCGCCCGTCCACACGAGCCCGCCCTTGAGGAAGATTGGGATGAAGATCGTGGCGCCCTCTTGCAGCTCGTTGATGTCCATGTTCGAGCCGTTCTTCCACGGCCGCAGGGTGGACACGGGCGCCATCGGGTCCGTGGCGTCGCCCTTGCGCGGTGACGGGTCGTTGGGATCGATGCCGACCGCGAGCGTACCGGGGAACGGCTTGAGGTCGAGCGTGATCCCCGGCTTGAATTCCGCCTGACGCTTCTTCAGATCCAAGGTGAAGAACTTGACGTAGCCGTCGGGCATCTCCGGCGCGAGCGCGCCGATCGTCGGAAAGTCCTTGCCCGGCAGATTGAAGTTGATCCCGAACGGCTTGGGCACGATCTTGACGATGCGGATCTCCATCACGTCGCCGGGCTCGGCGCCGTTGACGTAGATCGGGCCCGTCATCGAGTGCGGCCCGCCGCCCGGGTTCGCGCGCCGCAGCGCGACGATCTCGTCGATCGTGATCCCCGGACGCACCTTGTCGTGCGAGTGCATCATCGTCTCGATCGAGACGGTGTCACCCGAGTCGACGGTGAGCTTCGGCGGCTCCTTCGGATCGAGCCAGCCCCACTGGACCGTCTCGAGCGTCGCCGCGAGCGTGTGACGCTTACCGGCCAGCGCGGCCGGGCTCTTCTTCGCCTCGCCGGTCTGCTGAGCCAGGGCGTAGAAGGCGGCCGAGAGCATCAGCACGAGAGCGACCAGAGCCGTGAGGATCCGCTGTCTCGAGGTCACCGCTGCCATCGCGCGTCTCCTTTCGAAACCGAGCTCGGGAGGGCGCAATGATCCGGCGGAAGAGCGAGGTCGTCAAGGGCCGCCGAGGTGGCGACAGAGTCTGGCTAGATAACGAGCAGCACGACGCCCCACGCGGCGACGAGCGTCACGAGGAGCAGGCGGCTCAGCACGCGACGCCGGAGACGTTTTCTCGCGAGGGTAGCGCCCTGCGCGCCGGGCAGGTCGCGCAGGCGCTCACCCTCGGCACGGCTCGACCCGACGCCGTGCTGGTTCTGATCGATGCCGATGAACAGATCGCTGTGCGGAAACGTGATCTTCAAGAGGTCCAGCCGGTCGACGACGGCCGCACCACCCTCTGGGAGTTGCCGATCAGTGAGCCACACGACTCAGCGTCCGCCTGCGGGAACCGACCGGCGAGTGTCGACGGCCACACGAGGCGCCATCGGAGCCGGCTGGAGCCGCGTGTATCGCGCGCGGAGGCTGTCGAAGGCCCGCGAGTGCCACACGCCGTGCCGGTGCAGACGGTAGCGGGCGAGGAGCGAGAGGATACGCAGACCGTACACGGCCGAGGCCGAGAAGCTCGCCGACGACGCTTCGGGGAAGTAGCGGGTCGGCACCGCGATCTCGGCGATCCGGAAGTCCGAGGACACGATCTGGGCCACGATCTGCTGATCGAAGATGAAACCGTCCGAGTTCAGCGCGAGGTTCACCGTCTCCAGCACCTGCCGGCGGAAGGCGCGGTAGCCCGTGTGGAACTCGGAGAGCGACAGATCGAACGTCCGATTCTCGAGGTTCGTGAGGAAGCGGTTCGAGAAATACTTCCACCAGGGCATCCCCTGGGCCAGCGCCGAACCGCTCTTCAGTCGCGAGCCGAACACGACGTCGGCCTCCCCACGGACGATCGGATCGATGATCTGCGGAACCAGCCGCGGATCGTACTGGTAGTCGGGATGGACCATGACCACGATGTCCGCTCCGGCGCGCAGCGCCTCCGTGTAGCACGTCTTCTGGTTCGCGCCGTAGCCGTAGTTCCGGTTGTGCACGAAGATCTCGAGGCCGAGCTGCCGCGCGACCTCGAGCGTTCCATCGGTGGACCCGTCGTCCACCAGGATCACGAGGCTGACCGTGTCCTTCGGCAGCTCCTCGTATGTGAGACGGAGCGTACGCCCCGCGTTGTAGGCCGGCATCACGACCACGACCTTCTCCGACGTCTGCATGGCGCCACCCAGGTGCACCCTCGATGCCAGGTGGTGGCTCGTCACAATCTCGCGCACTTGCAGCGCGGCGCCGCGGTATCCGGATTTTTTCGCTACAAAAATTCGTAGGCGCGCGTGACGAGAATTGTCAGCGGCGGGCCTTGAGCGAGGCGTAGCCTGTACGAGACGAGACCGCGTGCGATGGGGCGTGACGACTTCTATCTGACGGCGGAGCAGCGCGAGATGCGCGACCTGGTGCGCGCGATCGCGCGCGACCGGATCGCACCGCTGGCCGCCCACGTGGACGAAGCCGAGGCTTATCCCGACGAGTCCCTGAAGCTCCTCGGCGACCAGGCGCTCATGGGGCTCTACATCCCCGAGGCGTACGGCGGGACCGACATGGGCACCCTGGCGTTCTGCCTCGCCGTCGAGGAGATCGCCTGGGCGTGCGCGTCGTCCGCCACGATCTATCTCGTCCAGTACGCCGGCGGCTGGCCGATCGTCGCGGTGGGCAACGAGGCGCAGAAGCGGCGCTACCTGCCGCGCCTGGCCTCGGGCGAGATCACGGCGGCGTTCTCGCTCTCCGAGCCCGGCGCCGGCTCCGACGCGGCCTCGATCTCCACGCGCGCCGTTCGCAAGGGCGACTGCTACGTGCTGAACGGCATCAAGCTCTGGGTGACGAACGGAAGCAAGGCGTCGGTCATCACGCTCTTCGCGACGGTCGACAAGGGCCGCGGCAAGGGCGGCGTGACGGCCTTTCTCGTGGAGCCGACCTTCCCAGGCTTCGCCGTCGGCAAGCTCGAGCGCAAGCTCGGGATCCGCGGCTCGCCCACCGCCGCGCTCCATCTCTCCGACTGTGAGGTGCCGGTCGAGAATCGCCTGGGAGAAGAAGGCGAGGGCTACAAGATCGCGCTTCGGGTTCTCGACGGCTCGCGCCCCGCGGTCGGCGCCGAGGCGGTGGGCATCGGCCAGGCCGCGCTCGACGCCGCGGTGGGGTACGCGAAGGAGCGCCAGCAGTTCGGTCAGCCGATCGGCGCCTTCCAGGGCGTCCAGTTCATGCTGGCCGACATGGCGATCGCCGTGCACGGCGCCAGGCTCCTCGTTCATCACGCCGCGGCCCTGGTGGATCGCGGGGGGGTCGCGACGGCCCTCGAATCATCGATGGCGAAGTGCTTCGCCGCCGACACCGCCATGAAGGTCGCGACCGACGCCGTGCAGATCTTCGGCGGGTACGGCTACACCCGCGAGTATCCGGTCGAGCGCTTCATGCGCGACGCCAAGATCACCCAGATCTACGAAGGCACGAATCAGATCCAGCGAGTCGTGATCGCGCGCGAGCTCGTCCGCGCGGCCGGCCGATGACGCAGGACCCGAGACCGCTCGCGCCCGCCGAGGTCGTGCGGCTGCTCGAAAGCGCGGCGGCGGCGATCCGCGCGGAGCTTGCGGCACTGACCGAGGACGTCCTCGGCTGGCATCCGGCACCCGGCGAGTGGTGCGTGAAGGAAGTGCTCGGTCACCTCGTCGAGAGCGAGCGCCGCGGATTCGCGGGCCGGATCCGCCTGATCCTGGCAAAGGACGAGCCCGACCTGGAAGGCTGGGATCAGGGCGAGGTCGCCCGGGCGCGCCGTGACTGCGAGCGGCCGGCCGTAGCGCTGATCGCCGAGTTCGACGCGCTCCGGCGGGACAGCGTCGCCCTGGTCGCCGGTCTCCGGGCCGCCGACCTCGCACGTGGCGGACAGCATCCGAAGGTCGGCCACCTACGGGTGAGTGACCTGCTGCATGAGTGGGTCCACCACGACCGCAACCACTTCCGTCAGATGCTGGCGAACGTGCAGGCGGCCGCCTGGCCCCACATGGGCAACGCGCGCCGCTTCTCGGCCGGGTAGTTCCTCCGTCGAGCGCGCGAGATTTGACGACGGCCGCCCCATGGTGGTACGTGTCTAGACATCTTGACAGCAGGAGGTCGCCCCCTTTGAATTACCGCCCCGGCATTCCTCGCTATCTGCAGATCGCCGACACCATCCGCGGAGAGCTCCGCGACGAGGGGGAGCGGATCGCCTCCGAGCACGCGCTCTGCGCCCGCTTCAAGGTGAGCCGCCCCACCATCCGCCAGGCGCTCGACGTCCTGGTCCAGGAGGGACGACTCTATCGCCATGCCGGCCGCGGGACATTCGCGACCCCCGCCGCGGGCGGTGACCGGAAGCTCCGGGTGATCGGCTCGGTCGGCGACATGATGGCGCTGGGCGACGAGACCTGGTTCAAGTTCGTGTCGCGCGAGGTCGTGCTCCTGCCGGCGAACATCGCTCAGGCGCTCCGCCTGCCGCCCCGCTCGTCGGCGTATTGCATCGTCGGGGTCCGGCACTCCGAAGCCGGGCCCTTCCAGCACGTGACGGCCTACATGCCGCTGACGATCGGTACCGCGCTCTCCGAAGAAGACCTCTCGAAGACCTCGATGATCGGCGCGATCGAACGGCTGCTCGGTATCCCGATCAAGCTGATGGAGCAGGTCGTGGACGCCGCGCTCGCGCCGCGGCAGGTGGCCGAGCAGCTGCAGATCCGCGCTCGATCGCCGCTGCTCTTCTTCGAGCGCACCTATTTCGCGCTGAGCGGCGAGCCCGTCGAGCACACGATCTCGTGGCAGACCGGGCGCCGTTATCCGTACCGCATCGTGCTCTCGCGCGCGGAGCGCCGGAACTGACAGTGCCCTATCGCGTCGGGTTCGATGTCGGCGGAACCTTCACCGACTTCGTCCTCCAGTCGCCCTCCGGCGAGCTCTCCACCGGCAAGCGGCTCACGACGTATCCCGACCCGTCGGAGGCCTGCCTGGCCGGCCTCGATGCGCTCCTGGCGCAGGGCGGCGTGCCGTGGAGCGACGTGGCGCAGGCGGTTCACGGCACCACGCTCGGCTCCAACGTCGTCATCGAGCGCAAGGCGCGCGGCGTCGGGCTCCTGACGACCCGAGGCTTTCGCGACGTGCTCATCGGCGAGGTCACCGAGCGCGTCCTGGCCGACGGCACGGTGCGAACGCCGCTCGAGGAGGCCGACGCGCGGCGGGCGATCCGCGAGCTGGTCGCTCGCGGCGTGACCACGCTCGCGGTGTGCCTGCTCCACGCGTACCTGAATCCCGTGCACGAGCGGCGCATCGCGGCCCTCGTCGCCGAGGAAGCGCCCCACGTCACGGTCACGCTCTCTCACGAGGTGTCGCCCACCTTCCGGGAATACGAGCGGACGTCGACGACCGTCGTGAACGCCTACGTGATGTCGATCGTCCGCGAGTATCTCCGCGGTCTCGCGACCGCCATGGGCCGGCGCGGATACCGCGGCCGGCTGTTCGTGATGCAGTCCTCCGGTGGTATCGCGACGGCCGAGGCGATGCAGCGCTACCCGGTTAGGATGATCGAGTCCGGTCCCGCCGCCGGCGCCTTGATGGCGGCCGCGTACGGCGAGCTCACCGGCCACCGCGAGCTGATCGCTTTCGATATGGGCGGCACGACCGCCAAGCTCGCGCTCATCGAGAACGGGCGACCGGCGACGACGACGGCCTTCGAGCTTCATCGCGTGAACAATGCGCCCGGCAGCGGGCTGCCCATGAACATCCAGGCGATCGACCTGGTCGAGATCGGCGCGGGGGGCGGCTCGATCGCGCAGGCCCGGCTCGGGGTCATCGCCGTCGGGCCCGAGAGCGCCTCGTCGACGCCGGGGCCCGTCTGCTACGGGCGCGGCGGCGTGGACCCTACCGTCACCGACGCCGACGTCGTGCTCGGCTACATCAATCCCGACTACTTCGCCGGCGGCTCGATCAAGCTTCAGGCGGGCGCCGCGGCGCGTGCGATCGAGGAACGGGTCGCGCGGCCGCTGGGGCTGTCGGTCGAGGACGCGGCGTGGGGCATCCATGCGATCGTCAACACCAACATGGAGCTGGCGACCCGCGTAGTGTCGATCGAGCGCGGGCGCGACCCGCGCGATCTCACGCTCGTCGCGTTCGGCGGCTCGGCGTCGGCCGGGGTGACGGCGGCGATCGGCTTGCTCGCCGCCGAGGTGAGGTTCGACGTCGCGCGCACGTACGTGCGCCGCCTCGATGCGGTCGACGGCGCCGCGCTCGACGCGATGTACGCCGAGATGAGCGCCCAGGCGATCGCGGTCGTGCAGGAATCCGCGGTCGCGGGCGACGCGATGGTCGCGCGCTCGGCCGACGCCCGATACGTCGGCCAGGGCTACGAGGTCACCGTGCCGATTCCCCGGGGCCGGCTCGACGGCGCCGCGCTCGCCCGCGTGCAGGCGAGCTTCCACGAGGTCTACGCCGCCCGCTACGGCTACGCGAACCCGGCGGAGCCGGTCGAGGTGGTCACGTGGAAGCTCTCGGCCGTCGGCGGCTCGCCGCGCATCGCGCTCGCCAAGGCGGGCGCGAGGGCGGCGGACCTGCGGCGCAAGGCGACGCGTCGCGCGTATTTCCCCGAGGCTCGCGGCTACACCGACACGCCGGTGTATGACCGCTACGAGCTCGCCGCGGGCACGTCACTCACCGGCCCGGCGATCGTCGAGGAGCGCGAGTCGACGACGGTCCTGCCCCCTCGTGTGACGGCGACGGTCGACGAGTACGCGAACCTGATCGCGGAGACGCGTCCGGCATGAGCCCCGTCGATCCGATCACGCTCGGCGTCATCTGGGGCGCTCTGCAGTCGATCGCGGTCGAGATCGGGACGACCGTGCACCGGACCGCCTACTCGGAGCAGGCGCGCGAGGGCCAGGATTTCTCGGTCGCGGTCTTCGATCCGCGCGGGCGCATGGTGGCGCAGGGCCCGTACTCGCCCGGGCACATGGGCGCGATGTCGTTCGCGGTGCGAAACGCGCTCGCGGCTCACGCGGTCGAGACCTTGAAACCCGGCGACGCCATCCTCTTGAACGATCCGCTCCTCGGCTCCGGTCATCTGCCCGACTTCTTCATCACGCAGCCCGCGTTCCACGATGGTGCGCTGGTGGGCTTCGCCGTCAACATCCTGCACCACACCGACGTCGGCGGTCAGCGGCCGGGCAGCCAGGGCGTCGAAGGGATCTTCGACTACTTCCAGGAAGGGCTGCGCATCCCGCCGACGAAGGTCTGGAAGGAATACCAGGAGCAGGAGGGCATCGTCGGGATCATCGCGGCGAACACGCGCACGCCCGACAAGGTGCTCGGCGACCTGCGCGCCCAGCGGAGCGCCCTGCGGGTGGGCGAGCTCCGGCTGCAAGAACTGGCGGCGCGCTACGGTCGCGAGACGCTGCTGGCCGGTATGGACGAGATCATCACGCGTACCGAGGCGAGCATGCGCGCCGCCATCGAGAGGATCCCGAACGGCGTCTACCGCTTCGAGGACTTCATGGACGATTGCGGCCCCGGCACGGAGCCGCTGCGCGTGGCCGTCACGGTGACCGTAGCCGGCGACTCGATGGTCATCGACTACGCGGGCTCGAGCCGAGAGACCGCGTCGGGCATGAACTCCTACATCAACTACACGCGCTCGTATTCCTACGCCGCGGTGAAGTGCCTCACCGACCCGCTCGGTCCCATGAACGAGGGCGCGCTGCGCCCGATCACCGTCGAGGCGCCCGAGGGCTCGTTCCTCAACCCGCGACCGCCCGCGGGCGGCGGGCCCCGCGCGATCATCTGCTATCGCACGTTCGAGTCGGTGCTGGGCGCGCTCGCACCGGCCCTGCCGGATCGGGTCGCGGCGGCCGCCTCGCACATGGCCAACCCGACCTTCGGCGGCTGGGACCGCGCGCGGAAGCGCCGCTTCGTCGCCTACGAGCTGGTGCTCTCCGGGACCGGCGCGCGCGCCACCAGGGACGGCTGCGAGGCGATGGCGTGGGCGTTCAACGCCGCCAACATTCCGGTCGAGGCGCAGGAAGCCAACCAGCCGATCGTCGTCGAGCGCTTCGAGCTGATCGGCGATTCCGCCGGCGCCGGGAAATTCCGAGGCGGCTGCGGCGTCCGCCGCGACCTGCGTCTGCTCGGCGACGAGGGCAAGCTGACGAATCTCTCCGATCGGCAGAAGTTCGCGCCGTATGGTCTGTGCGGCGGCCGGCCCGGAGCGCTCGGCCGCACCGTCCTCAACCCCGGAGGGGGCGGAGAGGTCGTCCACGGTAAGGAGTCGCGCGAGTTCGCCTACGGCGACGTCGTTTCGTTCCAGCAGTCGGGCGCCGGCGGCTACGGTGATCCGCTCGAGCGCGACGCCGGGCGCGTCCTCGAGGACGTCCTCGACGACTACGTGTCGATCGAAGCGGCACGCCGCGAGTACGGCGTGGTGATCACGGGAACCGGCGCCGCGCTGTCGGTCGACGCGGACGCGACGCGGCAGCTTCGCGACGAGATGGGGACGGCGCGGTCATGATCCAGTTCACCGCCGAGCAGGAAGAGTTCCGCAAGGCCGTCGCGCGGTTCGTCGACGCCGAGGTGGTCCCGGCGGCGGAGACGCTCGACGAGCGCGCCGAGTTCCCGACCAAGCTCTTCAAGCGCATCGGCGAGCTCGGCTATCTCGGCCTTCGCTACCCGGAGAAGTACGGCGGCGCCGACGCCGACATGGTGACGTATTGCCTCTTCGCCGAGGAGCTGGCGCGGGGCTCGCTGTCGGTGGCCGCGGCGGCGGCGATGCAATCGCTGATGGGGACCTACTTCGTTCATAAATACGGCTCCGAAACGCTGCGCCAGCGCTACCTGGTGCCGGCCCTCCGCGGCGATCTGATCGCGACGTTCGCGCTGACCGAGCCGAACGCCGGCTCGGACGTCGCGAACATCACCACGCGGGCCCGGCGGCGCGGCGATCGCTACGTGCTGCGCGGCACGAAAACGTGGGTGACGAGCGCGCCGGTCGCCGATCTCCTGACGGTCGCGGCCAAGACGTCGGACGAGCGCGGCCTGCAGAGCATCGCGCTCTTCTTGCTGGACCGCGCGACGATGCGCGGGATCACGCTCGGCAAGTCGATCGAGAAGATGTCCGTGCGCGCCTCGGTGACCGGCGAGATCCTGCTCGAGGACGTCGAGGTTCCGGCCGAGCACCTGCTCGGCGGCGAGACGGGCGGGGTCGAAAAGATCGGGGGCATTCTCTCCGAGATCCGTGTCATGACCGCCGCGATCTCGGTGGGGCTGGCCCGCGCCGCGTACCAGGCGGCGCTGGGCTACGCGCGCGAGCGGCAAGCGTTCGGCAAGCCGATCGCGGAGCACCAGGCGATCGGCTTCAAGCTCGCCGACATGCTGACCTCGCTCCACGCGGCGATCCTCGTGACCTACCAGGCGGCGGCGCAGCGGGCGGGTCATCACGCGGGAGGCGGCGATGGCGAAGCTCTTCGCCTCGGAGACCGCGGTCAGGATCACCGACGAGGCGGCCCGGATCTTCGCCTCGTATGGGCTCGCCACGGAGTACCCGGTCCAGCGCTACTTCCGGGACGCGCGCTTCCTCCTGCCCGGGGGCGGCACCTCCGAGATCCTGCGTGTGATCATCGGGCGCGATCTCGACTGGGACCGGGGCCCGGCATTCGCCTGACGCGAGTCGATCCACTGGAGGGACGATGCAATCACGCGGACGCTTTTTCGAGGATTTCAAGGTGGGTGAGGTGCTCGTGACGGGACGCCGGACGGTGGAGGGCGGGGACGTCTCGCGCTTCGCCGGCCTCACCGGCGACTTCAACCCGCTCCACACCGACGAGGTGTTCGCGAAGCAGACGCCGTTCGGGGCCCGCGTGGCCCACGGTATCCTGACGCTCGCGGTGTCCAACGGTCAGCAGAACCTCTCGGGCTGGTTCGAGGGGACGGCGCTGGCGCTCCTCGGACTCGACCGGCTCCGCTTCACGCTACCGGTGA
>Ga0209686_1001420_pt1 | contig 11790 bp, 7 predicted proteins | sample GraSoiAngelo_126_FD_185883 | JGI IMG/M metagenome (GOLD analysis project Ga0209686, IMG submission 185883) | Grasslands soil microbial communities from the Angelo Coastal Reserve, California, USA - 14_0927_09_20cm (SPAdes) (version 2) | ecosystem: Environmental > Terrestrial > Soil > Grasslands ...
CCTTCGGGTTATGCTTGCTGAGCACTTTGGTGATCGCCGCCGTCAAAGTGGTCTTGCCATGATCGATGTGCCCGATCGTCCCGATGTTCACGTGCGGCTTGCTGCGCTCGAATTTCTCCTTGGCCATGTCCTTCGCCTTCTGCGCCTGCCTCTAAGCCGAAGCGGCGCGACACTGCAAACTTTTGGAGCGGGGGACGGGATTTGAACCCGCAACCATCACCTTGGAAGAGTGAGACTCTACCGTTGAGTTACCCCCGCTCAAGCCCCCCACCATTCCCCGGCGTCAGCCACCGCCAAGTTCTGGAGCCTGGGACCGGGATTGAACCGGTGACCTCGTCCTTACCAAGGACGCGCTCTACCAACTGAGCTACCCAGGCCGAACCCGTTTCGCGCTGTTTTCGCCTGCTTCATCCTCGATACGTCAAAAGTGTTTTCCGCGGCGCGCGCTTCCCGAGCGGCACCTCCGCCGCGCATCAGACCGCCAGTGAACATCGCTTGCCTGCGATTCCTGCTAGCCCCCACGACGAGAGCCTGGTGGACGGGGAAGGATTCGAACCTTCGTAGCCCGCAAGGAGCGGCAGATTTACAGTCTGCTGGTTTTAGCCACTCACCCACCCGTCCCGCAAACTTTTCGGACGCGAACCACGGGGTTCCGAACTTTTTCCGCAATGACTTCCAGACGTTCAACGCAAAAACACAAATAGGACTCGTGTCAAGAGACACCAGCCCTCTCGCTTTCGCCGCCAGATTTCGTTCCGCCTCGCTCCCCCAGAAAAATTCCGCTGGAGCTGGCGGAGGGAATTGAACCCCCGACCCTCTGATTACAAATCAGATGCTCTACCAGCTGAGCTACGCCAGCGCCACTCAAACCGAGCAAGTCTACCAGAAGAGGTATGAGAATTGCAAGAGGTGGACTCTCAATGCAAGCACGTCCGTCGCCAGTATGGCGGAAATTCTCTCCCTCCATGCCCGGCTTAGCAAGGGACTATCTTGTTTCCAATCTATAATTTAGCATAAGTTCTCGGGAGAACGGAGAGCCGTCTCCTGCCCGTAAGATTCTTCGTAGGATTCGATTCTTCGAAGGAGCTCTCGAGCCGGTTCCCGATAGGATTCTTGCATCGTGGACCGCCGACTCATGCGAGAATCACGAGCCTGGGGAGCAGATCCGGGCAAATGAAACTCAACAAGCGAGAATGGATGGCCTTGGCGGCTGGTCTGCTTTTCGGGACTGCCGCGGCCTTCTATACCTACCAGCGATACAGCCCGGGCGGTTCCTCCGAGCGCGGTGATTTGCTCGACCTGATGCCGGCCGACTCGAGCGCGATCCTCTTCGCCGACCTTGGCGAACTGCGCTCGGCTCCGTTCCTGATGGAACTCTACACCTGGGCGCCACCGCCGCAAGCCGATGAGGATTACACGAAATTTTTGAACGAGACTGGCTTCGACTACGAGCGCGATCTCGACCGCCTCGCTATGGCGTTTCAGAAAACCGACCAGGATTCCACATTCTTCGCGGTCGCGGAGGGAAGATTCGATCAGCAGAAAATCTCCGCGCTGGCCCGCAAGTCCGGCACCACGGAGAGACCCGGCGGGCGCGAGATTTTCGAAGTTCCGGAGAGCGGCGGCACAAAAAAGATAACTTTTGTTTTCCTCAGCAACGATCGCATCGCTCTCACAGATCGTCCGAATCTGGGCCAAATTCTGAGCGCCAAGAAACCTAGCGATGAGATCGCGGAATGGCGGGCGCGTTTTGAACGCCTTGCCGGTTCGCCGATCTTCGCCGTGATTCGCCAGGAAGCCGCGGCCGGGGAGGCCCTGTCCTCACAAGCTCCGGGCGGCCTTCGCTCGCCGCAACTGTCTGCCATGTTGGATCAGCTCGAGTGGATCACCATTGTCGGAAAACCGGAGAACGACGGCCTGCGCGTTGTGGCCGAGGGAGAAAGTACGTCGGAGGAAACCACGCGCCGACTCGCCGATCTGTTGAATGGCATTCTGTCGCTGGCGCAAGCCGGGTTGAATGACGCCAAGACCCGGCAGCAGCTGAACCCTGCGTTGCGCGAGGCTTACCTGGCGCTTCTCAAAGGCGCGGATGTCTCGAAACTGGACCGCGGCGACACCAAGTCGGTCCGGCTCGCGTTTGAAATCTCACGAATCAGCAAGACGCTCCGCTGCTGGTTCAGGGAGCGCCGTTCCTGCCAAGCCCGGCGATACGGCTCATGCCAAGAAAGGCGGTCATACCTAGCAGGAGTTTCCTACCGCTTGGACGCGAGGCGCTAGCGAAGCAAGAAATTGCCGCTGCTTCCAAAGTCTTTTGGCGAACGCTCAAAATAAAAAAGCGGGCTAAAGCCCGCATCCACTTCACGCTTTGTTTCGGAATCCCTAGTCGCCCGCCGGACCTGACTTCATGTACCGCCACGGGTTAACCGGCGCATTGTTCATTCTCACCTCGTAGTGCACGTGAGGTCCGGTCGATCGCCCGCTAATGCCGGTGTACCCTACGACCTCACCCCGTTTGATCCGGGCCCCCACGACCGCCGAAAACGCCGAAAGATGCGCGTACCAGGTGGTGATTCCAAATCCATGATCGATCACTACCAGCCGGCCGTAGCCCGCGTGATTCTCCGCGATGACCACGACGCCGTCCGCGGTCGCGTGCACCGGCGCGCCGTAGTCGGACGCGACATCGACGCCCGTGTGAAACGCGCCCTCGCCGCTGAAGGGGTCCAGCCGCTCGCCGAAGCTATCCGTGATGTGCCCCATCACCGGCCAAATCGAAGGAGTGTAGGAGGAATCGGCAAGTTTGTGAGGCGAGAGCAATTGCAATCCGCCGCTCGCCACGGCGATCATCGCCGCGTTGCGCTTCAGAAAGGTGTACTGCTCGATGGAGCGGTCAAACGCATCCTGCGAGTCCGCCGGGTTGTCGCTCTGATCGAACGCCGCCGGATGATACCGCAGTACACCGTAGGTCATAGCTACTTCGGTTGCGAGAGATTGCAGAGAATCGAGGCGCTGGTTGGCGTCATTGACGGTGGCTTGCAGCTGGCGGTACTGCTGGGTTCTGGCTTCCAATTCGTGGCGAACGGCGTTGTAATTTCCGACTTTCCAAAGCATCCGCGAGTACGACGCCACGGCCGCAGTGACGCTGATGGCGCCAATCAGGGCGAGAATGGCGACGCCGTGTATTAGGTAGGCTGGTACTACTACCTTTCGGAGTTTCCCCGGCGTGGATGCTATAAAAAATGTATAGCTCTTGCGTCTCATGCTCACCCAGAGGCCCTTGGGGCCTTTTGTACTCACCATTTGCGGGCGACTCACCCTAAGCCCGCAGAAACCGGTCTCAATCTGAACCGAGGGAGCTGGTTCGCGACCAGGTCCATACTAGGTTCTGAGGAGGGCTCAGTCAACCCGATTTTAGTACCAGTCCGGACAGGCTGTGCCAACCAGTTTCCTGTACCAAAGGACAGGTACCCCGGTACGCCTTCGACGTGACGGCTCGAGCCGATTCCGGCCCAAAAAGGACAGAAGTACGCTATAACGCTATGTCCTTGTAAGGCAACGCAGAACGGCGAGCAACGCAAGGAAAAAGGCAAGGATTTTCGCTTTTAGTTTTGGTCATGACCGTGCGCGAAAGCGACCTGATTGACAAGATTGACAGGGCGTTCCGCCGTCGCGGCGAGGTCTCGCCGGAAGTGCGCCTCGGCATGGGAGACGACGCCGCGCTTTTTCGCCCTCGGGCAAGCCATGAAATGATCCTCACTTGCGACTGGTTCCTCGAAGGAACCCATTTTCTCCAGGAAAAGCAACCTCCCGATTCTCTCGGCTGGAAATGCCTTGCGCGGGCGGTGAGCGACATCGCCGCAATGGGTGGGGTTCCCCGCTGCTTCCTCCTAAGCCTCGCGCTCCCGGACAGCCACACCGGTCGCTGGCTTGACGAGTTTTTGGCCGGCCTCCGGCGCGCTTCGCGGAAGTTCGGATGTGTTTTGGCCGGCGGAGACACCACCCGCCGCCGGGAGATTTCCATGAATGTTACGGTTGTCGGCGACGTGCCAACCGGCCGCGCGGTGGTTCGCTCTGGAGCTGGCCCGGGGGAGCTAATCTATGTAAGCGGGCGTTTGGGGGAAGCCGAACTAGGGCTTGCCGTCCTCAGACAGAGTCGCCGGCGCGGCAATCCGAAGAATCTTCTTACGAAGAAGCACCTTTACCCGGAGCCGCGGCTGGCCCTGGGGCAGTGGGTTCGCGAGAAACGGCTAGCCAGCTCGATGATGGACCTTTCCGATGGCCTCTCGAGCGATCTATGGCGTCTGTGCGCGGCAAGTGGGGTGGGGGCCCGCCTTGAAAGTCGAACGCTCCCACGCTTGCAAAACGCGGACATGGCCCGCAAGCACGGTCTGGATCCCTTGCGCCTCGCTTTGCATGGCGGAGACGACTATGAATTGCTCTTCACCGTCCCGTTGCGCAAGAGAAAACTACTGCCGCGCGCCTTCCAAGGCATACCTCTCACGCCGATCGGGACCATCACAAAACAATCCAAGCTGGTCTTGCGCGATGAAAATGGCCGCGAGCAGCTGCTCACAGCTGGCGGATGGGATCCCTTTCGAAAAAGCGGTGCTTAGCGTGAAGTTAAAGCCGTCGGTTTCATTTAAGGCGGCGGGTCGGCGCCGGTTCGACCCGCCGTTCCCGTCTTGGTCGCTGGAACTACCGCAGGCGGCTTTTCCTTCGGCTGGGCCGGCTCGTCTTCGGTGGGGGCGGTATCGGGAGTATCCAACTGCAGCTGATGCCCGCCCGCCAGCTGTTCGAGCGGAACCACATTCGGGAAATCCGCAACGGGAGTTCCCGCGAGGGCGCCTTGCATAAATTCGAGCCAGATCGGCAGCGCCGCGCGCGCGCCGGTCTCGCGCTTGCCGAGGGAAATTTGCTTGTCATCGAAGCCCACCCACACACCGGCGGTAATCTGTGGCGTGTATCCTATGAACCAGGCATCGGTGTAATCCTGCGTGGTGCCGGTCTTTCCCGCGGCAGGCCGCCCCAGCGCTTTCCCGGCCACGCCCGTGCCGAACTTGATGACGTCTTCGAGCATAGCGGTCATGCTGCGCGCGACCTCCGGTGAGACGACGTCATGTACTTCCGGATGTGCTTCTTCCAGCAGCGCGCCATCGTAGCTGGTCACCCGCCGGATCATGTACGGATCGATGCGGATGCCATCGTCGGGAAACACCGTGAAGGCGGCAACGTGCTCGAGCAGTTTCATGTCCGCCGCTCCCAGGGCCAGCGGCAAATAAGGCGGCAGCGGCGTGGTGATGCCGAAACGCCGCGCCGTGTCCACGACGGAGTTGACGCCCAGTTTTTCCGCGAGCTTCACGGCCGGGACGTTGCGCGAGCCGGCCAGCGCACGCCGCAGCGTGATCGTGCCCTCAAATTTTTCATCGTAATTGTGCGGTGTGTAAGGCTGTCCGCCGCTGATGGTGGTGTACGGCAGATCCACAATCGTGTCAAAGGGCGACGCGCCCCTCTCCAGAGCGTCCGCGTACACATAAATCTTGAAAGAGCTGCCGACCTGCCTGAGCGCCTGGGTTGCCCGGTTGAATTTGGAATCTTCAAAACTATAACCACCAACCATGGCTTTGATTTCGCCGGTCGAGTTGTCGATCGACAGTAGCGCGCCCTGCGGCCCGGGTTGCTGTTCCAGTTGCACGCGCGCCGTGGTACCGCGCAATTCCTGAATCGAGAACTGCGCCAGGTCGCCCACCTTCAGCAATTCCGAAGGCTTCCTGCGGCCGGTCCAGGCAAAATCGCTCGGCGACAGAATGGCACGGTAAGGCCCGATTTTGATGACCGTGTCGCGATCGCCGACGCTCAGCACGAGTCCGGTAACGTAACTCCCTTTTTCAATGGCGTGGCGCCAATCCTCGTCTTCATAGGTGTCGAGCCTACCGAGATTGTCGCGCAGGACGTTCGGCAGATTCCCTTTCCACCCGTGGCGTCGCTCATAGGCGTGCAGCCCGTCGCGCAACGCCTGGTTGGCGACCTGCTGCATGTGGACGTTCAGCGTCGTGTAAATGCGCAAGCCGCGCTCGTGAACCGCCGCGGTTCCATACGTGGCTTCGAGATATTTCCGAAGCTCTTCGAAAAAATAGGGCGCGAGGTCGTTGCGCGGATACTGCACGTGTAGGCCGAGCCGCGACTTCACGGCAGCGGCTTCCTCTGCCGGAGTGATTTTTCCTTCTTCTTCCATGCGATGCAGCACCAGATTACGCCGCGCCAATGCGGCCTCCGGATTCAGCAAGGGAGAATATTTCGGGCCGTTGATCATGCCCGCGAGCAACGCCGCCTCCGGAAGGGTTAAATCGGTGACCGGTTTGCCGAAATAAAACTGTGAGGCGGCGGCGAATCCGTAATCGCCGTGCGCCAGATACACCTGGTTCGCATACATGGTGAAGATTTGCGGCTTGCTATAGCGACGCTCGATCTGCAGCGCGAGGAGCGTTTCTTCTGCTTTGCGGCGGAAGCTGATGTCGCTGCGGTCCAGAAACAGATTGCCGGCAAGCTGCATGGTGATGGTGCTGGCGCCGCCGGCGCGGCGGCCTCTGGTAAGGTGGCGCAGCGCCGCGGTGAAGATGCGCGGGAAGTCGATACCCCAGTGCTGCTCAAAGTGCTGGTCTTCAATGGCCGTGACCGCGTTGTAGAGGACTTTGGGACACTGCTCGTAAGTCATCAGGATGCGGCGCTGCAACGCGAAACTGCCCACCAGCTGGCCGTCATCCGCGTAGATTTCCGTGACCACATTGGGGCGGTAGGTTTCGAGCGCGCGAATCTCCGGCAAATCGCCGACGTAAACGAAAAGCAGTCCGCAGGCGGTGCCGAACAGGATCGCGCAGAGAAGCAGAAAGGCCAGAGCGACGCGATCGATCAGCTTGAAACTGCGCAGCCGCAGGGTGATCGGGGGAAGGTTCAGCATGAAAGAATCATTTTAACGCAGAAGCAAAGGTCGCGAACGCTTCCTAAGCACAGTGTCGTGCTTGGAGAAGCTTGTGCTTTGGAAACATACCGCGGATTTTCGTTGGGGCGTCCACTGGTGTGCGCAATAATCAGGTGACGCAAAATCGTATTTAGGCCCGGGAGTCCTCCGATGTTTATTGCCTTGTTTGCCGCTTCCTTCGTGCTTGCCCTGCTTTTGTCGGCCACGCTCGCCTGGCTTTCCCGAGAAGCGATGGACGCCATCTTGCGGCGCTTTGTCGTGGACCCTGTTGTCCGCGGTGGTTTCGAAAAGTACATCCGCTTCGCGATCGTCGTTGTGGGCATTTCAAGTGGAACTCGGGTTAGGCCCCTTCAGGAATATATTTCAGCTGCCGACTGGAACAAGCCGGCTTTGCAAGCGGCGTTAACGCAAGAATTCTGGACCTTGGAGCTTTATCGCACGGTCATGGGAACACTGGAAGGCGTGGCCGGTCTGCTGCTCTTGTGCATTTTCCTGGCGCTCATCGCGCCCGCGGTCCTCCGCATGCTCAAGGTGGAACCGCCAAAAAACCTGGGCCAGCATGAAAAACCTCGCGAACCCGAACGCCGCGTCGTCTCCTTGCGCTAAACCTCAGTCCGCCCGCTGGTAGTAACGTTCGCCGGCGCAAAAGCGGCAGAGCGTGCGGCCGCCGACAACGACTTCACGCTTGAAGTTAATGCCCTCGCCGCACTGGGCGCAAACGACGCGGGCGCCTTGGAAGCCCGGCAAATCTTCCGGCGGCACTTCCACCTTCACCCATTGCTTGTCGAACAAGACTTCATCGGGAAGCTGCGCGTAGGCTTTTTGCTGGCCTGCTTCTTTGTCAACCTCGGGGAACATTTCGCGGGCGGCCTGCTTGGAGGATTCTTTCGCGGCGATGCGAATGGCGCGGCCCGTTTGCAAATCCACAAACGTAGCGGCGACTTTGCCCCAGTCGCGGAATTTCAGCGCGCGCTTGCCCAGCCGACAATGGGCCACAACCGCCACGGCATCGGTGACGCAGCGGTCGATCTCGACGTAGGTGACCAGCCGCTTGCGTTCGGCGACGGGATCGTCGATTCCGAGTTCCCGCAAGCCGAGCATCGCCAGGCGCACGCCGAGAACTTGCCCGGCGCAGAGGTGGCCATGCGCCTTTGCGGAAAGTTCGAGATACTCGGCAAGACTTTTCACGGCGAGCTCGCGTCGCCCGGGGCTTCCTGAAACAAACCGAGCGACGAATTTCATTATAGGCTAGGGCGGGCTATCGGCAAATTGCCATGAACCAACCGACCGGAAAGTTCGCGGAGCATCTGAAGCGCGAGCCATGGAATTGCAGCCCGGGTTATTCTGATGGTCGCGAAGAATCTTTCTTCTCGTAGCCCCCGGGTTAGTGCTCCTTGGACTCGGGGGCGAATTGAATGGAAATCGTCCGATGGGCGACGAGCTCGGCTCCGTTCGCCGGAAACTCCACGACAAGATCAGTTCTCCCAGCGGGCCCTTTTGAGAGCTGGGCACCGGAGACGAAGACAATCTGTGAGGCGTTCCAGGCGGAGAGGCGGTACTGGCGCCTCGCGAGGCCGGACACGCCGAGCGTGAGGCGATCGCGGGAGGGTGACCAAGTCTCGGACACGATCCGCAGGCCCTCGGAACTGGCTCCGAGAACGGGCAAGGTGGAATGGTAGGTGAGTCCAAAATCGTCTTGGAGGCGTATGCGCAACGAGTGTGGTCCGGTGGACAGGGGAATGAGCACGAGGACATGCTGGTCGACGCTACTCGTCTCGACATGAAACTCTGCTGCGCGACCGTTGAGCGTGACGCCGAGGACTTTGGCACGCAGGCTGATGGCGGGCTGGAAGTCGATGGAAACCTGGCCAGAAGCTCCCTCCGGAGCTCTGACTTCCAACGTGATGCCGTCGATGTCTTTGGCGTAGTGCAAGTCGAGCTTTGCCGAACCGACAGGGACGTTGCGGATGGCGAACGAGGTCCATTCGGCGGGAACATGCGGCGCAAAGGTGAGCGTTCCCGCGGCAACCTCGGTTTGCAAGCCAAAAAGGCCGCGCAGCAGCGGGCTCACGACCATCGCGGCGGACCAGATCTGGTGGGGCGAGCTGGTGGAAAGCGACTGGTAGGAATCGCCCGAGAGAACCTCGGTGACATGGCCGAGCGAGCCGTCAAGCGCGAGCAGCGCGTTGGCGCGCAAATTTTCGTAAGCGGGAAACGCGCGGTGGTACCGATACTCGCCCACCGAAGCCCAGCCGGTAAACAGCGGCCACACCGAGCCGAAGTGGTAGCCGCCGCCGCTGAACCTCGGTGAGCGGGCCGAGATGATGCGCATGCCCCAGTCCGCCTGCTGATCGAGATCGCCGAGCTCGGTGATCATGGCGTCGGCTTTCCCTTGGTCGAGCAAGCCGAACCACATCGGCACGGTCGCGAGCACGCTCGGTTCGTCCACGGGGCGATTGTCTTGGTCCAGCGCAAAAGCGAAGCGCTTTTTATCGGCAAGCCAGAAAGTGTCGTTCACGAGCGGCCGTTGCTCGGCGAATTTCTTGGCTAGTTCCTTGCTCGCGTCTTCCCGGCCCGTGAGATGGGCAAGATTCGCGAGCGCGCCGAGCGCCTCGATGCCGAGCCCGGTCTGATACAGCTCGGTTTTGACCGGGAGCAGCGGGCCGCCTTCGACCCAGCCGTGCCCGACGCCCAGGTTTTTCGGAAAACCGTGCTCGTCGTAGGTGGAGCGCAGGAACTCGTAGGCTTTCCACAGGCTCGCCCAGTTTTCTTTGGCGAACGCGGTGTCGCCGCTTTCGACCACGTAATCGTTCATGGCAATGAGGTAGAGTGGCGTGGCATCGGCGGAGGCGTAGGGATACGGATAGCCCTTGAACCAGTCGACAAAAGTGGCGCCCTGCGAAATTTCGTGCGGGATCTTGCCGTCGTCGCGCTGGAATTTGCTGATGAATGCCAGAGCGGTACGCACCGTGGAAAAATCGCCGGCGGCGTCCAGGGCGAGCGCGGTCCAGAAGGAATCGCGGCCGAAAAACCAGGCGAAGCCCGGGCGCTGGGACTCGCCCGAAGTGCGGTAGCCGGCAACAAGCCCGGTGCCGAGATAAGGATTGCTGACCCGTCCCTGGAACTCGCTGATGCGCGCCCAATCGTAAGCCTGCTGCAATTGCGCGTCGGGAAGCTCAAGGCTGACCGTGCGCGCGAGATAGTCCTGGTAGTATTTCCGGGATTCTTCGAGCAGTGCGGGGTAGTCTGCGGTCAAATGCTGGTACATTTTTTCCGCCGCGGGGCGGCCTTCCATCGAGGCGGCGACAACGATGAGTTTTGTCTCTTTGCCTTTTTCCGTGGCGCCAAGGCGAAAGGAACTGCTCTGGGATTCGGAATAATTGGTCTGAAACTCCCGCTGGGGATCCGCCGCCGTGGGCGAACCGACAAACGCAGCGAATTTTCTTTGCTCTTCCCCAAAATAAAACGCGTGTTGCGGTGCGCTCCAATCGATGTAAGCGGCTCCGAGCGCCGCCGGCCACTCGAGTTGGAAGTCGCGATGGAACGCGGCCTCGATTTCGAGAGGCTGCTCGGTTTCCACATTCAGAACAATGATTGCGCCTTGCGCGTCCACCGGAACGAAAAGAGTCTCGCGCACGGTGAAGGTGTCGCCGGCGTAGAGAATGGTCGCGGATTCCGGACGCACGGTGAGCGTTCTGGCGAGTGTTTCGCCGGAAAGAACCCGGCCTTCGGTGAGGAAATGCAGATGAAATTCGCGGAAGATCTTCAGCGGATAGACCCACGCCTCCATCCCGCCGGCTTCGTTTCCGAACAGGGCCGCCCGTGTCCCGGTGATGGGCAGAAATTCCCAGGGGCGCACGGTGCGCGAGAGCTCCATAGGCGGAGACACTTCTTTCTGTTGTTGCTGGCTCCGGGCAGCCGGGGCCGCGGCGGTGATGCCCAGGATAGCCATCATGCAAGCAAAAACTGGTTTTGACCATTTATTCCAAGACTTTCTTTGCGGGCAGTAAGAAAACTCGCGCGAGATTTCCATTCTTTCGCTCCCCGGAGTCCTGAACTTGCAATGACAAGCGGGCCTTACTATAAAAGAAAGGGCGGGATTCCCGCACGCCCTTCTTCAGGAAAGGTCCGGTCCGATTGGCTTCCACACGCCGCAAATTTCTCCGCTCGCTTTGCCGGTCCGCGCTGGTGCTTCCGTTTGAAAGAGTTTTGACGCTGGCGCTGCCGGTGCCCAGGCGGCGGGCATGGGCGCGCACATCGGTTGGCGCATCGTTCGAGAATCCCAGAGCTACGCCGCTGGCTTCCGCGAGACCGGCTCAAGATCTGGGCGTCACCTTTGTGGATGTGGCCAGGGAATCCGGACTCACTGCAAAAACCATCTACGGCGGCGAGCACAAGAACAAATACCTTCTCGAGACGACCGGGTGCGGCGTGGCTTTCTATGATTACGACAACGACGGCTGGCTCGACATTTTTCTGGTGAACGGCACGCGCCTGGAAGGGTTTCCCGCTGGACAAGAACCGACCAATCATCTTTTCAAGAACAATCGCGACGGAACGTTTACCGACGTGACGGCCAAGGCCGGACTGGTGCATTCAGGATGGGGCCAGGGAGTTTGCATCGGCGACTACGACAACGACGGCTTCGACGATTTGTTCGTCACCTACTTCGGGAAAAACGTGCTGTATCACAACAACGGGAATGGCACGTTCAGCGATGTCAGCGAGAAAGCCGGGGTCGCGGGCACGGGCAAGCGGTGGAACACCGGCTGCGCGTTCGTCGACTATGACCGCGCAGCCGGTGTTCCACCGCT
>Ga0209686_1001427_pt1 | contig 11760 bp, 7 predicted proteins | sample GraSoiAngelo_126_FD_185883 | JGI IMG/M metagenome (GOLD analysis project Ga0209686, IMG submission 185883) | Grasslands soil microbial communities from the Angelo Coastal Reserve, California, USA - 14_0927_09_20cm (SPAdes) (version 2) | ecosystem: Environmental > Terrestrial > Soil > Grasslands ...
AGCCTGCAGCCGGCGGCGGGTGCGCACGGCGAGTGGACCGGCCTGCGCATGATCCAGGCCTACCACCGCAGCCGCGGCGAGAGTCGTGATGAGGTGCTGGTCCCCGACAGCGCGCATGGGACGAACCCGGCCAGCGCCGCGCTCTCACGCCTGAAGACGGTGACCATCAAGTCCGGACCGGACGGTCTTGTTCAGCTCGACGACCTGAAGAGCAAATTGTCGCCCCGGGTGGCCGCGGTGATGCTAACGAATCCCAACACCGTCGGTCTGTTCGAAAAGGACATTCTCGAGATCGCGCGACTTTCGCATGAGCAAGGGGTGCAGGTCTACTACGACGGCGCCAACCTCAACGCGCTGGTGGGGGTTGCGCGGCCGGGCGACATGGGCTTCGACGTGGTCCATCTCAACCTGCACAAGACCTTCTCTACTCCGCATGGCGGCGGCGGCCCGGGCGCGGGACCGGTTGGCGTGAAGTCTCATCTGGTTCCGTTCCTGCCCATCCCGACGGTGGAGCGCACCGACGAAGGCTTTCGTTTCGAGTACGACCGCCCGCTGTCGATCGGGAAAGTCCGTTCCTTTTATGGCAACTTTGGGATGCTGGTCCGCGCCTATGCCTACATTCGCACCTACGGCAATACGATCAGCGAGGTCGCCCAGAACGCAGTGCTCAACGCCAGCTATCTGCGGCAGCACCTCCGTCGTTCCTTCGAGGATGCCTTCAGTGGCCCGTCCCTGCATGAATTCGTGCTAACCGCGAAGAAGGCAAAGGCCCAGGGGGTGTCGGCGAAGGACATTGCCAAGCGGCTGATCGACCTCGGCTTTCACCCCCCGACGGTCTACTTTCCGTTGATCGTTCCCGAAGCCCTCATGATCGAGCCCACCGAAACCGAATCGAAGGCCACCCTCGACGCCTTTGTCAGGGCGATGGAGCAGATCGTCGAGGAGATCGCCCGCGATCCGGAGATCGTCAGGACCGCGCCGCACGATGCGCCGGTGGGACGGCTTGACGAGGTCCGAGCGGCGCGCCAGCTGGACCTGCGCTGGCGGCCAAAAGCCACCGAAACCGCTCTCGTTGCCGCTTCAAGACCGGCACCGAAAACCGCGCCACGTTAGGCGCCGGCAATAGCCGATTTTTGGCGCAAAATTAGATATAATTCGAATACGCGATTTGCTGAATCCTAAGGGACAAACGACGCCTGCCTATGACGCCAAGGCCATCCAAGTTTTGGAGGGTTTGGAGCCAGTCAGACGCCGTCCCGGGATGTACATCGGGTCGACCGATAACCGGGGTCTCCATCACCTCATCTATGAGATCGTCGACAACTCGACCGATGAGGCGCTGGCAGGGTTCTGCACCCGGATCGAGGTAACCCTCCACCAGGACGGGTCCGCCTCGGTCGCCGACAACGGCCGTGGCATCCCGGTCGACATCATGAAAGACCAGGGCAAGCCCGCCCTGGAGGTCGTCATGACCAAGCTCCACGCCGGCGGCAAGTTCGGCGGAGGTGGCTACAAGGTGTCGGGAGGTCTGCACGGGGTCGGGTTGTCCGTCGTCAACGCCCTGTCGGAGCGGCTGCTGGTGACGGTGATGCGGCACGGCAAGCAGCACGACCAGGAATACCGCAGGGGTACGCCGGTCGCGCCGCTCAAAGCCAGCGGTAAGGCCGACACCACGGGGACATATATTCGGTTCTGGCCGGATCCAGAAGTCTTCGAAGAGCTCGGCTTCCACTGGGACATCGTGTCGCATCGGTTGCGGGAGCTGGCCTTCCTCAACAAGGCGCTGACCATCGTGCTGCACGATGAGCGGATCGACCTCGAGTACACCTTCTACTTCGAGGGCGGCATCGGCGCGTTCGTCAAGTATCTGAATCGCGACAAAGGTTGGGTGAATCTTCGGCCGTTGCACGTTGAGCGCGAGACCGACGGAAACACCGTCGAGATTGCGCTGCAGTACAACCAGGGTTTCACCGAGAGCGTCCTGGCCTTCGCCAACGACATCAACACCGTGGAGGGTGGCAGCCATGTCACCGGGTTCCGCTCGGCGTTGACTTCGGTCCTGAACAAGTACGCCCGCAAGGCCAACCTGATGCGCGAGCAGGATCCCAACCTGACCGGTGATGACGTCCGCGAGGGACTCACGGCCGTGATCAGCGTCAAGGTGCGCGAGCCTCAGTTCGAAGGCCAGACTAAAACAAAGCTCGGCAATTCGGAGGTCCGCGGCCAGGTCGAGACCGTCTTCTCGGAGGCCTTCACCCAGTACCTGGACGAGAACCCGCCGGATGCGCGGCGCATCATCGAGAAATGCCTGGTCGCGGCCCGCGCCCGCGATGCGGCCAAGCGCGCCCGAGAGCTGGTGCAGCGGAAGTCATTGCTCGAGTCGTCGACGCTCCCAGGCAAGCTGGCCGATTGTTCGGAGCGCGACCCGAGCCTGAGCGAGATCTATCTGGTCGAGGGCGATTCGGCCGGTGGTTCAGCCAAGGGCGCGCGTGACCGTCGCTTCCAGGCCATCCTGCCCCTTCGTGGGAAGATCCTCAACGTCGAGAAGGCTCGCGAAGACAAGATCCTCACGTCCGAACAGATCCGCAACCTGATCACCGCGCTCGGTACCGGCGTGGGCGAGAAGTTTGATATCGGAAAGCTGCGCTATCACCACGTAATCGTGATGACCGATGCTGACGTTGATGGCTCGCACATCCGCACCCTGCTGCTGACCTTCTTCTTCCGCTACATGCCGCAGGTGATCACGGAAAAGTACCTCTACATCGCGCAGCCGCCGCTTTACAAGATCACGCGAGGCAAAGAGATCGGCTACGCCTACACCGAGGAGCAGAAGAACCGCAAGCTGGCACAGATGACGGGCAAACCAGAGGTCGCGCGCTACAAGGGTCTCGGTGAGATGAATCCCGAGCAGCTCTGGGAAACCACGATGAACCCGCAGAACCGCATGCTGCTGCGGGTCGAGATCGACGACGCGGTCGAAGCCGACAAAATCTTCGATGTGCTGATGGGCAACGACGTCGATCCCCGCAAGCGCTTCATCCAGACGCACGCGAAGACCGTGCGGAACCTGGATATCTAGTCGCTTCCCTCGCTGGTCAGTCCGCAATGAAAATCGCGCTTGATGCGATGGGCGGTGATTTCGCCCCCGAGCAGATCGTGGCGGGCGGCGTCCAGGCGCATCGCGAGCTGGGCGTGGACGTCATCTTCGTCGGTGTCAAGGATCGGGTCGACGCGGCGCTGGCCGCCTCTGGCGCCGGAAAATGGGCCCAGATCGAAGAGGCGCCGGAGGTGATCGCCATGGACGAGCATCCGGCGCAAGCGGTTCGCAGCAAGAAGGCGTCCTCGATCGTCCGCGGCATCCAGATGGTGGAGGACGGGCGGGCCAACGGTTTCGTCAGCGCCGGCAACAGCGGGGCGGTAATGGCGGCGGCACTCTTCGGCCTGCACCGCATCGCCGGCATCGACCGGCCGGCGATCGGGTCCATCATCCCCGCCGCCGGCGGAAAGAACTGCTTCCTCCTCGATGTCGGGGCAAACACGGATGCCAAGCCGGAGCACCTGCTGCAGTACGCGGTGATGGGCGGGATCTACGCCGAGAAGCTGATGGGCGTCGCGAGCCCGCGAGTGGCTCAGCTCAGTAACGGCGAAGAGGCGGGCAAGGGCAACCAGCTCGTCCAGGCGGCGGAGCGCCTGCTGCGGGTCCAGCCCGGGATCAACTTCATCGGTAACGTCGAAGGCAAGGATATTTTCCGAGGCAAGGCGGACGTCGTTGTCACCGACGGCTTCAGCGGCAACGTTCTGATCAAGACGGCGGAAGGCGCCGCGGAGTTTGTCTTCCAGAGCGTCCGTGATGCGGTACAGGGCGACCCGCTGGCCAGCCTGGGTGGTCTGCTCATCCGCCCCAAGCTGCGGGCCGTCCGGCGTCGGGCCGACTGGAGGGAGTTCGGCGGCGCGCTCCTGCTGGGCGTCAACGGCGTGGCGGTGATCGCCCACGGTCGCTCAGATGCACGGGCGATCTACAACGCGGTCCGCGTGGCGCGCGACGCCGTCGACCAGAAGGTGGTTCCGACGATCGCGGCAGCGGTCCCATCCATGACGGTCCAGCCGCAACCATCGGCGCCTAAATCTGCACCTTTCGTAACATGACGGCATGGGAGGCAATGGGGTTCGTCCCGAGCACCGCGTGGTCGTCACCGGCATGGGCGTGCTGGCACCGAACGGGAACAACCTTGCCGAGTTCTGGGACAGCTTGATCGAGGGGCGGTCCGGACTGGGGATTGCGACCTCGTTCGACGTCTCGGACCTGCCAGTGAAGACGGTCGCCGAGCTAAAGAATTTCGATCCGCGCAACTACATGGATTTCAAAGAAGCCAAGCGGATGGCCCGCTTCAGCCAGGTCGGCGTGGCCGCGGCCAAGATGGCCATCGATCAGTCGGGCCTGGAGCTGGTGAAAGAGGACCGGACTCGCATCGGCTGCGAGCTGGGCACCGGAATTGGCGGCTTCAAGGAAATCTCGGAAGAGATCGAAGCGTTCGCCCTCCGCGGGGAGCGCGGCCCGGACCGCATCTCACCATTCTTCGTGCCGCGGGTGATTCCCAACATGGCCTCCTGCCAGATCGCGATCCAGTTCGGCCTGGAGGGCCCGAACAACACCGACACCACCGCGTGCGCCGCATCCACCCAGGCACTGGGCAACGCCTACCGGGTGCTTCAGCGTGGGGATGCCGACGTGATGCTCGCCGGCGGCGCCGAGGCGAATCTCTGTCGCTTCGGGCTGGCCTCGTTCGCTGCCATGAAGGTGCTCTCCACCTACTCAGAGGATCCGACCAAGGCCAGCCGGCCGTTCGACGCGCAGCGCGACGGGTTCGTCCCCGGTGAGGGGGCCGGCATGCTGGTGCTCGAGACGCTCGAGCACGCCCAGGGCCGCGCGGCGGAGATCTATGGCGAGATCATCGGGTTCGCCGTGACCGACGACGCCTTTCACATCGTGATGCCGGAAGAGGATGGGGATGGTCCCGCCCGCGCCATGGCAAAAGCGCTCGAGGATGCCCACATCGGTCCCCAGGAGGTCGACTACATCAACGCCCACGGGACCTCGACCCAGCTCAACGATAAATCCGAAACCGCGGCGATCAAGCGGGTCATGCGCGATCGTGCGAAGCAGATCCCCATCTCGAGCACAAAGTCGATGATCGGGCACCTCCTGGGTGCGGCCGGAGCCGTCGAGGCGATCGCGTCGATCCTGTGCATCAATCAAGGCATCGTCCACCCGACGATCAACCTGGAGCACCCGGACCCGGAGTGCGACCTGGACTACGTGCCGAATGAACCACGCCGCCACCAGATCAAGGTCGCGATGTCCAACTCATTCGGGTTTGGTGGCCAGAACGCCTGCATCGTCCTCAAACGCTTTGACAACAACTAAGATCCAGTCTTCCTTCACGAGGTCAGCATGGAGCCACTAAACATCGGCACCGTTCTGCCATTGCAGCTCGAGAGCGAGATGCGCTCGAGCTACATGGACTATGCCATGAGCGTCATCGTCAGCCGGGCGCTGCCGGACGCTCGTGATGGGCTAAAGCCCGTCCATCGCCGCATTTTGTACGCGATGCAGGAACAGGGGATGACCCCCGGCGCCCGCTACCAGAAGTGTGCCGCGATCATCGGCGAGGTGCTGAAGCACTATCACCCGCACGGCGATAGCTCCGTCTACGACTCCCTCGTCCGACTGGCGCAGGATTTCTCGCTGCGCTACCCGCTGGTCGACGGTCAGGGCAACTTCGGATCGATTGACGGCGACTCGGCGGCCGCCTACCGGTACACCGAAGCGCGGCTGGCGCCGATCGCCGCCGAATTGCTGGTCGACCTGGAGAAGAACACCGTCGACTTCGGCGACAACTACTCCGCGACCCGCCAGGAGCCGCTCGTGCTGCCCGCCCGGCTGCCCAACCTGATGATCAACGGTTCATCGGGGATCGCGGTCGGGATGACGACCAACATTCCCCCGCATAACCTCGGCGAGGTCTGCGACGCGGAGATCTACCTGATCGATATCAACCGGACGCGACCACCGAGGATTTGATGAAGCTGGTGCGGGGCCCGGACTTCCCGACCGGCGGGATCATCATCGGCCGCGAGGGGATCGCCGCCGCCTATGGCACCGGCCACGGCCGGTTGATCGTCCGTGCCCGCCACACCTTCGAAGAGGCGAAGAACGGCCGCGAGCGGATCATCATCACCGAGATCCCCTACATGGTCAACAAGGCGACCCTGGTCTCCCGGATCGCCGAGCTGGTTGGTGAGCGCAAGCTCGAGGGCATCGCCGACCTCAACGATGAGTCCGATCGCCACGGGATGCGGATCGTGATCGAGCTCAAGAAAGACGCGCGGGCGCTCACCGTCCTGAACAACCTGTACAAGCACACCGCGTTGCAGACCACTTTTGGCGTGATCTCGCTCGCCCTGGTCGAGGGCCGTCCGGTGGTGCTCAACCTCAAGGCCCTGCTCCAGCACCACATCGATCACCGGCGCGAAGTCCTGACCCGCCGGACGCGCTACGAGCTGGAGCGCGCCCGAGACCGCGCGCACCTGCTGGAAGGCCTCAAGATCGCGCTCGACAACCTCGATGCCGTGATCAAGACGATCCGTGAGTCGCAGGACGAGAAGACGGCGCAGGAGCGCCTGCAGGAACGGTTCAAGCTCTCCGACCGGCAATCGAAGGCGATCGTGGACATGCGGCTGGGCCGCCTCACCCGGCTCGAGCGAAACAAAGTCATGGAGGAGTACGAGGAGGTCATCAAACGGATCGCCTACCTCGAAGATCTCCTCCAGCATGAAGCGAAGATCATGATGCTCATCAAAGACGATCTGGCCGAGCTGAAGAAGAAGTATGGCGACGCTCGCCGGACCACCCTCGACTTCCAGGGCTCCGTCGAGCTCAACGAGGAGGATCTGGTACCCAAGGAGGACGTGGTGGTTACGCTGACCCACCGCGGCTACGTCAAGCGCGTGCCGGCGACGACTTACCGGCCACAGCGGCGAGGTGGTAAGGGCGTGCTCGGAGCGGCCCGGGTGGAGTCAGATTTCGTGGAGCACCTGGCGATCTCCTCGACTCACTCCGACATGCTCTTCTTCACCAATCACGGATCCGTCTTCCGGTTGCGGGTGCACGAGATCCCCGACGTCAACCGGCAGGCCAAGGGGCTCCCCGTGGCGAACCTGATCGACATCGATCCTAAAGACAAGATCACGGCCGTCGTTGGCATCACGGATTGGGCTGAGGACCGATACCTGGTGATGGTGACCAAGCAGGGCACCATCAAGAAGACGCCGGCGCGGCTCTACAGCCAGGTCCGCCGAAACGGCCTGATCGCCATCAACCTGACAGAGGGCGACGAGCTCAACTGGGTGAAGCTGAGCGCGGGATCCGATGAGCTGATCATCGCCACCACCGACGGCAAGGCCATCCGGTTCAGTGAAAAGCAGGTTCGCCCGATGGGTCGCGATACCACCGGGGTGCGCGGGATCACGCTGCGGAAGGACGCCCTGGTCGCCGGCTTCGACATCGTCAGAAAGGGCGCTCACCTGCTGGTCGTCTCGGCCAAGGGCTACGGCAAGCTGACGCTGCTCGAGGATTATCCCTCGCATTCCCGCGGCGGGCAGGGCGTTTACACCATGGCGATCACTGACCGCACCGGCCCGCTGGTCGGGATGCGAGTGGTGGTCAATCCCGAAGAGGAACAACTGATCGTCATCTCGGAGGGTGGCCAGGTGATTCGCACCCCGATCGAGAACATTCGGGTAGCCGGCAGGCAAACCCAGGGCGTGATCATCATGCGCCTGGATGAAGGCGATACGGTGGCCACGATTGCCGGCGTGGGGGGAGCGGAGGAGGCCGAAGAGTAACCCTCCCAGTCGTCGGCATCGCTTGCGCTGGTGTCGGCCTGGTCCTTCTCCTCTACGCGATTCAGCGCGCCTGGCGTGCCTATCGGAGGGCCGCCCGTCGCGCCCGAGAGCTCTCGGTTTACGCCGGCGAGGAGGCCATGTCGCTCGAGCGGCTGGCGGCGCAATTGAACGAGCATGGCTTCGCGCTCGAACACTCAGCCTCCGAGCTCTTCCCGAAGGTCGAGCAGGTCGCCGCGTTCCTGGGTCAACCGCTCGTGGCGGTCACCGTGCCCTGGCTGCTCCGGCGGGCGTTGCGCCGGCCTTACCGGCGCCGCTGATCACTCGCCGACGACCCGGTCTTTCCCGGTACGCTTGGCGGTGAGGAGGTTCTCGTCGGCTCGCTTGAAGAACGAGAACGCGTTGTCTTCTTCGGGTCGGTACGAGGTGACGCCGGCGCTGACCGTCAGCGCCAGCGGCGACACGCCGTGCGCCTCGTCGGCGTAGGGGCTGTTGCGGATTTCGGCGAGCACCCGCTCGGCCACGGCGCGCGCAGTGTCCAGGTCCCCTTCCGGGACGATGATGCAAAACTCGTCGCCGCCGTATCGGACCACCACGTTGGCCTTGCGGCTATGGCGCTGGATGAGGTCGGCGAGATGTCGGAGCACGCGGTCACCGACACCATGGCCGTAGCTGTCGTTGATCACTTTGAAGTTGTCGAGGTCGAGCACGATCAGGGACAGCGGGGCCTTGCTGCGCGAGGCGCGGCTCAGCTCGCGCTGCAGGCTCTCCTGGAAGAACCGATAGTTGTAGAGGCCCGTCAGACTGTCGGTCAGGGCCTGCTCCTCGCTGGCCACCAAGCGCTCGAGCATCACGAGACTGTTGACGGCCTGGGCGGCGAGCATGGACAGCAGGTGAAGGTCCGACTCGGGGTCACGACTTGGCTCGGCCGCGTAAATGCCGAGCGTGCCACGGATTCGCTCCTGCTGAAGAAGCGGCGTAATGGTGATCGAGCCCTGCACCTCCTGCCGGTCGAGCAAATACTGGGTCCAGGGGCTCTGCGAAGCGTCGGGAACGGAGAGCGGCCGCTTCGACTGCAGCACGAAATCACTCATCTCGACGAGCAGCCGACGCAGGTCCCCGGTGCCGTTGGGCTCCGGTCCGGCATACGCTTCCTCGCGTTGACCCTGGTCGCTGGCGATGAACAACAACGATGCCTGGCCCCGAAGCAGCCGGGTCCCCAGGTTCAGGATCATGTCGCTCAGCACTTCATAGCTCAGGTTGGTCATGATGCTGTCGAACGCCCGCAGCACGGTCAGCTCGTCCTGGTGCTTGTAGTTCTGGGCCACGACGTGCTGCACAAGGGTGTGAACGAGGTTGGCCGCCTCCATGATGTTCGTTTGCGAGACGACCGGCACCGATTGGGTGGCTCGCATCAGGTTGTCGGGGTGCACTGGCAGCGCGCGAGCCAGCTCGTACACGGTCGCGAAGTCGGGCCGGGCAACCGCGAAGGGCTCACTCACCAGCCGGCCCAGCAGATGGCGCCCGTCGCAGATCGGGATGATCAGGTGCCCGATCTGGGCGCCGTCGTAGCGGAGTTGCGGCTCGTCGGCTGTGGGTGGCGCCGAAGAATTCGCGGCCATCTCGCACCGCCCGAAGTTTTGCATCAGCAGGCAAAAATCGCTCTGAGGCAAGCCCGGCGGAATCTGATAGCCGTCCGCCGAATCGGCGGCCAGCGAGATGCCGGTTCGGGCCGAGAAATTCTGCATCGCGGCCCTCGTCACATCGTGATTGATGATGTAGGAGAGCCGGACGGTGGCTGTTTCAGCAGTCAATAAAGATCACAGGTCCTGGGGAAGCCGCGACTCGGTCATTATAACTATGGCTCCCGTAACATCTTTGTACACGGAGAAGCGCGCGCCTGACATCCGCCGAACTGCCCTTGACAGGATTTGTTTTACGTCTTCAATAATTCAGAGTCTGGTTCTTATCACCCATGCATGACGTTCTGGTCCACTACCTCGAGGTCAATTTTCCGGAAATCGCGGAGCAGCTGGCGCACACCCATGGCCGCGAACCGACGAACGAAGAGCGGGCGGCTGCCGCCGAGCGGTTGCGGGAGCTGATTCGGCGACTGCGTCGCGGCGCCGAAGCGGCAGGCGCTCCGCCCCACGCCCCCCGGGCGTCCGCCGCGGAGATGATCGCCGGGGTGAACGGCGAGCTCAGCGCCGACGAGCGGGCGGTCCTGGACCACTTCTTCGAGCTCTTCGCCCGCTCGATGCAGCGCACTCAGGCCGCCATCGCGGCGTCCCCGGAGGCCGCCGCGGCTGCTACCCAGCCACCCGCTGAAGCCGCTTCGGCAACACCACCGGCACCGGTAGCTCCGGTGGCGGAGCCGGCTACCGAGACGGCGGTGTCCACCCAGGAGCCAGCCGTCGAAGCGCAACCGGTCGAGCCGCCTCCAGTCGCGCAAGAGCCATTGCCGGTGACTTCGGCGCCCGAAGCGCCCCCTCCCGTCGCGACGGCGCCACCCGAGGCTCAGGCCGCACGCCTGGTACCCGAACAGATGGCCGGCCCGCTGCAGACCATCCTCCTGGCGGCGGCCCAGCAGGCGCTCGATCTGCTCCAGGTGGATGCCAGCCAGGTCTACACGCTCGGCGAGCAGCGGCGCTTCGTCCTGCGGGCCGGTGTCCCCACCGAGTCGTTAGCCGCGCCGGAGGGCGTCGCCGCGGTCAGCAGCGGGCTCCTACGCCGGGCGCTTGAGCATAACGAGGTCTTCACGGTTGAGGACCTGGCCGCGGAGGAGCTTACGGCCGACGAGGCGGCCTGGCTCGACGCCGGCTTCCGGGGTTTCGCCGCCATCGCACTCTCGCCACCTCTCGAGCGGCCGGTCGGGGTGCTCGCGTTGTTTCGCCGGACACCGTGGCGACTCGACCGGCGTGATGCCGTCCGGCTCGAAGATCTGGCCGTCGAGGCGGTGGCGGCCTTGCGAGCCCACAGTCTCGCCATCAAGGTGGCGGAGGTCGCCGTCCTGCAGGAGCGGCTGAACCTGGCGCGGGAAATCCATGACGGGCTCGCCTCGGATCTGGCGGCCGTGGATTCGCTGTTCAAGTACTACGAGCAGCGGCGCCAGCGCGATCCCGAGGACGCCGGGCAGCTGCTCCCCCAGCTGCGCACGATGACCGAGGAGATCCTGGCGGGCGCCCGCAACATCCTGAAGTCGCTACGACCGAAAACGATCCGCTCGGAGGGATTGATGGCTTCGGTGTTGAAGCTGGTCGACCAGTTCGGTCGGGTGAACCTGGTCGAGACCAACGTCAATATCCGCGGGGAGGAGAACACCATCTCGGCGGAGCAGAAGGAGGTCATCTTCCAGGTTCTGCGGGAGAGCCTCTCGAATGTCCGCAAACATTCACAGGCCCGCAACCTGTGGGTGCTCGTGGATCTGTCATCGTCGCCCTGGGTGCTCACGGTCCGCGACGATGGCCGGGGCTTCGACGTACGCCGGGTCGCCGAGGATCCGAAGAAAGTCGGTTCCTACGGCCTGGTCGGAATGCGTGAGCGCGCCGAGCTGATCGGAGGGGCGCTGGAGATCGTGAGCCAGTCGCTGGAAGGCACCCTGGTCACGCTGATCGGCCCTGAGGAACGTTCGGAATGAGCCGGGTACGGGTGCTCATTGCCGACGACCGTCCGATTTTCCGGGCGGGCGTCCAGGGGATGCTCCGCGACTTTCCGGAGATCGACATCGTCGGCGAGGCGGTAACCGGTCGGCAGGCGGTCGAGCACACACGCCGGCTGAAGCCGGACGTCGTCCTCATGGACCTGAACATGCCCGAGATGGGCGGGATCGCGGCGACTCGGGCGATCAAGGAGGAG
>Ga0209686_1001430_pt1 | contig 11759 bp, 7 predicted proteins | sample GraSoiAngelo_126_FD_185883 | JGI IMG/M metagenome (GOLD analysis project Ga0209686, IMG submission 185883) | Grasslands soil microbial communities from the Angelo Coastal Reserve, California, USA - 14_0927_09_20cm (SPAdes) (version 2) | ecosystem: Environmental > Terrestrial > Soil > Grasslands ...
AGGCGGGCCGACGCGCTGGCCTTGGCCCGGACACTTCAGGCGATGAGCCCCCGCTATCTCTACGGCAGGCACACGATGTGGCGGGCACGGATCCAGGCCGTCCTGGGCGAGCGTGACACCGCCGTAGGGCTAGTACAGGAGGCGTTCGCGCAGGGGTATCCACGCGGCGGGGTGATGCACCTCTTCCCGTCGCTGCGGTCGCTGCGCGACTACCCGCCGTACCAAGAGCTGCTCACGCCCAAGGAGTAGGGTGCCGGTTGCACGTCTTGAGCGATTCTCGGGCGGCTCATCGGGCGGAGTTGGAGCTCGGTCTTTCCTCGCAATGATGGCACGCCTGTCGGTCGCCGCCGCGACCGCGTTCGTGATCGCTGGCTGTGGTACGACCCTGCCAGCACGAGCGCCAGCGCCCGCACCACTGAGCGACGCGGTCGAGCCCCAGGCGGTGCTGCGCGCCATGACCACGGTCGCCGACTGGCAGCTGGCGAACCCATCGGCCCACCAGCCGTACGAGTGGCAGGGGGCGCCATTCTGGGCAGGTCTCTACGAGCTCGCTGTGCGGTCGAGCAGTCGCCAGAAATACCTCGATGCGATCCGCCGGAATGGCGAAAGCGCCCAGTGGCAGCCGGGGCCGCAACCCTTTCTCGCGGACGACCACGCCGTCACCCAGAGCTACTTTCTTCTCTATCGAGTCGAGCATGATCGGCGCGTGATCGAGCCGGCCCTGGCGCGCTTCGGGGAGATGTTGCAGGCGCCGTTCGCCGAGTCGCTCGAGTTCAGCGACGATAAGACATTGCGCGAATGGGTCTGGTGCGACGCTCTGTTCATGTCTCCGCCGGCCCTCGCGCTTGCCGCGAGCGCCACGGGCGACGGTCGTTATGCCGATCTCATGGACCGGCTCTGGTGGAAAACAACGGACTACCTGTACGACCAGCACGAGCGACTGTTTTACCGCGATAGCCGATTCTTCGATCAGCGCGAACGCAACGGTAAAAAGGTGTTCTGGAGTCGAGGGAACGGCTGGGTGCTGGCAGGTCTCGCGCGCGTGCTGCAGTACTTGCCTCCGGACTATGCCGGGCGAGGGCGCTTCGCCGCCTTATTCCAAGAGATGGCGCAACGAATCGCTGACTTGCAAGGACCGGATGGCTATTGGCGTGCAAGTTTACTTGATCCAGACAGCCGGCCGAACCCGGAGACCAGCGGGACGGGTTTCTTCACGTACGCGCTTGCGTGGGGCATGAATGAGGGTTTGCTTGGACGCGAATACGAGCGCGCGGTACGCCGCGGATGGTCGGCACTGGTACGGGCCGTACGGCCAAGCGGCAAGCTCGGCTACGTTCAGCGCGTGGGAGATGCACCCGGCGACACGGGACCAGAGCAGACGGAGATGTACGGCACCGGGGCGTTCCTGCTTGCAGGCAGTGAGATCTTGCGACTGGCGTCCCGGTAGCAACCCCCCATGACCCAGATCGCATTCGCCAGCGTCGGCGTGGACTTCGGCGCCACGAAACTGTTCTCCGACGTCTCCTTCACGGTCGCGCCCGGGGAACGCTGGGGCATCCTGGGCCGGAACGGCACCGGGAAGACGACCCTGTTCCGGCTGCTGACGGGCGATCTCGAGCCCACTCGCGGGAGCATCGCGCGCGCGCCCGGCCTCCGCGTGTCGCTGCTCGAGCAGCACCGTGACTATGGCGCCGCGAGGTCGGTGTGGGAGGCGGCCGCCGGCGAGCTCGCCGAGCTGCTGGCGCTGGAACAGTCCCTGGTGGAACAAGCCGCCAACCTCGCCCACGACTCGTCGCCCCGCGCGTTGGCCCAGTACGGCGAAAACTTGGAGCGTTTCGAGCGCGAGGGTGGCTACGCCGTCACGGCCCGCATCGACGCAGTGTTGCACGGCCTCGAGTTCGATCCTGCCCAGGCCCGCGTAACGCCGCTGTCCGCGCTGAGCGGCGGCGAGCTCGGCCGGCTCGGCTTGGCCCGCCAGCTCATGTCGACCGCCGACGTCTTACTGCTCGACGAGCCGACGAATCACCTGGATCTCGAGACGACGCATGACCGCGCGTTTCTGTCCGCCACCGTGGATCACGTGCTGCATTTCGAAGGCGGCACCGCCACGCCGTACTCGGCCGGCTACAGCGACTTTGTCGCCCAGCGCGCCGAGCGCCGGCTGGCGCAGCAGCGTGCGTTCGAGCAGCAGCAACGCACCATCGCGCACGAGCAGGACTACATCGCGCGCAACATCGCTGGACAGAACAGCAAACAGGCCAAGGGCAGGCGCAAGCGTCTCGAGCGGCTGCCGCGGCTCGGCCCGGTCGTCGGACCCGACGGCGCGATGGCGCTGCGGTTCGAGGTGACCGAACGGGGCGGCGATCAGGTGGTGACTGCCAAGAACGTGAGCGTGGCGGTCGGCACGCGTACCCTGGTGGAGCGATTCAGCGGCACCCTGGAGCGAACCGGCGTGGTGGGAATCATCGGACGCAACGGGGCGGGAAAATCCACGCTGCTGCGCGCGCTCCTTGGCGAGCATCCGCTCCACGGCGGCGAGCTCCGGCTCGGCGCGTCGATCACCACCGGGTACTACCGGCAGGATCTCTCACAGGTGCCGCTCGATGGCACGCTCTACGAGGTGATCGCCGCGCTGCGCCCGAAATGGGAGCGCAGTCAGATCCAGGGGCACCTGGGCCGCTTCGGGTTTTCGGGCCAGGAGGTGCTGCGCCGCGCCGACTCGCTGTCCGGCGGCGAGCGCGCGCGCGTCGCGCTGGCGATGCTGATGCTGTCGCGCGCCAATCTGCTCATCCTGGACGAGCCGACGAACCATCTCGACGTCGAATCCATCGAAGCGCTCGAGGACGCGATCGATGGATACGACGGCACGGTGATCCTCGTGAGCCATGACCGGGCGTTATTGCGCGCGCTCACGACGCGGATTTGGATCCTGCACGGGCGGCACATGACCGAGTTCGCCGGCGGATACGCGGAGTGGGAGGAAGTGAGCACGGAGCGGGCGCACGCCGCCGCGGTCAGCGCCGCCGAGGAGCAAGCCCTGCGGCAGGTGCACGAACGCCACCGGGTGGCCCCATCCCCGAAAAGCGATCCGCGCAAAGACCTGCGCCGCGCGCAGCGCGAGCTCGAGGAGGCGGAGGCCGCGGTCGCGGCGCTGGAATCCGAGGTCGCGCGCGTGGTCGCAGCGCTCGAGGACCCGGCGCTTTACACGCGTCCCGATGGCGCCGCGACGGCCCACACGCTCGGCGCGCAGCTCGAGACCCTCAAGCGCGACCTCGACGCGGGGCTCGAGCGGTGGACGCAGGCCACGGAGCAGGTCGAGATGCGAGCGCCGCGATAGGCTCATTGAAAGCGGTGGCGAAAGCTGATTCGTTTCATCACCTGAAGGGAGCCATGGCCTCCCGCTACACGCTCGAGCGCGAGCTGGGCGCCGGCGGCATGGCCACCTGAGCGTCGACCTACAGAACGGCCGGAGTAGCGCGCCCAGAGCCCTGTCGGTGGCCCGTATCCCGACAACCCCGGGTGGACGCGACCGCGCAGTTACGACGTCTCGCGGGACGGAGAGCGGTTCCTGATGATGAAGCTGCCGGCCGAAGAGCTCCGGCCGCGGATCGCGGTGGTGCTGAACTGGTTCGCTGAGCTGCGGGCGAAAGTCCCGCGCTAGCCGCTCAGACGTGAGAAATGACGCTTCCGGTCGCCACCCCGACGGCCGATGCTTCCATTTTTGGGAGCTGCTCCCGCCACCAGCGCTCGGCGTGCTGCTCGGTCCATGGCTCACCGACGTCACACGCCGCCAAGCGCCGTGCCGCATCGAGTGCATCGGGCGGCCGCCGCTCGGCGTCCTTCGCCAGGCACTCCAGAATCGCGTCGTCGAGCGACACGTCGACCGGGAACGGGCTGTGAATGGAGGGGGGCACCGGCACGGCGCGGATATGCTGCGCGATGATCTCGTTGGCGGTGTCCCCGCTGAACACGAGGCGGCCCGTCAGGAGCCAATACCCCAGGCAGCCCACGCCGTACAGATCGGCGCGGCCGTCGACCGCGCCGCCAGTTGCCATCTCGGGCGGCATGAACGCGGGCGTGCCGATGATCCGGTCGGCGGCGATCGCTAACTGCGGCCCTTCCGTCACGGGCTGCCGGGACTTCACGATCCCGAAATCCAGGACCTTCACGAAGTCGTGCTCGAGGCCCATGCGGCAGAGGTGAATGTTGGCCGGTTTGATGTCCCGATGCACCAGGCCCTGGGCATGCGCCTCCGCGAGGGATGCGCACACCTGCTGCAGCACGTGCACCGTGCGGGCGGGTGGTATGGGACCGAACCGCTCCACCAGTGAATCGAGATCGATTCCATCCAGGAGCTCCATGACGAAGTAGAGCGTGCCGTCGTCGGTCTTCCCGAAGTCGTACAACTCGATGGTGTGGGGCGAGCGCAGCCCGGCGGCGGCCTCGGCCTCGCGCCGGAACCGCTGCGCGACGCGTTGGGCGTGCTCGGTCCCGTCGAAGGCGGCCTTCTCGGATCGGATCAGCTTGATGGCGGCGGGACGCGCCAGCATCCGATGGTGGGCCACGTACACTTCCCCCATCCCGCCACGGCCCAACAACGCGCCGAGCCGATAACTCCCGAGCTCCCGCGCGTCCCGCACCTCGCGGCCGAGCCGCGTGATGACACCGGAGATGAGGGTCGCGATCGCGACCGCCAAGACGTCGGGGATGTGCATCCAGAGGAGGTGAGCCGGTGCCACGCTCAGATGCCGCGCGGCGATCGCCGTCGCCATCGCGAGCGGGTCCATCGACGCCGCGATCGACGCTGTCAAGAGCGTCCGACGTGGGGTACTCGGCACGATCGCTGCGAACATCAGGATGATCATGCCAAGGCGGGAAATAATCGGCCCGCCAGTCATGCCCGACTCCGGAAGAGAGACGTGCTCAACGGCGGCCACGCCGGCCGCGACGACCACTTCATACGCCAGTCCGAGCGTCACAAAGGACTCAGGATCGGTCATGGCGCGCCGGGTGTAGAGGAACACGCCGAGCGACACGCAGGTCACGCTCGCGACGATGACATCCGCCACGACGGGCCACGCGACGTGCAGACGCGGGAACAGCGTGTGGCCGAGCACCACGTTGACGATGGCCAGGGCAATGAGGAGCCGGGCGAGGATACCGAGGCGACGCCGTGCTTCGCGCAGCAGGTCGGGGGGGAGCGCGCTCGCGCGAGGCCCGGTCGTCGGGGGGCCACTGAAGGGACTCTTCAACGCGAGGATGAGCCCGCGCGGGGTCACAGTGGTTTCAAACTACGGCATTTCGCGATTTCACGATATACTTGACGTTCTTCATCATGATGATCATTTCGCCAGCATCGCCCGTGCGATCCTGATCAAGGGGGCGGGACTGGCCGAGATCGCGACGCCGCTTCTTATTCTGGTCATGTCCGCGAGCGACCTCGAACGCCTGACCATCAACACCATCCGCACGCTCGCGATGGACGCGGTGCAGGCGGCGAAGTCGGGGCACCCCGGGACCCCGATGGCCATGGCTCCGGTCGTCTACTGTCTGTGGCAGGAGTTCCTGCGCTTCGATCCCGACGATCCCATCTGGCCGAACCGGGATCGGTTCGTCCTCTCGATGGGCCACGCCTCGCTGCTGCTCTATTCGATGCTCGCGCTCGCGGGCGTGAAGGCCGTGAACGCCAAGTACGAGCGGTTGGGCCAGCTCGCCCTGACGCTCGACGACATCAAGCGCTTCCGTCAGCTCGACAGCAAGGCGCCCGGCCACCCCGAATACCGCTGGACCTCCGGCGTGGAGGCGACGACCGGCCCGCTGGGACAGGGGGTGGCGACCAGTGTCGGCATGGCGATCGCCGGCCGTTGGATGGCCCGGCAGTTCAACCGTTCGGGTTTCGACCTGTTCGGGTACGATGTGTACGCGTTGTGCGGCGACGGCTGCATGATGGAGGGCATCTCGGGGGAGGCGGCGTCGCTCGCCGGCCATCTGCAGCTCGCCAACCTCTGTTGGATCTACGACAACAACAAGATCACCATCGAGGGTCACACCGACTGGGCGTTTTCAGAAGACGTGGCGACGCGCTTCATCGCATACCGCTGGAATGTGACCAGGGTCGGCGATGCCAACGATCTCGACATGCTGCGGCGCGCGTTTCGCACCTTCCGTGCAACCACCGATCGGCCCACGCTGATCATCGTGGACAGCCATATCGCCTATGGTGCGCCCAACAAGCAGGACACGAGCGCCGCCCACGGCGAACCGCTCGGCGAGGAAGAAATCCGGCTCACCAAGCGCACCTACGATTGGCCCGAGGATGCCAAGTTTCTGGTGCCCGACGGGGTCCGGGAGCACGTCGCGAGCGGTGTCGGAAAGCGCGGACGGGCGCTGCGCGATGCGTGGTTCGCTCTGGTGGAGGAGTACCGCCGGGCCTATCCGGAGCTCGCCGACCAGGTGTATCGCATGCAACACCGCCAGCTTCCCGAGGGCTGGGATCGCGACCTTCCGAGCTTCCCCGCGGATGCCAAGGGCCTCGCGGGCCGGGATGCGTCCGCTCAGGTGCTGAACGCCCTGGCCAGGAACGTTCCCTGGCTGATCGGCGGATCGGCGGACCTGGCCCCCTCGACCAAGACGCGGCTGACGCTCCCCGACGCAGGGGATCTCACCGCCGAGACCCCCGGAGGACGGAACCTGCATTTCGGCATCCGCGAGCACGCGATGGGCGCGGTGCTGAACGGATTATCCCTGTCCAAGGTCCGCGCGTTCGGCTCCGGATTCCTGATTTTCAGCGATTACGGGCGACCGGCGCTGCGGCTCGCGGCCTTGATGGAGATCCCGGTGATCTACGTCTTCACGCACGACTCGATCGGCGTCGGTGAGGACGGGCCGACCCACCAGCCGGTCGAGCAGCTCGCCTCGCTGCGCGCGATCCCGGGTCTCATCACGTTGCGCCCGGCCGACGCGAACGAGGTGCGCGAGGCCTGGCGCGTGATTCTCCAGCTGCGCCATGTCCCCGCTGCCCTCGTGGTGTCGCGGCAGTCGCTCCCGACGCTCGACCGCAGCCGCTATGCGTCGGCCGCGGGGGTCGCGAACGGGGCGTACGTGCTCGCGGACGCAGAGGGGGACCGCCCGGACGTGCTGCTGCTCGGCACCGGAAGCGAGGTGGCCTTGTGCGTCCAGGCGCACGAGCGGCTCAGCGCCACGGGCGTGCGGTCCCGCGTCGTCAGCATGCCGTCCTGGGAGCTGTTCGAGCAGCAGCCGCAGTCCTATCGGGACGGCGTGATTCCTCCCGACGTCACGGCTCGGGTATCCGTGGAGCAGGCGAGCGGGTTCGGGTGGGATCGTTACGTCGGGCCCGAGGGCGCGCGCATCGGCATGGAGACGTTCGGTGCGTCGGCGCCGCTGCAGGAGCTGCAAAAGAAGTTCGGCTTCACCGTGGAGCACGTGGTCGCGGCCGCCCGAGCGCAGCTCGAGCGCAACGGCGTGGGCTCGCATGCCTCGTGACCTGCCGCTCTCGAACGGCCGGTTGCTCGTGGCGTTCGGCCGCGACTATCTGATCCGGGACATCTATTACCCGCACGTGGGCAAGGAAAACCACGCCACGGGGCATCCGTTCCGATTCGGCGTCTGGACGGAGGGCAAGTTCAGCTGGATCGGCTCAGACTGGCAGCTCGACCGGCGTTACGCCGTCGACTCCATGGTCACCGAGGTGCGCGCCCGGCACGAGGTCCTGGGCATTGAGCTCCTGTTCCACGACGCGGTGGATTTCTACGAGAATGTCCTGGTGCGCCATGTCGGGGTGACGAACCTTCAGGATCGCGCCCGGGAGATCCGGCTCTTCTTCCATCACGACTTCCACATCCGCGGGTACGAGGTCGGGGACACGGCGCTCTATTCGCCCGAGACGCAAGCCCTGATCCACTATAAGGACGACCGCTACTTCCTGATGAACTGCGCGGTGGGTGGGGACATCGGGGTGCGACGCTACGCCTGTGGGACGAAGGAGGTCGCCGGAGCCGAGGGGACCTGGCGAGATGCCGAGGATGGGGAGCTGCAGGGCAATCCCATTGCGCAAGGCTCCGTGGATTCCACACTGGGCCTGTCGCTCACCGTGCCGGCGCGCGGTTCGGCGGAAGCGGCCTACTGGATGGCCGCCGGCCGCGACTTCCGCGAGGTGGCCACGATCGACAAGGTGGTGCGCGAGAAGTCCCCCGGGGAGCTGTTGCGGCGGACGCGCAACTACTGGCGCTTGTGGGTGCACAAGGACCAACGCGGTCTCGACGGCCTGCCCGAGCTCGTGGTCCAGCGCTACAACCAGAGCCTGCTCATCATCCGCTCGCAAATCGATCATGACGGCGCGATCACCGCGGCCAACGACACGGACATCATCGGGTTCGCGCGCGACACCTACTCCTACATGTGGCCGCGCGATGGCGCCCTGGTCGCCGCAGCCCTGATGCGGGCCGGCCATGTGGGCGCGCCGGAGAAATTCCTGCAATTCTGCTCGCACGTTATCTCCCCGCTCGGATATGTGCGGCACAAGTACAATCCCGACGGGACCCTCGCCTCCTCGTGGCACGGCTACGTGCGCGACGGGAAACCCGTGCTTCCCATTCAGGAGGACGAGACGGCGCTCATCATCTGGGCGCTGTGGCAGTATTTCGAGCTGTACCAGCGCATCGAGGAGACGGCGCCGTTCTACCGCACGCTCGTGACGCGCCCTGCGGACTTCATGCTCGGGTACGTCGACCCTGCGACCGGCCTGCCGCTCCCCTCCCACGACTTGTGGGAAGAGCGGTGGGGCGTGCACGCCTTCACGGTCGCGGCCGTGATCGCCGGCCTCCGGGCCGCCGCTCGCCTCACCGAGGCGTTCGGGGAGCCGGAGCGGGCAGCCCGCTATGACGCAGGTGCGGCGCGTATGCGCGACGGGTTGGGTGCCGTCCTGTGGAACGAACGTGAACAGCGCTTCGCGCGGATGGCGTCGCCCGGGCCCAATGGCTACACCCTCGATATGACCATGGACTCGAGCCTCCTCGGGCTGGTGGAATTCGGCGCGCTCGCTCCCGATGATCCGCGCGCCGAGTCGACCACGCATCAGGTCGAAGAGCGTCTGTGGGTCCACACCGACATCGGCGGCCTGGCGCGCTATGAGAACGACGCCTACCACCAGGTCGAGCGGCAGGACACGAAGCGCGTGCCCGGCAATCCGTGGTTCATCAGCACGCTGTGGCTGGCGCGTTATCGCCTGCTGCGCTCCCACACCGTCGAGGACCTCGCGCGGGGCCTCGAGCTGATCGAATGGGCCGCCCGACGTGCATTGCCCTCGGGGGTGATGGCGGAGCAGCTCCATCCCTACACGGGCGAGCCGTTGTCGGTCTCGCCGCTCACCTGGAGTCACGCCGCGTACGTGCGTGTGGTGCGGGAATACCTCGACCGCACGGCGCAGCTCAACCGTTGTCCAACGTGCGGCCACGAGACCGGCCGTACCGCGCGGCTCACCGACCGGCTCACGGCGATCACCGAACCGCACGAATTCGAGCGCCAGCCGTGACCTCGCCCAACGTGGTCGTCGAAGAGATGGAATCATTTCCGCGGCGGGCCGCCCAATGGCTGGCTGAAACGATGGCCCGGGTCCTCGCGACCCGCGGGCATTGCGCCATCGCGTTGTCCGGAGGCACGACCCCCCGCCCGGTGTACGCCGCGCTCGCGGCGCCGGACCTGGCAGGCGGGATCGCCTGGAACCGGGTCGATGTCTATTTCGGCGACGAGCGCGCCGTTCCACGCGACGACGCCGAGAGCAACTACCGGATGGCGATGGAGGCCCTGCTGACGCATGTCGCGATTCCGGAGGCGTGCGTTCACCGCATCGAGGGCGAACGCCGCGATCTGGACGCGGCCGCCGCCGACTACGGCCGCGAGCTCCCCGCCGCGCTCGATGTGCTCGTCCTGGGCATGGGTTCGGACGGGCACACGGCGTCCCTGTTCCCGGGCTCACCTGCGGTTCTCGAGCGACGGCGCCGCGTGATGCTCGTGGAGAGCCCGAAGCCGCCACGCCAGCGGATCACGATCACACCGCCCGTCATCGCCGCAGCCCGACAGGTGGTGGTGCTGGTGACGGGACGAGACAAGGCGCCGGCGGTCGCCCGAGCGCTCGACGGCGACGCCCCCTCCCCGAGCGAGGTCCCGGCGGTCCTCGCCCGCGACGGCGTGTGGTTTCTCGACCCCCTTGCGGCGGCGCAACTGCCGCGGCCCGTGCCATGAACGTACTCGCCGGTGACGTGGGTGGGACGAACGCGCGACTCGCGCTCGTTGACGTGGTGGACGGCCGGGCCACCATTCAAGAACAGCGAACCTACCGGAGCCAGGCGTACTCGGGACTCGCCCCGATCGTGCGGACCTTCGTCACGGAGGTGGGCTTACGACCGGAGCGGGCGTGCATCGGGGTGCCGTGCCCCGCCACGGAGGAGGAATGCGTGGCCCCGAACCTCCCGTGGAAAGTCGACGCGGACGCGGTCGCCGCCGACATCGGGATCGCGTCGAGCGCCCTCATTAACGACTTCACCGCGATCGGCCACGGCATTGCGTTCCTGCGCGCCGAGGATCTCGAGACGCTGCAGGCCGGCGAGCCCAAAGCGCGCGCGCCCATCGGAGTGATCGGCGCCGGGACCGGCCTGGGTGTGGGGTTTCTCACCTGGCGGGGCGATCACTACGAGGTCCACGGCTCGGAAGGCGGCCACGTAGGCTTTTCGCCGCGTGGCGAGCGGCAGGCGGGCGTCGCCCGGTCCCTGGAGCGCCAATATGGTCGCGTGTCGCGGGAGCGCGTGCTTTCGGGGCCGGGGATCATCGCGACCTATCGCTACCTCGCCACCACCGGGGATGCCCCCGAGAACCCGGCGGTCCGCGATGAATTGGAGCGGCACGATCCGGCCGCGGTCATCTTTCGACATGCGCTCGCCGGGACCGACGCGTTATGCCGGCACACGCTCGACGCCTTCGTGGATGGACTGGGAGCTGCGGCGGGCGACCTGGCCCTCAGCGTGCTCGCGAGCGCTGGTGTCTACGTCGGAGGTGGCATTGCCCCGCGGATCGTCGCGCATTTGCGCAAGGGCGCGTTCCTCCGGGCCTTCCGCGACAAGGGCCGGATGTCGGGGTACCTCGCGCGCGTGCCGCTGCATGTAATCGTTAACCCGCACGTCGCGCTGCTGGGCGCGGCAGCCGTAGCGGCAAGGCTCCCGTGAAAACGCGCATGCAGGCCCTGCTCGACCTCGGGCAGAGCGTCTGGCTCGACTACCTCCGGCGCGGCATGCTGCAGTCCGGCGAGCTGCAGCGAATGATCGACGATGGGCTGCGCGGTATGACGTCCAACCCGACGATCTTCGAGCACGCGATCGGCGGCAGCACCGATTACGACCATGCGCTCTCGCGGGTCGCCGCGTCGCCCCGAACCGATCGAGAGATCTTCGAACTCTTGGCGGTGGAAGACGTGCGCACCGCCGCGGATGCCTTTCACCCGGTCTATGACGCGTCCCAAGGGGCCGATGGATTCGTCTCGCTCGAAGTGTCGCCGACCCTTGCGCGTGACACCGCGGGCACGATCGGAGAGGCCCGGCGACTGTGGGCCGCGGTCGACCGGCCGAACGTGATGATCAAGGTGCCCGGGACGCGCGAGGGATGGCCGGCGATCGAGCGCCTCCTGACCGACGGCATAAACGTCAATATCACGCTGCTGTTCTCGCTCGAGCACTACCGGCAGGTCGCCG
>Ga0209686_1001432_pt1 | contig 11758 bp, 9 predicted proteins | sample GraSoiAngelo_126_FD_185883 | JGI IMG/M metagenome (GOLD analysis project Ga0209686, IMG submission 185883) | Grasslands soil microbial communities from the Angelo Coastal Reserve, California, USA - 14_0927_09_20cm (SPAdes) (version 2) | ecosystem: Environmental > Terrestrial > Soil > Grasslands ...
CCTCGAGGTCGCCGGCCCCCGCGCCGACCACGCCGATGCGCATCTTCACCGTCACCGGCACGCGCACCGCGGCAACCATCGCGGCCACGCATTCGGCCACCAGCGCGGGCTCGTGCATCAGGCAGGCGCCGAAGGCGCCGCTCGCCACGCGCTCGCTCGGACAGCCGCAGTTGAGGTTGATCTCGTCGTAGCCCGCCTCCTCGCCGGCGCGCGCGGCCGCCGCCAGCTCGCGCGGCTCGCTGCCGCCGAGTTGCAGCGCGACCGGATGCTCCTCGGGATCGAAGGCCAGCAGCCGCGCACGATCCCCGTGCAGGATCGCCGCCGCCGTGACCATCTCGGTGTAGAGCAGCACGTCCGGCGAGAAACCGCGCAGGAAATAGCGGCAGTGCCGGTCGGTCCAGTCCATCATGGGAGCCACGGCGATGCGGCGGTCTAGGTTGTCCATTCGCGTGCTTGCTGGCGCAGTTTCAAGTTGACCCAAGTTGCTTGGCCGCTTGGAAGTCACTGGCGATTTGACTACGGATCCGCTCACGTACTTCGTCGCCGACCGGAGTGTCCTCGAGCAACGCAAGTAGCCGGTCCTCGGAGACGATTCCGCGACGGGTGAGCTCTCGGGTGAAGATCAGGTCTTTCTCTCGCGAAGCGGCGTACTTGGCAATCGCGAGGTCATGAGGCTCGAGACATAAGCCCTTGACACCGTCGGTGTCTCCGGGAGGCAGATTCACCAGGCGTCCCTTCCAGCCTTTGGGCAAAGTTGCGGTCGCGTCATCGACTGGATCGGCGTAATAACCAAAACTCTCATGAAACGGAGAATCGACCCCGATCACGTTCAGCCAGGCGGTCCGATCAGCGTTTTTCGACGCGATCAGATCCACCTCAAACGACGTGAGGATCTCGTCGGGAACGTCGGGATACTTACCGTGAAGAGACTGGCTACCAATGATGATGAACTGCTTTTCGCCAGTGCTGCGACCAGCAGCCCGCAGCACATGATCAACCTGCTGCTTCTTCATTCAGTTTTCTCACTTCCTCCTTGGAGAGTAATCCGACAAACGGCGCCGACTGGCGCAGCCTGACCGCCTTCTCGTCGCGTCCGATCATCGCTTCGAAAAGCTCTCCGTCATCTTCCCCCGCTGCGATGTCTCGCCATTCATCATAGGCGGCCCCCCAAACGCCCTGGCGCTTCCACCGACGCAGGTTGGCAAGGATCTGAGCGCGTATCTCGCGCGGCGTGAACCGTCGGATGATTGCAACTGCGATGGAGCGCCTGAGCTCATCCAACTCCTGATGCGAAAAGCCACCACGCGTCGGGGGACGGAGGCCGCGTTCGGTGAGCTCCAGAGCATCGCCCTCACCCAGCCCCCATGCGTCGAGGGTCGCTTTCGGCAGCAGCACGCCGAGGGAATTTCCAATACGTCGAACAGCGACTTTCATACTCAAATTATAACGCGTTATTACGTCGATGGCAATGCCACGGGGCGCGAGGATAACCGTCCCTTTGGCTATGGACGTCGGCTGGTGTTTGCAAGTCCCGTGGGCCATTGGAACTAATGTGAGGAGCCGCATCAACCAACTGCGTGCGCGGCTCGGTACGGCCGCTCGACCTCCTGCTGATGAGGCCGCCGCCAGCCTTGCCGGCTTGCCGTCGGTCGAGTGCCGAGCGCACTATCCGGCTGTGCGTCTCGCTGTTGCCTGCCTGCCGTGCGCGCTGCTGTGCGTGCTGGTATCGCCAGCATTTGCATCCGATGCTGAGGGCGGATCCATCGTAACCGGGTCCGGCAACGAGTCTTGGGGAAGGTTTGTCGCGGAACGCTGCGGCACACGAATCCGCTGTCCGCGCGCGCAGTATCCCTACATGCAGCTCCAGGTCTATGCCTGTTCGCGGCTCCAGCGCCGACCGCCCGTAATCAGACTCGATCCGGCGAACTATGCTCGGCTACGGGCGGAGATGGAGGAGTGCGCAGGTCATCCCATCCCGGGGCGCATTTCGTTGTGCGGCATTCCGGTCGTCCCGGCCACGCCCGTAAAAGGCCGGGACATATTCGCCGACACATAGCCTGAGCTCACTCGGGAGGCGCAGCCCCTGGCGGCGGCGCGCGGTCGGCGCAGTGCATCACGGGCCGCGAAAGAAACGTATCTCCATGACCTGGCCTTCGGCAACAAGACAACGCCACTCCCGACCAGCGTAGCGAGGGCAGATCCGGTGCTATCAGTTTTGAAGCGCATACGCAGTCCTATTGTGTCGGAGGGCTGGCGGGGACAGCCAGGCTCGCCGGCTCGTTTTCAGGAACCGCCGGCGTCTGGGGGATGTACTTCGACGCCCAGGCCTCGATCACCCGCGCGGCATAGGCGGCAGCTGCGGCATCGGATAGCAGATGGTCGGCGCCGTCGAGCGAGACGAAGCTCTTGGGATGTTTGGCGGCCAGAAAAATCTTCGAGGCATTCTCGATGCCGACCACGGTGTCTCGCGGCGCGTGCATGACGAGCAGCGCTTTATGGAGTGAGCCGATGCGATCCAGCAGGCGATGCTCCTCAGCGTCCGCGACGAAACTGTGCCGAATGCTGAACCGGCGCCCGGCAAGCGTTACCTGCGCCTCCCCCTGCTCGCGGATTTCCTCGAGCGAGCTGCCGAAGTGCTTGAGGACGTGGCCAACGTCGGCTGGTGCGCCGATGGTAACGACGGCGCGCGCCTCGGGAATATCGTGGGCGCCGGCCAGCACCGCCGCGCCGCCCAGGGAGTGCCCGACGAGAATGGCCGGAGCAGCGAAATGTTCCCGCAGATGAGTGGCGGCGTTCACCAGATCTTCGACGTTCGAGGAGAAGTTGGTGTTGGCAAACTCCCCTTCCGAAGACCCCAGCCCGGTGAAGTCGAAGCGCAAGACTCCGATGCCAGCCGCCGCCAAGCCTGATGCAATGCGCTTGGCAGCGACCACGTCCTTCGTGCATGTGAAGCAGTGCGCAAACAGCGCGAAGGCGCGCACCGGGCCGGCCGGCAAGTCGACACGAGCGCTGAGCTCAAAACCCTGACTTCCCTTGAACGACGCACGGATAACGGACGTGTCTGGCCGCGGCGGCATCATGTTCGCTCCGTTTCGATGGCGGGCCGAATTCGATCTTATCAAAAGGGCGTGGCGCTCACGGCTGCGCGGCCCGCACCGTCACGCCACTTGAGCGAAGCGCGTGAGCGGCTGCGCCGATGATCGGCGCCTGTCGATGTGGCTGCACGAGAACCGCCGCGTCGGTGGCATCCGGCGGAAGCGCAGACACGGGCACGTCGAAGCCCCGGACCTCACCCTTCCACGTGCCCAGGGTGCGAATGCCACGCACAATATTGAACTCCTCGAGATTGCGGCCGGCGTTTTCCCCGCGTCCAATCGCGGAAACTGCATGGCGCAGGTACGTAACGAGCACCACATCGCTATTGGGGGCGCCCGGGTGCGCACCGAGTTCGACCCGCACTTGCGCGGCACGCACCGTGACCGTGACGGGCACGCCGTCACGGTGCTCGCTCAGCGCCCTCGCAACTGCCTGTGGATCCCGGAGTGAATCGACCTGCCCATCGACGACGAGCTGCGGTGTGTATACCGATGAGCGGTGCAGATTTCGAGCGTAGACGTTCTGCCGCTCTGCGGACTGCGGCAGGGCAAACCGATCACGCCATCCAAGGTCATCCCAGTAGTCCACGTGAAACGCCAAGGCAATAACATCGGACTGCCTGCTCAGTTGTCCAACGTAGGCGTCCGCCGGGGGACACGAGCTACAGCCCTGTGACGTGAAGAGCTCGACCACCACGGGCCGAGGTTGCGCGTGAGCGGCAAGAGCGCAGCCAAGCGTGGCGCCGAGCAGCAAGCATTGCCGAATCGGGCGCATCATGGGGAGTCTCCGGAAACCGCGATGACCTAATAGACCGCGCAACACCCGAGAACATTACACCTCGGCGGGGAATCCACCTCAGGCTGCGGATCGCCTTCCCTGTCCGGCCCTCACATTGTCGCTCGACAGCCCCGGACCGTCCTGTTCCGGCCGACCTGCCAGGAGCTGTAAGCTCCCGCACCATGCGAGTCGGCATCGTCGGTTCGGGCTTGATGGGCGCGAAGCTCGGAACGCTCTTCGCGCGCGCCGGACACGAGGTCGTATTCAGCTACGCCCGCAGCGAGCAGAAGCTGAGCGAGCTCGCACGGGAGGCCGGGGCTAAGGCCCGGCACGGCACGGTACGTGAGGCCGCGCAGGAAGCGGACGCGGTATTGCTGGCCGTGCACTGGTCCCGGCTGGACGACGTGCTGAGTCAAACGGGCGATCTGCCGGGCAAGGTGATCGTGACGTGCTCCCTCCCGATGAACGACGACAACACCGAGCTCGTCGTCGCCCACAGCTCCTCCGGCGCGGAGATGCTGGCGGAGAGGCTTCCCAAGGCCAAGGTGGTCTCGGCTTTCAACACCGTTCCCAGCGAAGTGCTGTTTGCCGTCTTCGAAGCCCGGCGCAAACTCACCCGACCCAGCCTCGTGTACTGCGGGGACGATTCTCGGAGCAAGAGGCTCGCCGCCGGGCTGATCCGCGACGTGGGTTTCGATCCCGTGGACGCGGGACCCTTGCGGATCGCCCGTCATACCGAGCCGTTCGCGCTGCTCGTCGCCCAGCTTGCATACGAGGGACAAGGCGGGCCGGAGCTCGCGTACCGCTTCGAGAGGTTTTGACACGGCTGCGCGCACGTCGCCGGCGCGGGCGGAGGGGCTGCAGAGCCGCCAACTGAGCCTGCTAGGAGCCGGGGCCCGCCGGCGCGCTGTGTTGCGCGGCCTGTACCTCGACCCGAGTGTCGTTGAAGCAGGCGCCATCCGCGATGTCCGCCTTGTGTGTGGGAGCGAGCGCCGCCACGGTCTGCCCGTTGAGACTGGTGCGCAGCCAGGCGCCCTTCTCGGAGCACACCACCCCGGGTCGCACGGCCGGGGTGATCTGCAGCGGCAGGAATACTTCTCCCTGATCGTTCCAGACCTTTGCCAGCTCTCCTTCCTTGAGTCCCCGGGCAGCCGCATCCTCCGGATGCATCTCGAGCACCGGTGTCCCATCGCTCGCCGGGAGACCGCCGAAGGTCGAGGTAATGCGCTTGTCGGAGGCGGGCGTGATGAGTGTCAGGGGATAGGACGATTGCAGCGGCCGGAAACCGGGAAGCGGTGCGCCGTGGCGAGCTCGGAGCGTCTCTGACACGAGCTCGATCCTGCCGCTGGGTGTGCGCGGCCAGACCGTGTCGCACAGCACCGGCTCGACACCGCCGTACTCCATCTTGAGGGCGCTATCGAGCGGGAGCTGGCTCGGTCGCCGACCCTTGAGGCGCGGATCGTCGGCATTCATCGCCGCGTCCATCAGCTCGGCGTCGCTCGCCGTGAATGCCGGATCGCTGAAGCCGAAGCGCGCAGCCAGTCGCCGGAAGATCTCCGTGTTGGGAAGACTCTCGCCGACGGGTGGGATCACCGGCTCGGCGCGCTGCAGATACTGCTGTCCGTACGCGGGGTAGAGATCCGCGTGCTCGAAATGGGTACAGGCCGGCAGGACCACGTCCGCGAAGGCCATGGTGTCGGTCATGGCAACCTCGATGCCGACCGTGAACAGATCATCCCGCGCTAGTGCCTTTCTCATCCGATTCTGATCGGGATGAACGATGATCGGGTTGTGGTTGTAGACGAACACGGCCTTGATCGGCGGAGTCAACTGCTCATCCAGTATCGATTCCGCGACGTCCAGGATGTTGATCGTCCGGGTGCCGGGCGGCGCGAGATCGGGCCGCGTCAGCCGGTCGAGCGTCTTGGGGAAGGCATGGCTCGCGCCGCCGACCAGCCCGCCGCCGGGGACGCCGAATTTCCCCGCAAGCGCAGGCAGGGCCGCGATGGCGCGCAGCCCCGACCCGCCGTTGCGATTGCGCTCGAGTCCGTTCCCCCACGCGATGACCGCGGGAGTTGACTCCTTGTACCAGCGCGCGAGCGTGCGGACATCGTCGAGGCCGACACCGCAGATCTCCGCCGCGCGCTCGGGCGGATAGGCGCGGGCGGCTCGCATGAAGTCGTCGAACCCGAGCACGTGGCGGCCGATGAACTCCTGATCGAGGCCGGAGATTCTCTCGAGCTCCGTCGCGATGGCCCACGCCAGCACCACGTCCGTGCCCGGGCGGACGGGCAGAAGCAGGTGCGCCTGCTCGGCCACCTGGGTACGGCGAGGGTCGATCACCACCAGCCGCGCACCGTGGCGCTTGGCGGCGTTGATCTGGCGCATCAGATGCAGATTGCACGCGCTCGCGTTGTTGCCCCAGACGATGATGAGCTGAGCGAGCGCCACCTGCTGTAGCGGCGTGCCCGGCGTCGCCCCGAAGGTCGCGGCATAGGCGGCGCTGCGAATGCCACCGCACAAGGGACTCCGGGCGAGGAGCGAAGCTCCCAGGCGGTGGAAAAATCGCAGCGACATCGAGTCGCCCGCCAGCATCCCGTGGGGTCCCGCGTAGTTGAGCGGCAACACGGCCTCGGGGCCGTAGCGCTCGATCACGGCGCCGACGCGCCGCTGGATCAGCTCGAGCGCACTCTCCCAGGTGGTCTGCCTGAACCTGCCTTCGCCCTTGGCGCCGATCCGCTCGAGCGGATGCCGCAGGCGGTTGGGCCCGTGGACAAACTGCGGATAGTACCGGGCCACCTTGGCGCAGATGGCGCCGTGGGTGATGGGGTTGGCCTTCGTTCCCCGCACGGCGAGCACCTCACCGTCGGCCACGGTGACGGCGAGACTGCACGTATCCGGACAGTCGAGCGGGCACACGCTGGGTTTTTGAACGTCCATGGGGGCGGCAACCGATCGATGGGGGCATTCTACTCGCTGCCCGCGAGCGTCACCGACTATGCGCGCCGAGAGAAAGTCGCTGCCGGGGACCGGAGGGGAGACGGAGCACTCGCTCCAGGGGGAGCGTCCGCATGCGCGAGCGCACTGATCCGGTGCGCGAGTGCGATGCATCAAGGAGCAGCTGAGCCTGCAGCTCGCCATAACCCAGGTCAGGTTCAGGCGCGGGGTCGATGGTAGACAGGACGCGAGCCGATACCGGCATCCGCGTATACCGCCCGGCGGGGGTGGGCCTTTTGCCGGTTGATAGCTTTTTAGCTATCATTTTACGATGGCTGCGGCGCAAGCCTCGAGACTGCTGGCCTCCGCCCGGCGGCGTGCCGGGCTTACGCAACGCGATCTCGCGCGCCGTGCGCGCACCTCACAGTCCGTCATTGCACGCATCGAGTGTGGTGCTACCAGTCCAGGCTGGAAGACGCTGCTGCGCCTGGTGAGCAGTGCCGGCTTTGATTTGCACGTCGCTCTCAAACCGAGGGTTCGCGGCCGCTCCCACATGCTCGATGATGTCCCCCGCATATTGCGATTGACACCGGAGGAGCGCCTGCTTGAGCTGCGTAACGCGGCGCGCTTCCTCGCGGCTGCGGTGCGTGTGGACGATGGGCGCGTTTGACCCCGAGCGGATACTGCGTACCCTGTCGAGGCGGCGAGTTCGCTACGTCCTGGTGGGCGCCACGGCTGCGCGTCTGCAGGGGTTTCCGCGCCTTACGGCCGATGCCGACATTGCGCCAGCCGCCGACCCCGATAATCTCAAGCGCCTCGCGACCGCACTGCGCGACCTGCACGCGCGCGTTTACACCGAGTCCTTGCCAGAAGGACTGACCTTCAGCTGTGATGCCGAAACCCTGTCGCGGGCAGAGCTCTGGAACCTGGTGACCGACGCCGGGCGGCTGGATCTCGTCTTCAAGCCGAGCGGCACCGGGGGCTACGATGACCTCGCCAGGTCGGCTGTTAGCTTTCGGGCCTTTGGTGTCAAGGTGCGCGCCGCCAGCCTCAAGGACATCTTGCGCTCGAAGCTTGCATCGAATCGCCCCCAGGATCAGCAGGATGTGATCATTCTCACCGAGATGCTGAAGCGCCGTTGACAGCAGGTCACCGACTAGCCCGATGCGCTCCATCGGCTGAAGGACGAGGCCGCCGCGAAGCTCTCAGCGACTCGTTGCAGGCCCTGCGTAGCCGAGTGCCCGCAGCGCCTCGGCGATCTCCTCCAGAGTCCGCGGATCGTCGATCGTCGGCGGTACCGTGTACTCGTTCGAATCGGCAATCGCCCGCATGGTCGCGCGCAGCACCTTGCCCGATCGGGTCTTCGGCAGCCGGGTAACGATCGCGACGTGGCGGAACGCCGCGATAGCGCCGATGTGCTCGCGGACGCGGTCGACGAGCTGCCGAAGCAGCTCCGGGTGGGGACGCGTGACGCCCGCCTTGAGCACCACGAGGCCGAGGGGGAGTTGGCCCTTGAGCGAGTCGGCGACGCCGATGACCGCGCACTCCGCCACGTCCGGGTGAGCGGCGAGCACTTCCTCCATGGCGCCGGTCGACAAGCGGTGGCCGGCCACGTTGATCACGTCATCGATGCGGGACATGACCCAGACATAGCCGTCGCCGTCGATGAAGCCGGCGTCGCCCGTCAGGTAGTAGCCGGGGTAGCGACTCAGGTAGCTCTCGCGGTAACCCTCATCGTTCCGCCACAGCGTCGGCAACGTGCCGGGCGGCAGGGGCAGACGGATCACGATGTTGCCGATCTGCCCGGCGGGCACGGCCGCGCCCGTGGCGTCCAGTACCCGCACGTCATAGCCCGGCACCGGCACGCTCGCCGAGCCCGGCTTGACCGGGAGCGGCGTGAGCCCCCGGCAGTTTGCCACGATCGGCCAGCCGGTCTCGGTCTGCCACCAGTGATCGATCACCGGCACCCCGAGTTTCTCCTCGGCCCAGTGCACGGTGTCGGGGTCACAGCGCTCACCGGCCAGAAACAGCGTATTGAGGCTCGCGAGGTCGTAGCGGCCGATGAGCGCTCCGCCCGGATCCTCCCTCTTGATGGCGCGAAACGCGGTCGGCGCCGTGAACAAGGCGTTGACCCGATGCTGCGAGACGACGCGCCAGAAGGCGCCGGCGTCCGGAGTGCCGACCGGCTTGCCTTCGTAGAGGATGCTGGTGCAGCCGGCGAGCAGCGGCGCATAGACGATGTACGAGTGGCCGACCACCCAGCCGACGTCGGAGGCCGCCCAGAACACATCTCCCGGCCGCATGCCGTAGATCGCCTCCATCGACCACGCGAGGGCAACCGCGTGCCCGCCGTGATCACGCACCACGCCCTTCGGCTTACCGGTCGTGCCCGACGTGTACAGGATGTAAAGGGGATCGGTTGCTTCGAGAGACGCGCACGGGGCGGGCGTTGCTCTCGCGAGAGCCTCCGACCATTCCAGGTCGCGCCCGGGCGTGAGCGCGGCGCTCGCCTGCGGCCGCTGCAGTACGATGCAGCCTCCGACCTCGTGGCTCGCGAGCTTGAGCGCCTCATCGAGCAACGGCTTGTACGGGATCACCCGCTGCCCTTCGATGCCGCACGACGCCGAGATCACCATCACCGGACACGCATCGTCGATGCGCTTGGCGAGCTCGTGCGGCGCGAAGCCCCCGAACACGACCGAGTGCACGGCCCCGATGCGCGCGCAGGCGAGCATCGCCACCACCGCCTCCGGCACCATCGGCATGTAGATGACCACGCGATCGCCGCGGCCGACGCCCTGGGCCGCGAGGGCTCCGGCGAAGCGCGCAACACGCTCGCGGAGCTCCCGATAGGTGAGCCGCACGACCGTCCCCGTGACCGGGCTGTCGTAGATGAGCGCCGCCTGCTCGCCGCGCCCCTGCTCGACGTGGCGGTCGAGCGCGTTGTAGCAGGTGTTGATGCGCCCGCCGGTGAACCAGCGATAAAACGGCGCCCGGCTCGCATCGAGCACCCGATCCCAGCGGCGCTCCCAGTGGAGCGCTTCCGCCCGCTCGCTCCAGAAGCCCTCCGGGTCCTCGTGTGCGCGGCGGTAGGCATCGCGGTATGCATTGACCAGCGTGTTCATTGTTCTGCACCCGTCCGGCTTCGGATCGTACCTCCAGCGCGGGTGCTCCGGCTTCGGTTTCGCACGACCCGAAGCCAAACACCATCAGAACGAGGGCGTCGTCGTCAGTGTACGATCTTTTCGGCCGCTTCGAGCGCGAGCTCGCCGGCCACCCGCGGCACCGGCTCGGCTGCGCAGAGCAGCGGCAACTCCGCAAGCACATCGATGAGCGGCCGCGGCTTGCCGATGGCGTAGCCTTGCCCGTAGTCCACACCGAGCGCCGCAACGCGGGTGGCGATCTCGGCCGTTTCGACGTACTCGGCCACGGTGGTCAGCGACAGGCTGCGCGCGAGCTGGGCGATTGCGCCGACCATCGATTCGGCCCGCGGGTCCTTGAGGACATCGCGCACGAAGCTGCCGTCGATCTTCAGCATCGTCACGGGCAGCTGGCGCAGATACGCGAGCGACGATAGCCCGGTTCCGAAGTCATCGAGCGCCACGCCGCAGCCGAGCTGCCGGAGCTTGCGCATGAGCGTTTCGGCGCGCGCAACATTCGCGATTGCGGCGCTCTCGGTGAGCTCGAAGCAAAACAGCGCCGGGTCGAGGCCGCTCGAGCCGATCCGCTCGATCACGAAATCCACGAACTCCTCGTCCTTGAGCGACTGCCCGGAGAAGTTGATGGCAAAGGACATCGAATGGGGGGCGAGCAGCTGGGCGTGCGGCTTGAGCATCTCGATCGCCTTGTTCATGACCCAGCGATCGATCTCGGGCATCAGCTGGTAACGATTGGCCGCCGACAGGAAGCGATCCGGACCGACCGAGTTGCCGTCCGCGTCGACCATGCGTAACAGCAGCTCGAAATGCGGCCGCTGGCTCTCCGCGCCGGCGAACGGCAGGATGAGTTGCGCCGCGAGCCACAAGCGGCCCTCATCGATCGCCGTGCGCAGCTGTCCGAGGACCTTGATGTCTGTGAAACGGCGCACCAGACTCGCATCGCCGGGCTCGTACACTTCGACCCGGTTCCGCCCCCGGTCCTTGGCCGCCTTGCAGGCCGTTTCGGCCGCCGCCAGCGAATGCATCAGCTCGCCCGCATCCGTGTCCAGCGGCGCGACCCCAAGGCTCAGCGACACGTCGAGGCGTGACCCGTCGTGCGAGCTGCGCAGCTGCTCTGCTCCTTCGCGCAGCGCTTCGGCGAATTGCGCGGCGGTGTCCAGCTGCGTCGGCAGGGCCACCGCGAAACGATCGCCGGAGATGCGCGCCGCCAGCGCTCCGGGCGGCAGCCGCAGCCGGATGAGCTCCCCGAGCTTGCCGAGTACCGAGTCCCCGACGTGCATCCCGAAGCTGTCGTTGATGACATGCAGCCGATCCACGTCGATGTACAGGGCGGTCCAATGCCGCAGGCCCCGGGTGGCGGGCACCACCAACCACAAGCGCCGCTCGAATGCCGGCCGGTTGTACAGACCGCACAGGGCGTCGTAGCTGATCTCGATGATGCCGACCGCCTTGCGCGCGAGGATTCCCGTCAGCCGGGCATCGCGCTCGGTAAAGAGCTCGCCGAAATCCTCGCGAAACAACGCCAGTACCCCGATGGTCTTGCCGACGGTGGAGCGCAGGGCGCACGAGAGGATCTTGTATGGAAGGATGCCCATGGCGCTGTCGGGCGCCAGCTTGTTGATGATGACGGGCCCGTGTCGTATCTGCGCCAGCGACAGCAACTGCCGGTGAGCGCGGGCCACGAGCTGCGTATCCTTTCGGCTCTTGTTCTTCGAGTTCTTCGAGCGCAACAACGCAATGCTCTTGTCCGGGACGATCAGAGCGGCCGTGGAAGCGCCCACCTGCTCGAT
>Ga0209686_1001441_pt1 | contig 11723 bp, 15 predicted proteins | sample GraSoiAngelo_126_FD_185883 | JGI IMG/M metagenome (GOLD analysis project Ga0209686, IMG submission 185883) | Grasslands soil microbial communities from the Angelo Coastal Reserve, California, USA - 14_0927_09_20cm (SPAdes) (version 2) | ecosystem: Environmental > Terrestrial > Soil > Grasslands ...
CTCATTCCGATCCCTAGTGGTCCTCCCCGGGTGGGCAGGAACCAAAAGTCCGATAGTGCGAAAGTTTTCACGACAACGCCGTTGTTCTTCCAAATCGTTCCTGCAAGGTTGACCATCTGCACGACAAACCTGGAACTGGCTGCAAGGCCCATGTCAGGAGGAGTGCAACGACATGGGTTCGGGTTGGTTCCGGGTGTTCCGGCAAAATCCTTCACAACATGGGCTATCGAAGAAGACCCTGGGGTTATGACGGCCAGGGGATCATTTCCCACCTGTGTCTGAGTGGAGAGAGACAGGTCCGGCAGGCTGAGGGGCGTGGCGCTCTCTTCAGTCGGAGATGGGAGCGTGGCAACATTGACCTGGCCAACGTAGACTGCGGAGTACTCGGGCGAGAGCTGTTCCGTCGAGGTGGAACTACTCCCTGTGACCGTCACGACGCTGTGCGACAGAAGGACTGGCAGCGCTAGTATAGCTATGATCAAAACGGTTGTACTGGTCTTGTTGAGTTTTATGGCGAGGTAACGTTTGATCGTTGACAATTTTCGGTCAACCTACGATGGACATAGTTAAAGCGTCCATGTACACATCTGAACACATCCGGCGCTATCCACAGATATATCTGAATCAAGACACATCCAGGGTCGAGAATATCCAATTTCGAGATATCGATCCTCGGAATGGGAGAAACCAGCTTTCAGACAGCCTCAAAGAGGCTGCCTGGCTCAACAATCTCAAGGGTCGGCATAAGACAGCGGAACTGAAACTCGACAATTACTGAATTCGTGAAGAAACCGAGTGCACTCGGATGAGTAACGCCTAACCTTCGAATCTAATGCGATCTATTCGGTCTGATGCTCTTCGGATTGCCCGGACGGAATAGGATCGTTGGTCTCGATGACTATGGGTCCGATGTAGCCGCAGTCCGGACACCGGTACATTGCCCCAGTGTATCCGCCCATCCAGAGAATGATATTCTCAGAATGGCACTTTGGGCAGAATCTCTTTGTTACAACTGGGTTGACCAAGGCTAAGCCCTCCGTGATGTTCTTGGTACCGCTACGCTTTTGAACGAATGAAAAAAAAGGAGCTTGGTTCAGTGAAGCTAGTATCTGAGCTTGTTTGAGAACGAGTGCACTACAGCCTCTTCCTCTCCCGTCCTCCGTTCAATGATAGGATTCTGTCTCGGAACGGGCTCATACTTTACCTTGAACCAGTCAGGTATGACGACCGCACGGAGAAGCTCCTGTATGGTTATTCCACGGGATCTAGCCTCGTCGCTAAGAAGAGTGTAGGTCTGTTCGCCGAAGGCCACCATGACCTTATACGACGTTTTTTCTTCACGCTCTCAGTTTTCGAATATCCAATTGGATGTTTCGAATACCTATGCTCTATGTGCTAGGGGCAAAGCATATAAGAATAACTGAAGCCGCGGCCGAAAATTCTCCTCGTATTACGCTTGAAACATTCGGATCGCCAATTGCATTTATTCCGCCATTGAGCGGCCGATGGTGCCTTGTCAAGGATTGTCCCGCGGTGCTCGTGCCATGGAGAACTCGCCATCACCGGCGAAATACGAGGCCCGGACGGGTGGCGGACGGGATTCAACCTCCAATGCAAGCAATGCGGGAAGAAATGGACCTATTCTGGTGGCATCTATAGGCAAGAGTCAGAAGAGACCCCTGGGTAAGATGTCCTCGCTCGATGCGATGGAGCACGAAATCCACAACCAGGTCGAAGACCTTCCAGCATTCGCCCGAGAACTCGGAAAGTATGACCGGTTTCGCAATCTTGACCCTTCGAGCATGATTTTCACCGGGTCCGGAGACTCCCTCGCAAGCTCACTCTTCGCCCATTACTTGTCCGAGATGCAGGCGTTCGCTGCAGACCCTTTCGAGCTCCAGTTCTATCCCCGAGTGACTAGGAACAAGACCATCTTCATAACATCAATCAGCGGCAAAACCAGAACGAACATACAGCTTGCTAAGAGAGTCAGAGGGCTAGCTAAGAAGCGCGTTGCAATAACCGCGAACCCGGAGAGCCCTCTCGCGAAAGAATGCGACGATGTAATTCGGTTACGATATAGGAGCCTGGGAATCCTTACGTCCGGAACCGCGAGTTTCTTGGCCTCCCTCCTTGCGGTAGCCTCGCTTGTTCGTCGATTACCGAAACTGGATTCTCTGCGAACAATGGAACGACAGGGGGCTGAGTGGGCTCGACGCTTGCGGGTCCATCCTCGCGGAGGGTTCCTGTTCGTCGGATCCGGGACGGGCTACTCTCTTGCAATGTATGCAGCTTCCAAGATCCACGAGGTTCTGGGGTTATTGGCTCAATACCAGCATACAGAGCAGCTTGGGCATTCCCAGCTCTTTTCACTCAAAGAAAAATCGGACAATCTTCTGTTCTTATCGCCGAGTTCGGACAAGAAGACGAGTGAAGTGTTTCGACTTTTCTCAAAGAATGGTTTTCATGCGTATCTGTTGAAGGGTAGCACGGCCGATCCCGTTCTCGCAGCTCTTCAAGTCATGTTCTGTATGCAACACCTGGCCCTCTATCTGGGGAGAAAGATGGGGCTCCAAGAATGCGAGTTCGTAACTGAAAAGAAAAGGCTCGCCCTGAGTAGCCGGCTAATTTACTGACCTAGTACAGTTTTCTAGTATGGTTCTCTAATCTGGTTCCGCGCATCCTGTGCGGTCTTTCTGGGGGCTGTCACTCTTTTCTTCGGTGCTGGGTTGAACTCGACTATTATCGCGGTATGGACGTTCTTCTTGCCGTGAAGACTACAGCTTTCGTTTCGCTCTGTCCCGGGCTCGTTGGAGGGGTGGTGTTCCTGTTCGGCGCAACGTTCTAGGCAGCGCCCTACGGTTCCGGGATAACGGTCGGGCAGGAGAATTGGTCATCACTATTCACATTGGCTGGACTAGTCTTCTCAGGTGTGTCTGGATTTCTATTGGTCCGTGGTCAGACCCGGAAGACGCTAGTACCAGCAATCCGATTGATTATTCCTCTCGTTCCCGTCGGAATCCTTCTAGCGCTCGCAACCGGCTGGGTTACGACTGACCAGGGATCTAACCCCGGCGGTATCACAGCCAGCAACTACGGCGTCCCCTTCACCTGGAAGGTCCAACAGACCAGTTGCCCGCGCCCATGCATCCAAGCAAATGGCACCATTTACAATCCACTCTTCTTGTCACTCGATTCGCTATTCTTCATCCTCGTGGGCTACGTCCTTCTTCGCGAATATCGGCGAAGGGCAAAAGCAGTTCGCGGACCCTTGACCGTAATAAGTCATCATGCTAGACAACCTCCTCTCGTCTAGGGGGAGAAAGAGGCCGAGGCGCTTGACATTTCCGACTGAATATGTTTGTAAACGTCGAGAAGGTCGTCGGTCTCCATTTGATGGGAAGCCGCCCTCTTCACCTTCTCCAAGCTAGTGTTCAGGGCGATGGAATAGCCGACTACTCGAAAGACGGGAACATCGTTCAGCCCGTCTCCCACATGAACCGTCTTGCTCAATGGAATGCTCATCCATGCGCAATACTTTCTGATGCCAAGCCTCTTGTCAGGTAATGGCTCGATGTCGTCGATGATCACGCCGTTCTCGACAGCCACCTTCGACGAGACAAACCCGCGGAATCCGAACTGTTCTACCAGATACTGACAGAGAAAGTCCGGATTGTCGGTGCAGAGGATCACTGACAGTCCGAGGCCCAAGAGCTTGTCAACGGCCTCTCTGATGTTCCGCATCATTGGAACCTTAGAGACTTCAGCAAGAACGTCCGCAAGTTTCATCCCGACGAGAAGCTGAAACTGCTGCAAGAGACCCTGTCTGAGAGTTATCCGTTGCTTGTGATACATCGCGTCAATCGCGTCCCACTTCTTGCCGATCCCTAAACCTCGGGCCGCATGAGTAAGCGCAGGCTGACGAAAGAGGGTCTTGTCTACATCGAACGATACCTGAACGGATTTCGGAGTCTTCAATCCGCTGGGAACTGTAGAACCACTGCCTTAGATGATTATTCCATGCGCTTAGAGTGGTTCAACGTAGCCGAAGTTTTCCCGAATGATACTCCGGACTTGTTCTGCTCTTTCCTTCGTATTCTTGTCGAGGAAAATCTTGACAATGTGGCCCTTCTCAGTCTCGAAAGTTAGCCCTTCCTTCCGGAATTTTTCGAGCGCGTCGTTCAGTGTGAAGTGGTTGCCGAAAGTTGCGATGACCACTGCTTGGCTTTTCTTCTTTCCACCCAGCCGGACGGCTGTCTTTCTGAACCCTTCTGCTAGACCGTACGCCATACCTTGTCTGACCAGAGGCGGAGTTCCGACTCGTTATATGGCTATTTCGATGAGGTTGCCCTTGCCGCTCGGCTTCTTTCCAAGTACCCGTCCAAGCTGTATCTCCACTGCCTTCCGCTTTGACCGCTCGCCGCCGTACCATCTCTCTACCTGCTCTCGTCCGTACTTGCGGCGGAAGAGTTCGAAGGTGTGCTCAATTTTTTCTGGGACGAGTCTGCCGGCTCCCTCGAAGAGGATCTCCGAGACTTCTACTTCGACTCGTGGAGTCTTTACTACGTTCTTCCACCAGTGAGACGATTCGTGTGCAAGAAAGTACAGTTTTCCGTCTTCGAACGCGAACCAGAGTTCGATGTCGTGCTTGAGTCCGGTCTTCCTGCCTTTAGTTGTCAGATTGAGGTATGGGCTCTCTTCCAGCATTATCTCGCTCGTCGACATTTTTCCTAATTCTCCCCTGTCGCACCTACTGTTACTGCTTCTGTCTTTTCTGAAGACTTTGTTACCGGCCTTTCCGGAAGTAGGGAATACTTGCCATCTGGTGTGCGATAGAGAGCGATTCGAGCCGTAGTCTCCCAGTTATCGCCGGTTGGATGTCGGATTTGAACCGTAACGACCTCTGCGGATGGTTCAGTCTTTCCTGGCCATATGGTGATTCCTAGAAAGTCTCCATTCGGGAGCTTTGTGGAGAAGCGAGCTTTCGGGGTCTGCTTCTCAGCCATCATAACCGTCAGATGCTGCCTAGGTTCCGTATAAATTAGGTCGGAAGACCAAGAAATCGTCTTCGGACAACGGAACTCACCGTTACCTATTTTAGACCCAAAACTAGACTCCGTGAGCGATGAATTATGAGCTTAGAGCTGAAGGCACAGAAAGGAGATACCGTCTCAGTCCATTATATCGGAAAATTCCCCGGCGGAAAGACATTCGACACCTCGATGGAGAAGGAGGCCAAGAGCGCGGGACTGTACAACGCGGCTCGCGAATACAGGCCCCTGATGGTGGTACTGGGAACGGGTAAGGTGATTCAAGGTTTCGATGAGGCGTTGATGGGTATGAAGGTGAATGAGGAGAAGGAGGTCGTTATACCACCCGAGAAGGCTTACGGGAGGAGTGGGAATCATCCGATGGCGGGTAAGACGCTGCAGTTCAAGCTTCGAGTAACAAACATCAAGAGACCCTAAGAGCCAGCCCTGACGCGCTATTTTCCGGTCATCTTAACCCGGCAAACTGTTTTTTTCGGCTGATCCAATTTTCGGTTGTGTCTTTCTCGATCTCATCGTAGAGCTTGTCTGCCTCTACTAAGATCGTTTCGAACTCTTTAACGAGTTCTTCACTGATTGACCTCTTCCCGAGCTCTACCAGTTCCTTCACAAACCCCTCAGACTCCGGCTCTTCAACTCCCTCACCGGTCTCCTTCCAGTATCGACGCTCTGCCTCAAGGCACGTCCTTAGTCTCGACAATCGTGACCTGAAGAGCGCTTCATCCAACGCGCGTCCCCTACCTCCCCCTCTAGCAACGTTAGAGTGAAGGTTCGCTAGACTCCCGCTGTCGATTGCTAGCCGGACTAGTGATTCGACTGCTTCACCGGGGCGTAGTTTCTCCAAGGTGCAGAGCTGTTGAAACTGTTTGAAGAGGACGCGGTCTATTCTAAGACCCGTCTGCTGCTTAGACATCTCGACCAAATAAGATGTCGAGTTCCTTGACTAAAGCAAGAGAGCAGACCGACAACCAAATTTAGCCGACCCGCCAGCCACAAACCCAGAATCTCCCTACGGAAGGACTCTTACCACAGTTTGGGTAAGAGTGCGAGGGGGTCGAGGATCATGAGGATGGGTTCGTAGTATCCGATTGTTTTTGCGTGGTCTTTTTCGGGTTGTTGTAGTGTGTTGGTGGTTTTGTTTGTACGTGTCGTGGTGTAGTTTCCATCCGGACCGTAGGGTTGAGCCGTGTTCTTCCCTTTGTGTTCCTGCCGTTGGCAGGCTGACTCTTAAGTGTGGTACGGCGTCTCGGCACGAAAGTGGAGCTCCAAGAAAGCGACGATCAACTGGTGTGCAGGATTCGCGATGGCGATAAGATCTCCGGCTTGACTCCGAAGACTGTGGAACGAACGACTAGCTGAGAAATAGATAGACTTTCTTGGATTATCAGATTCTTGGAGCGGGTGGAAGTTAGAGCTTGAGAGCCTTTTGTTCGTGTCTACGACCGAATGCGCGTGGTGGTAAGAGAATTTGCAGGAGATTCCTTAGCGAATCCCTTGAATCCTGTTCACGTAACTCCATGGCTTGTGCTTCCTCAACTTTGTGATCGGGTTCTTGCTCTGGCCGAACACTTAGCCTGTGAAGCGGGCTAGCCATTAAGTGTTCAACCATCATTGATTTAGCACCCTGTAGCCCACAAGCCGGGCAGGTGTAGACGGTTGTATGCGCCGCCGAATTAGGCTCCGTGTTGTCTATGACTGTGGTGATTGGTTTCAGGTGGCTCTTCAGGCGCCCGTTGCGTCCCAATCCAAGCCTGACTCTACCGGAACCGACTCTTCGAGGCTTCTGTTTCCTTTTGGTTCCAGTTCTCGCTGCTGAACGCTGCTTACCACCCACTCTCTTACGCTGGGTTGTTTTCTTTCCAGTATGCGCAGGCAGGAGCCCCGAGAGAGCCCTAGTGAATCCCTGAACGAATCCGAGAAACCTTCTCTTCATACCAAAAAACGCCTCCGAGACTACCATATACTAGAGGGGCATCGAGTGCTGATTCTCAGTTGTTACTGGTCTTGAGATGATGTCGGTAACAGTCGTCGTAGACGTTAAGAGCAAAGAGGGAACGAAGTGGACGCTTGATTCGTCCGTGAACCTCTCACTGGGACTCGTGAGAGCGGGCCTCGGCTTGGACAATTTCCTTCGCGAATATCCTTACTTGAAGGGGAGGACGTGGTCAGTCTGTTACAGTCTTCGTAGTAGTTCTTGTTTGGATAAGGCCGTGAGGCCTGGTATTCGTTTCGAAGTGTTCCTTGTTCTCGGTTGCCAGGGCGAAGCCTTCTTGGAGCGAGTGGCTCCGACGAATAGGTTTCGGATCTCGATTCCTCTCCCAGCCTTCTCTAGACTGGAGAGTATCTTTGCCGCAAGCTCAGACGCTCCTTCGATATAGGTACCCGGCGAAAGGATCGAGGGCTGATGTTTTTCCAGCGGTAGGGAAATAATGGGCTCAACGTCGACTGGAACGTTTCGACGGTTCGCAGTCGGGCAACCGAAGCCACTTGGAAGAAGATCAGTTCTCGATTGAGGTTAGGAGTTGTGTAACATTGGCCGGTTAAAATGAAGACTATGGCTCTGTGTGTGAGTCAGTGATTTTCTCCAGAGACCCAATATTGATCTCGCAGGGTTACAAAAACGAGTTAAAGCGTTATTACCCTTTTCCAGCAGGATAGTGGAAAATGCTAGCGGAGGCGTATAGTGAGTGACTGGAGTTCTATCTCACTCCCATAGTCTCATCATATTCATCCTAGCGTCCGTCTTACTCCTGTATGGACTGGCACCTACCTCCGCAGTTACGAGCTACAAGCCCGGCGTAAAGCCAGGCGACTCAGCTGCATACGGGCAAGTCAACGCAAGCTGGAAATCCAATATTTCATCAGTCTCGCCGGTCAAAGACCTATTTGGCGTCCGCTCGATAACCGTCACTGTCCAGAACGTCGTGGGGAGTAACGTGACCGCTCGACAGACATTCAGTTATCCCAACGGGACGGCTAGAAGCTTTGTCTGGGTCGAGGATGTTCAGAGCGGGGCTGGAAACGTATCCTCAGGGATCGATTGGATAATCGCAGGCTCGCTGGCTGCTCCTGAACCCCTCTACGAGTCTTCCTCAGCATCAACCATTAGCCAAACTGTGCAAGGCTTCTACGCAGGCTCGGTCCGGACTGTCAGCATCATCAACTCGACACAACCCGAGCCTGGAGGATTCTGCAAGTTCCTGAGAATCTGGGATCAGAACACCGGCATCCTAGTCGGATTCGCCTTGAACTACACTGTATCGAACGGAAACTATCACGTCTCCGCTTCAGCGTCAGTATGGATGACCTCTACGAACCTGTGGGTCTCACCTCAACGATCCGCGACTCTAGTCCCGTCTCCGATTTTTGGCCTAGCAGCATTCTTTGCATTGATCGGGTCAGCTAGCGCGTATGCCCTTCACGGAAGACATCGTCTGATCGAAAGTCGCTGAAAGTAAACGGGAAGATCATGAGAGCGGACGATCCTTGGACGCAAGAGTGTTGTTCGTAGGGAAAATGGGAGTGTAGATTGCGATGGTTTTGCTAGGGTTGTGATCGTTGTGCTTTTAGCGGAATCTATTCGTATTCTGGGCTTTATGAACCATCCACTGCTCGACGATAGATTCGTCAATCAAGAGAGTTCGGCGAGTTAGGATATCATCAGAGCCTGGTCGTAAAGATGGTCGGGATAAGTCGATGCTAGCGCCTCTTCTGGTCCAGTTGAAGGTCAAGTTGCGATTAGCTCGGCTAGTTTCTCGGTGGGAACGGATTCGAAGGAAGCGCTTCAAGTTCTTGGGAGTCTGTGTTCTGGTGCTAGTCGGCTTCTTCGACTATTTTGCGTGGAAGCATCTCGTCTACGGTCAGTTGAGCGTGGGTCTCTGGGTCGGTTTCGGACTTGAACCGCTGCTGTCGATTCCGGTCACGTTTTTCGGGTTGATTGCTGGCACGATCCTTCTCTTTAGCTGAGGATGGTTCTGGGTTTCGGGCATTGGCTTCAGGTTGGTAACGGGCTTGCGCAGGACTAGGATTGTCTCACCTCGGTCTGTCCCTGGTCCTTGTATTCCGAGAAAGGCTGGTTCTGAAATCTGATGCGGACGGTCTACCAACCGTGCAGTATGACACTTCCGCCTGTGAGAGGACCAGCATTAGCATAGCCATCACTGAAGATGAAGCTGACTGAGCCCGGCGTCGTCGGCCCCGGCTCAACAGCTACGAAAGTGAAGGTAACTGGTAGGCCAAGGCTGGTTCCTAGTCCGGTGGTTCCACCGACGATTCCCAGGCCCGTGATTGTTATGGTCCTGGGCAAAGTCATCCGGTCGAACTGGACCGTTTGGATCTGTGTTGACTGGAAGCCTCTACCATCTCCACGGTCGCTGGCTGATGCTTGGTTTGGATCTCCATCTTCACACTTGTCTTCGTCAAAGTTGAAGTGTCCCTTGCCATGGTTCCCGTTGAAATCACCGTCCCCATCCTTCTCTTGACATACGGTCTTGAAATTCTGGTAACCTATCTCGTTCGCGAGAAGCTTCAGATTCTGGTAGCTAGGCTGGAAGTAGTCGTACCTCCATTCCATCGATGCAGTCGTTGCTATGACCAGTCCGTCACCATACTGATATTCGATGAACACCGGTCCATTTGTCTCTCTGAGAATTATTGTCGTACTTGAAGGAAGGTTGGTGAAGTAGGCATGAGATGAGGAGCCCCAACAGTCGAGGTCCTTCAGACAACTGTTGTCCACGATCTGGCCGCCATGAGTCCCACCATACTTGCCTGTGACAACCGGACTGGAAGATGTGACTATTGTGTTTTCATCCGAGAAGGAGCCTATGTGCTTTACTCCTCCTACGAACGTGTAGGAAGATGCGGTCACGCTACACGCTGAGTGTGACCAGCCTCCGCCCGCGCCAGGCGCAGAGGCACAGTCAGCCAAGTTAGCAGAGAGGACTCCTCCATGTGCTACCCAGGAAGCAATCTTCGATTGAATGGTTCCGCCCGGGAAGAGGTTGTCGTAATAGGTCTGGCTTTGCGCGGAGGGTATTATTATCTCCTGGAAATGAGCAAGGTTTGTCGTCGAAACCTGGCTCGAGGCTATCACGCAGAATGAATCCTGCTGAGTCCTCAACTCGTTTACATCCGCTCCGTCGGGATTATGATTTGTTTGACCAGACCATGGTGTAATGTCCTGGATCAAGAGAACGGTCTTGGACCCGTCACATGGAACACTGGTGCCATGGGCAGGACGGACCGCCAGGCCGGCGGGAGCGAGAATTACAAGAGCGAGGAAGATGGGGAACGCGAGACGAAGCTTCACTTTCTCTATTCGCCGGTCCTTCCAGAAAGTTTCAACATGGACCCCGTCCGCTCTGACACCTGTAGCTTACCCTGGATAGACGACAAAGTGTACGGCTATCCTTCCGTCTGGAAATAAAAGGTGGGCGTCTACAAATGACGTCACATGTCTCTATCCGGCTAGTATCATTTGCGGCTGTACGCAATTAGTGTCAGTTACAGCCATGTCTCCGGCTACCGCAGAATGTGCGCAGCGGGCAAACCCATTGATTGGCTCGGGAGGCCTCGACTCTGCCATGTCGTCACTCTATTCCCGGATTCTTGTCCAACGCCACTTCTGGAGCAACAGCGAGAATAGCAGAACCCCTGCAACGAATGCTACGGCAGCAAGCGCGTAATAGTTGAGAAGGAGTCCCGCGAGAGGAAAGCTCTCACGAATCCACAATCGCATGAGGACATTTGAATTGTACTCCTGGACCAGCCCAGCGTATACAACCATGAACACGCTCCACTCGACGATATCCATTAGAAATCTCCAGGAAAGCCGAGCGCTCCGAGATCTGTCACTCCCTCTTACTACCCGGCCTTCATCTGAACTGAAGAGCGCTTGAACTCCTCGCTGTGAAGCCGCACTCTCACGCCTGCTATCACTCTCTTCGTCTAAGCCTGAGACATCACTGACATCACGCCCCCCGTCAACCGAACCTGCATCCTCTCCAACCGACGATGGAAATTCAAGAGAGCGAGCCCTGCGTGTTAGCATTACCCAAACAATTCCGGAGAAGATGAAGGCCATACCTATCCCATACAGAAACAGTGGCATCCCATAGAGAGGATTAGGCGATCCGCAACACCCCTATCCTGCCAGACTACGACACAAATAAAGAGCAACAGTACGATTATAGAACCTTACTATGTCAGTGTTCTGTTAACTTATCGTCGGATGCCTCTCTGACGTATAGGAGGTTTTGGCTCTTATCGTTCGTTGTTGGCTGTCAAGTCTGTCTGGCAGCACTATGCTCCAACAGTGGAAGTTCTAGGATTACTGGAAGTTTTAGGAGGAATGGTCAACGAGTCGATACGGATAGGAGTAGCGAACAACGTATCCTCGCTGAGAAGACTCCCACAACTATCCTATAATCAGCTGGCCCAGTACGATTCTCCCAGCTGCTACAAGCTCTGCGCCATATCCAGGGCAGCCGGAATACTAGCGTCTAGGAAGAAGTCTCTCAGGAGAGGCTTCCCGACTAGGACCCCGTACTCTGTCAGACAGCAGCTCGTATCATGCTACGACGCCTACGGTAATCTCCGGAGCCGATGCCCCGAAGCTAACTCAACCAACAAAGAGTTAACAGAACCTTCTAGCTTGCCCAAGAGAATGTCCAT
>Ga0209686_1001449_pt1 | contig 11683 bp, 8 predicted proteins | sample GraSoiAngelo_126_FD_185883 | JGI IMG/M metagenome (GOLD analysis project Ga0209686, IMG submission 185883) | Grasslands soil microbial communities from the Angelo Coastal Reserve, California, USA - 14_0927_09_20cm (SPAdes) (version 2) | ecosystem: Environmental > Terrestrial > Soil > Grasslands ...
CGCGACATAGAGGGTGCGCCCGTCCGCCGAGGCGGCGACGGCAGTGGGATACCTCCCGACGGGGATGAGGCCGGCGACGCGCATTCCCTTGGCGCCGAGGCGCACGACGGCCACCGCGTTGCTCCCCGCCATGGCGACGTACAGTGTACGCCCGTCGGGAGACAGGGCGAGCGCGTTGGGATCGCTCCCGGGAGGTGCGTGCGGCGCGAGTGCGACCGTGAGCTGCTCGCGTACCTGGCCCGTCGCGAGATCGACGCGCGCCACCCCGTTCGCCCCCGCGAGCGCCACGAGCAGCTCCGAGCCGCGCAGGGCCAGGGCGGAGGGATGGGGCCCGACGAAGACGGCGGACCGGGAGACGGGCGGACTGACGGACAGGTCGATGACGGAGAGGGTGGAGTCGCCCCAGTTGCTGATGTAGAGCGTGCTACCGGTTGCCACGGCGGTGTACGGGCGGTGACCCACGGCCACCGCGCCACGCCGCTCGAGCGTGGCGGCGTCGATGAAGTAGACCGAATCGCTCAGGTTGCCGACCACGGCCACCAGACCCTGCCGCTGCAGGAGCGCGAGGCCGGCGGTGTAGAGCTTCGCGCCGGAATCGGCGAGCGCCACGCTGTCCCTGATCCACGACGCGCCGCCCTGCCAGGCGAAGCGATACACCCGGTTGGTCGCGCCGCCGCTCGCCCACACGGTGTCGCGCCAGTCCCGACCGGTGCGCGCCAGGCCGAGCCACGCCGCCGGCAGCGTCACGTGCCACACGACTTGAGCCCGCACGGGGTCGATGCGCATCAAACTGTTCTCGCCGTAGCCGTCGTTGCTGACGATGACGGACCCATCGGAGAGCGTCACGAGGTTCAAGGGCAGCGTGCCGATCGGGACGACACGCCCGGCGGGACGGATTCGCCAGCCGGAGGGAAGCAACGTGGACCCGTCCGGCAACGAGCCCGGGACGAGACGCGTGGCGAGGAGCGCGACGCCGGCGATGGCCGGGAGCGCGAGCAGGGAGCGCTTGAGCATGGGCCGGAATATGGCCGCTCGCGGGAGCGCTGGCATCCCCTTAGCCTTAGGCGCGATGACCGGGCTGATCTTTCATCTGATCCCGCATACCCACTGGGACCGTGAGTGGTATCTGCCGCGCGCCGCGCTGCAGGCCCGGCTGGTGGGCGTCACGGGCGATCTCATCGAGCGGCTGCAGGCACAGCCGGCCTACCGCAGCTTTCTGCTGGACGGGCAGACGGTGCTGGTCGAGGATTACCTGCGGGCCTGCCCCGATCGTGAAGGCGACCTGCGCACGCTCGTGAAGACGGGGCGGTTACAGGTGGGGCCGTGGTACGTACTCCCCGACGAGCAGATCCCGTCGGGCGAAGGGCTGGTGCGGAATCTGCTGCTCGGGGCCGCCGACGCGGAGCGGTTGGGCGGCCGGCTCGACGTCCTGTACTCGCCCGACGCCTTCGGGCATCCCGCCGCATGGCCGACGCTGGCGCGCGAGTTCGGGATCCGGTACGGCGTGGTATGGCGCGGGTTGGGGGGCGAGACCGGGCAGGAGCGCGACCTCTACCGCTGGCGCGGGCTCGACGACAAGGAGGTCCTGCTGTGGCACCTGCCCCGCGCGGGGTACGAGATCGGGGCCGCGCTGCCCGCCGACGCCGAGCGCCTGTTCGCCGCCTGGGCGCCGGTGCGCGGCGCGCTGGTGCAACGCGCCACAGGCAAGCACGTCCCCGTCTTCATCGGTGCCGATCACCACGGCGCGCATCCGGACGTGCCGCGGCTCCGCGATCTCCTCGCCGAGCTCGACCCGCAGAGCGCGTTCCGTGTGTCACGACTCGACGAATTCTTTCAGGCCGCCGCGGACGGTGCGAAGCCATCGCCCCTCGCGGGTGAGCTGCGCTGGTCCTATCGCTACGCGTGGACCCTCCAGGGCGTGCATGGGACGCGGGCGCCGCTCAAACGACGGTATTCCGCGGCCGAGCTGGCGCTCGCGCGCGTGGCCGAGCCGCTCGCGGCGCTGGCGCGGCGCGCGGGAGGGCGCGACCGCCGGCCGGTGCTCGAGCTCGCGTGGCGTGCGTTGGTGCGCTGCCAGTTCCATGATGCCATCGCGGGCTGCGCGGCCGACGACGTCGCGCGCGCGGTCGAGTCGCGCCTCACGAGCGTCGAGGCGCTGTCGGGGGAGGTGGTGCGGGGCAGTGTGCACGATCTCGTGCACCACGATCCCGATGCGGCGCGCGGCCGCGCGGCGTCGCCGTCGCCCACGCTCGTGATCTGGAATCCCGCGGCCCGTCCCCGCCGGGGCGTCATGATCGCCGACGTCACGCTGTTCCGGCGCGATGTGCTGGTCGGCCCGCGCGGGGATCGTGTCCCGCGGGAGGGGCAGGGCTACCGGCCGTTCGCGCTCGCGACCTCGGATGGCCACACTGCGCCGGTGCAGCTGCTCGACCGGCGGATCGGGACGGAGCGGCTGGACGCGGCGCACCACTACCCAGACCAGGACGAGGTGGACGAGGTGCGCATTGCGTTCCGGTCGCCGACGGTGCCGGGGCTGGGATTGGCCAGCGCCGGTCTGGCGGCAGGTGCCACGGGAGCGCGCGGTACTCGACCTCCCGGCGAAGGCGCGCTCGTGAAAGGACGCTCGCTCGTCAACCATTGGATCGACGTCGCGCTCGAGCCCACCGGGGCACTCACGCTGCACGACCGGCGCTCGGGGCAGCGCTTTACCGATCTGCTCCGAATCGAGGACGGCGGCGACGCCGGGGACACGTACACCTACTGCCCGCCGAAGGGGGACCGGCTCGTCCGCTCGGCCGGTCCCATCAAGGTCCGGCGACTGGCAGCGGGGCCGCTCGTGGCCGCCCTCGAGACCCGCTTCGAGATCGGTCGTCGCGTGGGGATACGGCTCGTCGCCATCCTGTACGCCGACAGTCCTATGGTCCGCTGTATCCTGGACATCGACAATCAGGCGGCGTGGCATCGCTTGCGCGCGCGATTGCCCGTTGGCCTCCCCGGGACCGCCGCCGTCGCGGGGACGGCGTTCGGCAGCGTGGCGCGACCGCCGATCGCCGTCGATCCGGAGGACTTTCCGCTCGAGGCCCCGGTTCGCACGGCGCCGGCGCACGGGTTCGTGGCGGCGGCATCCGGGGCACGCGGGCTCGCGCTGTTCGCGCCGGGCTTCTTCGAGTACGAGTGGACCGGTCGGGGAGACCTGCTCGTGACCCTGCTGCGCGCGGTGGGCGAGCTGTCGCGCGGCGACCTCCCGACCCGACCGGGTCACGCGGGCTGGCCCACGTCCACACCGCTCGCGCAATGCCCGGGACGGACTCGGGTAGAGCTGGCCATCGTACCCGTTTCAGAAGCCGAGCTCGACCGCGGCGACGCGCTGCCCTCGCTGTGGGAAGACGCGTTCCTGCCGCTGCGCGGGTTCTGGCTGCGCGACGCCCTGGACCTCGCGCCGACGCCGGTCGACATCGCGCTCGAAGGATCGGGGCTGGTGCTGTCGGCCGTGAAGCCCGCGCAGCAGGGCTCCCCCCTGGTGCTGCGCTGCTACAACGCGACCGGCCGGAAGACGGCGGGGGCGTGGCGATTCGGTGAGAGCGTGAAGAGCGCCCATCGGGTGCGCGCCGACGAGCGCGAATCGGTCGCCCTGGTGCTCGAGGGGCGGGGCAAAACGGTGCGGTTCGTCGCCGAGCCGCACGAGGTCGTGACCATTCTGGTGACTTGAACGCGGAACGGGGAATGCGAAACGCGGAACGTTGCCGCTCTGTTCCGCCTTCCGACTTCCGCGTTCCCCGTTGGGGGAGGCACGTGTGCAGGAACATCACCTTTCGGTGAGTCGCACGGCACGCTACTTCGCCTTGGGTACGAGCTCGGGGGAGGTAGGCGAGGTCTGGTTTGCGTGTCATGGATACGGCCAGCTCGCGGCGCGATTCCTGGAGAAGCTGCGCGTGCTCGACGATGGGCATCGTTATCTCGTCGCGCCGGAGGGGCTGTCCCGGTTCTATCTGAGCGAGAGTCCGACGGAGCGACGCGTTGGCGCAACCTGGATGACGCGAGAGGATCGGCTCGCCGAGATCGAGGACTACGTGCGATACCTCGATGCCGTGTACGCGGAGGTCTTCGGGTCCCTCGATCGCGCAGGTGTGACAGTGCACGCCTTGGGGTATTCCCAGGGCGCTTCCACTGTCAGCCGCTGGGCGGCCCTGGGGAAGGCGAAGATCGATCGTCTCACGCTGTGGGGCGGCGAGTTTCCGCCCGATCTCGATCTCACGCTCGACACCGTCGCCAATCGCTTGCGCGCCGCGCGGATGACCCTCGTCTATGGACGCTCGGACGAGTACATCACACCGAAAGTCATCCAGACCATCACGACGCGGTTGCGCCAGCACGCAATCTCCTTCAATGAGATCGCGTTCGACGGGGGGCACGAGTTGAACGAGGGGGTGCTCCGAAGCCTCAGCGGGTGAACGTTGGATCGAGGGCGTCTTGGAGTGCATCTCCCAGCAGGGTGCAGGCTACCACGACGAGCACCAGCGCGATGCCCGGTGCCGCCGCAACCCAGGGCGCATTGACCAGCGTATCCCGTCCCGACGCGATCATGTTGCCCCACGACGGCGTGGGCGGCTGGACGCCGACCCCCAGAAATGACAAGCTGGCTTCCAGCGTGATCGCATTCCCCAGGCCGAGCGCCGCCGAGACGATCACGGGCGTGAGGGCGTTGGGAAGGATATGGCGCGCCAGCACGCGGCGCCGCGATAAGCCGAGCGCGACTGCGCCCTCGACGAACGGACGCGCGGCGAGTGACCGCACCTCGCCGTGCACCAGCCGTGCGACCGACATCCAACCGGTGAGACCCAACGCCGCGATGACCAGCACGGCGCTCGGCCGGGCCATGGCCGCGAGCAGCAGCAGGAGGACCACGCGCGGGAGTGCGAGAACGAAGTCCGTGAGAGCGAGCAGTGCCGTCCGTACGGGGCCCGGCCAGAAACCCGCGACACCGCCCACCACCACGCCGACCACGAGCGACAGCAGGACGGCCAGCACCCCGACGGTGAGCGAGACGCGCGCTCCGTAGACCAATCGCGTCCAGACGTCCCGCCCGAAGCGGTCGGTGCCGAGCGGATGGAAGCTGCCGGAATGGTCCGTGACGAGCGGCGGCAGAAACCGCGTTGCCACGACGTCGTGCTGGACCGTCGGACTGCCGCTCGAGACGAGCGGCCCGGCGACTGCGGCGCCGGTCACGATCGCGAGCACTGCCACGCCGAAGGCCGCCCGGCGGTCCCGCCACAGGCTCCTCATGTTTCTCCCTTGCCGCGCCGGATGCGCGGGTCGATCCACGCGACGCCCAGGTCGGTCAGCAGGTTGCCCGCGACAACCAACACCGCGGTGACCACGGTGGCCGCCATGACCACCGGATAGTCGCGGGCCTGGACTGCCTCGACCAGGCGCCGGCCCACGCCGGGCCATGCGAACACGGCCTCCACCAGCACCGCACCGGAGAACAGCGCCGGCAACGACAGGCCGATCAGCGTGATCACCGGGATCAGAGCATTTCTTGCAACGTGGCGTCGTGTAACGCGGAACGGTGACAGCCCCTTGGCCTCCGCGGTCCTCACGAAGGCCTGGCTCCTGACATCGCGCATCGCGCCGCGCACGAACCGCGCGGCTCCCCCGATGCCGATCAGCGTGAGTGTGGCGAGCGGTAGCGCGAAGTGCCGTAGCCGGTCGGCGAGGCGGCTCCAACCGGTGAGCGCGTTGGCGTCGAGCCCGGTCGCACCGAACGCCGGGAGCCAGTGTGCCCAGTACGTGAATGCCATCGCGAGCATGAGCCCGAGCCAGAACCCCGGCAGCGCGAACAGGGTGACGGTGGTGACGGAGAGCGTCGCGTCGACGCGTGGGCCCGCGCCGGACTGCCAGGCCCCGACCGCGAGGCCGAGCAGATAGCTGAGGATGAGCGACGTGCCCACGAGCGCCACCGTCGCGGGCACTGCGTCGCCGAGCAGCTCGCGCACCGGGCGCCCGGTGGCGATGCTCCGGCCCCAGTCCCCGCGGACGAATCGGGCCAGCCAGATGGCGTACTGCGCCGCGAGGGGCCGGTCGAGCCCGAGGGCGCGCCGTTGGGCGGCGAGCTGCGCGGGCGTGGCGGTCGGTCCGAGCAGCCGCTCCACGGGATCCCCCGGTGCCAGCCGCACCAGCAAGAACGTGAGCGTGACGACCCCGGCGACGACGACGGCCCCGACCAGGGTGCGGGTCCCGAGGTGGGCGAGCATGCGCCGAATCTCGCGCGACCCGCCGAGCCCCGCTAGAATGCGGGCGTGCGGAGACGAGCGCTGTGGCTGGTGACCGGAGGGATGGTGATCGCGGCGTGCGGCTCGGGAGCCGCGCACCGTGGTCGCACCGTGGTGTACGCATCCGGGGCGGACCTCCAGAGCGTTAATCCGCTGCTCACCGTGCACCCGTTCGCCAAGCAGGTAGAGCGCTACGTCCTGCTCACCACGCTCGTGCGCTACGACTCGGCGCTCGTGCCCCGGCCTTACCTCGCGCGCTCGTGGACGTGGTCGGAAGACCGGAAGAGTCTCACCTTCCGACTGCAGCCCGGCGTGCGCTGGGGCGACGGCGTGCCCACGACGGCCCGCGACGTCGCGTGGACCCTGTCGGCGGCGAGAGACGCAGCGACCGCGTATCCGCGCCTGAACGATTTCGCGGACGTGGCGTTCGTGAATGACCCGAACGATTCCACGGTAGTGATTCGGTTCGCCCATTCCCAGGACGCGATACCGGATGTGCTCACCGACCTCGCCATCCTCCCCGCCCGCCTGCTCGACTCGATTCCCCGCACGGAGCTGCGGCGCGCCGCCTGGAACGAGCACCCCATCGGCAACGGGCCGTTCCGCTTCGTGGCGCACGAAGCCGGCCGCCGCTGGGTGTTCGCCGCCAACCCGGACTTCCCGGCCGCGCTCGGCGGACCGCCCGCGCTGGAGCGGTTCATCGTCGTCGTCGTGGACGAGCCGACGACCAAGCTCGCCGCGCTCACCTCGGGCGAGATCGATTTCGCCGGGATCCAACCCGCGCATGCCGCGTTCGTCCGCAAGAACCCGGCGCTCACGGTGCTCGACTACCCGCTGATCATGCCGTACGGGATCGTCTTCAATACGCGCAACCCGCCGTTCGACGACGCCCGCGTGCGGCTCGCCGTGGCGCTCGCGCTCGATCGTCGAGAGATCGTCGACGGCTACCTCTTCGGCTTCGGGTCGGTGGCGGACGGCCCGGTGCCACCGGGCGTTCCCGGGTACGCGCCGGTGCGTCCGATTCCCGCGAACCCGGACTCGGCGCGCCGGCTGCTGGGCGGTCGACACATCGCGTTCGAGCTGCTCACCGTCGGGAGCGGCGAGGGGGCCCTCGAGCAGATGATTCAGGCCCGGCTCGCCGCCGTGGGCTTCGACGTCGCGATCCGGCAGCTCGAGCTCACGGCGTTCCTCGCGCGCGTCAATAGTCGGCAGCGGGACTTCACGGCGGCCGTGCTCGGCACGCCGGGCGATCCGGGACTCGGCTATTTGCAGACCCTCGCCGAGCTGGCGGGGGTGCGACCCGCGCCCGATCCTGCCAGTGCGCAGCGCTTGTTCCGGGATTCGCTGCCCGTCGCATTCCTCTACCACGCACGGGGCGTGCAGGGGATCAACCGCCGGGTGAGCGGCGTGCGAATGGACGTGCGGGGAGAGTTGCCGACCGTCGCCGCGTGGCGGACGGAGCCGTGAGACGGCGCGACCAGCCGACTGAATTCCATGCGACCGCCCCCGTCCGTCTCGACTTCGCCGGCGGCTGGACTGACGTCCCGCCCTTCTCGGCGCGCGAGGGGGGCGTCGTCGTGAACGGGGCGATCGAGCTCACGGCGCGGGTCGCCGTGCGGATCGGCGGACGTCTGATCCGACTGGTCTCGGAGGACCTGGGCGAAGAGCTCGAGTGCGCCGACTCGGGTGGCCTCGTGCTCGATGGCAGGCTCGATCTGCTGAAGGCCGCGCTGCGCATGCTCCCGGTGCAGGCAGCGTGCACGATCACGACGCGCTGCGATGCGCCGCCGGGATCGGGACTCGGCAGCTCCGGCGCCATGGATGTAGCGCTCGTCGCCGCCCTGGCCCTGGCCCGCGCGGAACAGTTGACCGCCCGCGAGATCGCGGAGCAGGCGTGGTATCTCGAGACCGTCGAGGCGAAGATCCCCGGCGGCAAGCAGGATCAGTTCGCCGCGGCCCTCGGTGGTTTTCAGCGACTCACCTTCCGCGATCCGGACGTCGAGGTCGAGCCCATCACCCTCGACCCGGCGTTCGCGACGGCCCTCGCGCGTCGCACGGTACTGTGCTACACCGGCCGGTCGCGCGTGTCGGGTGCCACCATCGCGCGCGTGATGGCCGCGTACGAGCGCGGGGATCCGCGGGTGACGGGCGCGTTGCGAGCAATGAAGGACGTGGCCGCCGCGATGGCGGAGGCGCTGCGCGCGGGAGACGTTGCTCGTGTCGCGATGCTGCTGTCGCACAACTGGACGCATCAGCAGGCGCTCGATCCGGAGATGCGCACCCCCGACATCGCCCAGCTCGACAACGCCTTGACGGCCGCAGGGGCGCTCGGCGGGAAGGCAGCGGGGGCCGGTGCGGGAGGCTCGATGTTCTTCATCACCGGGGACGATCCCGCGCCGGCCATCGCCGCGGCGCGCGCCGCCGGCGCGACGGTCCTCCCGGTACGCTGGGCGCTCGAAGGGGTCCGCGCATGGTGACGGCCGAAGAGCTGACGGCGCGTCGGGAGGAGATCGCAGCGGCGCCCGATCTCGCGGCCCTGCTCGCGCACCTCACCGAGCGCGCGGCGCCGCTCCTGGTCCGCCTTCCGCCCATCCCGGAAACGAAGGCGCTGCTCTCAACCGATGGCGGCATCTGTCCGGAGGACGGCGCCGCCTTCGTATTCGACCCGTGGAATCCGACCGCGCACCGCTGTCCGCGGTGCGAGAAGACCTTCACCGGCGAGCGGCACGACCGTCATTGGGCTCGCTACCAGCACCTGTGGCTCGCGGAGCGCGCTGCGCACCTGGCGACGCTGGCCGCGCTCGCAGACAACGCTGCGGCGGCGGATCGGGCCGTCGAGATTCTGCGCGCGTACACCCGGACCTATTGGGGATACGCGAACCAGGACAACGTCCTGGGACCGAGTCGGCTGTTCTTCTCCACGTACCTCGAATCGATCTGGATCGGCAACTTTCTCGCGGCGGCGGCGCTGCTGCGAGCGTGCGGGCGGCTGGAAAAAGTCGCGGCGGGGGCGGTGAGCGGAGTAGCGGAGGAAGCCGCGAACCTCATCGGCGAGTTCGACGAGGGGTTCTCGACCGTCAGACCTGGAACAACGCAGCGCTGGCTGCGATCGCCGGCTGGTTCGAGGACGAAGACCTCGCCAAGCGCGCCATCGAGGGTCCCACCGGGCTGCTCGAGCATCTGTTGCGCGGCTTCGGACGGGACGGGATGTGGTACGAGGGGGAGAACTACCATCTGTTCGCGCTGCGCGGGCTACTGACGGGAGCTCGGTGGGCGCGCCTCGCGGGCGTGGACATTTTCGCCGAGCCCAAGCTCGCGGCGCGCGTTCGGGCGGCGCTGCTCGCGCCCGCGCGCACGGCGTTGCCCGATTTCACGTTCCCCGCGCGCAAGGATTCGCGGTTCGGCGTGTCCTTGGCGCAACCGGCGTATCTCGAACTGTGGGAGATCGGGCGCGCGGGTCTCGGGAAACGGGAAATGGGAAACGGGAAAGGTGAGCTCGAAAGCTGGCTCACCGCTTTGTACCAGGCGCCGGCGCCGCGACCGGAGCTGTTCGAGTCTTACCTTCATGGCGCACCGCTGCCACGTGTCCCGTTTCCCGTTTCCCGTCACGCGCTGTCTTGGTGGTCGCTTGTGTTCATGACTCCCGAGCCTCCATCCGATGCGCTGCCCTGGTCGCCCGGGAGTCTCCTCCTCGAGTCGCAAGGTCTCGCCGTGCTGCGCACGGGCGGTCGCTATGCGAGCCTCGAGTGCGGCCCGCCCGGGGGCGGACACGGGCACCCCGACCGGCTGCATCTCACCCTGCATGCCGATGACGTGCACTGGTTGGCCGACCCCGGAACGGGGTCCTACGTCTCGCGCGACCTCTTTTGGTATCGGTCGACCCTGGCGCATAATGCTCCACGGCTGGACGGCGCGTCCCAGTCTCTGGGCGCCGCGGTGTGCGAGGCGTTCGACACGTCGGGCGAGTGGGCCTGGGTTCGTGGCCGCTACGGCGAGATCACGCGCACCTTCGTTGCCGGCCCCGCGTACTTGCTCGATGTGATAGAGCTGGCGAGCCGGAGCGAGCACGTGCTCGAGCTGCCCTGGCATTTCGTGGGGGCGGGGGATGTGGGACGCGGGCGGTGGACCTCTGGGGAGCTCGCGGACGAGTTCGTGTCGCGAGTGGAGAAGCTCGTCCCGGAGGGCGCCGCGCCGCTGGTGCTCGAGTTGGCGGCCGGGCCGCGCGTCCTGAAGGCATTTCTCTCGTTCGACGGCGAGCTGGTGCGGGCGGAGGGGCCGGGGCGACCGGGAGACGAGAAGCGGGCGACGTTCTACGTCATGCGCACCGCGGGCCGCAGTGCACGCCTCGTGACGGTGCTCGAGTCGGTTGGCGAAGCCGCGTCGGTGCGTGCCGTGCGCGTACAGGGGAGCGTGATCGAGGTCGAAACGGCGGAGCACGCAGTCGACCGGCACACCGCCACGGCGCTCGGCTGGGAAATCGCGACGCGCTCCGGGCGGATTCGGCTCGCGGGGGCACGCGCGCCAGAGCCGCCACTCGCACCCCTCCTCGAGCTCGAAAAGCCGACGCCCGTCGTGGGTGCCGCGCTGCGGGTGTCCTCGCCCCCGCCGCTCGACGGAACGCTCGACGGTTTTGATACGAGCGAGCCGCTCCGGCTCGAGCTCGAGGATCAGTATCGCCGCAGCGAAGAGCCCTATCCGGGCCCGGACGACTTTGCCGCCGTCGCCCACGCGGCCTGGGACGACGACGCACTCTACCTCGCGGTCGACGTCGTGAAGTCCGAGCTGTGCATTCGGCCCGGAGGCGCGCCGCCGCTGCGCCTCGACAACGAGCCAGACGACATCCATTCGGACGGTCTGCAGGTGTACGTCGCGGGGGACGAAGGCGACGGCCGTGTCGGGTATCTCGTTGTCCCTGAGACCGGCGCGACAGGGCTGCGGGTGCGGGCCACCAGCGATACGTCGGCTGATCCGGGCGGAGTGCGCGGGGCATGGCGGCGTACCGACCGCGGGTACACGGTGACGCTGGGCATCGCGTGGCCCGAATGGCAACGCGCGCATGTCGGCGGGCGGCTACGGTTCGACTTGCTCGTGAACGAGATGTTGCCGGGTCGCACGCGACGCGCCGGGCAGCTGGTCTGGAGCGGCGGCAACGGCTGGGTGTTTATCCGGGGCGATCGGCAGGAACCGGAGCGGTTCGGGATCTTGGAGCTGGTGGGATGACCGTCGCCGTCGTTCTGCACGAGCCCCAGGACCTCGTCAACATCGCTCACGTGGTGCGGGCGCTCAAGAATTTCGGGTTTCGCGACCTCCGGTTGGTGAGCCCGCGCGAGTACGACGCGTATCGGGTCGAGGGCATCGCGCACCAGACGCAGGACGTGCTGGCGCGCGTGGCCCGGTTCGATCGCCTGGAG
>Ga0209686_1001453_pt1 | contig 11661 bp, 7 predicted proteins | sample GraSoiAngelo_126_FD_185883 | JGI IMG/M metagenome (GOLD analysis project Ga0209686, IMG submission 185883) | Grasslands soil microbial communities from the Angelo Coastal Reserve, California, USA - 14_0927_09_20cm (SPAdes) (version 2) | ecosystem: Environmental > Terrestrial > Soil > Grasslands ...
AACTTGACCTTGGTGATCTGGAAATCGTCCAAAGTTACCTGACGGTTCACTTTGTCGACCTCCGTTCGAGCCGTGAACCAGACCACTCCGTACTTGGTCGTCTTGTTCGTCTTGCTTACCAGCGCAAGCGCTGCATAGGCGCGCACTTCGTCGCCTTCCCAAGCTTCCACTTGTGGTTGGTACATAGAGATCGTCTCGTCTCCGCGAGAGGCTTTGCGAGGCCATGCCTCGTCAACGCGCGGCTCGGCTTGCGTCTCACCGGCGGAAACTTGAGGCTTGGGATGTTCGGGTAGTGGACGCTGGGCCGAGGGGGCATCAGGCAGAGACTGCTGGGGTTGCGGATGATTTGGCAATGATGTCTGAGCACGCAAGGGGAGAAGAGGAAATGCGAACAGCAGAGGCAGTGTGCAACGAATGACCGCGATCAGTCTATGGCGCATCAATACCAGATGTTAGATGGCCCTCCGGCGTCCGGACACCGGCAGAAATGACAGGTTGGTCGCTGCTTATCCCAAGACGGTGGCGACGCAAGTGAAGAAACTGCGCGAGCGATTTCAGTTGGAGCGCATCATCCTGGTGGGGGACCGGGGCATGCTGACGCAGAAGCGTATCGAAGAGGACCTGCAGGACCACGAGGGACTGCAATGGGTGACGGCGTTGCGCGCGCCGCAGATCCAGGCCTTAATGGCCCAGGGTGCCATCCAGATGTCGCTGTTTGATGAGCAGAATTTAGCTGAAATCACTCACCCGGATTATCCTGGGGAGCGGCTCATTGTCTGCCGCAACCCTTTGCTGGCCAGCGAGCGGGCGCGCAAGCGCAAGGAGTTGATCGAGGCGGCGGAGAAAAAACTGAAGGAGATCGAGGCGGCAACCAAACGCCACCGCCAACCGGTGCGCGGCGCGGACAAGATCAGCTACCTGGTAGGCAAGGCGCTGGCCACCAGTAAAGTCGAGAAGTACTTTCGCTGGACGGCGACGGATACTGGGCTCAACTGGGAACACAACCCGGAACGCATCGGGCGCGACGCGGCTTTGGATGGTATCTATGTGCTGCGCACCAATGTGACGGTCGAGCAGTTGGATCGCGAGCAAACCGTGCTGGCTTACAAGCGGCTGGCCACCGTGGAGCGGGCCTTTCGCTCGCTGAAGAGCGTCGATCTGAACGTGCGTCCCATTCATCACCGTCTACCGGAGCGAGTGCGCGCGCATGTTTTCCTGGTCATGCTGGCATACTACGTGGAATGGCATATGCGCCAAGCCCTGGCGCCCGTTTTGGGCCTAATTTGTGAAGGGGGCCTTTGAAGCGGCGTCGGTTTTCGAAATCTCTAGGAGACAGGACAGTCTCGAAACGGGCCATGACTGATCCTGCCTCCTGAGCTATTCAGCGTATGGGGGAGGGTCTCTCTCCGGACGATCAACACTTCTACACCATGTCGGTGATAGAGGTACATGCTTTGTGAAAATTCTTCGCGTTGCAATACCTCTACGACATCGTTTAGCTGTCTCATTGCCTTCATTTATTGCTCTTCTATTGCTCTTCCGCAACGACACGGCGATGTGTAGTGCTGTAAGAAGAACAGCGATGACGAATGACAAACTCAAGTCCACTACCGTTCGGTTCACGGACGCCGACCTCCGCCTCATTAACTGTCTGCGAGACAAACTCGGACTCGGAATGATTCAGGTCATTCGGCTCGCCATCAGACGCTTGGCCGAGATTGAGAATGTTCCCTCCCCTCCTGGGCGTAATAGGGCGTAGGTGCGAGCGTGCGCGGAGGAGGGTTTGTAAGTGAAATGGCCTGTCTATTAATTCCCCCGATTACCAATCAAGTCAATGAAAGCAGAGGACATGGCGGTGACCTGTGCGGATTGTTGGCGTAATATCGCCTCTCTGACAATGTCGGCGGTGTCAAGCACTTTTCGCGCACACTTCAGCGAGCACTCGGAGAAGAGCGCCATTTCGCTCTCGTTGATGGTTTTGCCTTTTCCAACCCAGGCTCGCTTGTAATCTCTCAGGTCGGGAACTCAGTTCGACCCATGCATCTCTTCGGTCGGCAACGGCCGATCATGATTACTACTTCGAACTCCTCCGTGAAGAGGAGCGGGACGCCCAATCAATATGCTCGATGTTCTACTGCACACCATGGCGATTTCCGAGCTGTCCCGCGTGCGAACCGAATTTGATCCACTGCTGGTAATCCCATCCCTGACGCATCATCCAGTACAGGTGCACCGCTAGTCTTCGCGCCATCGCGACCTTGGCGGTTTTCCGCCCTCGTCGCATCATCAAGTGAAGGTATTTGCTGCGCCACTGTGGCAGGCTGCGCGCTGTGACCTGCGCCGCTTCTACCAGCAGAAAGCGCAGCATGGAACTACCTTGCTTGGTAATGTGTCCCAGTCTGCGGCGATTCCCGCTGGAGTCTTCCAGCGGCACCAGTCCGAGATAGCTGGCCACCTGCTTCCCGCACTGAAAGCGGTCGGCTTCTCCGATGATCAGCACGAAGGCCAGTGCGGTGAGCGGACCAACACCGGGATGGGTCATCAGTCGACGCGCTTCGGGACACTTCTCCACTTCCTGCTGGATCGCCTGGCTCAGTTCCGCGATCGTCGGGTTCAGTCGATCCAGCAACTCCAGAAGATCGCGTCGTCGCCGGCTGGCCCACGGAGCCAGCCGGAATGATTCCAGCTGCTCGCGTCCGCGTTCCCGCCACAACTTCTTCTTACAGCGCAGGCCTTCGTTCAGGGCCACCGCTTGCAACTGGTTCATGATGCGCGTGCGGGCCTGCACCATGCGGTGCCGGTGCCACAGCAGTTGCCGCAGATCCCGATTCTCCCAACTCGGCACCCAAATCCGCGGGAAACGATCTTCCAGCAGCAAACTCAGGATCAGTTGCGCGTCCTGCCGATCCGTCTTCTGCTTGCGGACGCGCTTGGTGCGGATCTCGGCCGCGTCCCCGATCAACAACTCAATCTGTAACTCGGCCAGTAGCCGTTCGAACCAACGAGCATGCCCGCTGGCCTCCATTCCCACACGCACCTTCTGGCCCGCGCACGCCAGAGCACGGTAGATCTTCTCCGCCTCCTCGCGATGCGTCAGCCGTTTTTCCTGGAATTCTCCGCTGTCTGTGTCCACTGAAGCTATTTGCTGAAACTCGGGGTGAAAATCTACTCCTATAATGATCATTGTTCGGCTCCTTTCTCCCGAGCCTGTTGGTTGGCGTTAGCACCACCAACTTTACTCGGGCGCGGGAGCCGACATTGTCATGGAATCAATTGCACCAACAATTCTCAAGTGGTGAAATCGCCTTCCATGAGAAGGCCGGTCGGAGTCAAGTGGTTTCTTTGTCGTTCTTGTTTGTCACTCGTTTCTTCTCAGCCGAGTTACCAACTGTCGCCACCCTTCCATCCGCACTCTTCGATGAGCGAGTTTTTTCGCTCGGTGCAAGTTGGGTGTTCTCGTTTCAGCCGGTGCTGCCACCTGATTGTCGACCTCCCGTCCCATCCGAGATGGAAGTTGGGCCAGGCGATTAACGCAGTCACCGGAACTCGGCGTTTGGGCTTTGTGCTTCCTATCGGTTCAACTACGCGGCTGCCGGTAGCATGGCCTGACTGCTATTGCGCAGCGGTTCATAAACCTCCCCACTTACCCACAGGCGATGCAGCAACACCGCTAACTTTCGAGCGGTGGCCACGATGGCTCGTTTCTTTCCGTTTTTCCCTCCACGCTCGGCCAACTTCAGGCCCCAGCGTCGCAGGTCGCTATCGGCTCCAAACGGCCCCAGAATGTGGTGTGCACCCTGCACCAGCAGCGTCCGCAGATACGGATCTCCTTCCTTGCTGATGTGCAGCTGCGGTTCACTCTGTCCCGAGTTCCGCCTACCTGGTTGCAATCCCAGATAACAGCCCACATCGCGACTCTTGCGAAAACGATGCGCGTCTTCCAGTGTCAGCAGGTAAGTGAGTGCGATCAGCGTGCCCACGCCCTTCACCTGCTTCAGCAGTGCCACTTGCGGATAGCTTTCCTGCGCCAGGTGCTCGATCTGTTCGTTGTACTCGCGAATCTGCTCGCTGAGGGATTCGATTCCCGCCAGCAACGGCTCCAGCACCGCTTGCAGTTCCGGACTTAGCCCGCTCGCTTTCTCGGGTTTCATGTTTCGCGAGTTGCAGCCGCGCAGCCGCTCTCCGTAGGACTTGGTCAGTCCCCGCGCCGTGTTGATCAGCGACGTCCGCGCTCGCACTAGTCCGGCTCGGGCTCGGATCACGGTCAGATCTGCCTGAGCTTTCGCGCTACGATGCTTCACCGGGGCCAGCAGTTGCGGGTCGATTCTTGCCAGCCGGGCCAAGGTTCTCGCATCCAGTCGATCGTCCTTGCGACGACTCTCTCCGATCAAACGCACTTTGCGCGCATGCGCCACGATCACTTCGTGCCCCAACTCGCTCAACAACCGGCTCACCCAGGGTGAATGCATCCCGGTCTCTAATGCGATCCGACTCCGCGGCATTTCCCCGAACACCTCTCTCATGGTTTTCGGAATCGTGCTCAGTTTCTGTTCCAGAAGCACTTCCCCTGTTTCATCCAGCACGCAGTACCAACTCGATCGGTCGCCTAGGTCCAAGCCAATCGTCAGCCTCTGGCTCTCCACTTTTCTGATCGCATGTGCCGTTGCAGTGCTAATCTTCTTCATTGCCGGTCTCCTTTATCTTTTGCGCTTCGAGCGCGTCGATAACTCGGGAGCGTACAGCATCCCGTCGGACACCGGCCTTCTCATCCCATCTGATTGCAACAGCTATCGGTAAACAGTAAGCGATTAGGCAGGACTCATTACGCCGTTTTTCCAGCTATTGCAGCTTCGCGTACTCCGCCTTGGCTTCCTTTAGGATGGGGATGTCGGAGTCGGCGTCTTTCCAGAGGGCGAAGAAATCCTGATACGCGGTGCGGGCTTTGGCGGTGTCGCCGGACATTACATACGCACGACCGAGTTGAAGATGGGCCAGAGCGCCCAGCGGGAAGTTGAGCACGATCCCGCGGTGGTCAATGATCCTCTGGAACTCCGTGGCCGCTGCGCTGCCGTTGCGAGCCATGAGCTGAGCTAGGCCGCGGATGTAAACGGGATACAGAGTCCCCAGCTGGAATTGTGGCGGCTTACCCAATTCGTAGGGAGCAGCAGCTTCCAGAAACACCAGAGCTTGGGTGGGATTGTTGGCATTCAGTTCGATGGCTGCCTTAATGGTTGGCAGCCAGTAGACCTTCAGCACCGTCTGCGATGGGTAGCTCTTCTGCAGTTCTTCGACAATCGCTTTGGCCCGGGCGGTTTCGCCGACTCGCGCTAGCGTCAAGGTAGCAAACATTTTCACATCCCGGCCCGGAGACAGCGTCACGGCTGCCGCGACATCCTGCTTCGCGGCTGCTGTGTTGCCGACCTCCGCCTCCCGCAAAGCAGCATTCACTTGCCACAATGCCGCTGTCTCCCTGGAGTCGTTACGGACGGCAGCATCCACCGCACGCCGGGAAAAGTCCCGCGCTTTCACAAGCCGACCGTAGTATGCCTCGGTGTCGGATTGGAATGAGAGCAGAATGTCTTCGCTTCCGGGCTTGCCTGCGGCCCAAGCTAGTTGCCGCTCCATCTCCGCGGCATTGCCCTTGAGGAAGGCGAGTTGATAGATTCCCCAATGCAGGGTATCACCTTCGAATTTGCCTAGAGCCTGCTCTATTGTTTTGTTGACGTCATCCAGACGGTTGAGCGCGAGGTAGTCGCCTGCGAGGTTGCCATAACCAACCATGGTCGGCTCCAGGCGCAAGCCATATTGGGTTTCGGTCACCGCCTTCTCGTACTGCCCAAGTTGGGCGTAAATGTCCCCCAAGTTGGTGGGAGGCACCAGGTCTTGTGGATAAGTCTTGGCCCATAACTCATAGACTTGGCTGGCCTGCTCCAACTCACCGGTTACGAATCCGTGGTACATGGAGGAGATACGGTATTTTTCCCGTTCGCTGACTTGCTCGCGCAGATCGTAGGCTTTCTTGATGTTTTCCGCAGCCAGACTGGCTTGTCCCAGATTTGCGTATGCGACTCCGATACTGGCATAGGCGGCGGCGAAATTGGGGTCGAGTTCGAGAGCACGTTTATAGAACGGAATCGCCTCGGCATTTCCCTTTGTGCGGAAGGTCGTTATGCCCATGCTGAAGGCTTTCAGTGCTTCTAACGACGCTGTCGTGGCCTCAACCGGAACGTCGAACTTCTGGATGGAAGCGAGTGATTCGCCAAGTTTGGCCCGCATTCTGGCCGCCGCCTGACCTAGTGCTTTCAGCACGTCTTGCTTGGTCGCAGCCTCTTCCTGTTCCTTGGCCAGCGTATCCCCAGTGTTGCAACTGACTCCATCCACACCAATCACATACTGACCACCCAAGTTTGAAATTGACCCCAATATGATTGCCTTGCTACCTGTGCGCACACAGAGTTCTCTGGCTACCTCCTGGGTGATACGGTCGCTGGGTCGGCGACCCATGAGGCGCAGGGTTTCACCTATCTTGCGGTCGGAAAGAATGTTGAGAAAGGGAGACTGTCCTAGTTGCACAGCCAGAGCCTGCTTCAGTGCGCCGTCAAAGACTGCATCTCCGGTCGTGTTGTCGAAGTCGGCCAGTACAATCGTGTCTTTTTCTGTCAGCGGCGTTGCCGGACGCAAGCGAAAGTAGAGAGCACCGCCAATCAGGGCGGCCACAATCAGCACGGCGGCGAGAACAAGAATTTTTGGGCGTCCGCTCTTTTGTTGCTCCGCTTTTTTACCCGGCACGGCAGCCGAGGCCGAATTCTGTTTACCGCTAGACGGTGGACGAGTCGTGGCGGAACTTTTAACTGCTTCCGCCTCTTCCGCATCTACCGCCACCGGCACGGCTGACCGGCTGGACTCGGTCTCGCGCTTCAGCCGCTTCAGATCCGTGCGGATGTCCGAGGCGTGCTGGTAGCGCAGATCGCGGTCCTTTTCCAGCGCCTTGTTAATAATCTCTTCCAGCTTGGCCGGCAGGTCAGGGTTTAGACGCACCGGGGCGACAGGGCTCTTGTGCAAGATCGAATCAAACAGATTCGCCGTCGTGTCGCCGCGAAATGGCTGCTTGCCGGTTGCCATTTCGTACAAGACAGCGCCAAAGGAAAACAAATCCGTACGGGCGTCCAGCTCTTTCCCCCGCGCCTGCTCCGGGGACATGTATGCCACCGTGCCAACAGCCGTACCCGGGCTCGTCAGGTCTTTTTCCCCAAATCCGGTTTGCGTGGCGTCGCCCGACGTTACCGCAACAGTCCCAGCGGCGACCTTGGCCAGTCCAAAGTCGAGGATCTTGGCATGGCCACGTTCGGTCACGAAGATGTTCGCTGGTTTGATGTCGCGATGGACAATACCCTTGACATGCGCCGCATCGAGGGCATCGGCTATTTCGATGGCCAGTGAGAGCAGCGTCTCCAGCTCCATCGCACGCTCGTCGATCATGTGCTTGAGCGTCTTACCATCCAGAAACTCCATGGCGATGAACGCCTGGCCATCCTGCTCGCCGATGTCATGAATCGTGCAGATGTTAGGGTGATTCAGCGCAGATGCGGCTTTGGCCTCACGTCGAAACCGCTCCAGGGACTGGCGGTCGTGGGCCACGCCTTCCGGCAAGAGCTTAAGGGCGACAAAGCGGTCCAGCCGCGTGTCTTCGGCCTTGTACACCACTCCCATGCCGCCGCCACCGAGCTTCTCGACGACGCGGTAATGCGAGATGGTCCGCCCGATCACGCGGACGCAATATTAGGAGCGCTGCGGTGGGAAGTCAACGCGACGCGTATAGCGGGACCGGCAGTCGACGCAACCGCGAAAAGTCGCCCGGTATTCGGGGCGACAACGTCCGCGGTGCTGCCGTTGCAAGCACTGTTTTATTGCAGCTTCGCATACTCCGCCTTGGCTTCCTTTAGGATGGGGATGTCGGAGTCGGCGTCTTTCCAGAGAGTGAGAAAGTGTTTGTAGGTAGCGAGCGCGCGGACGCGGGCGGCATCGGCTTCCGCGCCCTGCGAGGTCCTCGACTGCAAAGCGTTGGCACGCGCTTTGCGCAGATGCGCCAACGCTCCTGTCCAGCAGTTCCAGACAATACCGCTGTGATCGAGAATCTTCTGAAACTCGGCAGCGGCCGCACCGCCCTGTCCGGCTGCCAAGTATGCCTCGCCCCGGACGTACGTCGGATAGAGACAGGAACTGCCGAGATTGGCCGCAAAGGTGATTACTCCAAACTCGACCGGTGGGAGAGCAACTTGTAGGGTTTTCAGGGCCAAAGAAGGATTGTTGTGATTCAGTGCCAATTGCGCCTGAATTGCTGGTAGCCAAAGGGACTGCATTTGCGTGTCCAGGGGGAAGCGTTTCCCTAAGTCCTGAGCCAAAGATTCGGCTCGCGCCGCATCGTCTGCCAACGCGAACGCGAGGGCTGCTTCGACTTCGGCTCCCTGGCTCGCCGGAGCTAGTTTCAGAGCCTTTGCAGCTAACGGTCGGGCTTCCGTACCTATGCCGTAAGCGGCTTCCCGTTGAGCAGCAATCCCCTGCCATATTGCCCCGGCTTCCTTGTTGTCAGCCCGTACTGCGGAGTCCACCGCCCGCTTGGTCAGTTCCCGTGCCTTGCCAAGATGACCAGCATAAGCCTCGGTGTCAGATGCGAGCGCCAGTCCAAAGTTCTCATATTCGGGCTTGGCTGCAAACCACTGCCCCTGTTCCGCCATCAGCTTGGAGTCCGAGCCGAGAAAAGCAAGAGCGTACAAAGCGGCAGGGAATATGTAATTATCCGGTTTTCGGGCCTGTTTTTCGTGGATGATTTGCCGCGCTTCGTCAAAACGCTGCAAGGCAAGGGCATAGTCGGCGAGATTCTCATACAAAGTTATTTCTTCCGGTGCAAGGCGGATGCCTTGCCTCGTGACCTCCACGGCATTTTCATATCGCCCCTGTGCGGCGAGTACTATGCCCAGATTGTTATACGCCGCAACTTCACGCGGGTAGCTACCAATCTTTTCCTGATAAGTCTGGGCTGCTTTGTCCAGTTCTCCAGTTACAGACGAATAATAGTTGGCAGTGATCGCCAGTCTTTCCCGTTCGCTGGCATGCTCGCGCAACTGGAATGCTTTGGCAAGGTACTCGCCGGCTCGCGCTGGCTCGCCGAGATTGTAGTAGTGAACGCCCACTGCCCCGTAGGCCATCGCAAAATTCGGATCAAGCTCGATGGCACGCTGATCGTAAGGCAGGGATTCGGCGGCACCTCTCTCGCTGGCCGCCTTCTGTCCAAGACTGTACGCTTTCAGAGCTTCGAGCGAAGACGTCGTGGCCTGTTCGAGCGGAACGTCAAATCTCTGCACCGTGGCCAGCGATTCGCCCAATCCGCTGCGCAGCTTGGTTGCTGCCTTCCCCAGCGCGTCCAGCACCTTCTCCTTGGATGCCGCCGTCACCTGCTCCTCGGCTAGCGGGTCACCCTTCTGGCAGCTCACCGCCTTCAATTTCAGCACATATTCGCTACCCAAACTGCCAATCGCTCCGGCAAGGTAGGCCTTGCTGCGCGCCCGCAGGCAAAGCTCGCGGGCTATATCGGGCGTGAGCCTGGTGTCAGCCGGACGGGCCATCAGTTTCAGCGCCTTTGCAACTTCAATGTCGGAGAGAACATTTAGGAAAGGCGATTGCCGCAGGGAAACGCTGAGCGCCGTTTTCAGCGTGTCGTCGAAAACCGCATCCCCCGTGCTGTTCGCGAAATCGGTAAGAACGATGGTGTCCTTTTCGGTCAGGCGCTTGCTTTGATGCGAACGATAGTAAAGTCCGCCCGCCACAAGCAAAACCACGGTTAAGAGGGGAACCACAACCTTCCAGAGCTTCCCCTGCCGACCCGAAGGAGCTTGTGCCACGGCCACTGTGCCCGAGCTGGCTGCAACTCGCCCCGTTTCTGTGTCCCGCTTCAGGCGCTGCAGGTCGGCTCGCATCTCCGAGGCATGCTGGTAACGGAAGGAGCGATCTTTTTCGAGAGCTTTAGCGATGATCCCGTCGAGTTCAGGAGGTAGCTGAGGATTCCATTGACTGGGCGGTTCCGCGTGCTCGTGAAGAATGGCCCCGTATGTCGCTCCGTCGGTGTCTCGATCGAAGGGCAGGTGCCCACTTGCCATTTCATAGAGGGTCACGCCGAAAGAAAACAGGTCGGTACGTTCGTCGAGCGGCTTCCCCCCGACCTGCTCGGGCGACATATAGCTGACCGTGCCCAAAGCAATGTTCTTGGTAGTGAGATCCTTCAACGTGATCGTGGGATCCTCTGAGGCAGAGCCCGATTCTCGTCTTGTGCCGGGATCCGTCCTTTTCGCCAACCCGAAGTCAAGAACTTTGGCATGTCCACGTTTGGTAATGAAGATGTTCGCAGGCTTGATATCCCGATGAATGATACCCGCCGAGTGCGCCGCATCCAGCGCGTCTGCGATCTCAATCGAAAGCGTCAGGAGCAAATCTGTCTCCAGCGGACGCCCGGCGATGCGATGCTTCAGCATGACGCCATCCAGAAACTCCATGGCGATGAACGACTGCTCGCCACTTTTGCCGATCTCGTAAATTGTGCAGATGTTGGGATGGTTGAGGGCGGAGGCTGCGCGAGCTTCACGCCGGAAACGTTCCAAAGCCTGCGGATCACGGGCAACGTCGTTGGGCAGGAACTTCAGGGCGACGAAGCGGCCAAGCTCAGTGTCCTCGGCCTTGTAGACCACACCCATCCCGCCGCCGCCGAGTTTCTCGACAATGCGGTAGTGCGAAATGGTTTGGCCGATCATTGGGCTGGAATCTTAGGTCTAGTGGCCGGACAAGTCAATGAATGCAGAGCACTTGGATGCCTCTTGGGCCGGTAGTTGGTGAAAAATCGCCATATCACTCATTGACGGTCTGCGGATGTCCTTATTTTAGGTAGTCCGATTCGTCTTCGGCCAATCGATCCGCCAGCGCCCGCCCGACATCGGCACCCAGAATAGCCGCTTTTGCGGTGCCCCCCGTGCATGATGGTAAAGCGCAGCCGCCCGCTCATAGAAGCCCCGCGTGTGCCACGAGTCCGCAAATCCAAATCGCTGGAAATCCAGATGGTGGCAGAACTCGTGACAGAGCGTGCTCAAGAAGGTGCCATAGGACGTGATCTGCTTCCGCACTGCCGTTCGCATCCACAAGCGGATCACCGTGGTCTCGGGATTGTAGTCGCCGAACAACTCTGTCGCCCAGCTTTCACGCACTCGTAGCGGTCGCGCTGCAAGCACTCGGACATTACAGTTCGATGTTCTATAGAACTCTGTGTAGCTGCCAGAAACTCTGCGCAGGCGCGGCGGACATCGGCGGTTGTCCCAGCCTTCATCGTCGATTCGACGGATTGTGCAATCGCCAGCAAGCCTCCGCCCTGCGGTAGGTCGAGCGTCCTGATCCGGTCGCTTTCGAGAAACCATGCACGGTTCGCCTTGCGCGGTAAAGCGTCGGTCAGCAATGCATCCTCATAGACAAGTCAGCGCAAGTCAGGGGATGAGACGGAGCGCCGGATTATTCGTATGGCATTAAACCGCTATCCATCATCATGTGATCAGCGGTTTCCGAGGATTGATGGACAATGGAAACGATCAAACCCCGTACCGCTTCCACAGCCGGAACCACGGA
>Ga0209686_1001459_pt1 | contig 11640 bp, 13 predicted proteins | sample GraSoiAngelo_126_FD_185883 | JGI IMG/M metagenome (GOLD analysis project Ga0209686, IMG submission 185883) | Grasslands soil microbial communities from the Angelo Coastal Reserve, California, USA - 14_0927_09_20cm (SPAdes) (version 2) | ecosystem: Environmental > Terrestrial > Soil > Grasslands ...
CGTGGCGGGCAGGGACTATGTCGATCTGGGCGGGTCCTATGCCTTCGCCGGACACGCGACTCTGCGCGTGGGTGTCAACAACGTGTTCGACAAGTCACCGCCCCTGGTAGGGTTCGCATATATCGGGACGGTGTTCGGCAACGGCAACACCTACCCGCAGATCTATGACGCGCTGGGCCGGTACGCATTCTTCAACCTGGTCGTGGACTTCTAAAGTCTGGGACTTGAGGCGATCTGCCGAAGGCGGGCCCCGGGCCCGCCTTTCTTTTTGGGGGTTCCCGGACCGGCGGGGTTTTTACACGACCCGGTTGTGGGCATATTCTGCCTCCCGTCGACGCATACAGCCCGCGAAATACTATGAGCGCCGTAGCAGCGGATGACGCACGCATTGGCTCCATGATCGACGCCGCCGACAAAGCCGCCGCGGCCGGTCAGCACGCCGAAGCTGCCCGCCTGCTGGCCGCGGCCGAGGCGGCAGCTCCGGGAAGCCCCCAGGTCTTGAACGCCTTGGGGATGCTGGCCCTCAAGACGGGTGAGTTCGCCGCGGCCAGGCGGCGCCTCGAGCAGGCGGTGCACCTGGATCCGCGGGCGCCGTTGCTGTGGTTCCATGTGGCACTGGCGCGACGGGCCCAAGGAGACGCCGAAGCGGAGGCGGCCGCCTTGGAAAAGGCTCTGGAGCTGGACCCTTACTTCTACCTCGCGCTGCTGCAGAAGGCGACGCTGCTGGAGAGGCGTGGCCAGCACCGGCAGGCGGCACAGGTTTACCGCGCCTTTCTGCAGTGCGTTCCCCCCTCCGCCCAGCAGAACCCGGCGCTGCAGCAAGGGCTCGAGCACGCACGCGCGGCGGTTGCCGCCAATACGGCGGCGCTCGAGAGATTCCTGCAGAGCCGGCTGGCGGCGGCGCAGGCCGCGCACCGGGAGGCCTCTCAGGAGCGATTCAATCACTGCCTCGACGTGCTACTCGACAAGCGGCGCATCTACGCACCGCAGCCCAGTCTCATGCATTTTCCCAGGCTGCCGATCCTGGAGTTTTATGAGCGCACCGAGTTCCCCTGGCTGGGGGCGTTCGAAGCGGCGACGGAGCAGATCCGCAGCGAGCAGCTGCAGTGCCTCGCCGGCGATGCCGACGGCGTGGTCCCCTATGTCGACTATCCGAGCGGGTCGCCGCTGAACCAATGGCGGGAGCTCAACCGCTCGCGGCGCTGGAGCGCGTACTACCTGATCAAGGGTGGTGTGCGGCAGGAACAGCGCCTCGGGCGCTGTCCGCAGACCGCGGCGCTGCTTGCGGCGGCGCCTCTTGCCGAGGTGCCGGGAGAGGCGCCCACGGCTTTTTTCTCGATTCTGGAGCCGCGCACGCGTATCCCGCCGCACACGGGTGTCACCAACACTCGCCTGGTCGTGCACGTCCCGCTCGTGATACCGCCGGGCTGCGGCTTCCGGGTCGGCTCGGAGACTCGCCAATGGCAACCGGGTCGGGCGTGGGTGTTTGACGACACCATCGAGCACGAGGCCTGGAACGGCAGCGACGAGCCTCGGGCGATTCTGATCCTGGACATCTGGAATCCCTTTCTGACCTCCGCCGAGCGCGCACTGGTGAGTGCAGCGACTACGGCCCTGAGCGAGTACTACCGTGAATAGCGGTTGGAGCGGCTTCACTGTCGCCTGCATCGCCGCTGCCCTGAGTCCCCCTCAGCCGGCACGGGCGCAACCGCTGGAGGAGGCCATCAGGGCCTGCGCGGCCGAGACCGATGTCTTGCGCCGCCTCAGGTGTTACGACCAGGCGGCTGCGCAGCTCGTCGGCGCACAGGTTCCGGCGGCCGCCCACGCGTCCTCTCCAGCGGACCGGGACGGACCGCGGGCCGCATCACCCGAAGCCAGTTTTGGCCTGCGTAACGGTCCGCTCGACGACAGAAGATACGCCGCGGCGCCCAAGGAGATCACGGCCACGGTGATTCTGATCGAGATGCGTCGTTCGAGCGGGGCGCTCGTCGTATCGTTGGACAACGACCAGGTATGGGAGGAGAACCAGCCCAGCGAGTACTTTCCGCTCAAAGTCGGCGATTCGGTGCGGATCCGCGCCGCGGCACTCGGCTCCTACATGATGTTCGCGCCCTCCAAGCGTTCCACCCGCGTAACGCGGATCCGCTAGCTTGAGCGCTGCGTACGATCCCGACACGCTCGCCGAGCTCGCCGCTCGCGATCTCCAGGACCAGCGGATCGCGGAGGCCGAATCCAAGTGCCTGCGCGCACTCAGCACCGATCGCCACCATCGCGGCGCGTTGAACGTTCTCGGGATGGTGCTCCATGCCCAGGGGCGCCACGAGGACGCAGTGCGCGTGTTCAACGCACTCACGCAGTTCGAGCCGCGCAACGCTCAGTACTGGGGCAATCTCGGCACTGCGTTGCGCCCGACGCGTCGCTACGACGCCGCACTCGAGGCTTACGATCGTGCCCTCGAGCTTGGCGGCGTCACACCGGACCTGCTCTACAACATCGGCGTTCTGCACGTAGATCGGAACGATTACGAATCTGCCTGCGCCCTGTTCAGCCGAGCGGTCGGCCTGGCACCGGCCGACGCCGGACTGCGCCTGGCATTTGCTCAATGCTGCTTCGACATCATGCGCAACGAAGAGGCCGTGGCGATTCTCGAGGACTGGCCGAGCTTCGCCGGGCTGACGCCTCAGATTATCGCGGGCATCGCCCATCTGTTGGTCGCGATGGGCGAAACGCGGCGCGCACAGCCGGCTGTGGCGCGTGTGCTGGAGAATGCCCGCAGCGGTGGACCGACCTCGCTGCGGCTCGTGCGGCTGCTCGAGCGCACCAACCGCCTGAGCGAAGCGCGCGACACCCTGGACCGCGTCAAGGCGAGACCGGAGATCAGCAGCGCCGACGCGGATCTGCTCTTGGTGGAAGCCCTTCTCGCGCAGCGCGAGGGCGCCGACGAGGAGGCGTGCCGGCTGCTGTCCACGGTCCTGAAGCATCACGACGACTTCCTCCGGCGGCATCATCTCCTGTTCCCGCTCGCCAAGTCGCTCGATGCTCTGGGGCGATACGAGGAGGCTTACGTGGCGCTCGAGGAAGCGCACCGCTCGCAAGTCGCCTTCCTCATTACCGCACTGGGCAAGCAACCGACCGAGGGCTCCCCCGCCATCGAGCTGGCCCGGGACGGCTGCGATCCCGGGGATATCGCGAGCTGGGAGGATCCGGGCGCGCCCGGCGTCGAGGACAGTCCGATCTTCATCGTCGCGTTTCCGCGCTCGGGCACGACGCTGCTCGAGCAGATCCTCGACGCCCATCCCTTGCTCAGATCGATGGACGAGACACCGTTCCTGAAGCAGGCGCTCGAAGACGTGCGCGCCCGTGGCGTCCGCTACCCCGCGGAGCTCGGAAAATTGAGTGCGGCTCAGCTGCTGGAGATTCGCGACCGCTACTGGCATCACGTGCGGGGCAAGGTCGAGCTCCAGCCGGGACAGCGTCTGGTAGACAAGAATCCCCTCAACATGATGCGGCTGCCGCTGATTCGCAGACTCTTCCCCCATGCACGCACCGTCCTCGCCGTGCGCCACCCGTGCGATACGCTGCTGAGCTGCTTCCAGCAGCAGTTTCGCGCCCCGGACCTCGCCCTCATCTGCCGCGACCTGCCGACGCTGGCGCGCAATTTCCGCACCGCGTTCGACTTCTGGTACGCACAGCTGCCGCTGCTCAAGGCGGCCACACTCGAGCTGCGCTACGAAACACTGGTGGCCGATTTCGCCGCCGAGGTGCGCAGGCTCGCCGAGTTCCTGCTGCTGCCCTGGGATAAGGCGCTGCTCGCCCCCGCTGAGCGCGCACCAAAGGCTATATCAGCACGCCCAGTTATTCGCAGGTGATACAGCCGATCAACCGCAAGTCCGTCGGCCGCTGGAAGCCCTACCAGCGACACTTCACCGAGGCGCTGCCGATCCTCATGCCCTGTGTGGGGCGCTGGGGCTACGCGCTGTAAGGCCCCGCGGCTGCGCTCTCAGCCGTCCTGACCGGACGGCACGGCATCGAAGGCGATCGTGGTGCGCACCTGCGGTCCCTGAATGGCGTTGGTGCCGTGCCACATATACGACGGAAACAACACCAGCAGTCCGGCCCGCGGCTGCACGTGTCGCGCGGCGTGCGCCTGCGGTGTGGCAAAGCGCGGCTCCCCGAACTTGAGCCAACCGGACCTGAGCGCCGGATCGTTGACCTCGTCCGGCACGGCGACGTAGTAGGCCGAGCTGATCCAGCCCTGATTGTGATAGTGGTTAACGTGAAACCCACCGCAATGCAGCTGCACCGACCACCCGGCCTTGATGGCCGCGGTACCGCGATTGCGTGCCAGGAGCGGATGCCCGGCATCTTGACCGAGCTCCTGCACGTAGACGCGCAACGGCTCCGCAAACGCCCCCATGATCGCCTGGATGACCGGATCGGGGTCCGTCATCAGATTGCGCGTCGTTTGGCTGCCGTGGCGCAGGCTCTGGTCGAGCGGATGTGACTCGAACGCATGCCGCGCGCCTAGCGCGTCTATCAGTGCCGCGTTCAGCTGCGCCATCGACGACCACCCCGGCGGCGGCTCGACGTCGAAGCAGCGGACGAAGCGATCGTAGTCGAACAGCTCCGGGTAGCGCGGCTCCCCGAGCAGGCGCGCCGCGGTTGCCTCGTAGGCGAGCCAGTTTTGTCCCAGCGGATCGCGCGCGAGCTGCGCGCGGATGAACGGCATGGCATCGTCCGGGCGGCCGCGTGACAAGAGGATCGACACCAGGTTCTCAATGACTCCGGAATCACCGGGTAACCCACCGGCCGCCTCCAGCGCGTGCGTTTCGGCCTCCTGCAGGCGCTCGGTCTCGCGCAGCACCTGCGACAGCAGGAATCGCAACTCCGATACCGGGCCGAGTCGCCGTAGCGCCTCCAGCAGCTGCAGTTCGGCGAGCTCGTGTTGCCCCGCGCGGACCAGTACGCGCGCCAACAGCGCGAGCATGTTCACGTCGCGTGGGTCGGCGGCAACCGCTGCGGCAAGGTTGCGGGCAAAGTCCGCATCGCCCCGCATGTAACGCAGGCGCGCAAGGTTCAGCTGAGCGTCGGGATGCCTGGGCCGCAGCGTGACCGCCTCGAGGAATGCATGTTCGGCCTCGGCAACCCGATTCAGGAGCAGGAGCGTCTTGCCGCGACTGAATGCGACCTCGAAGCCTCGCATACCCAGAGCCTGGGTGCGCTCGAGCGCGGCGAGCGCCTCTTCGGCTCGATCCATGCGCTCCAGCACCGACCCGAGATTGTGGTAGGCGAGACCATAAGCGGGATTGATCTCGACCGCCCGCCGATAAGCCGCTTCGGAATCCGCGAGCCTGTTCTGCCGATCCAGGATCACGCCGAGCAGGCACCAGGCCTCAGCGTCGGGCTCGTTCGCGCTGATGAGCTTGCGGCACTCGGATTCGGCTTCGGTGTGGCGCCCGAGATCGCTCAAAGTCAGTGCGAGGCTGTGGCGTGCCGGGCGCTCCCCGGGTGCCAGCTGCAGTGCGCTGCGGTACACCGCTTCGGCTTCGGTGTGGCGCCCGCCGCGGCGCATGTGATTGGCCAGATTGACTCGCAGTGCGAGATCATGGGGCTCCAGCTCAATGCTGCGCCGCATGAGGCGCTCACCGTCCTGCGGATCACCGCTGCGGGCGCGAATCAAGCCCAGGAGATGAGTGGCGGCGGCATCGTTCGGCGAACTCGCGAGGATGGTGCGGCACGCGGATTCCGCCTGCGACAGTCTCCCCTCGTTGAGCAGCGCCGCAATCCTCCCCAGCGGGGTTGCGGCGTCGGGCGCGGTCGGCATGCACGGACTCGCTCAGCCGGCCGACGGCGGCGAGCACGAGCGCGTCCAGTCCTGCGCCGTCGCGCCGGGGTTGTGCCAGCCGCAGGGACCCGTCAGGAGTCCTTCCGCCCGCGGCGGTCCCCAGCTGCCCGGCGCGTAGAGCACGGGCGGCTCGGTCGGGTGCAGCACCGGATCGACGATCTTCCACGCGGCTTCCACCTCGTCCTCGCGCGCGAAATGCGCGGTATCGCCGATGAGCGCGGCGCTGATGAGGACCTCGTAGGCGTCCATGTCATCGCCGCGCTGCTGGGCGAGGAAGAGCTCGATCGGCCGACCGGTCATCACGGGCCCCGGGCGCTTGGTGTGCGCGCCGAGCGCGATGGCGACCTCAGGGCCGACGCGGAAGCGCACGTGATTCGGCTGCTCGGGACCCAAGTCGCCGAACACGTTGACGGGCGGCGGCTTGAGGTCCACGACCACCTCCGTGGCCGTCACCGGGAGGCGCTTACCGGCGCGCAGGTAGAACGGCACCCCGCCCCAGCGCCAGGAGTCGATCGCGAGCGCCAGCGCGGCGTAGGTCTCGACCTGCGAGTCTGCGGCCACGCCCGGCTCCTCGCGGTAGCCGATGAACTGCCCGCGCACCACCTGTGCCGGCGCGAGCGGGCGCACCGCCCGCAGCACCTTCACCTTCTCATCGCGCAGCGCTTCGCCCTCGGTGTTGACCGGCGGCTCCATGGTGAGCAGCGCCATGATCTGCAGCAGATGGTTCTGTATGACGTCGCGGATCGCGCCGGTCTCCTCGTAGAAGCGGCCGCGCCCGCCGATCCCGATCGCTTCCGCCATGGTGATCTGCACGCTGGCGACGAAGTTGCGGTTCCACACCGGCTCGAGGAACGAGTTGGCGAAGCGGAAGTACAGCAGGTTCTGCACCGCCTCCTTGCCGAGGTAGTGATCGATGCGAAAGATGCTCCCCTCGGGAAAGTGCGTGTGCAGGGTCTCATTGAGCGCGCGCGCCGAGGCGAGGTCGTGCCCGAAGGGCTTCTCGACCACCACGCGCGCCCCTCGCGCGCTGCCGGAACCGCTCAGGTGCTCGATGACCGCCGGGAACATGCTGGGCGGAATGGCGAGATAGTGCAGCGGCCGCTGCGCTTCCCCGAGCGTGCGGCGCAGCTTGTCGAACGTGGCGCGGTCGTTGTAGTCGCCGTCCACGTAACGCAGCAGCTCCGTGAGGCGCCCGGCCACGGACTCGTCCGCGCCCGGGACGAACGCCTTGAGACTGTCCCGCACGCGATTGACGAGCCATTTGACGTCGCATCCCTGGCGCGCCACGCCGACCACGGGCACGGCGAGCAGGCCGCGGCGCAAGAGCTGATAGAGCGCCGGATAGATCTTCCGGTAGCACAGGTCGCCCGTGGCTCCGAAAAGCACGATGGCATCGCAGTCGCGGCGTTCCATGGTCGCTGTGCCCTCAGGCGGACTTCTCGGCGTGACCGCCGAAGGCGAGACGCATCGCCGAGAGTACCTTATTGGCAAACTCCGCCTGCCCGCGCGATTCGAAGCGCGAGTAGAGCGCCGCGGAGAGCACCGGGGCCGGCACGCCGGTCTCGATCGCCGCCTCCAGCGTCCAGCGCCCTTCGCCGGAATCCGACACGCGCCCCCCGAAGGCGGTGAGCTTCTCATCCCGCGCCAGCGCTTCCGCGGTGAGATCGAGGAGGCGCGAGGAGATGATGCTGCCGTGGCGCCAGACTTCCGTGATGGCCGCGAGGTCGAGCCGGTACTGAAAAAAGCGCGGGTTCGCGAGCGGCGCGGTCTCGGCGTCCGCCGCAGCGGCGCTGAGGCCGGCGTCGGCATGGGCGAGCACGTTCAGGCCCTCCGCGTAAGCCGCCATCAGCCCGTACTCGATGCCGTTGTGAATCATCTTGACGAAATGGCCTGCGCCGGGCGGGCCGCAGTGCAGGTAGCCGAGCGCGGCCGCCGCGGCGCTCGCGGCCCGGCCGGGGGCGGCACCCGAGGCGGCCTCGCCCCGGGCTGCGGCCGGCATCCGGCCTCCGGGCGCGAGCGTCGCCAGCGCCGGCTCGAGCAGCGCGACCGCGTCCGGCTCCCCGCCGATCATCAGGCAGAACCCCTGCTCGAGCCCGAGCACCCCGCCGCTCGTGCCGACGTCGAGGTAGCGGATTCCGGCGGCCTTGAGCTCATCGGCGCGACGGATGTCGTCCCTGTAGTTCGAGTTGCCGCCGTCGATGAGCACATCGCCCTTGGTGAGGAGCGGCCGCAGCTCGCCGATCACCGGGTCGACGATCGCCGCCGGCACCATGATCCACACGGCCCGCGGCGGCGGAAGCACACGCACCAGCTCCGCCAGCGAGTTCGCCCCGTGCGCGCCCTCCGCGGCCAGCGCCGCCACGGTCGCGGGCTTGCGGTCGTAGGCCACGCACTCGTGACCGCCCTTCACCAGGCGCCGCACCATGTTGGCGCCCATGCGCCCGAGCCCGATCATCCCGATCCGCATCGCCTGTCTCCTCGTGCCCACGCAGCCGGCAAAAGCCACGCCTTTTGCCGGCGGCAACGAAGCTGATGTCCGCAGAAATCGCTTCCTGCGATTTCTGCCAATTAACTAGTTCGGCACGCGCCGGATCTGCGCGCCGAGCTGAGCCAGCTTCTCCTCGATCGCCTCGTAGCCGCGATCGATGTGATAGATGCGCTCGACGTCGGTGCGTCCCTCGGCGATGAGTCCCGCGAGCACGAGGCTCGCGGACGCGCGCAGGTCGGTCGCCATCACCGGGGCGGCGGTGAGCTTGTCGACGCCGTGAATGATGGCGGTGTTGCCCTCGAGCCGGATCTCCGCGCCCATGCGCCGCATCTCCAGCATGTGCATGAAGCGATTCTCGAAGACGGTCTCGGTGATGGTGCCCACGCCGTCGGCGACCGTGTTGAGCGCGGCGAACTGCGCCTGCATGTCGGTGGGGAAGGCGGGGTACGGTGCGGTGCGCACGTCGACCGATTTCAGCTCCCGCCCGCGCATGTCCACCTCGACCCAGTTCTCACCCACCGCGAGCTTCGCCCCCGCCTCCTCGAGCTTCGCGAGCACCGCATCGAGGTGCTCGGGGCGCGTGCTCTTGATGCGCACGTGCCCGCCCGTGATCGCGCCCGCGACCAGGTACGTGCCGCTCTCGATGCGATCGGGGAGCACCTCGTAAGTCGTGCCGCGCAGCTTCTTCACGCCCCGCACGAGAATCTTGTCGGTGCCCGCGCCCTGAATGTTGGCGCCCATCGCGGTGAGGAAGTTCGCGAGATCGACGACCTCGGGCTCGCGCGCGGCGTTCTCGATGACGGTCTCCCCGTCCGCGAGCGTGGCCGCCATCATCAGATTCTCCGTGCCGGTGACCGTCACGGTGTCGAGCACCAGCCGCGCGCCCCTCAAGCGCGCGGCGCGGGCGCGGATGTAGCCGCCCTCGATGGTGATGTCGGCGCCCATCGCCTGCAGACCCGCGACGTGGATATTCACCGGCCGGGCGCCGATCGCACACCCCCCGGGGAGCGAGACGTCGGCGCGCCCGTAGCGCGCCACCAGCGGTCCCAGCACCAGGATCGAGGCGCGCATTGTTTTCACGAGATCGTAGGGCGCGAAGCACTCGCGCACGCTCGAGGCGTCGACCTCGATGCGCATGCGCTCGTCCACCGTGACCGTGGCGCCCATCCTGCCGAGGAGCTCGACGGTGGTGGTGACGTCCTTCAGATGCGGGACGTTCGCCACCACCACCGGATCCTCCGCGAGGAGCGCGGCGGCGAGGATCGGCAGCGTTGCGTTCTTGGCGCCGGAGATGCGTACTTCGCCTTCGAGGGACACACCGCCCTGGATCTGGAGCTTATCCATATTTATTGGCTGAAGGTCGCCTGCGGCGCTTTCAGCAGCCACCCCACCGGGTGTCTCATACACGCGGGCAAGAAGCGTCGTTCTTGCCCGCGAAAAGCATGCCGGTTCACGTGCTTCATTCTTCAGCCGCCTCGTCGGGTGTCAGCGCCTCGATCGACAGCGCGTGGATCTCGCGTCCCATGAGCTCCCCGAGCGCACGGTATACGAGCTGGTGACGGGCGATGGCGCGCAGCTGTGCGAACTCGCGCGCGACGATGCGCGCTGTAAAGTGGGTCTGGTCATCCGATTGCACCCGCACCTGCGCCCCGGGGAGCCCGGCGCGGATGAGGCGCGCGACGTCTTCAGGGGTCATGGGTGTGAACCTAGCACTCGGGCCGCCTCATTGCTTGGCAAAGAAACGTACTCCGGGCAAACCTTCGAAATCCACGTCCTGCGTCCAAAGGATCGCGCCGCTGCGCTGCGCGGTCGCGAGCATGATGCTGTCCGCCATCGCGATGCTGTGATCGATTGAAAGCCGCGCCGCCGCGAGCGCCGTGGCTCGATCCAGGTCGACCACCCTGCCCTGCTCCATCACCGCCACGCTTCGCAGCGCCTCGTCATCGCCGCGCTGCTGCGCGATGCGCTTGAATACCTCGAAGAGTGACAGAGTGGGCACGACGAGCGAGCGGGTCGCCTCGATGGGCTTGGCGAACTCTCCCGCGTTCGGACCGTCGGCGAAGTACTCGAGCCACGCCGAGGAGTCCACCACATTCATGCGCGGTCGGGTTCCCGCGGCACATCCGTCGAGATTCCCTTCAGGGACCCCCGGCTCGCCTTGGCCGGCTTCACGGGTACCAGCTCGATGCGGCCGCGATACTCAATCGCGTGCAGCTTCTCGCCCGGCCTGATGCCGAGCGCCTCGCGTATGACCCGCGGGATCACGATCTGGAATTTGGACGAAACGGTTATAGTGGTCATACGTTTCTCACATCGATCTGAGAATTGTAAGACGATTGCCCGAGGTGTGCAAACGTGCCTGTGAGGCAGGCCCCGTCGTGCTACGGTGGCGTCGAGGCCGCCGGCCTTCGGTGCCGGCTTGCGGTCCGGCTAGGGCACAAGCTGTACACGCGGGCTTTTGGGCCGGCTCCGCACGAGCGCGCGATCAAACGTCAGGAACGCCTCGGCTTCAGCTGGCGTGCCGGCAACATGCAGTGCGTCTGCGACATCCATCCCGGCACGTGCGCAGGCGAGCGCTCGAGCCACGACCGCCTCGTCCTCCACTTGCACCGTGGCCAGCCCGAAGAACGCCTCGAGAGCGGTGATGACGTCCTTGCGTGAAAAGCCGTACACAGCCTCGAGTACCCAGGCGGACTCGAGCACCACGGTCTTCGAGACCCACACATGTTCGCGCTCTACCAGCGCTCGCGCCCGTGCGCCCTGGGCTGCGTCGTCGTTGACGAGGTAGCGGATGAGAACGTTCGTATCAATGGCAAACATGTCGAGACCCGCCAAACGCCTCAGCGACGCCGGGACCTGAACGCCTGCCGCAGACCCTCATCCATCTCCTTGACGGTTCGTGCGCCGCCGCCGGCTTTCAGGCGGCCGAAGACCTCCGCGGGCTCCGTGCTTCCAAAGGGCTTCCTGGGGCGCAGCAGGATCCCGCGTGGGGTGCTTTCAACGAGAAATTCCGTGCCCGGCGGCCAGCGGCGGGATTGCCGGATTGCCTTCGGCAACACGATCTGACCCTTCGAAGAGAGCTTGGTCGTTTCCATAGAAAGATGGTAAGACTGGGTAAGACCGCTGTCAATCGCGGCTCCGCAGTGCCGCCGCGCAGGCTGACTCGCCCGGTGCCATAATCACCCCCATGGATCCGCACCCGGCGGCCGCGGCCGCACCGGCCGCCCTTCCCGATGATGCGCAGCTGATCGCCTCCGCGCGGCGTGCGCTCGCGATCGAAGCGCGCGCGATCGAGGCGCTGCCCGCG
>Ga0209686_1001461_pt1 | contig 11630 bp, 10 predicted proteins | sample GraSoiAngelo_126_FD_185883 | JGI IMG/M metagenome (GOLD analysis project Ga0209686, IMG submission 185883) | Grasslands soil microbial communities from the Angelo Coastal Reserve, California, USA - 14_0927_09_20cm (SPAdes) (version 2) | ecosystem: Environmental > Terrestrial > Soil > Grasslands ...
CCCCGCGCCGGTCCCTCGCAGGCGCGCCGTGCGCGCCTAACGTGGGGTCCGCCCCATGGCTTCCGCCTTGAGGCGGAAGATCCGTTTTCAGCGCAGGATCACGCCCACACCACCACCCACCCGACGTGCGCCACGGGCCCGCGACCTCGGTGACCGCGCCTGACGGCATGCCGCGGCGCGAGGCCGACAGAAACACGGGCCGCCCACGTTCGACGTTTACGCGAATGGCGGGCGGCACGCGCTGCCGTCGCATGACCACGTCGCCTGTCGCCCCGACCTTGCCGACGTCGCGCATCGATGGCGCGGGCGCGAAACGCCACATCTCGAATGCGCCCGGCCGATGCGTATCGACGAGCGCAGGGGCGCCAACGCGTGACTCGCCGACCAGTGCCGACAAGCGCGCCGTCAGCGTCGAGAGCGTTTCCGGCGACGGCAGCGCGCGCTCGAGCAGAGAAAACTGCGTAATCCGGGCGGGCGCCGGATCGACCTCGATCGCGACGATGTCGACCGCGGCGGACGGCGGATGCGATTCGAGATCGAGGAGCAGCAGCGTGCGCAGGACGCGCGCGTCGCGCATCGGCGCGGGGAGCTGCAGCACGCGCGCGTGCGTGAATCGATCCGTCAACCGCAGGTCGAGATGCACCGCCGCGGCGCCGCGATCGGCGCGCTCGAGCGCCGCCGAGAGCGGATCGAGCAGCCGCGCGAGCACGAAGGACAACGGCTCGAGCCCGTCGATCGGCCATTCGAGCTCGAGCCGCTCCAGGTATCGCGGTGTTTCGCCGTCCGGTACGAACGGCCGCGCATCGAGGCCGCGCGCGAGCCGATGGAGCGCCGTGCCGCGGCGTCCGAGGCGCGACGACAACTCCGCCGCGGGCAGTTTCACGAGATCCCCGAGCGTCGCGATGCCCCACGACTCGAAGATCTCGTATGGCCGTACGCGATCGCGGACGTTTATTCCCGGCGGCAATACTTCGAGCGGCTGAAGGCTCGCGACCGGCAGCGGCGCGAGCGCCCCCGCCGCATCGGAGACGACGACGTTCGCGGCGCAGACGTTCACGCCTGCCAACAGCCGCGCCGCGGTCTGCGTCGGCGCGATCGCGACGCGCACGCGAAGACCCGTCTCGCACGCGGCGCGATCGATCTCCGCCGCGATGGCCGCGGGCTCGCCGATCAACCGGCCGAGCCCCGAAACGTCCAGCAGAATCTCGTGATCGCTCGCACGCACCACGCGCGGCGAAAAATCACGCGCGAGCGCGAGCAGCGCCTCCGTGCGCTCTGCTTCGCCATGCACGCAGGCATACAACGTCACCCGCGCGATGATCACCGGATCAGCCCGCCGGCCTTTTTCAGATCCGTGTGATCCGTCGCTATGAGATCCGTGGCCGAGATCGCGCAAGAACAGCGCAAGCTGCGTCACGGTCTCCGACGACACGACGTCGGGAATCGGCGGGGTGAGATCGTCGTAAGAGGGCACGGACACGATGCGTGTCAACTCCACTCAGAGACCACGGAGGTCACGGAGACAAATAGCGTTATGACCAGTGGCCTCTGTGGCCTCTGAGTAGAAATCCTCCGTGGGCTCATCGGGCGCTCACCACTCGCGGCGCCGGCGCCACTCCCCTGAACAATCGCGCGCGGCTGCCACGCCCGGACCACTGCGCGGGGCTCGATTCGAGCGCGATCGTGACGCCACGCGGACTGCGCGCGATGCGTTCCGATCCGATCACGAGCGCCGCCGTGTCGGAGCCTTCGATGATTCGCGCGATGCGCATCCACGTCGTCCACGGAAATCGCCGGATGGCCGCGACGGGCACGTCCGCGAGATCGAGGACGACGAGGCCGAAGCCACCGGCCTGCAGGATGAGGGAAAACGCTTTGAGCGCGCGCGCGGGATCGCCCGCGTCGCGCACCCACAGCAGGCGCGCGAGAGAGACGCCGTGCGCATCGGCTGAGGGCGGATCGAACGTGTCGCACGCGTCGATGAATGCGACCGCTTCACCGCGCGCCGTCGCGGCCCCGAGCATCTGTGCCGCGATCGTCGACCGGCCGCTGGACCACGCGCCCGTGATCTCCGACAGGTGCCCGCGGCGAAGGCCGCCGCTGAGCGCCGCATCGAGATCCGCACAGCCCGTAGGCGCCAGTCGGTCTACCGGGATGTCGGACCACGGGGCGGCTGTCGTCAACGTGACATCCAGCTTGCGGGCACGAAGCAAGGATTCGAGCGCGGCGCGCATTCGCTTTTTGTTCGCCTTCGACGCCGAGTATACGCGCCACGGCACCGTGCGATCAAGCACGCCGGTAAGTGATACTCTGGCTTACCCTTGTTCCGTCGCGCCTTCGCCGCCTTTACCTACCGGGACTTCCGCGTCCTCTGGCTCGGGGCCTTCACCTCCACCGTTGGCAACTGGATGCAGGAGGTCGCGCAGGCGTGGCTCGTCTTCGATCTGACCAAGTCTTCGTTCTACCTCGGCCTTGACGATTTCCTCGGACAACTCCCCATCCTGCTCTTCACGCTGATTGGAGGGGTTGTGGCCGACCGTCATGATCGTCGTCACCTGCTGCTCGGATCGCAGTTCGTCCAGATGACGACGGCGTTCATTCTCGCGGGGCTGATCTTCCGGCGCGTCGTGCGCGTCGAGCACATCCTGTTGTTGTCGTTCGTGGCCGGCATGGGGCAGGCGTTCGGCGGTCCGGCATATCAGGCACTGATTCCCTCGCTCGTCCGCAAAGACCATCTGCCGAACGCGATCGCGCTCAACTCGATCCAGTTCAACCTCGCGCGCGTCATCGGACCGATCCTCGCGGGCGCGACGCTCGCGGCGTGGGGTGGCGCCGCGTGCTTCGCGTTGAACGGGCTCTCGTTTCTCGTGGTGATCGTCGCGCTGCTCGCGCTGACGATCAAACACATATCCAGGTCAGAGAAGAAACCGATGATGCACGACCTGAAGGGAGGCCTGCGATATGCGAAAGGAGAGCCGGCGATCATCGCGCTGACGATCCTGGCGGCGCTGACGACGTTTCTCGGGCTGCCGCTGCTCACGTTCCTGCCGGTCTTCGCGCGTGACATCTTCCACGGCGACATCAACCGCTTCAGTCACATGATGGCGGTCTCGGGCGTGGGCGCCGTGTGCGGCGCGCTGATCGTCGCGTGGCTCGGACGGTTCCGTCATATGGGACTGGCGCTGCTCCTCGTGCAGGCGACGTTCGGCATGCTCGTCGTCGCGTTTTCGCTGTCGCGCGTGCCATGGGTCAGTTACGCGCTGCTCTTCTGCACGGGCGCGTCGCTGTTGATGGTCTTCTCGATGACGTCATCGCTTGTGCAGTTGATCGTGCCGGACCAGCTGCGCGGCCGCGTCGTCAGCATCTATATGGTGGCGTTCAGGGGCGGGATGCCGCTCGGGAGCCTGGCGGCCGGCTACGCGGCGAGCCGAAGTTCAGCGCCGCTCGTCCTCGGCACGAACGGAGTATTGATCCTCGTCGTTGCTGTGTACTTTCTGATTCGCAGTCATGGGGTGCGGGAACTCTGACACGTGTCAATGTTCAATGTTCAATGTTCAATGTTCAAAGCCGCACTCATTTGAACATTCAGCATTGAGCAGTGAACATTGACGACTATGTCGTGACAATCCAGGCGGTGCCGAGCACGATCGACGAGACGCCGACGAGCATGCCGGCGGCTTGACCGATGCGTTCGAGCGCATGCGCGGAGAGAAGGCGCGCGAGCGCGACACCGAAGAGCGACATCGACAACAGGATCCCGATCGCAAAGACACCGATCAGGACAATCAGGAGCGGCAGCGGCGCCGCGCCAAGGCTGGCGCCGAAGGGAGTCAGCATCGCGAGCGCGCGCAGACTGCTGATGGCGAACGCGGCGCCGATGATCGTCGGCAGGTGCGAGTGCGATCCGCTGCCGGGATGCCGCTCGCGGCGTCCGACGTGCAGGTGCCAGTGTGGCTGCGGCTCGCCGCCGTGCACGTGCGTGTGGCCGTAGACGCGCCCCGAAAAGATTCCCGCCACCGCGACGACACCCATCACGACGAGCAGTGCGCCGCCAAGCACTTCCCCGCCGCGCTCCACGACCGCCGGGATCGTCCATCCGGCGAGCACAATCAGTCCGGTGCCGATGCCAAGCAGGAGCGCGTGTCCCGTCGCGAAGCGCACCGCGATACTTAGGGCGCGAGCGCGCCGCGCGGACGTGGTCGTGATGCTGCCGTCAACCGTCAGTGCTGCGATTGCCATGAGGTGATCGGCGCCGAGGCCGTGCAGGAAGCCGAGGAAGAGCGCTGTCGCGAGGATCAAGACGGTTGATTATAACTGTTCGAGGTCCGAGGTCCGAGGTCCGAGGGTCCGAGATTCGAGGTTCGAGATCCGAGGTTCGAGATCCGAGGTTCGAGGTTCGAGGCGCGCTGAAGCCCGAAGCTTGAAGCCCGAAGCCTGCTCTCAGCGCACCGTCCATTCGACGGGAACGTTCGTCGGCCTGAAGCAGACCTTGTCGTCGCACGCCTGGTAGCGGAGCGTGCCTTTGATCGTAAGCGGCCCATTCTTCGCGCGCGTGATGTCCTGCACTATGCGGAACGGCTTCGAGTAGACGAGTTGGGTTTCGTTGAGCGGCTCGAACAGCAGTTTCTCGGGCGTGGGGAATTTCGGCGCCGCCGCGGTGAATGCCGCATCTTTTTCGAGCGTCAGCGTCACGACGATGAACCCGTCCTGCCCCGGCGCGTAGACGTGCATCGTCGGCTTGGGTTCGACATCGACGAACAGCGAGATGTGTCCGGCGCGCGCCGGCTTGTCGCTCACCGATGTCGTCACTTTCAGGTGCATGGTTTCGGCCGGTCCCGCGGCCAGCATCGCCGCCAGCAGCGCCGATAGGAACAGTGACATGGTGAATAGATTACCGCACTGACACGAAAAGGGCGGCCCCACATACGGGGACCGCCCTTTCCGTCTTCCGCCTGCTGACCGCCGCCTGCTGAGTGCTATTTATTATTGTTGTGCCGCGTGATCTGATCCCAGAGCGTCGCGCCGCCGCCGCCGACGATGGCGCCAATCGCTGCGCCCTTCTTGCCGCCCAGGAGCGCTCCGAGTCCGGCGCCGCCCGCTGCCGACGAACCGATGATCACGGCGCTCTTTTTCACCGAACGCGTGCTGCGAACGACGCGCTCGGGCGCGCGCTGATACGCGACGCGGCGCGGTGCCGCTGGCGCGGCGGCCGGATATTGCTGGACGGGCACCACGCGGGTGTTCTCGAGCGGCACGAACGGCGGCTGCGCGGGAGCCACGTAGCTCACAGGTACCGCCGCGGGAACGCCCGGCTGATAGGCGACCTGGGTTGCCGCGGGCGCCGCGGCATACTGCCCGCTCACGCACTCGACCTGCGAGACCGTCGCGCCGTTCATGATGACGGGGCGCACGAGCGCGCGCTGGTTCGGTTCGCAACTCACAGCCATCGGTGCCGCTGCACTTCCCATGGCCTGCGCGCGTGTGTCGCCGAAGTCGCGGGTACCGCAGCCAACGAGCAACAGCGCGCTCGCGCCAATCGCCGCGGCCGCAGTCATGCTCTTGTGTCGAATCGAGTGCCTCATAAGGGTTCCTCCCGTTGCCGAGAGATACATCAAGAGCGCTGCCACTGCCTCGTCGCGCAAAACGTGCATTTTCAGGCCAGATTTGCGCCACCATCGGGGGAATGCCAGAATCGACTGTCCTCTGTATGGCTCAACGATTCATCGCGACAGGGACAGACCTCAGTTCTGTAATCGCATGATCATTCGTCCCGACGGCACATCTCTTTTGTTCGTCACGCAACCCGATCACGCGCGGCTCTCGGCCGATCTGTTGAATCAGTGGAAGGGATTCGCGGATCATCCGCGGCGCGCGGCGCTGCTGCTCGCGGCGCGCGAGCACGATAACGGCTGGCGCGAGCTGGATGAAGAGCTCGTGTTCAATGCCACCGGTGGCTGCGCGTTCGACTTCATCACGGCGCCGGATCCCGTCAAGCACGCATTGTGGCCGCGCGGCGTCGATCGGCTGGCGGAGACGTCCCCCTACGCGGCCGCACTCGTCGCGCAACACGCCGTGTATGTGTACGACAGCCATCGGGATGAGCCCGCCTGGTCTCAGTTTTTCACTGCGATGCGCGGCCGGCGCGACGATCTGCGCGCTCGCGCGGGGCACACGGCGGAGGAGCTCGACGCCGATTACCCGTATCTCTCGATCGTCGATCTGCTGTCGCTCACGTTCTGCAACGACTGGCGCGACGACCACGAGCGTTTCGCCACGCGCACGCACTGTGACGATCAGGGGATCGTCATCGATCCCTTGCCGTTTGCCGCGGCCGTACCTCTACGCGTGCGGGCGCGCCGGCTGGCGGATCGCCGCTACGCCTCGGCCGCGGACCTGCGTGCCGCATTCGAGGAAGCGCCTCTCGAGATCATCGAGGGGCACGCGCGCGGAGCGGACGCCGCATGAGCCGCGTGCTCGTTGTCGAAGACGACACGGATATCGCGGATCTGATCGTGCACTATCTGCAGAAAGCGGGGCATGTGGTCGATACCGTAAGCTCCGGCGCGCTGGTGATGCCCCGTGTCTCGTCCGCGCGCCCCGACCTCATCGTGCTCGACCTGATGTTGCCAGGCATGGACGGGATGCAGGTCTGCGACGCGCTCAGGCGCGAGCCCGCGACCGCCGCCATCCCCATCATCATGCTCACCGCGCGAGGCGAAGAGGGAGATCGGATCGCGGGGCTCGAGCTCGGCGCCGACGATTACGTCACGAAGCCGTTCAGCCCGAAGGAGCTCGTCGCCCGTGTCGGCGCGCTGCTTCGGCGCGCCGAGCGCAGTGCGCCCGGCGACGTTCTGAAGTACGGAACCGTGACGATCGACGTCGGGCGCCACACGGTCGACGTCGACGGCACAGGGGTGCGGCTGACGGCGAAAGAGTTCCTGCTGCTGCACTACCTCGTCCAGCACCGCGGTCGCGTGCTGTCGCGCGACGTGCTGCTGACCGACGTGTGGGGCTACCAGTACACGGGTGGGACGCGCACCGTCGACGTTCACATCCGCCGACTGCGCGAGAAACTTCCCCTCCTCGGCGCCGCGATCACCACCGTCAAGCAGTTCGGGTACAAATTGGAAGAGCGCCTCTGACGTGACGTTCCGCACGAAAATCTTCCTCACGGCGCTCGGGACCGCCGCGCTCGCCGTGCTCGTCGCGACGCTGCTCGTGTCGTGGTCGGTGCGCAATCATCTCGAGCAGCGGATCGAGCAGGAGCTGGCGAACGAAGCGCGGCTCGCCGCGGAAGTGCTCTCGCACCGCGATGCCGCCACCGATGCGCAACTCGACGCGGAAGCGGACGCGCTCGGACGGATCCTTACGGCGCGCGTCACGTTCATTGCCGCGGATGGCCGCGTGGTCGGCGACTCGGAGCTGACGCCGGAGCAGATCCGCACGGTGGAAAACCATGGGACGCGGCCGGAGATCGTCCAGGCGCTCCAGCAGGGATCCGGCACCGCGCGACGCCACAGCACGACGCTGTCGGCGGACATGATGTACGTGGCGATCCCGGTTCGTAACACCCGTATGCCGCTGCTCGCCGTCGTCCGCCTCGCGCTGCCGCTGTCGGAAATCGATCGGCAGCTCGCGCGGCTCCGCGTGTTCGCGGCGCTCGGCTTCTTCGCGGGCATCCTCGCTGCGATGGTCCTCACGTGGATTTTCTCTGTGCCGCTCGGACGGCGGCTGCGATCGATCGCCGAGCGGGCGGGCCGATACCAGGCGGGAGACTTCATGCGCACGACGCCGGACTACGGGGATGACGAGATCGGCGCGGTCTCTCGCACCCTCGACACGATGGCGTACGAGTTCGCGCACAGGGTGGCCGGACTCGCCCAGGATCGCGCGCGCATGGAAGCAATCCTTGCCGGCATGGCTGCAGCTTGCCAACCAGACGGCGAGGCGCCTGCTGCGCATCGACGGCGCGATCGAAGGACGCCATTACCCGGAGATCGTCCGTCAACCGGCCGTCGCGCGGCAGATCACCGCGGCGCTCGCGGGTCAGCCGACCGCCAGCGTCGAACTCACCGGCATGCGCGATCCGTCGACGATCCTGATTGCGCGCACGGCGCCGGTGGCTTCCCCGGGCGGCCGCGGCGCGGTGGTCGTGTTCCACGACATCACGGACTTGAGGCGCGCCGATCAGATCAGACGGGATTTCGTCGCGAACGTGTCGCACGAGCTCCGGACGCCGCTGACCGCGATCCGCGGCTACGTCGAAGCAATGGCCGATGCGGATCCGGAGGAAAGCCGTCGCTTCCTCGACATCGTGCAGCGGCACACGCTGCGCATGGAGCGTCTCGTGCGCGATCTGCTGCGCCTCGCGCGACTCGACGCGGGGCAGGAACCGCTCGATCGCGTGCCCTGCTCGATCGAGACCTTGTTGGCCGCGGTGGAAACCGATCTCGCTGGCTTGCTTGCCGCGCGGGGCCAGGCCGTCGACCGCCAGATCGCGCCCGACGCAACGTCGGTTCCCGGCGATCCGGCCAAGCTGCAGGATGCGCTGCGGAACCTGCTGGAGAACGCCACCAATTACTCACCCGCCGGCAGCCGTATCACCGTGCGGGCGGGCCGCCGCGCCGATCGCATTGTCATCACGGTCGCTGACGAGGGGCCGGGCATTCCCGAAGCGGATCTCTCGCGTGTCTTCGAGCGGTTCTATCGCGTCGACAAGTCGCGTACACGCGAGGGCCGCGACCCCGGCGGGACCGGACTCGGCCTCGCGATCGTCAAGCATCTGATCGAGTTGCACGCAGGTAAGGTCAGCGCCGCGAATCACCCGCCGCACGGCGCCGTGTTCACGATCGAACTGCCAGCCGATGGATTTGGTGATTTGGCGAGTCAGAGATTGGGTGATTGAGCTTGCAGCGTCGCGCGATGCCAGAATCGCCAAATCACCGATCTCTAAATCACCTAATCGATTCACGGCGCAATCGTTGCGGCCGTTGCCCAGTAGACCAGCGCCGCGATGATCCCCGCCGCGGGAATGGTCAGCACCCAGGCCCAGACGATGCGACCCGCGACACCCCAGCGGACGGCGGACAAGCGCCGGATCGATCCAACCCCGATGATCGCGCCTGTGATCGTGTGCGTCGTGCTGACCGGTACGCCAAGGTGCGTCGCGGTGAACAGGGAAATAGCTCCGGCGGTTTCTGCCGCGAAGCCGCCGACGGGCTGCAGCTTCGTGATCTTCGATCCCATCGTGTGAATGATCCGCCAGCCGCCCGAGAGCGTGCCGAGCGCGATCGCCGCATGCGCCATCAGGATCACCCACAGGTCGATGCGGAACGCGCTGATGTAACCGCCGGCGAACAGCGCGCCCGCGATGATCCCCATCGTCTTCTGCGCGTCGTTGGAGCCGTGACCAAGGCTGTATGCGGCCGCGGACAGGAGCTGCAGGCGGCGGAACCAGCGATCCACCCGCGAGGGCGCGAACCCCGAAAAGATCCAGAGCACGGCCACCATTATCATGAAGCCGAGGAACATCCCGATGAGCGGCGCGAGCACGATGAAGATCACCGTCTTGCTCCAGCCGGCCGGCAGGATCGCCGCGAAGCCTGCCTTCGCGATTGCCGCGCCGCCGTAGCCGCCGATCAACGCGTGCGACGAGCTGGTCGGCACGCCGTAGTACCACGTGATGAGGTCCCATACGATCGCGCCAACGAGGCCCGCGAAGATCACCGAGAAGGTCACGACGTGAAGATCGACGAGGCCGGATCCTACGGTCTTCGCGACGGCGGTGCCGAAGGTGAACGCCGCGACGAAGTTGAAGAAGGCGGCCCACAGCACCGCCTTGCCTGGGCTGAGCACGCGCGTCGAGACGACCGTCGCGATGGAGTTGGCGGCGTCGTGAAAGCCGTTGATGTAATCGAACGTCAGCGCAACGAGGATCAGCGCGATGACTGCGGCGAGATTCGCGTCCATCCGATCAGGCGTGCTTGACGACGACGCCTTCGAGCACGTTCGCGACGTCCTCGCAGCGATCGGTGGCCTCTTCGAGGAAGTCCAGGATCTCCTTCCATTTCATGATTGCGATTGCGTCCTTCTCTTCCTCGAACAAGGCCTGAACGGCCGCCTGGTGGGCGCGGTCCGCCTCGTTCTCGAGGCGATTGATTTCAACGGCGCATTCGGCCACACCCGCGCGCCCTTCGAGTGCCTTCAGCGCGCGCACGAGCTGCTCCGCCGAGTCCACGATGATGCGCGCGAGCTCGCGCGCGCCCGGGCGCACGCTGTTGATGTGATAGAGGCGGACGATCGTGGCGCACGCGTCGATGGCATCCATCACGTCGTCGAGCGAGCGCGCCAGCATGTGGATGTCTTCACGGTCGAGAGGGGTGACGAAGGTGCGGTTCAGCCGCTGGATGACTTCATGCGTGAGAAAATCGCACTTGTGTTCGACCTCCTTGATCTCGTCGGCCTTGTCCCAGACCGGCCGCTCGGGCGCGAGCATCGCGTCGAGCAACCCGGCGCCGTAGCGAATCTGCTCCGCGAGCGCCGAGAAGTCGTCGTAGAACTTTTCTTCCCTCGGTATCAGTCTGAACGCCACTCAATCGCCTCCGGGTTTTGAATCTTAGCAGATCGAACGCAGATTTAACGGTTGCGTCACGCAGGCCTTACGCGTCCGATTTAACACGCGCGAAACACAGCTGTTGCGCTCGGATCATAAGTGCTCCTTACGCTGCCGAGGTCGTCAGCCGAAACGGATGCCGAGTTAACGCCCGCGAAACACCCGCGTGACGCCGACGTAACGGAGGGCTTGCAAGATTTCGAAGGAGAACGGACTTGTCGAATCATCGCAGATTGAGGTACATCGTCGGCGCGATCGCATCGGTCGCTGTCGCGGCGCCGTGCGCGGCGCAGGTCACACCGGCTGCCGGCTACACCCCGCCGGACGACACGCCGAGCATCAGGATCGGGGCGACGATCTTCGCGGACTACACAATCCAGCAGGAGCCGTCGATCAAGGATGCCGCCGGCAATGACGTCAAGTTGAACAGCTTCAACGTTGGCCGGAGCTATATCAACATCACCGGCAACATCTCGCACCTCATCGCGTTCCGGATCACGCCAGACATCACCCGAGAGTCAGGAGTGGGAAGCTCTCTGAACGGGAGCTTGACCTTCCGTCTGAAATACGCCTACGCACAGTTCAATCTCGACGACTGGATGACGAGAGGCTCGTGGGTCCGATTCGGACAGCAACAGACGCCGTGGGTCGACTTCATCGAAGGACTGTACCGGTACCGCTTTCAGGGGCAGATTTTCACCGAGCGCGAAGGCTTTCTGTCGTCATCGGACACCGGGATCTCGTTCCATTACTCGTTGCCCGGCAATTACGGCGACATCCACACCGGTATCTACAACGGCGAAACCTACACCCAGCCCGAAGCCAACAACGAGAAGGGCTACATGATTCGAGCGACCGTTCGCCCCTTGCCCATGCACCCGGTGCTCCGTGGCTTGCGGATCACGGGGTTCTGGGATCAGGACGCGTATCTGAAGAACGAGGATCGACAGCGAGGCATCGTCAGCGCGACGTTCGAGCACACGTATCTCAATGGATCGTTCGAGTACCTGTCGACGAA
>Ga0209686_1001465_pt1 | contig 11622 bp, 10 predicted proteins | sample GraSoiAngelo_126_FD_185883 | JGI IMG/M metagenome (GOLD analysis project Ga0209686, IMG submission 185883) | Grasslands soil microbial communities from the Angelo Coastal Reserve, California, USA - 14_0927_09_20cm (SPAdes) (version 2) | ecosystem: Environmental > Terrestrial > Soil > Grasslands ...
TGGTCGCCTTGGAATCGTTGATCCACAGGACGCCGCTCACCTCGCGCACGGGCTCGAGGCGGTGCGGCAGGGCGCGAAACGAGCGCAGCCCGTCCCCGATGACGCCCGGCGCCACGCCCGCCTGGTGCACGGCGAGCGCGGCGGCCAGCGCGTTGGCGACGTTGTGGTCGCCCAAGAGGCCGAGCTCCCCCCGAGCCAGCAGCGCCGGCCCCTTCCCGCCCAGGCGCAGCCGCTGCTCCGTGCGGTCGTACCAACCGTCGGCGGGGCGCGCGAGTGAGAACAGCAGGCGGCGCCCTTTCGCATCGGCGGCGAGCTCGAGTACGGCGGGGTCGTCGCCGTTCAGCACCCACACGTTCGCGTCGGCGGCGTTCCGAAACAGCTGGCGCTTGTCCGCGTAATAGGCCTCGACGGCGGGATAGCGGTCCAGGTGGTCGGGAGCGAGGTTCGTGAGGATGCCGATCTCGGGGGCGAAGTGGGGGCTGTCGTGCAGCTGGAAGGACGAGACTTCGATCGCGAGCCACTGATAGCGGTCACCCTGCACTGCGATGTCGGCGAGCGGGCGGCCGATGTTCCCCACGGCCTCGGCGTCGAGCCCCGCCGCGCGCAACAGATGGGCCACCAGCGCGGTCGTCGTCGTCTTCCCGTTCGTTCCCGTGATCGCGATCGAGCGCGTCCCCGAGGCGGCGAGCGCCCGGAAGCCGAGGTCCATTTCGGACAGGACGGGTACGCCGGCGGCGCGGGCGGCGACCAGCGGGGCCGCTTCCGGCGGCACGCCCGGCGACACGATCACCGCTGCCGCGGTGCGGATGCGCGCCAGGTCGTGTCGCCCGACGTCGAGTGCCACCCCGGACAGCGCGCCCAGGTCGGCGAGCGCGTCGCCGCCGTAGGGGTGATCGGAGGCGTCGCTCGCGTACACGCGGACGCCCGCGCGCGCCAGCAGCTTCGTCGCCGCCACTCCGCTCTTCCCCAGGCCCACCACCGCGACGACGCCGTGCCGCCACGGCTCCGGAATCATCTCACCTTCAGCGTCGCGAGGGCGATCGCCGCGCACATGACCCCCAGGATGTAGAACCGCATCACGACCTGCGGCTCCGCCCACCCGAGCTTCTCGAAGTGGTGATGCAGCGGCGCCATGCGGAAGACGCGATGCGCATCCGCGTATTCCTTGCCGCGGCGCCATTTGTTCCAGCGGTATACCCCGGTCTGTAGCAGCACCGACACCGCCTCCGCCACGAACACCGCACCGGCGATCAGCAGGAGAAACTCCGCCTTGAGCATGATCGCGACGGTGCCGAGGGCACCGCCGATCGCGAGCGCGCCGGTGTCGCCCATGAACACCTGCGCCGGATGGGCGTTGAACCACAGGAAGCCCAGGGCCGCGCCCGCGAGGGCGCCGCAGAAGATCGTCAGCTCCTGCGACCCGGGGAGAAAATACACGAGGAGATAGCGCGTCCAATCGATGCGACCGAACACGTAGGCGAACACGGCGAACGTGCCCGCGAGGATCGCCGTCAGCCCGGTCGCGAGGCCGTCCAGACCGTCGGTGAGGTTCACCGCGTTCGAGGTCCCGGTCACCACGACCGTGACGAACAGCAGGTACACAGGCGGCGGCAACACCAGCAGGATGTACTTGAACACCGGCAGCTGGGTCGAGGCGGGGGGCAGGTCCGGGACCAGCGGCCACCGCAGCAAGGCCACGGCGAGCGCGACGCCGAACGTGACCTGGCCGACGAGTTTCCAGCGCGCGACCAACCCTTGAGACTTGCCCCGCACGATCTTCAGGTAGTCGTCGACGAACCCGATGGCCCCGGCCCACAGCATCGCCGCCACGGCCACGACGACGTAGCGACTGTCGAGCCGCGCCCACAAGAGCGTCGGCACGACCGTCGCGAGCAGGATGATCAGGCCGCCCATGGTCGGCGTGCCGCGCTTCGTGTGGTGGCTCGCCGGTCCCTCGGCGCGGATCACCTGCCCCACATTGCGCTCGCGCAGCCGCCGGATGATGGCGGGACCACCCACGAACGCGAGCAGCAGCGCGGTGACGGTGGCGCCGGCCGCGCGAAACGTGAGGTAGTTGAACAGATTGAACAGGATGTGCTGCTTCGCGAGCGGCGCGAGCAAATGATAGAGCACGTCCGATCCCTGGCCCCCCCGTCAGTTCAGGTGCGGCAACACCCGCTCGAGCGCCACCCCGCGCGACGCCTTGAGCAGAACGATCTCCTTGCCCGTCAACGCCGCCTTGAGGCGCGGCCCGAGCGCATCAGCGTCCGGCGCCACGAGCAGCCGCCGGCCGAGCGCCGTGCGGTGCGGCTCGAACGCCGGGACGAACTCTCCCACGGCGGCGACCAGCGCGGGGTCGAGCGCGGTGATCTCGGCCGCCGCGAGCGCATGCAATCTGGCACTCTCGGGCCCGAGCTCCAACATCGAGCCCACGACCACGGCCAGGGGCCGCCCCCGCCGCCGCGCCAGCCAGTGCGCGAACTGCAGCGCCCAACGCAGCGAGCCCGGATTCGCGTTGTAGGTGTCGTCGATGACCGTCAGGCCGCCCAGCTCGAGCACCGCCCCCCGCCCGCCGGGCAGCCGCACGCCGGCGAGCGCCGCCAGCGCACGTGCCGGATCCGCCCCCACTTCGCGTCCCACCGCGAGGGCGAGCATGGCGTTCTCGATCTGGTGGAATCCCACCACGGGCAGCGTGACGTCGTGCCCACGCCAGGTGATGCGCGGATGGCCCCCGTCGTCCAGGTCGGCGCTGTCGGGTCGGACGTCCGCGTCCGCGCCGGTCCCCGCCACGACCGTCGGCGCTCGCCGTCTCGCCTCCCGGGCCAGCTCGGGGGGATCCGTCCCCACCACCGCCACGCGCGCCCCCTCGGCCAGGGCCAGCTTCTCTCGCATCACTCCCGCCAGCGATCCGAACCCCGCCACGTGCGCGTAGCCCACGTTCGAGATCACCGCGATGGTCGGCTCGATCACCGAGCGCAGCCGCGGGATCTCTCCGGGGACGCTCGCGCCCGCCTCGATCACCAGCGCCTCGGTGTCCCGGGGCGCCGCGAGGATCGTCAGCGGCACCCCGACCAGGTTGTTCAGGTTGCCGCCCGTCGCGTGCACGCGGTACGTGGTGGCGAGCACGGCGCGGATCATCTCCTTCGTGCTCGTCTTCCCGCTCGACCCCGTGACGCCGACGACGGGGCTGCCCGGCGGGAACAGCCGGCGCCGCGCGCGCGCCAGCAATCCGAGCGCGGTCAGCGTGTCGGCGACCTCGAAGAACGGCAGCCCGTCGACCGCAGGGGTGCCCACCCGCACCACCGCCGCCGCGGCCCCCCCGGCTTTCGCCTGCTCGAGAAAGGCGTGCGCGTCGAAGCGGTCGCCCGTGAGCGCGACGAACAGGGTGCCGGGTGTGAGCTGGCGCGTGTCGGTGCTCACCCCGGTGAAGCGCAGCCCCCGCGGGCCCGGGACACCCAGGGCGGCGGCGACTCGCTTCGAGTCCCAGAGGGTCACCACCCCACCCCGAACGCGGAAGGCGGAACGCGGAAGGCGGAACGGACGTGAGGGGTCGGCTGGCGAGCCACGCGTCCCCTGATGTTCCGCGTTCCGCGTTCCGCGTTCCGCGTTTGGTTCTTCACGACGCCCCCAGTTCTCTCACCACCACCCGCTCGTCGAACGGCTGCTTTTCGGTTCCCACGACCTGATACGTCTCGTGCCCCTTGCCGGCGAGCAGCAGCGTGTCTCCCGGCCGCGCCAGCTCGAGACCGAGCGCGATGGCCCGGCGGCGATCGACCTCACGGTGGTGAGGCTTCGCTCCCATGCCGGCCTCGACGGCGTCGAGGATCTTCTCCGGGTCCTCGGTCCGCGGGTTGTCGGAGGTGGCGATGGCGATGTCGGCGAGGCGCGCGCACACTTCACCCATCGGCGCGCGCTTGCCGGGGTCGCGGTCCCCGCCGGCACCGAACACGACGATGAGCCGACCGGCGGTGAGCGGCCGCAGCGTCTCGAGCGCCCGCTCGAGGGCGTCAGGCGTGTGCGCGTAGTCGCGCAGCACCGTACACGGCCGCTCCGCGATGCGCTCCATCCGTCCCGAGACCTGGGGCGCGTCGTTGAGCCGCTCGGCCACGGTTTCGACCGGGACGCCGAGGCCCCAGGCGCACGCTGCCACGCCGAGCGCGTTCGCCACGTTGAAGCGGCCGAGCAGCGGCAGCCGGACCGCCGCGCTGCCCATTGGCGTGGCGAGCTCGAAGTGCGCGCCCTGGGCGTCCAGCGTCACGCGACGCGCGGTCACCTCGCCCCCCCGCTCCCCGAACGTGACGCGGCGGTGCTCGCGGCGCAGCCTGCCCCACGCCGGGTCGTCGGCGTTCACCACCGCGAGGCCATCGGGGGCGAGGTACTGCAGCAGCTTCGCCTTGGCGCGGAAGTAGGCGTCCAGGGTCTTGTGGTAGTCGAGGTGATCGCGCGTCAGATTCGTGAACAGGACGGCCCGGAACTCGAGCCCGTCCACGCGCCCCTGATCGAGGCTGTGCGACGACACTTCCATCGCGGCGCCGCGCGCCCCGCGCTCGACCAGCGCCGCCAGCGTCGCCTGCAGATCGATCGGGCCGGGCGTCGTGAGGTTCCCCGCCTCGCTCGGCACGGGCGCGGCAGCGGGATCGAACGCGCCCAGCGTGCCGATCGATCCCATCGGCTCGAGGGCGGACAGCACGTGGCGCAGCAGCATGACCGACGTCGTCTTGCCGTTGGTCCCCGTCACCCCGACCAGGTCGAGCCGCGCCGCCGGCCGCCCGTACCACGTTTCGGCCGCGAGCGCGGCCGCCCGGCGCCCGTCACGCACCACGATCTGCGGCAGGTCGACGGGCTGCTCGCGCTCCACCAGCGCCGCCGCGGCGCCACGCGCCCGCGCGTCGGCGACGAACCCGTGCCCGTCCTGGACGGACCCCGCCACTGCGCAATAGAGCGCGCCCGGCGTCACCTTCCGGCTGTCGGCGGTGAGGCCGGTGATCTCGGGCCAGGTGTGCAGGTCCGGCGCCTCGACGAGTACGGACGCGTGCTGGAGCGCGGCGACGATCTCGGCGAGCCGGTTCATCGCCGGTGCCGGCGGGGCGGCGCGGTGCGTGGATGGGCTCGCGCCGGTCCGGCGAACAGCGTGACCGTGGACCCGACTGAGGCACTGTCGCCCGCCCCGGGCCAGGTGTGCTCGGCCGAGCCCCAGCCCTTCAGCGTGACACGGAAGCCGCGGCGATGCAGCGTGCGCACCGCCTCCCGCATGCCCAGCCCCGTCACGTCGGGGACGGCGCTCCGCGGCCCGGGCGCGGCGCTGTCGGGCTGATACGGCCAGGGGACCACGTAGGGCACGATGCCCCCGTCGTCTTCCAGCGGTGCCGCCGCGGCGCGCGGCGCCGCGATCGAGAGCCGGGTGCGGTCGAGCGCCACGGTGCGGGCCGCCAGGGCCTGCTCGAGCATGGAGCGCGTGACCGGCGCCGCCGTCTGGGCGGCGAAGTAGCTCCCCTTGTGCGGGTGGTCGATCTTGACGACCAGCACGAGCTGCGGGTTGTCGGCCGGGAACAGTGCCGCGAACGACGCCGTGTAATCGCCGGGCGCGTAGCGGCCGTTCACCACCCGTCGCGCCGTGCCGGTCTTGGCGGCCACCGGAAAGGTCGCGAGCGCGGCCTCCGCGCCGGTGCCGCGCTCCACCACGCCGCGCAGCAGGTCGCGCAGCATCGCCGCCACCACCGGCGACACCGCGCGCCGCACTGGCTCGGGCCGGTGGCGGTACAACACGCCGCCCGCGGTCCGCACCTCGCGGATGAGCGTGGGGGCGAGCAGCACGCCGTCGTTCGCGAGCGCGCCGTACGCCGCCGCCACCTGGATCGGCGTGACCGACAGCTCGTAGCCCATCGCGAGGCTCGCCGCGCTGGGCCGGGTCCACTCGGATGGCACCCGCAGGCGCCCCGAAGCCTCGGCTGGAAACTCGATCCCCGTATTCGCTCCGAAGCCGAAGGCGCGGAGCGTCAGGTACTGCTCCGCGGGCGCGAGCCGCGTCACGAACTTCGCCATCGCGATGTTGCTCGAAACGCGGATCGCGTCCGCCAGCGTCAGCGAGGGAAGCGGCTGCTCGTCGGTGATCGTGCGACCGGGGAGCCGGTACTTGCCCCCCTCGCCCGAGACCTGGTCGGTGGGGGCCACGCGGCGGCGCGACAGCAGGGCCGCGGCTGCGAAGATCTTCACGATCGAGCCCGGCTCGAACGTGTCCGTGAACGCGCTCGGGCGAGTGTCGCCGTCGCGGTGTCGCGAAGCGAGCGCCAGGACCTCGCCGGTGCCGGGGTCGAGCATGACGACGTCACCGCCGTCCGCGTCCATGCGCCGCACCGCGTCGTCCAGTGCCCGCTGCCCGATCTCCTGGAGGTCCGCGTCGAGGGTGAGCACGACGTCGAGCCCCGGCACCGGCGCTGCGATCACCCGCGCCGGCGACTCGTATTCACGGCCCTCGCGGTCCTTCAGGACCACCGCCGCTCCCGCCCGGCCGGCGAGCAGGGTGTCGAGCGTCTTCTCGAGCCCCGACGCGCCATGCCCGTCGTCGCCCAGCCGCCCGATGGTGGCGCGGGCGAGGGCAGGGGCGGGATAGAACCGGTTGAGCACCGCCTCGAGATGCACGCCGCGGATGCTCCGCAGCGGCTGCACCTCCAGCCCGCTGTACGGCCCCGCGAAGTACGCGTAGCGCTTGTGCAGCGCCTGCTGCCAGGCGCGCGCCGTGAGGCCGAGCCGTCGCGCGATGAGCGCGCCGTCGGCGGCGGGATCGCGCAGCTCATTGGGCGCGACGCCGACGTGATAGGTCTCCTGGCTGAGGCCGAGGGGCGTCCCGTGACGATCGAGCAGCGCGCCTCGCCGCGCCGCCAGTACGATGCGCTCGGTGCGCTTCGCCTGCGCCTCCTCCGCCCAGCGACGACCCTGCCCGATCTGCACCTGGGCCGCGCGTCCGGCCAGGAGGGCCAACCCGACAAAGATGCCGACTTCCACCACCTGGAGGCGCACGGCGGGCTTCGCCACTAGTGCGATCCACCCGGTGCGGGGAGGAGAATGATCTCGCTGTCGCTCGGGAGGTGGAGTCTCAGGCGCTGCTGGGCGCGCGGCACCAGCACGGTGCGGCCCTGCGCGGCGCGGATGCGGCGCTGCAAGTCGGCGCGATGCGCGTCGAGGTTGGCGCGCCGGGCGCGCAGGTCGGCGAGCTCGCGGGCGGCGCGGATCGCGGCCGTTTGCCGCGCGTACACGACCCAGGTGGTCGCGAGGAACGCCACGAGCCACGCGGCCACCCAGTGGCGACCCTTAGCCATCGTCGGCCACCTCGAACGCCCGCAGCCGCGCCGAGCGGGCCCGGGGATTCTCGGCCAGCTCCGCCGCCGCGGGAGCGATCGGCTTGCGCGTGAGCAGGCGACCCAGCGGGCGCCCGCGGCAGGTGCACACGGGCTGACGCGGCGGGCAGACGCACGCCTTGCTCCAGTCGCGAAACGTGTGCTTGACGATGCGGTCCTCGCCCGAGTGGTAGGTGATCACGGCGAGCCGGCCGCCGGCGACGAGCGCGGCCCGCAGCGCGGGCAGCGCCAGGTCGAGCTGCTCGAGCTCCTGGTTCACCACGATGCGCAGCGCCTGGAACAGGCGCGCGAAGTCCGCGGGCCCGGAGCGGGCGCCCAGCGCTTCGCGAATCGCTCCGACGAGATCGTCGCTGGTCGCGAACGGCGCGGTGGCGCGTCGCTTCACGATCACGCGGCCGAGGCGCCGCGCGTGCCGCTCGTCCGCCAGACCCGCGAACGCATCCGCCAGACGCTCCGCCGGCCAGGTGTTGAGCACGTCCGCCGCCGTCACGCCCAACCCCGCGGCCATCCGCATGTCGAGGCGTGCGCCCGGCCGAAAGGTAAACCCGCGCGCGTCGTCATCGAGCTGGTGCGACGAGACGCCCAGGTCCAGCAGGATGCGGTCCGGCCGGAAGGTCTGGATGGTGCCGAGCACCTTGGCCGAGCCGAACAGTCCGGTGGAGTAGCGGATCCCATCTTCGCCCAGCCGGGCGCGCGCCGCGGCGATCGCCTCGGGGTCACGATCCACCGCCAGCACCTCGGCGCCGGCGGCGCGCAGCAGGGCCGCATGCCCGCCCCCACCCACGGTGGCGTCGACGGCACGGCGGCTGCCGTCAGCCCAGGCACGCACGGCGTCCGCGAGAACGGGGACATGGTAGCTGGCCGTGGCTCTCCCTTCGCCGAAAACGAAAGCCCCGCCTGCCGTGGCAGACGGGGCCGGATGCGTCGTCCCGCGAGGCGGGTTCAGGCGGGGCTGACGGGGCTCGAACCCGCGACCTCCGGTGTGACAGACCGGCACTCTAACCAGCTGAGCTACAGCCCCCTGCGACGGAGCGTCGCAATATAGGCCCGTGCCGAAGTCAATTCAATGGCTCAGAAATTCTTGCACTTGAATTGCTTCTTCACCTGCGGCATCACGCCTTCGAATTTCGCCACGTTCTGCAGCATCGTGTTCACGAAGGCGGGCGACACGCGCGCCCCGGCGATCAGCGCGTCCTTGGTGCGCGCGATCCGGTCGTAGATGGCCTTGGCTTCGTCGCAGCTCTTCGACTTGACCATCGCCGAGTACGGGCCGGCGAGCGACGCGACGGACGACACGCCGTACCAGAAGCTCGCCTGCAGGCGGATCTGCTGGCGCGGGCCGACCGTGTCCGCCGGGGAGCGCGGCGTCGTGGCCTGCAGCAATTGATCGAGCCACGGGTACGCCCGGTCGTACGCGCCGGCCTGCGCGACCTTGGAGCCCGCCCCGAGCAGGATGACCATGGCATTGAGGCGCTGGGTGGAATCGGCGCTGCCGAGCGCGCGATTCAGGTAGACGCGGGCCGAGTCGAGGCGGTCGGCGAACGCGTTGCGATAGGCCCGCAACGCGACCGTGTCGGATTTGGGCGGCGCGTGCGCCGTGTCGTAGACCGCACCGTCCACGATCGTCTTGGCGATGAGCAACGCGCTGCTCACGTCAGCCGGATCGAGGGCGAGCGCCTGCTTGTACGCCCACAGCGAGGAGTCCTTCTGACCCTTCATGTCGAACGCCGACCCGAGGGCTTTCCAGAAGACGGCGGACTTGGGAAAGTGTCGCACCGCGGCGTGGCTGAAGAAGAGCAATTGCTGCGTGTCGGCGACCTGCTGCGCCGCGCCGAGCGCCGCTCGAGTCGCCCAGCTTGGCCGAGTCATTCTTGACCGCCTCCACGAAGCCGTCCAGCACGCAGCGCCACAGCTCCCCTTCGATGCACACGCGCAGGCGGAAGTCGGACGCCCGCTGGTCGCCCGGGTTCTTCGCCAGCCACTCGTCGAGGAGGGCCTTGCCACGCGTGTACTGCTTCTGCTGCCGTAACAGCTCCACGATGCCGAGGCGTAGCTGCACGTTCTGCGGCTCCCCCGCGAGCTCATGAACCAGGGCGTCGATCGCCTTGAGCGTGTCGCCCTTCTGCTGGTAGAGGTGGGCGATGTTCTCCCAGGCGGTCGCGTTCAGGGAGTCGCCCTTGGAAGCCCGCTGGTAGGCGGCGAGCTGGCTGTCGACGCCCATGTGCTGCGCCTCGTACACCGTGGCGATGCAGATATGCGCCGCCGGGAGGTTCGGCTCGATGGCGAGGGCCTTGCGGGCCGCGTCGAGCGCCCGCGCAAACTGGCTCTTGGAGCGCTGCTCGTTGCACTCGCGCGCCTGCTCGCCGGCCCGGACGATCGTGTTGAGGCGCTGCGCGATCTGCTCGCCCACGGCCGCTGCCGTCCCGGGATTGCCGCTCGACACCGCGAACAGGGCGGCGAGACCTGAGCTGCCGATGTCGCGCACGCGGATGGTCGCCGCGATGGTGTTGCCGCTGCGCTCCAGCGTCCCGGTCGTATAGGCGTTGACGTTGAGGAAGCGGGCGAGCTGATTCGCCTGCGTCTCGTCGAGCAGCACGTTGCAGGCGTAGTCCGACGCGGCGAGCGCCTCGCACAGCTTCGGCTTGGGAATGACCTGCACCTTGTAGCGCGCCGACTGGCCCAGCTTCTCGCGCGCGACATCCATCACGGCGACGCTGAGCCCCGAGTCGGCGGGTGTCTTCACCGTCAGAGGCAGGAGGAGAACCTTTACGGTCGGTTGCTGGGGAGCGATTTGTGCCCGGGCCGCAGTGGCGATGCACACCAGGGCGGCCACGAGTCGCAGGATTCTCACGCGCGCAGTCCTCACGTTGCGATCTGATACACCAGTGGGCGAAGAGGGATTCGAACCCCCGACTTCCTGCGTGTAAGGCAGGCGCTCTGAACCGCTGAGCTATTCGCCCCTCGTGCCGCGGGTGTTACAGGGCGAGTCCTACCGGGAAGAAAACGCAGTAGCCCAGAACGAGCAGGATCGGCGCGGCCGTCGTGGAGCCCTCGTGCAGCAGCCAGTAACCGGCTCCGAGCGCCGCGACGGCCGCCGCCAAGAACAGCCAGTTCTTGGGTCCGAAATGGAGGCGCGAGCGCGTCACGCTCTGGTCGGGCATAAGGGCAGGAGTTTACGCGGCAATTCCAACGTCGTCAAGCAGTTGGGCCATCGTCGTCGGGCAGCGCCCACCCGTCGTCCAACAGCGCCCGGCGCGTCCGATCGCGCCGCCGCCGCAGCCGCACCAGCCACGCGAGCCCGAGCCCGAGGACCGCCCAGAACAACCCCACCGCGCTCGCCCAGCCGAGCCATCCGTACCGCGCCCCGACGTCGCGTTGCCAGCGGAGCTCGAAGTCTCCCTCAGTCATGTGGTAGCTCTGGCGCAGTGCCGCATCGAACGTCGGGTCCGTGCCGAGGCGCTCGATCAAGGGCCCGAGGCCCTGCGCGCCGCCCCAGCGGTCGAGCAGCAGCACCGCCGTGGTCGCGAGCGCGTACGCGCTCGCCGCATCGCGCGCGTCGGAGCGGAGCGCGCGGTCCAGCCCGTCGAGGTCGAGCTGGACGCCCCGGGCCACCTGCCAGTCGAGCCGCAGCGCGTCGAGCCGGTCCCACTCTCCGGCGGCGACGGCCGCGTACCCTTCCTCGAACCAGAGCGGCAGCGGATGACGCACACGCCAGCGCAGCGCCAGATGGGCCAGCTCGTGGCGCAGGGCGCTCGTCAGGCGGTCGGGCGGACCGGCGGACAGGAGGACGACCGTCGCGCGCTCGGGGAACGCGGCGCCGTCGCTCCAGCTCGGCAGCCGGCCGCGCGTCACGGAGTCGAACCGCGCGCGGGTGGGCGCGAGGATGAGGCGGATCGGGCGATCGGGAAGCGGGCCCACACCCGGAAAGGGCGGCGAGCGGTCGGCGGCGTCCGCGAGTGCCGCGGCCAGCGCGCCCTGTGCCGGCCACGCCACCGCCGTGACTCGCCCCACCGTCACCGCCGTCGGCTGCGGCCCTTGCGCGACGAGCCAGGCGAAGACTAGGAGCGCGGCGGCTCCCGACCCTGAAGGGCCAGCTCGAGCGTGTCCTGACACTTCTTGCCCCAGGGGTTGAACTTGTTCGCCTTGGCGCCCGCTTCCCAGGTGCGTTGCGCCTCGGCCTGGTCGCCGGCGAACCAGTAGGCGCGACCCAGCTCGTAATACGCCTCGATGAGATTGGGCCCGAGCTTGAGCGTCTTCTGGAAGAAGG